>Ga0187891_1001191_pt1 | contig 22994 bp, 18 predicted proteins | sample June2016WEW_21_4_FD_132990 | JGI IMG/M metagenome (GOLD analysis project Ga0187891, IMG submission 132990) | Peatland microbial communities from SPRUCE experiment site at the Marcell Experimental Forest, Minnesota, USA - June2016WEW_21_40 | ecosystem: Environmental > Terrestrial > Soil >... | reverse complement strand
CCTCGTTTGCGAACTTCGGAATCGAAGGACACTAGCAACGTATTGATCTAGTGTGGCTTTGGTTCAGAAGTCCGCATGACGAGTTCGCGGCAAAAATGATGCGGACTTCTGAACCGCCACACTGGCGCGTTGTAAGGCAGCGAAATAACGCTGCTCGTCGCTATTTCCCGTTCATCCGTTCGATGTTGCGTGCCGGCCGCCGCGTGGAACTTCCCGCCGGCAAATTGTTAACGTCTTCCAACCGATTCTTAACGCTTCCTTGCTAGCCATGAACGCTCGCCCATGGCGCCGCTTGTGGCGGCGCGGAGGTCGTTTTGGCATCGATCGGTTCCGAATCCGCGCCGCGTTCGCTTTGGCGCACCTCCTGGCGTGCCGACATCGGCGGCGCGATCGAGCGGGTGCGGGCGCTCTTTGCCGACGGCAGCGACAACTCGCTGGCGCGGCGGCTGGCCGGTGCCGCCTATCTCATCCGCGTCGTCAGCGCGCTGATCGCCTTTATCTCGCAGATCCTGCTGGCGCGCTGGATGGGCCGTTTCGAATTCGGCATCTACATCTATGCCTGGACCTGGGTGCTGCTGCTTGGCGGCATGGTCGACCTCGGCCTCGGTTCGGCGACGCAGCGCTTCATCCCCGACTACACCGAGCACAAGCAATTCGCGCTGCTGCGGGGATTTTTGCTCGGCAGCCGCTGGCTCGCCGCGATCATCGCCACCGCTATTGCGTGCGTCGGCGCCATCGCCGTCACCATGCTGGCGCCGCATCTCGACGCCGAGACCGTCGTTCCGCTCTACATCTCCTGCGCCGCGCTGCCGATGTTCGGTCTCGGCCAGGTGCTGAGCGGCGTGGCGCGGTCCTATAACTGGGTCAATCTCGGACTGATGCCGACCTACGTCCTGCGCCAGCTGGTGCTGTTGGCGCTGATCGGCGTCGCCTATGCGCTCGGCCTGCCGACCGACGCGACAACGGCGACGCTCATCGGCATTGTCGCGCTGTGGAGCGTCACCATCGGCCAGGCGGCGGTGCTCAACCGCCGCCTTTCGAGCAAAGTCGATGCCGGGCCGAAGGCCTATGCGGTGCCCACCTGGCTCGCAACCGCAGCACCGATCTTCGTCGTCGAGGCGTTCTACCTCTTGCTCACCTATTCCGACGTGATTGTCGTCAAGCAGTTCTGCCCGCCGGGCGAGGTCGCGATCTATTACGCCGCCGCCAAGACGCTGGCGCTGGTCGCTTTCATTTATTTCTCGGTGGGGCAGACCATCGCCCACAAGTTCGCCGAGCATCACGTCGCCGGCGATCGCAAGCGGCTCGCCGAGTTTCTCAGGCTTTCCGTCAGTCTGACGTTTTGGCCTTCGCTCGCCATGATCGCCGTCTTTCTGGCATTGGGCGAGCCGCTGCTGCGGCTGTTCGGCCGCGACTTCGTCTCCGGCTACTATCTGATGTTCATTCTCGCCGTCGGGCTCTTGGCGCGCGCCTCGGTCGGGCCGGCGGAACGGCTCCTCAATATGCTCGGCGAGCGGCGGTCCTGTGCGCTGGTCTATGCAGGCGCGTTCGCCATCGATCTCATCCTCTGCATCGCGCTCTTGCCGCCGCTCGGGATCGCCGGCGCGGCGATTGCGAACGCGGTGGCGCTGGTCGTTGAGTCGGTGAGCCTGTTCCTGGTCGCCAAATACCGCCTGGGCCTGCACTGCTTCATTTTCGGCGGCCCCAAGGAAACGTGAGGCCCGATCGTGACGGTCAACGCATCGACCGATCTGGCTTTTGCCTCTGAAGCCACCGCGGCGATCGCCAGTGTGCGCCGCGCCGCGCTGGCCGATCGCCAGGCCGCGGATGCGTTCGCGACAGAATGGCGCGGGCTAGAGCAACTCGAACCGATCGCGGAGGAATGGCGCGATCTCGCCGAACGTGCGCTCGAGCCGAACGTGTTCTATGAGCCCGCCTTCGCGCTGCCGGCGGCGCGGGTGTTCGGGCGTGACGCCGGCGCGCTGCTGGTCTGGTCGCAAACGCAACCGCGCCGGCTGCTCGGTTTTTTTCCGGCGCGGATCGAACGGCATCGCTACGGCTTGCATCTGCCGGTCCTCGTCGGCTTGACGCATCCCTACGGCCCGCTTGGCGTGCCGCTCGTTGCGCGCGAAGCGGCGGAGCCGGTCATCGCCGCCTGGCTTACGCACATCGCCGGCGATCCGGCACTGCCGGGATTTCTGCTGTTGCCGTTCCTGCCCGCGGACGGCGCGTTCGCAACCATGCTCGATGGGATTGTCGGGCGGGCGCAGATGCCGGCCGCCGATTTCAATCGCCGGCGCCGTGCGCTGCTGGCGCCGAGCGGCGACCGGTCGCTTTACATCGAGCAAGCCATCGGCCATCGCCGGCAAAAGGAACTGCGCCGGCAATGGCGGCGCTTGAGCGAGACCGGCGCCGTGCTGTTCACCGCGGCGACGGAGCCGGCCGCGGTCGCCGCGGCGCTCGACGATTTCTTCGCGCTGGAGGCCGGCGGATGGAAAGGCCGCGCCGGTACGGCCGCGGCCAATCGCGACGATCTCCGCCGCTTCACCCGCACCGCGGTGGGCGCGCTCGCGGCGGAAGGCAAGGTTTCGATCAACCGCATCCTGCTCGACGGCCGCGCCATTGCCGCCGGCATCGTGTTACGCAGCGGGCGCGGCGCCTGGTTCTGGAAGATCGCCTATGACGAAAGCTTTGCGCGCTTTTCGCCCGGCGTCATGCTCACCGTGGCGCTTACCAGCGAGCTCCTCGAAGACGCGGCGATCGAGCGCGCGGATTCCTGCGCGACGGCCAATCATCCGATGATCGACCGCCTCTGGCGCGAGCGTCTTGCGCTGTGCGACCGCTTGGTGGCGCTGCGCCCGCAGGCGCCGTTTGCCGCCGTGCGGCGTCTGGAAGCGCTGCGCTCGGCCGCGATTGCCGCCGCCAAAAGCGCGCGCGATTATTTCCGGCGGTAGCGCGTTGGCGGCGTATCACCGTCCCGCCGCATAACCCTGCATGCCGCGCGGATTCGCGGCGGCGCGGCGGTAGCGGCCGTCGCGCGCGGCGGCGGTCAGCCGGCCCTCCGACCAAGCGGGACCGACTTCGACGATGTGGCCGCGCCGTTTCAGTTCGGCGATGGTCGCTGCCGGCACGCGGCCTTCGACCATCAGCACGCCGGGCCGCGCCGTGCGCGGCCAGAACGAGCTCGGAAAATGTTCCGAATGCCACGCCGGCGCGTCGATCGCCTCCTGCAAATTGAGGCCGGCATGGACGTGGCGCAGGAACAGCTGCGTGATCCACTGATCCTGCTGATCGCCGCCTGGCGTGCCCCAGGCGAGATAGGGCTCGCCGTCGCGTAACGCGAGCGTCGGCGACAGCGTCGTGCGCGGCCGCTTGCCGGGCGCCAGCGCGGCGGGATGGCCTTCCTCGAGCCAGAACATCTGCGCCCGCGTGCCGAGGCAGAAACCGAGCTCCGGAATGACCGGCGAGGATTGCAGCCAGCCGCCCGAGGGCGTGGCCGAGACCATGTTGCCGGCTTGGTCCACGATGTCGAGATGCACGGTATCGCCGTGCGTGCCGCCGAGCCGGCCGACCGTCGGTTCACCGGCGCCGGCCGCGGTCGCCGCATCATCCGTGCCGCCAACCGGCGCGCTTGGCCGCCGTAATTTGATGACCGCGCCAAAGCCTTCGATCGAGCCGGGGCGCTGTTCCAGTGACGCCGTTTCGCCGACCAGCCGCCGCCGCGCCGAATTGTAGGCGTCGGACAAGAGCGTTGCCATCGGCACCTCGACGAAATCGGGATCGCCGTAAAACGCTTCGCGGTCGGCATAGGTGAGCTTGGCGCACTCGACCTGAAGGTGGATGAAGTCGGCGCCGGCCGGGTCGAGGCCGTCGAGATCGAAGTTTTTGAGCAGCGCGAGCTGCTGCAGCATCACCGGTCCTTGTCCCCACGGCCCGGTCTTGCACAGCGTGTAGCGGCCGTAATCGTAGGTCAGCGGCGCTTCGATGCGCGGCGTCCAGCGCGCCATATCGGCTCCGCTCAGCACGCCGCGGTGCCGCTCGCCGCTAGTGTCCATGATCGCTTGCGTGCGGCAGAACCGGTCGATCGCCTCGGCGACGAATCCCTGCGACCAGGATTGGCGCGCCCGTTCGATTTGCGCGACACGATCGGCGCCGGCGCTTTCGGCTTCCTGAATGATGCGGAGATAGGTCGCCGCCAGCGTCTTGTTGGTCAACAGCGTTCCCGTCGGCGGCACGCTGTTGTTGGGCAGATACACCGCGGCCGAGGTCGGCCAGTGCTGGCGGAACAGCTCCGCGACCGTGGCGATGGTGGCATTGGCGCGCTCGACCAGCGGATGGCCGTTCTGCGCGTAACCGATCGCGGGCGCAAGCACCTCGGCAAGCGGCAGCGTGCCGTAATCGCGCAGCAGCAGCATCCAGGTCTCGAAGGTGCCGGGCACGCAGGCGGCAAGGAGGCCGGTGCCGGGCACGAGGTCGAGGCCTTCGCGGCGATAATGCGCGATGGTAGCGCCCGCCGGCGCCGGTCCTTGCCCGCAAATCACTTCCGGCTTGCCGCGCCGCACGTCGTAGACGATCACCGGCACGTCGCCGCCCGGACCGTTGAGATGCGGCTCGACCACCTGCAGCGTGAACGCCGTCGCCACCGCGGCGTCGAATGCATTGCCGCCCTTCTCCAGCGTCGCCATGCCGACCGCGGTCGCGATCCAATGCGTGGAAGCGACGACGCCGAAGGTGCCTTCGATGACGGGCCGCGTCGTAAAAGGATTCGGATTGATGTTGGTCATGCGCAACAGTAGCCCGCATTGAGCGAAAGCGAAATGCGGGGACGACCGGGCGGACGCTGAGGTCGTTCCCGGGTTTCGCGGCTGCTCAACTCGGGTTACGTTTGCGCGATTTAGCTCGACCCGGCCGCCATCGGCACGAATTTCATCGCCACGCCGTTCATGCAGTAGCGCAGGCCGGTCGGCTTCGGGCCGTCGTTGAAGACATGGCCGAGGTGACCGCCGCAACGGTGGCAGGAGACAGCGGTTCGCGTCATGCCGAACGAGTGGTCTTGCGTCTCGTCGACGGCTTTGTCGAGCGGCGCCCAAAAACTCGGCCAGCCGGTGCCGCTGTCGTATTTGGTCTTCGATGAATAGAGCGGCAGGTCGCAGCCGGCGCAGGTGAACGTCCCGGCGCGATGCTCGTTCAGCAGCGCACTGGTGAACGGCCGCTCGGTCCCCTCGTGGCGCAGCACTTCATAGGCGTCGGGGCTGAGCAGCTTGCGCCATTCCGCGTCGGTGTGGGTGACTTCGTAGCTGGCCGCCGCCTCGGCGGCATGGGGCCGCGCCAGGCGGCCGATGGCGAGCGCCGCCAGTCCCGCGGCGCCGGCGTACAAGGCATGTCTGCGTGTCAGCATGGGGGTTCCTCCACGAGCCTGATCCGGCATATAGCCGAGGTCCGGGATCGGCGTCACGCCGCGGCCGGTAACGCGCACGGCAACATTTGGTGATGTGTTCGACCGGCGCGATGACGGATCGGAGAGATCGTCAAATCTTGCGGCCGTCGTAGGCCCAGTGCAGCAGCGCCTGGCGTTGCCGCGGCCGGCAGGTGACGTTGCCCGGTTCGCAATGGCGTTGAATTTGCCGCACGTGCCGGCGCATGGCCTTCCAGCGCTTGATTTGCCGCGCATCCTCCTCGGGGACGCGGCGCCCCAGGTAATAGCGGCAGTACCACTGAAACCAGCCGCGCGGATCGTCCCGGTAAATCCAGCCGTTGCGCCGCCACACCGAAAGCTTCTGGCTGGCATCGACGCCGAAATAGTTCAGCGCGCAATCGCGCCGTTTTCCTGCGAGCTTGGCGCGCGCAAACCAGCTGCGCGGAAACTCTTTGGTGCAATCGGTCAGGTATTTGCCGCCGAATACGCCGAGCCGCAGCATGTCCGCTGGCGTCAATTCGGGACGGAAGTCGGCAGCGAAATTGCGTCCCGCCGGCGCCGACAGGACGTAACGATAACCCCGCTGCATCTTGTCGTTGACGGTGACGATGGTGTGCTTCTTCATTGCGCTAACCTCGCCTGCCTCGCCACGCACAAAATCCAAGGGAGATCAGCGCGCGGCCGGCGTCCGCCAGCGCAGGCCGGGAAAGCGCGCGTAGTCGCGATTGAGCGTCGCTAGAAATTCCAGCGCTGCGCGTTGGCGACCAGAAAGTCGCGGAACGCCTGCACGCGCGCCACCGACTTGAGCTCTTCCGGATAAACGAAGTAGGCGTCGAGCGCGATCGGATCGGCATCGGAGAACAGTTGCACGAGGCCGCCGTTGCCCTCGACCAGATAGTCCGGGAGCATGGCGATACCCAGTCCGCGCTGGCAGGCGCGCAGGATGCCGAGAATGTTGTTGATGACGAGGTGGGCGGTGCGCGGCCCTTTGCCGTCGCGCGCCACGTCGATCAGCCAACGCGCGCGTTCCAGGTACTGCGGCACGTGGCCGCCGAGCACCACCAGGCGGTGATTGTCGAGATCCTCGAAGGTCCGCGGCGTGCCGAAGCGCTTGAGATATTCCGGTGAGGCGTAGACGTGGAAATGCACGGAAAACAGCTTGCGCTGGATCAGGTCGGGCTGCGTCGGCTGGCGCAACCGGATGGCGACGTCGGCCTCGCGCATGGCGAGGTCGAGTTCCTCCTCCGTGGTCAACAGCGTGATGCGGATATCCGGATAAAGATCGAGGAACTCGCCGAGCCGCGGCGTCAGCCAATGTAAGCCGATACCCGGCGTCGTCGTCACCCGCAGGTCGCCGTTCGGCCGCTCGCGGCTGTCGGTCAGCTTGGCGCGCGCCGCTTCGAGTTTCATGAACACGTCGTGCGCGGTGCGAAACAAGAGATCGCCCTGCTCGGTCAGGATCAAGCCGCGGGCGTGGCGGTGAAACAGCGAAACCGTCAGCTCCTGTTCGAGCGCGCTGACCTGGCGCGACACCGCCGATTGCGAAAGCCCGAGCTGCTCACCGGCATGGGTGAAGCTGCCCGCTTCGGCGGCGGCGTGAAAGACCTTAAGCTTGTCCCAATCCATTTTGGTTCCTTCTCCCTCTGCCCGCTTGCGGGGAGAGGGCACAGGCGGCCGTCGGCTGCCGTCGTTCAAACAAGAACGCGATGCGAAGCATCGCTTTGGTGAGGGGGACTCTCCACTGCGCTCAGAATCGCCGAGAGGCCTCCTCACCGCCGCGCTTCGCGCGACGACCTCTCCGCGCGCAGCGGGGAGAGGCGATGATCATTCCGCCGCCGCCCGGTGCTCCGCATGCGCGGCGAGAAAGCGTTCCGCTTCGAGCGCAGCCATGCAGCCCAAGCCGGCAGCGGTGACGGCCTGGCGATAGATGTCGTCGGCCACATCGCCGGCGGCGAGCAGGCCGGGCACCGAGGTCGCGGTCGAATGCGGCGCCGTCTTGATATAGCCCGACGGTTTCATTTCCACCTGTCCTGCGACCAGCGCCGTCGCCGGGGTATGGCCGATGGCGATGAAAATGCCGTCGACCGCGCGCTTGTTGAGCGCGCCGCTCTTGACGTTTTTCAGGTGCGCATGGGTGACTTTCAGCGGATTGTGGTCGCCGCTGATGTCGTGAAGCTCGGTGTCCCAGATCACGTCGATCTTCGGATGCTTGAACAGCCGATCCTGCAGAATCTTTTCGGCCCGCAGGGCGTCACGCCGGTGCACCAGCGTCACCTTGGCGGCAAAATTGGTGAGAAACAGCGCCTCCTCGACGGCGGTGTTGCCGCCGCCGATCACCAGCACGTCCTTGCCGCGATAGAAGAAGCCGTCGCAGGTGGCGCAGGCGGACACGCCATAGCCGCGGAATTTCTGCTCCGATGGCAGCTCGAGCCAGCGCGCCTGCGCGCCGGTCGCCAGAACCAGCGCCTCGGCGAAATAGATATCGCCGGAATCACATTCGATGCGGAACGGGCGCCGGGCGAGATCGACCTTGTTGACGTGATCGGGCACGAGCTTGGCGCCGATATGGGCCGCCTGCTTGGCCATTTGCTCCATCAGCCAGGGGCCCTGGATCACATCGGCGAAGCCAGGATAGTTCTCGACGTCGGTGGTGGTGGTCAGTTGCCCACCGGCCTCGACGCCCTGGATCAGCACCGGCTCGAGCATGGCGCGGGCGGCATAGATCGCCGCCGTGTAGCCCGCCGGTCCCGACCCGATGATGAGGACTTTGACGTGGATGGTTTTAGTCACCGGCTGGTCCGTCCGTTGAGACAGGCGCTGAGGGAACGATCGCCCGCCTGGAAGCCCATGATCAGATGCCCGGACTTCAGTCGACCGGGCACGGCGGATCCGGAAAAGGCACCGAGTCCGGCCTGCCTGCGGCCATCCGCCCAGGAATCTAGGGATTTTCAGGAGCTATGCAAGATACGCAAAGCCCCCAATCGAAAAGAGGGGTGGAAAACCTGAATCGTCATTCGGGCTCGGGCGAAGCGCTCCGCCATTCGCGGCGGGGCTCACTTCCACTCGACTTTGACGATCTCATAGGCCTTGGCGCCGCCCGGCGTGACGACCTCGACCTGGACGCCCTTCTTCTTGCCGACCAGCGCCCGGGCCAGTGGGGAAGTGATGGAAATCTTACCCTTTTTGGCGTCCGCCTCGGGTTCGCCGACGATCTGCCACACCGTCTTCTTGTCGGTATCCTCGTCGATCAAGGTGACGGTGGCGCCGAACGTGATGGTGTCGCCGGAAAGCTTCGATACGTCAATGATTTCGGCGCGCGCGAGCTTGTCCTCGAGCTCGGCGATGCGACCCTCGTTGAGCGATTGCGATTCCTTCGCCGCGTGGTACTCGGCGTTCTCCGAGAGATCGCCATGGGTCCGCGCGTCGGTGATTTGCTGGATGATGCGGGGCCGTTCGACCTGCTGGCAATGCTTGAGCTCAGCCTCAAGCGCCGCATGGCCCTCCGCCGTCATCGGAATCTTATCCATCGGTCTCCAACCTCCATACCCGTCAGCGTCCTCTTTTCCGATATTCGCCGCGCGCCGCGGCAAGCTCTCATGCGAACTTCGGAAGCAAAAGGACGCCGGCAACTTCATCCTTTTCGTGCGGGTTTTGGATTTGAAGTTCCTTTGCCGCCTCCCCTGAGGAACTTCAAATCCACCCGCGCTAGAGACAAAATTCCAATCGCGGGTCGAAGCATTGCCCGGCCACGCGACTCTCAGTCTGTCTCTATACGTGCCGTCGCTCTGGCTGTTCCGATTTTGGATCAGAGGCGGCCGCAAAATAATTTTGCAGTGCACACACTTCGAGGTCGCCCCCGAGGTAGGCCTTGATACCCTGCGCTGCGGCGACGGCCCCAGAGAGAGTGGTGTAGTACGGCACTTTATGCAAGAGGGCAGCGCGCCGTAACGAACGGCTGTCGGCGAGCGCGGTGGCCCCTTCCGTAGTGTTGAAAACCAGATGGACTTCGCCGTTCTTGATGGCGTCGACAATATGCGGGCGGCCTTCCGCCACCTTGTTGACCTTGACCGCCGGGACACCCGCCGCGGCGAGATAGCGCTGGGTTCCCGATGTCGCCAGGACCCGGAAGCCCAACCCGGCGAGCAGGCGGACCGGCTCCAGAATGCGCGCCTTGTCGGCATCCTTGACCGAGACGAAGACGGTGCCGCTCTTCGGCAACCGGGAGCCGCCGCCGAGTTGGCTTTTGACGAAGGCGACGTTGTAGTCGCGGTCGATGCCCATGACTTCGCCGGTCGATTTCATCTCCGGCCCGAGTACGGTGTCGACCGCCGGTCCGAAGCGGGCGAAAGGAAAGACCGCCTCTTTGACGCCGATGTGACGCGCGGCGCTGAATTCGAAGCTCTGCGGCTTCAGCTTGAAGCTCGCAAGCGATTCGCCCGCCATGATGCGCGCCGCAATCTTGGCGGCCGGGATGCCGGTCACCTTGGCGACGAACGGCACGGTGCGCGAGGCGCGCGGATTGACCTCGAGCACGTAGATGTCGCCGTCCTTGATGGCGTATTGCGCATTCATCAGGCCGCCGACCTTCAGCGCCAAAGCGAGCGCGCGGGTCTGCCGGTCAAGCTCGCCGATGGTGGCGGCGGAAAGATTGTGCGGCGGCAGCGAGCAGGCGGAGTCCCCGGAATGGATTCCGGCCTCCTCGATGTGCTCCATGATGCCGGCGATGTAGGCGTCCTTGCCGTCGGCGAGGCAGTCGACATCGACTTCGACGGCGTCGGTGAGGTAGCGGTCGATCAGCAGTGGCCGCTTGTCCGACACGGCGAACTCGGACGGCCGGTCGAGGTCCGCGGCCAGGCGCGTAACATAGCGGTCGAGCTGGGCCGCCTCGTGCACGATCTCCATGGCGCGGCCGCCGAGCACATAGGACGGCCGGATCACGATCGGATAGCCGATCGAGTCGGCGATGGCGCGGGCTTTCTCCGGGCTGGTCGCGATCCCGCTCTTCGGCTGCCGCAGCTTGAGCCGATCGAGCAGTTGTTTGAAGCGGTCGCGATCTTCGGCGAGGTCGATGGCGTCTGGCGAGGTGCCGAGGATCGGCACCTTCGCCTTGGCCAGCGGCTCGGCGAGCTTGAGCGGCGTCTGGCCGCCGAATTGCACGATGACGCCGTGCAGCACACCGTTCCTCCGCTCGGTATCGATGATCTCGATCACGTCCTCGGCGGTGAGCGGCTCGAAATACAGCCGGTTGGAGGTGTCGTAATCGGTCGACACCGTTTCCGGATTGCAGTTGATCATGATGGTTTCGTAGCCGACGTCCTTCAAGGCGAAGGCGGCGTGGCAGCAGCAATAATCGAACTCGATGCCCTGGCCGATGCGGTTGGGGCCGCCGCCGAGAATGACGACCTTCTTGTTGTCGCTCGGCCTTGCCTCGTCCGCGGCGCGGCCGGCAAAAGGCGCCTCATAGGTCGAATACATGTAGGCGGTCGGCGAGGCGAATTCGGCGGCGCAGGTATCGATCCGTTTGAACACCGGCCGCACGCCGAGCGCGCGGCGACGCGCCGAGACCTCGTCGACCGCAAGGCCGGTCAGCCGGCCAAGCCGGGCGTCGGAGAAGCCCATGGCTTTGAGCCGGCGCAGCGTTGCCGCCGTCGTCGGCAGTCCCTTGGCGCGAATCTCGGCTTCGGTTTCGATGACGCCGCGGATTTGCGCCAAGAACCACGGATCGATCCGGCAAGCGGTATGGATCTCGGCATCGCTCATGCCGAGCCGCATGGCCTGCGCCACTTTGAGGATGCCGTCGGGTGAAGGCGTGCCGAGCGCGGCGCGGATGGCGTTTTTGTCGTCGCCCTGGCCGAGGCCTTCGATCGCGATCTCGTCGAGCCCGGTGAGCCCGGTCTCGAGCGAGCGCAGCGCCTTTTGCAGGCTTTCCTGGAAAGTGCGGCCGATCGCCATCGCCTCGCCGACCGACTTCATCGAGGTGGTCAGCACCGGCTCGGCGCCGGGAAATTTCTCGAAGGCAAAGCGCGGCACCTTGGTGACGACGTAATCGATCGTCGGCTCGAACGAGGCCGGCGTGGCACCGCCGGTGATGTCGTTGGCGATCTCATCGAGCGTGTAGCCGACAGCGAGCTTGGCGGCGACCTTGGCGATGGGAAACCCAGTCGCCTTCGAGGCCAGCGCCGACGAGCGCGACACCCGTGGATTCATTTCGATGACGACGAGGCGCCCGTCTTCCGGATTGACGGCGAATTGCACGTTGGAGCCGCCGGTCTCGACGCCGATCTCGCGCAGCACCGCGATCGAGGCGTCGCGCATGCGCTGGTATTCCTTGTCGGTCAGCGTCAGTGCCGGCGCCACGGTGATCGAGTCGCCGGTATGCACGCCCATCGGATCGATGTTCTCAATCGAGCAGACGATGATGCAATTGTCGTGCTTGTCGCGCACCACCTCCATCTCGAACTCTTTCCAGCCGAGGACCGATTCCTCGATCAGCACTTCGGAGGTCGGCGAGGCGTCGATGCCGCGCTCGACGATCTCGATGAACTCCGCCTTGTTGTAGGCGATGCCGCCGCCGGTGCCGCCGAGCGTGAACGACGGCCGGATGATGGCGGGAAGGCCGATATCCTCGAGCGCTTCGAGCGCCCCGATCAGCGTCTTGACCTGGTGCGAGCGCGGTGTGTCGAGACCGATCTTGGTCATCGCCTCGCGAAACAGCTTGCGGTCCTCGGCCTTGTCGATGGCGTCGGCGGTGGCGCCGATCATGGTGACGCCGAATTTGTCGAGGACGCCCATGCGTCGCAGCGACAGCGCCGTGTTGAGCGCGGTCTGCCCGCCCATGGTCGGCAGGAGCGCGTCCGGACGTTCCTTCTCGACGATCTTGGCGACGATCTCCGGCGTGATCGGCTCGATATAGGTCGCGTCCGCCAAATCCGGGTCGGTCATGATGGTCGCCGGATTGGAGTTGACGAGGATGACCCGATAGCCCTCGGCCTTGAGCGCCTTGCAGGCCTGGGTGCCGGAATAGTCGAACTCGCAGGCCTGGCCGATGACGATCGGTCCCGCGCCGATGATTAGGATCGAGGAGATGTCGGTCCGTTTGGGCATTGCTTCCGTATCTGGGGCACAAAAAAAGGGCGCGCAATTCGCGCGTCCTTCAGCCGGCGCCGGGGCGTAAGCCCGCGCACGGAGGGCTCTTTAGACCAGAAACGACGGCCGGGGAAGGGGTTCGGCCCGCTACCGAACAATGGGTGCTCACGCGCGCCGATTCAAGCGCCGCTAACCGGCCACCAGGCGGCATCGCCTCAGCGCGGTCGGGCATAAAACGTCATGCGCGCCTGGTTATGGCCGATATTGGCGGGCGCGCGCTCGGCCGCGAAGCCGGCGGTGCTGAGTTTCTCGATCATGACGGCTTCGGCATAACGCGTCAGCCCGATGCGCGAACGCAGCCGCCAGTAGTCCGAAAAGAACTTGCGCAGGAGCCCCCACAGCGCGGCAAAGAAAAAGCCGTTGGCTTTGCCAAATCGCAGCAGCGCCCAGGCGTCGGTCGCCGCCCAAGTCTCCGGCCGGATAACATCGCCGACGACCAGGAGCCCGCCAGGTTTCAGCAGCCGATGAAACAGCGCGAACAGGGCGCCGGTCCCGGCCGCCGTGAGGTATTGCGCGACCGAATGCATGACAATCAGATCGAGCGAGTGCTCCGGCAACCGCGCGATCTCGTGCGGGGCAACGACGCGAATCTTCGGGTTGCCGGCAAAGCGCTTTTCCAGTCCGGCGCGCAGGCCCGGCGCCGCTTCGCACAGCAGGACTTCGCCGGCGGCCTCGGCCACAAGATCGGCGTGCAGCGCCTCGCCCGAGCCGTAATCGAGCACGCGCGCCTCGCCAGACGGTACCAGCGCGGCGATCGCCTGCGCGATCAGCCGATAGTGCACGTCCTTATGGCGGGCATTGCCGTAAAGGAAATGCCGGCTGTCCCAGAACGCAAGCCAATCGGAGATCATGCGCGCCACGGACCAATAGGGGTTGAAACCGTCGAACCAGGAGGCCGGCTATTGGCTTGCCGCTCAGCCTCGACCGAAGTCGCGCATCATCCCGACGAACTGCGCGAACAAATAATGGCTGTCGCGCGGGCCGGGCGACGCTTCCGGATGATACTGCACCGAGAACACCGGCCTGTCCTTGAGCTTGAGCCCGCAATTGGAGCCGTCGAACAAGGAGACGTGGGTTTCCACCGCGCTCGTCGGCATGCTTTTGCTATCGACGGCAAAGCCGTGGTTCATGGAGGTGATCTCGACCTTGCCGGTGGTGAGGTCTTTCACCGGGTGGTTGGCGCCGTGATGGCCCTGGTGCATTTTCATCGTCTTGCCGCCGACCGCGAGCGCCAGCATCTGATGGCCGAGGCAGATGCCGAAGACGGGCTTCTGCTCGATCAGCGTCTTGATCACCGGCACGGCGTATTCGCCGGTGGCGGCCGGATCGCCCGGGCCGTTGGACAGGAAGATGCCGTCCGGCTTGAGCGCCAGAATGTCGGCCGCCGAGGTCTGCGCCGGCACCACCGTGACCTTGCAGCGATTGCCGGCGAGTTGCCGCAGGATATTGCGCTTGATGCCGTAGTCGATGGCGACGACATGGAATTCCGGCTCGCGCAGCTCGCCGTAGCCTTCGCCCCAGGACCATGGCGTTTCCTGCCAGGTGAAGCGTTGGCCCGTCGTCACCATTGGCACGAGGTCCATGCCGAGCAGTCCGGGCCATTCCCTGGCCTCGCGGGCAAGGGCGGCGAGATCGAAGCGGCCGGACGGCTCATGGGCGATCACCGCGTTGGGCATGCCTTTCTCGCGGATGAAGGCGGTCAGCGCCCGGGTATCGATGCCTGATAGCCCGATGACGCCACGGCTTTTCAGCCATTGATCGAGATGCCGCGTGGCGCGGTAATTCGACGGTGCCGTGATGGCGCTGTGCAGCACGACGCCACGCGCGCCGGGCGTGGCGGCGAGGTTGACGGTCTCGATGTCGTCCTCGTTGGTGCCGACATTGCCGATATGCGGGAAGGTGAAGGTGATGATCTGGCCGGCATAGGACGGATCGGTAAGGATTTCCTCATAGCCGGTCATCGCGGTATTGAAGCAGACCTCGCCGACGGCGTGGCCGGTGGCGCCAAAACCCTGACCTTCGAGCACGGTGCCGTCGGCCAAGACGAGCAGCGCCGTCGGCTTGGGCTCGTCCCACACTGGTTGCGGCTGCGGTTGTGTCAGCATCGACAAGCGCCTAAATCTTCTGCGCACCCGCCGAAACGCCGGCGAACTTGCGAGAGGCCATAGCCGTGTTGCGCGACGAGATCAACAATGCGCTCAAGAACGCCATGAAGGCCGGCGACAAGCGTCGTGTCTCGACGCTGCGGCTGGTCAATGCCGCAATTCTGCAGCGTGAGACCAGTGCCGCCGAGCGCCTGACCCTGACCGACGCCGAAATCCTCGACGTCATGGGCAAGATGATCAAGCAGCGCCAGGAATCGCTCGACATCTACGAAAAGGCCGGCCGCACCGACCTCGCCGCGCAGGAGCGCGAGGAGATCGAGATCATCTCGGCCTATCTGCCCAAGCAATTGTCGAACCTCGAAGCCGCCGAGGCGATCTCCGCGCTGATCAAGGAACTCGAAGCCGCCACGCTCAAGGATATGGGCCGCACCATGGCGGCGCTCAAGGAGCGCTTTGCCGGGCGGATGGATTTCGGCAAGGCGAGCGCGCTGGTGAAGAAGCTCTTGGCGGGTCATTCCGCTTTATGATTTTGCCTGCGGGCGTGCGCTCAGGCTGTGGATAACCGGGACAAGCGGCGCAGGATCTGCCGCGCCACCGCGCCGCCCCCTATTTAGCCCGCTTCCGCGCTATCCTGGCGAATCACCATGCGATTCTCGCCGCAATTCCTCGACGAGCTGCGCGCGCGGCTTCCGGTTTCGGAAGTCGTGGGCAAGCGCGTGAAATTGCGCAAGGCCGGGCGCGAGTGGAAAGGGCTTTCGCCGTTCAACAAGGAAAAGACGCCGTCCTTCTTCGTCAACGACCAGAAGGCGATGTGGTTTGATTTCTCCTCCGGCAAGAACGGCAACATCTTCGACTTTGTCATGCAGACCGAAGGGGTGAGCTTCCCCGAGGCGGTCGAGCGGCTGGCCGGGCAGGCCGGCATTCCGATGCCGGTGATGACGCGCGAGGCGCAGGCGCACGAGGAGCGCAGAAAGACGCTGCACGACGTCGTCGAGCTGGCGGCCAAGTTCTTCGAGGCGAATTTGGCATCGCGCGCCGGCGCGCGCGGCCGCGGCTATCTCGCCGACCGCGGCATCTCGTCGGCGACCCAGCTGAAATTCCGGCTCGGCTATGCGCCCGCCGAGCAATACGCGCTCAAGGAGCATCTCGGCGCCTTGAAAATTTCGGTCGAGGATATGGTCGAGGCCGGGCTTTTGGTCGCCGGCGAAGACATCCCGGTGCCCTATGACCGCTTTCGCGACCGCGTGATGTTTCCGATCGCCGATTGGCGGGGCCGCGTCATCGCCTTCGGCGGCCGCGCGCTCGATAAGGACGTTTCGGCAAAGTACCTCAATTCGCCGGAGACGCCGCTGTTTCACAAGGGCGCGACGCTCTACAACATCGCGTCGGCGCGCAAGGCCGCGCATGAAGGCTCGCGCGTCATCGCGGTCGAAGGCTATATCGACGTCATCGCCATGGTGATCGCCGGATACGAAGCGACCGTGGCGCCGCTCGGCACCGCGCTGACCGCCGATCAGCTGGCGCTGATGTGGCGAATGGCCGATGAGCCGATTCTCTGCTTCGACGGCGATGATGCCGGCCGCCGCGCCGCCTATCGCTCGCTCGATCTGGCTCTGCCGCTGCTCAAGCCGGGCAAGAGCCTCAAGCTCGCCGCGCTGCCGGATGGGCAGGACCCGGACGACCTGGTGCGCTCCGGCGGCCGCGAGGCGGTCGAGGACGTGCTCGGCGCGGCGCGCCCGCTGGCCGACGTATTGTGGACGCGCGAGAGCGAGGCCGGCCCGTTCAACACGCCCGAGCGGCGCGCCGCCTTGGAGGCGCGCCTCGCCGAGGTCACCGCGACAATCGCCGACGAGACGGTGCGCCGCTACTACCGGCAGGACTTCGCTGCGCGGCTGCGCCAAATGTTTGCGCCGGCCGACCTGGCCTCGCGTCGCCGCAACTGGGAGGAGAGGGGCCGCCGCCCCGGCCCGGGAGCCCGAACGACCCCGCCCCGCGTCACGTTCCGCCGCGACGAGCCCTATGTGGCGTCGAGCCCCCAGCTCAGCGCGAGCCCGTTGCATCGCGGCCATCGCGCGGCAATCCCGCGCCGGGAGGCCTTGATCCTGCAAGCCGCGCTCAACCACTCCTGGCTTCTGCACGACCGGTTGGAGGAATTGGCCGAAGCCGAATTCCGCCACGCCGATGCGCGCAAGCTCAAAGCGACCCTGATTGATGTCCTCGCCCACCGCTTCGGCCAAGAATCGAGCCAAGAATCGGGCCAAGAATCGGTTCACGACGCCGCTCAGGAGCCCGGCAAAGCCGCGGACATCGACCGGGCGGAACTCGTCGCCGAGCTTGCCCGCCGCGGCTTTGCCGACCTGCTGGTCCGCATCGAGCGCGCCATCACCACGCCCTCGGTCTTCGGGGCGCGGCCGGAGGCCGCCGCCGCCGACGTTTTACTGACTTGGAAGCAGCTTCTCGCCTTGCATCGGCAGTGGCATTCCCTAACTAGGGAACTTAAGGACGCAGAATTGGCGCTCGGCCAGGATAACACCGAGACGAACTACACGCGGCTGCGCGACGTGAAGGCCCGGCTCTCCACAATCGACGGAACCGAGGCCCTGATCGAGGGTTTCGGCGACCAATCCGGCCGCCCCTCGCGATCGACCTGAGCGCCGGCTGTCGGCGCTGGACGCCTCGGCACCGAGCGAATATGAGGGCGTCGCGGTTGAACAGGGTTAGTCGGAGCTTAACGGAGTTCCGCGACAAGTAAGGGTCTGGATTCGGGCGGCGCCAGGAGCGCGCTGCCCCTTTTTGGCCGTTGGCGGGGGTCTAAAGGCGCAAAACCCCCGGAATGCAGTCCGTCCGCCCGGCGTGGGCAATCGCCATAGGGTAGGGGACGATGAGATTGATGCGGCGTTGGTAGGGACAGGCGTTCGTGGAGACGGGACACATGGCAAGCAAGAGCGCGGGCACCAAGACGATCGCGAGCAAGGTCAAGGCCGTCCCGCAAAAGGAAGGTGAGGCGCCGGAGAAAGAGGCGCCCGAGACCGCGGACGCGCCGCTGCCGCTGCTCGATCTGTCTGACGCCGCCGTCAAGAAGATGATCAAGCAGGCCAAGAAGCGCGGCTATGTCACCTATGAGCAGCTCAATTCCGTGATGCCGTCCGAGGAAGTCACCTCCGAGCAGATCGAGGACGTGCTGGCGATGATGAGCGAGATGGGCATCAACGTGGTCGAGACCGAGGAAGCGGAGGCCGAGGGCGAGGAAGAGGCGCGCGAGGAGCCGGAAGAGGAGGAGGCCGAGTCCGGCGAGCTGGTCGAAGTCACGCAGAAAGCCCCGGCCAAATCCGAAGCCAAGGAACCCGCCGAGCGCACCGACGATCCGGTGCGGATGTATCTGCGCGAAATGGGCTCGGTCGAGCTTCTGTCGCGCGAGGGCGAGATCGCCATCGCCAAAAGGATCGAGGCCGGCCGCGAGGCCATGATCGCCGGCCTGTGCGAGAGCCCGCTCACCTTCCAGGCCGTCATCATCTGGCGCGACGAGTTGAACGAAGGCAAAGTTTTCCTGCGCGACATCATCGATCTGGAAGCGACCTATGCCGGCCCCGACGCCAAGGCGGTGGCGGCGCCGGTGCCGCCCGGCGATCCGGTCGCGGCAGGGGTGCCCGCCGCCGGGGGATTCGTGCCGCAGCCGCCGCAGGCGGTGGCGCCGCCTTCGGCGCCGCCCGCCGCCACGCCGTTCAAACCGCACAATGGCGCCGCCGACGGCGACGAAGCGCTGCCGGAAGGTGCGCTCGGCGAGCCCGATCTCGACGAGGACGATCTCGAGAACTCGATGTCGCTTGCGGCAATAGAGGCCGAGCTCAAGCCCAAGGTGCTTGAGATCTTCGACACCATCGCCAACTCGTTCAAGCGGCTGCGCCGCCTGCAAGAGCAGGACATCCACAACAAGCTGCACTCGACCGGCTCGCTGACGCCGCATCAAGAGCGCAAGTACAAGAAGCTCAAGGAAGAGATCATCCAGGAGGTCAAGTCGCTCCGCCTCAATCAGGCGCGCATCGATGCGCTGGTCGAGCAGCTCTACGATATCAACAAGCGCCTGGTCGGCCACGAGGGCCGGCTGATGCGGCTGTCGGAGAGCCACGGCGTCAGCCGCGAGGATTTCCTCAAGAATTACCAAGGCAACGAGCTCGACCCGCGCTGGCTCAACCGCGTCTCCAAACTGTCCGCCAGGGGCTGGAAGAATTTCGTCGCCCGCGACAAGGACCGCATCAAGGAATTGCGCGGCCAGATCCACACGCTGGCGTCGGAGACCGGGCTCGAGATCGGCGAGTTCCGCAAGATCGTGCACATGGTGCAGAAGGGCGAGCGCGAGGCGCGCCAGGCGAAGAAGGAGATGGTGGAGGCGAACTTGCGCCTCGTCATTTCCATCGCCAAGAAATACACCAACCGCGGCCTGCAATTCCTCGATCTGATCCAGGAAGGCAATATCGGCCTGATGAAGGCGGTCGATAAATTCGAGTACCGCCGCGGCTACAAGTTCTCGACCTACGCCACCTGGTGGATTCGCCAGGCGATCACCCGCTCGATCGCCGATCAGGCGCGCACCATCCGCATTCCCGTGCACATGATCGAGACCATCAACAAGATCGTGCGCACCTCGCGCCAGATGCTCAACGAGATCGGCCGCGAGCCGACGCCGGAGGAACTGGCGGAAAAGCTCGGCATGCCGCTCGAGAAAGTGCGCAAGGTCCTCAAAATCGCCAAGGAGCCGCTGTCGCTGGAAACCCCGATCGGCGACGAGGAGGATTCCCACCTCGGCGATTTCATCGAGGACAAGAACGCCATCCTGCCGATCGACGCCGCCATCCAGTCGAACTTGCGCGAGACTACGACGCGGGTCTTGGCTTCGCTGACGCCGCGCGAGGAACGCGTGCTGCGCATGCGCTTCGGCATCGGCATGAACACCGACCACACGCTGGAAGAAGTCGGCCAGCAGTTCTCCGTGACCCGCGAGCGCATCCGCCAGATCGAGGCCAAGGCGCTGCGCAAGCTGAAGCACCCGAGTCGGTCCAGAAAACTGCGCAGTTTTCTGGACAATTGAAGCCTTCAGTCCCCGGGCTAGACCGGGGATGAACCATCCGAGCCGAAGCCGGAAGCTGCCGCGCTTCTTGGACAACTAGGAAACGTTGCCGGCGGGGCTGCATCCGGCGTAGGTCGTCCAAGCTGTGCTCGGTGCTCGATAATGATCGCAGGCGCCGCGTCACACGCCGAGGTCGTCGCCGCGCTTGTCACCGCGATCTCTAGTTTGCGGCTGCACGCTTCGAGCGGCGACCTGCAGCCGTCAGCTCTTCAGCGAATTCAGCGTCTTCAGGACGCTGCTGGCGGTCACCCCGCTCGCTATCACCTGGCCTTTTTTCAGAAGGTCGACGGTTGCCTGCGGATTTTTCGACAGCCAACCTTGGATGCCTTTGGCGATTGAGAACAGCGCCGGCGCCGCGAGCACAACGTTGAGCAGTGGGGCTGCGGATTCACCCCTCTTCGGTGCGGCTTCGCGCTCGATTGTGGCATCTGGCGCGGCATCTTTGATCGCTAGATGGAGGGCCTCGATCTGCCGACCCGGTTCCTCCTGCAAGTCGTCATTGATGCGGATCGCGACCGAATCGGCTTCCGCACCTTCCGGATAGTACAGCTCGAGTTCATGCTTGAGATTGCGAGGCCTGCCGTTCTTCACGTCGACGCGGGCATAGATGATAAAAGTGCCCCAGCCGGACTCGGTCAGTTTGAATTTGCTGCGACGTTCGGTGACCTTGCGAACTGGATTGGAGTAGGTTGGATGCAGCGTATAGGTCACCTGCTCGATGGAGCGCAGCTCCTCCGCCGTGCCCTCAATCCACACTGACCAAGTCCACCAGTCATTGCCCTCGTATTTTTCGCTTTGTGCGATGCGCATGGCGCGTTCCGTCAAATGTCGTAGACGTCGATGGGGATGGCAAACAAGCTCGAGCCGAGCGATTTCCACGCGCTATTGGCATCCTTCTTGATTTCGATCTGCACCAATACGTCCTCGCGCGGCACTTCGAGATCGACAAAAAAGCCGGCGGTGATCGGCTCTATCACCGCTTCACCGCTGGCGATAACGCGCCCCCCGCTCTGCACCTGGTAGCGGCATTGTACACCGCCGCGCAGGACGAATTTGCGAAATTCGTCCACTGCGGCCTGCGGCGGCTGGATTCGCACGCGTACGGTCCGCGTGGGCCACTTTGCTAGCGTCTCGGCCAGCTGCACCAGCAGCTTGTCGCGGGCATCGCGGGCGTAGCGCAGCTGCACGAAGGAATTGGCGGCGCCTTGCACCTGGACGCTGTCTTCGCGCACCTCGACCACTGTCAGCTTCAGCGCCCGCGCCGCGGCGAGCTCGTCGAGAACCCACTGATGTGTGCTGAATTTCCCATCCGCAAGCGGGTCGCGGCGAGTGGTAAAACCGATGCAGCCGCGGCATTCCCGCATGCGCGCATCGACGGCTTCGACGATGATGTCGCCTTCCATGCGCCGCCCGCTCAACACATCGAAGCCCAGCGCTCGGATCAATGGGATCGCCAGCTCTTCGATCCAGCGATTGTCCTCGTTGAAGGCATAGCTCACGAATAGATTCATCTGAGCGCGCACCCCCACAAGCCTTGCTAAGTGTAGACCACGCACGTTAAACGTGCAAATATTAGTGGCCGTCTACGGGGCGGGCAAGCGGCGCGGCCGCGCCATTCCGGCATCGGCTGGCCGCGATAGCGCAGGGGGCCTTCAATGGCCGCATTGGACATGATCGCCGATCGCCAGGCCGGCTGGTCAGTAACTGCAAACAAGCTGAAAGCGGGCATGGATCGGGCGCGCTGGGCAGTCTTCGGTTTCTCGGTTCTGGGCGCGCTGCTCGCCGCCATCGCCAGCCAGTGGACCAATCCGCCGGGCGCAGCCGTGTCCGGCGTCAACGATCCGCGCACCTGGATCGCCATCGTCGGCGCGCTTAGCCTCGCCACCGCGACCTTCTTCACGCAGCGTCTGCTCGGCAAGGAGCGCGTTTCCGCCTGGGTGCGTGCGCGTGCGATTTCGGAGGCGCTCAAGCGCGAGGCCTATAAATACGCCGCTGACGCCGCGCCTTACGATCAGCCTGCTACCGCCGACGCGCTGCTCGCTAGCGAGCGCAAGAAGATCGAGGACGACGGCGACGATCTGCTGCCGGATTACGTGACCAATGCAGGCGCCGGCTCCGTGCCGCGTAAAAAACTGCCGCAGGACGAGTACAAAACGCGCCGCGTCGATGCGCAGATAAACTTCTACCGCACGCGTGCCACCAGCTATCAGGGCATGGTCAAGGTGCTGCGGCGCACAGAATTCTGCCTCGCGCTCGCCGCAACACTCATCACCGCGCTTGCCAGTGTGACTGGCAAGGCGACCCACCTATTCGGCTATTCCTTTGATATCGCCGCGCTCACCGCCGTACTCACCACTATCGCTGGCGCGGTGCTGGCGCATGTCGAGGCGTCGCGCTTCGATTATCTGGCGACGGTGTATCTTTCGACCGCGCGCCGGCTGGAGGACCGCAAGACCGGCCCGGCGCCTATCTGGTCCGACTTCGTCAAGGACTGCGAGAGCATCCTTGAAACGGAGAACACAGCCTGGATCGCGAAGTGGAGCAAGGCCCCAACATGATCGCGCCGCGTTGCGCCGGTTGCTCAACGCGATCGGCCGCGAGCCGACGCCGGAGGAATTGGCAGAAAAGCTCGGCATGCCGCTCGAGAGGGTGCGCAAGGTTCTCAAAATCGCCGAGGAGCCACTGTCGCTGGAAACCCCGATCGGCGACGAGGAGGATTCCCACCTCGGCGATTTCATCGAGGACAAGAACGCCATCCTGCCGATCGACGCAGCCATCCAGTCGAACCTGCGCGAGACCACGACGCGGTCTTGGCTTCGCTGACGCCGCGCGAAGAACGCGTGCTGCGCATGCGCTTCGGCATCGGCATGAATACCGACCACACGCTGGAAGAGGTCGGCCAGCAGTTCTCGGTGACGCGCGAGCGCATCCGCCAGATCGAGGCCAAGGCGCTGCGGAAATTAAAACATCCTTCTCGTTCCAGAAAACTCCGAAGCTTTCTGGACAATTGAAGCCTTCAGTCCCCCTAGACCCGGGGATCAAGCATCCGTCGCGATCGAGGAAGCTGCGGAGATTTTGGATAACTAGTACCCGGAATCATTGATGCGCGAAACGTGGTTTGAGGCGTTTTTGATGGACCTCTGACTTGGTCCAGGCAAACGGGGTGGCATTGGTGTTGTAGGCCTTGATGAAGGCATCGATG
>Ga0187891_1001188_pt1 | contig 23041 bp, 33 predicted proteins | sample June2016WEW_21_4_FD_132990 | JGI IMG/M metagenome (GOLD analysis project Ga0187891, IMG submission 132990) | Peatland microbial communities from SPRUCE experiment site at the Marcell Experimental Forest, Minnesota, USA - June2016WEW_21_40 | ecosystem: Environmental > Terrestrial > Soil >... | reverse complement strand
GCTTACGGACCATGCGGTCCTGGAGATGCAAGCCCGCGGCTGGACTAAGACCCCAACTCTACCAAGCCGGAGAAAACGCTGATCAAACTAGCTTAGGTCCCTCGGGCTCTACAGCCACGTTGATCACCGGTCCCCCTCCCTGGACAATCTTCCCGTTGCCATCCACAATCGGCCGCACGTTGGCCTTGCGCGGCGCCGGCTCGGGTTGGGCTGGCGGAGCCTGGGGAACCGGAGCTGGCTGCGAATTGCGGTTAGTCAGCTCGACCAACGCCCGCCTGACTGAGGCGTCGTCCAGGAATTCGTCCAGGAACCTGTCGAGCTGCGGGAACTGGATCGCTTGGCCCCACAGCGGAGGATAGCTGGAGAGAAGTTGAGTTAGACCTTGCTTGCCCTGCGACTGGAGCCAAGTATAAGGCGCCATTCCGTAAGTCTGGGCGAGTTCGGCCGCGAACGCAAACCCGGGCATCCCCACCTGGAGAGCCTGGATCAGCGGCTGGTGGATTTGCTTGAGATAGTTTGTAACCATGTCGTTTCCTGTGGCCGGCGCACCGGCCTGCGGGGCCTGGGGACCTTCTGCAGGTTGTGACGGGGGAACGGGAGTTCCGGTTGCCTTGCCTGACGCAATGGCCGCGTTGTATTGGGCCTGGGCGTAGGTTTGGGTGACGCTCTGGACTACTTCGATCCCCCGTTCGGCTAGTCCAGCCCACCACGGACTGTCGGGCTCGGCCGGCGCTGGATTGGCCTTGGTGCGCCATTTCTCGAGGGACTCAAAAATCTTGAGCACCCCGGTGACCATGCCCATCATGCCCTCGGGGCCTTGTATATTAGGTGTCGCTGCCCCCGCGGGAACTACGGCTGTGGTTGGGGGCGGGGCAGCAGGCGGCGCCAGGAGCCGTTCCAGCAGCATCGTGGTGCGGGTTTCGGCCGCTTCCAGCCGCTTGGACATCATCTCGAGCTGGGTGGCTGCGGATGTTTGAACTTGGGTGAGAAGGGTCGTCACCAAGCCCATGATACCCGCGTTGGCTTCGGCGGCCGGCGCTGAATTCTGATGGAGCGCAGCCGCGGCGTCCATCACGCTTTTATGGTAGGCCGACGGGTCCTGGGCCTTCTGCTCCGAATCTCGAGCTGCCTTGATTGATTCAGCCAGGATCTTGATCCCCTCCCTGGCTCCTTCTGCCACGACCTCCGCGGCGCTTGTGGTGGGAGTCGCCGCAGGTTGCTGGAATAACCTCTCGTCGTTGGATCTCGCCCGGTCGCGGCTGAGTTCAATCACCGCGCCGGTAAGTTGTTCGACTGCTGTGTTAGTTGCCATATCTTCGTTTGCCTCCTCGATTTCACTGTCGCCTGGAAACTTGACCCCGCGGATTCTCTCCCGCGCAATATAACTCTGGTTCGATGGATGGTTCATGTCGATCAGCCGGATGTCGCGGATGGGAGGATATTCGGGATCGTCTATCTCGACCGTTGTCATGCAGATGTTTTTGTTGGGAAACTCTTTGTCGGACTTGACTCCGACGTCGTTCAGCTTAAAGTGATAGGTCCCAGATCCCCACCTGTGGAGGATCTCCTCGCGCCAGGAATCGGCGGGGAAGGGCGCGTCGGGCTTGGCGATGTTGGTATCCGGGCCTTTGCGCTTCTTCTGCTGGACCTCGAGTCGCTCGGCTGGGGTCAGGAGCTTCAGGTGATCCAGGATGGGCCAGTTCGCGTACACGTAAACCATGCTCCGATCCAGGAATTCTTTGTGCAAGCCCGCCCAGTAGGCAAAGAACTGTTTGGGGGAGCAGGCAAACTTGGGTGGACGCGGGAAATGGTGGGGCTTGGAGCGGATTCGCTCGGTTTTGTCGGGCGGTTTGGCGGGTTTTGGATCCTGGACCGGGCTAACTTCGAGATCTTCCAGGTCAGAATCCGGGGCTGTTTCAGCTTCTTGTTCGTCTAATTCGGGCACCTCAGAACCTCCATCGGTGATTCACATAATATATACACTACGTATTGCGCCTTGGCAACCACTTAGGATAACGTAACGGACAGAATGCGCTACCAGCGCGTTGTTTGTTCGTCGATGACACCTCCTCGATGCCGCACGGTGGAGCCATGCTAACTGGGGCCGGTCAGGCGGTTACCCCGTCTGGCCGCCTCGGCTCCGCCGGGTCCACCGGATCCACAGGTGTCTTGACCCATCCCCAGCTCGGAGTTGTGCGTTATACCCTGACGGAAGTTCCGGACGACCCGGATGGTCAGGTCGCGGTCACGATAGACCTGATGCGCCAGTACGCGAATGAGGACTCGACCGCACCTAATATAAGGATAGACACCAACCGGGCCGGGTACTCAGGGGATGATCTACAGGATGTCTGGGACTATTTGAATCGGGGGACCGGCAAACGCGGAATGGGATTCGTGGCGGACGAAACCACAGCCCAGTCCGTGGATCAACCCCCAGGAACGTGGCGCCCCATAGTCGAGGCCTTGATTCGGCCGGTCGACCAAGTCGTGCTGCCGAATCCCCAAGGCGATTGCGATGATTTCTCGATGTATGGCGCCGCGCACCTTCTAGCGCGTGGGATCTCGTGCGCGTTTGTTACGCTCGCCGCGGATCCCAAAGAGCCTGGGGTCTATTCGCATGTTTACCTAGTGGCCTACCCCCAGACCGGACCCTACGCAGGGAAGCGGGTTCCGATGGACCTTAGCCATGGCCCCTACTTGGGATGGGAAGCCAAGAACATGTTCGGTCGCCGCGCCGAGTGGGGCCTCAAGCTAAAGGTTGCGGAGTGGCTCATGCTTGGAAGCCTTCTGATCTCCGTGTTTATCCTCAAGGAGATCTACCGCCAGGGGAGGAATAAGTAATGACGTACAACCCAAAAGCCAAACTTATACGCGGGGATCGGCTAACTACAGATCAACGGAGACAAGTCCTGGCGGCCTTTGTTTATCGTCATCTGGACACGACCTCGTTGAACGACGACGACTGGTTACGTAAGCATGCCTTCTACTTCACAAAAGCAGGGCGACTTGCCGTTGTACCCAAGTATGCGGAACCGCATTACATGGCCGATAATCCGTCGATCCAATCCGCCATCAAAAAAGCCCAGCAGCTCGCGAACAGAACCGGCCGGGCCTACGAGGTCCGGACGCTTTCGCGATCTGAAGCCGCCCGCGTCAGCAAGGGCCTGCGAGGGTATGTAGAACGCGAGATTGGGACGCGCCATAACCCCGACAAGGTAGTCAGCTCCCAAAAGATCGAGGATGTGATCCGGGCCGGAGATCGTGTAACTATCGTCAACCGGTTCGGCCAGCGGCGCACCGGGCGAGCTGTGATGCGCGGGCCTGCGGGATGGGCTCTGAACATGGGCGGCCCATACGGCACCCCAGCCATAGCCGACAACGAGAGCATAGTCAAGGTCGTGAAAGGCGGAAGGAGATAGTATGATCCTGAATGTTCCGGCAGTATTACCCGATAACACGCTGGCGCCAGCGGCCGTCCAGAAAAAGTTCACCCACTCATTCGCCGGCCTGGGCGACGATGGTGTGGATGACTCCGTAGATTTGTTTTTTGGGGACGGGCTCGACTCGGCTAACGGTTCGGTGTTTTATGGGCCAACGGATCAGCAGCTCCTAGGCCTGACACCCGCCGGAACTCCGGTATCTAGTACTTCCGGCCAAATTACCTCGGGTTATGTTCCTGCGAGTTCCAGCCCTGGAGTTGTTTATACCGCGCCAGCTCAAACCTCTGCGGCCCAAAGCGCCGCGGTTGCGGCGGGCGCGACGGCGGCGACGACGGGATTGTTTACCTTGGCGTCGGAAGCCATGCTTCAGCCCGGGATGAGCATCAACACCAAGACGGGCCAGATCACCTACCAGAACCCCGGATATCCCGTGCAGACCGCGGGGATTGGATTGACCGGGACAACCGGTATGTCGGGGCTGTTACTCGTGGGGGTCGCGGTTCTGGCGATGTTTATGTTCATGAAGAAGTAGGGGAGCTATGAGATACGGAACCAGCCATTTTGTCAGTCATGCTGCTGCCGTGCGATATTACCGCGATTACGAAGGTGCTGATGCATCACGAGCGGTTCAACGAAAACTGGCAGCGGGCGAAATTCACATCGGCAAGCCAAGGCTCAAACCGGGTGAAAGGTTGCATGTTATAGACTCTGGCACCCGCTATGCAATCGAAGAAGCCCCAGCGAAGAATCCAAAAATCAAACTCCCCTCCACCTGGACCCGCGCCCAAGTCCGCGTCAACTCCAAAGGTCAAGTCCAGCTCAAGATGAACCCGGGCGACGTCGGCAAAGGCAAGTTCGCGAAATGTGTCGCCGCGGTTGAATCCAAGGGTGGGGCTTACGACCCCAAGGCTGTATGTGCGGCCATGGAGCGGCGGAAGTATGGGAAGAAAGTTTTGCAGACCCGCGCCGCCCGCGGCCTAAGACGAGCGATTCGGGAGGCCGGCGGCCATCGTCCCAAGGCCAAGACAAACCCGGGACCAAAATACGAAGTAAGCAGCTCGCACGGAGGGTATATCTACAGTCGACATCATAAGCTCTCCGCGGCGAACGATTCGGCCAAGCGCGAAAGTTACAAGCGGCCCGTAGACGTTTGGTCCACGTCGGGGGGAGCGATGGGCCAAGGAAAAGTTGTCGCCCACTGGAACGAAGGAAGAAAGACTTAGGATCGAGATGCAGCAGTTCTATCCAGGTCGAAGGCTGGTCGCGCCGGGGTTTGGGATCCTTCCCCCGGTCGTGCCCGTAGATCAGTTCTGGGCCAGAAACCCGTGGCATAGGCTGGGAGGCCTGAGCGCGAATATTACTCCAACCGCTGCGGTCGAGGCTGGTGCGGGACTCGCTACACCGATTGCATCGGCGACCCTGGCGACCTCGGTGGCTTCTACCCTTGGAATTACGGCCGCTGCGGCGGTTCCAGTGATCGGTGCTGCGATAGCCGCGGTTACTTTCGCTATCGTTGCGATCATGAACTCGGGCTGCGGCCAAACCTGCATCGTGACCAGCCAGTGGGCCAACCAAGTCGAGCCCCAGCTCCAGGCTAATATTGCCGCGTACTTTGCGCTCCCCGCGCCTCGGCCTCAGTCGAGCCAAGCCGCAGCCCTGGCGAACTTCGATACCCTTTGGTCCCAGCTTAGTCAGGCCTGCTCCAATCCCCAGCTAGGAGCCGCGGGAACTAACTGTCTGGGCGACCGCGAACAAGGCGCTTGCAAGTGGAAGCAGACCAGCACCCTGAACTCCAGTTATCCGGGGGCGCCGGCTATTGGGGCGTGCTGGAACTGGTTCAGTGGATACCGGGATCCCATCGCCCAGGACGCCGCGGTTCCGGACGACCAGTCTGCTTCTTATTTACAAGCCCAGGCTCTCGCGGCTCAGGCCGCAGGGACTTCGGCCTCGACGACTTCAACCTCAACGACCGGGACCTCGACTTCTACTTCGACTACGACTCCGGTTGCGGCTTCTACCTCCAGTTCGGATTTAATTCTGCTGGCTGCGGCGGGGCTGGTGATTTTAGGATTGGTGGGCTGATATGCACATGATATTTCCGACACCGCGACTACGGGGCCTAAGTCAAACCGACGACGCAGATCTGGCCGAGACGCAGGCTTTGGTGACAAACGAGCTGAATGCGGAGTATGCGGCGCAGGGCGGACAATGGCAACCGGGTCAGGTCCTGCCAAGCTGGTACACGCCCGAGATGTCGCCCAGTTCCCTGCCCTCAGTGCAGGCCTCGCCGCTCGCGCAGGCCAATATAGCTTTCGCGCAAGGCACGGCCACCCCGGCGCAGATGGCGGAAGGCGGATATGTGGGAGTGCCCGAAAATCCCCCATCTACAAGCTCCACTCCAGCCCCAACCTATACGACCCCGGCTCCGACTCCGACTTCGACCCCGGCGGCTGTGGCGGCCACGACTCCGACCAGCACGACTCCAACGCCGGCCCCTTCGACTGCGCCGCCGCTGGTGACTCCAACCCCTGCCGCAGCTCCAACCTGCGCGAATGGGGCTGCTACTCAGGACTCCAATGGTAACTGGACTTGCCCCGCGGCCCCTTCGACCTCTGATGACACAACGACTTGGTTGCTGGTGGGCGGGGCGGCAATCTTAGGGCTGATGCTGTTTATGAAGAAGTGAGGATTAGATATGAAATTTCCTACGCTCCGCGGTCTTGGTAGAAGTTCGGCGAACGCGACAGATGTTCATTCGGCCGCTGTGCGTCGAGCCCTCGGCCTGGGAAGCGCGGCTTCGCCCTCGGCGATCAACACCGCCGACGACACCGGGTCACTCAGCCCGATCACGCTAACCAGCCCGATGCCCTCGATCACGCCGCCCTCTCCGAGCCAGCTCTCGAGCAGCCAGATCAATCCTAGCCCGCTGTGCCAGTTCAACCAGTGGGTCGCGGACAATGCGGCCCTGGCGGGGCTGGGACTGGTCGGGCTCTATCTGCTGCTGACCAGCAAGAAAGGGAAGAGATAGGCCATGGACACCACAGAGATTCTGATGCTGGGTGGAGGGGGGCTTCTGCTGTATTGGTTATTGAGTAGCTCGAGTTCATCGACGGCCGCCACGACCACGACCACGACGGCTCCGGTTACCACAACTCCAGTTGCTACCACGACCCCAGTTACGACCACGACCACAGCCCCGGTTTCACCCGCGACCCCAGCGGTCCCGACGTGGCCCAGTCCCGGTCAAGGTTTCAGCCAAGGATCTGGCCAGGGCCGGCGCTCGGCGCTTCATCCGTCCCAAACAAATTTGCAAGCGGCCATCGGGCAGGCTGCGGCGGCGGCGGGAGCTTCCGACATGCTGACCCCATATCAGTGGGGCACGTATTACTCGCAAGTCACCGGGTTGCCGGCCCCGAATCCCGCGGTCGTATGGCCTACGCTCGATCTCACACAGACTATGTCCGTGGATACGTACTGGGCCGGGATCACGGCTTACGCAATCGCCAACAGCCCCCAAGCACCGGCGGGAGTATCTGGTTTGGGGTTCAGGTACGCGAGGCCCATTTACAGGAGATAAGTATGGACACGAAAGAACTCTTGATCGTTGGGGGCGGGGGATTGCTGCTGTATTGGCTGTTCAGCAGCTCGTCGAGTTCGACGGCCGCGACAACTACTACCACTTCGACTCCAACGACCGGAACGACTCCGGTAACGACCACCACGACGACTCCGGTTAGCACGGCAACCTCGCCCACAACGACTCCGGTTACAACCGCCCCGGTGAGCACGACTCCGGTCCAGACGGCTCCGACGCAGCCACCTCCAGTCGCTCCACCTATCGTGATCAATACGCCCTCGCGTGGATTTCCAGGAAAAGGTGGCGGGGCTCCGTTCGTTCCCATTCTGCCCAATACTTACAACGCCATGGTAACCGCAGCCGCCGCGGCAGGATCTCCAAACTCCCTGACCCCCGACCAGTGGAATTATTATCTGGCTGAAGTCATTAACCAGCCAGCGCCGGATGTTCTGAGCGTGTGGACCTCGCCGTCGTTCGACCGCACCCAGACGATGACCGCGCAGACTTACTGGGCGTCGATGGGGCCGTATTTGGCCGCGAATGTAACCGGGTTGAGCGGGCTCGGGTTCCGCTATAGCCGGCCGATGCTGCCGGTTTACAGGAGCTGGTAAATGGGCGACTGGTTCGAGGACGCGAAGGACTGGACGATGGAGATGTGGGAAAAGTATTGGGTCTGGATTCTCCTGGTAGGCGGATTCCTGGCTTGGAGAATCTATGCGGCCTATGCGCCGGCCCAGACCGCTCCGGTTGTAGTTGGAATCAGCGGACTCGATCCCCACGACCTGACTGCGGCCTACAACCGAATTCAGGCTACGATCCTGGCCTCGGGAGTCTCGGACACGTTCACTTATTCGGGCCAGGATCCAGACACCTGGGGGGATTATGCGCTCAGGGCTGGTTACACGGTGCCGTCAGCCGACCAGATGGAGCCCGGGAATCCTCGCGCCCACAGTCCGGTGACGTTTCAGCAGTGGTGGACTAAGTTTAGCCCGTATCTGCAGGGCCAACCTATGTCGAGTGCGAATCAGAGCCTTGTATCCGCGGCATTCAGCTCGCGGACCCTGGCGGGAATGGGGAGGACTTAGATGCCGATGATTTATGGATGGCGGCCCACGGAGAGCTGTTATCGATCCGTGGCGCAGGCCCCCAACCAAGTAACCGTGGACACCGAAGCGGGGCCGGTCGCGGGGAACTCGTCCTGCGCCCCGTCGCCCTGGTGGTGGTGGTTCGGGCTCGGGTTCGTCACGGTCATGGGCCTGGGCAAGAAAGGGTAATCGTATGATGCTTGGATTAGGGGATGGAGATATCGACCTGACTCAGGACGTCGCGGGGAATTATTTCAGTACTCCTACCGGCCTGATTCCATGCTCGTCGATTACAATGCCGCTCGGGTTCACGGGTGCGGTCAACTGCGACTCGAGCGGAGGGGGAGTCAATTATACGACCTCGTCGGGAGGATCAACCACGACCGTGGTGGGATCCTCTAACGTGCCGTTTTATGGTGGTACAGCGACTCCCGCAACGCCCACTCCTACCACCATGACGTTCCAGGCTTTCTGGACCCAGTACGGGAATTATGTGCTGGCCGGGACTGCGGCTTTGCTTTTGACTAACATGGCCTCGGGCAGCGGGGGGCGCCGCCGATGAACCAGACAACCATGAGCCCCCTAAGCCGCGTGAAGAACCCCGCCGGCCGGGTGGACTGGCTTGCGGCCAAAATCATCGAGGAACTGGCCAAGAAGCGCGGAGGTCTAACTCAGGACATCCACACGGTCCTGCAACCAGACCTGGAGAGATTCCTGATCGCGAACCTGGGGCCGCGTAACCCGCACGTGAAGGCCTTCCGCCAGTATCTGGCCAAAGGCCAGGAGATCCTGCGCGTGACCATGGAGCGCAGGATGCGAAAGGATGGGGTAGCCGCATGATGGTTCGGTCGAGCTTGCCGGCCAGATTACTTCCGGTCGGACTGCGGGGGTTAGGAGTGAACTATGTGGTGGGGACCGATGGAGACATCGTTAACTGCGATTCCATCACGGATATGTGGGACCTCCAGTGCTTCAATCCATTTGCCACCCAGGTCCCAACAGTTACCGTCACAGATCCGACGACGGGAGCCCAGACCATCGTGCAAAATCCAACTTATACCCTGCCGGTGTCCCCGAGTGTCGCAGCCACGATTGTAGGAGCCGGCACAGCAATCGGGCAGGCAGTTGGATCTGCGGCAGGAGGGGCGGTAAGTGGGGCCGTAGCTGGACTCGGTTCTTCGATTCCCTGGTCAACAATAGCAATCTTGGGTATAGGAGTCGTGGCCTTGGCGGTATTGCTTCCGAAAGTGAGTCACGGAGTTTAAGGAGAAAAGATTATGTCGCACATCAACATTCATCCGGCGCCGGGATTCGGGGATCTGCTCCCCGGGTTTTTCGTGGTGCCCCAAAATCCAATCCTGGATGCCGGGACGCCGCTGGTGCCCAGTGTCCAGGCCACCGCAGGCGGGCGGGCGGCCCGAGTGCCCCACATGGGAGATTTGCTGCCTAGCTCCTTCGTCGTGCCCCAGAACCCGATTCTGGACGCCCTGGCAGGCCCTGGTATGCACGGCCTCGGTGCGACCCCGGTTCGCTCCAGCCAAGGCACGATCATGCACCCGGTGGTTGGAAATCCGATTCGCGCCCTTCAGCTTGCTCGGATCGCACGTGGCGGCGGGCATCTGGCCGGCTGCGGCGGGATGGGCTGCTGTGGAGGCTTGAGCTGCGGTGGCGAAGGCCAGAACTATTACGGGTTGTCTGGGCTCGGCCAAACTTACGGCCTGACCGACGAGGGCATCATCAACGGGATCCCGAACTGGGTCCTGTATGGCCTGGGAGCCTACATGCTGTACGCGACCTTCACGACCGGTAAGAGGCACTATCAGACCGCCAAGCGCAAGGTTTCTGCGGCCGGCGCGGGGCTCGCGAGCTAAGACCAAGTTTATGGGCACCAGTCGAACCAATCCGCGAGCCACCCGGCGGGGACCATATCCCGCAGTGGTCCCACGTCCGTCGGCCCCGCGGAGGTCTATCATCGAGGAACTCGGGGAAGGGCAGACGGTCCCGGCGATTGGCGACTCCCAGAGCCCCCTGCTGTGGCCCAAGCAGCAAGTCCAGGCTTACAAAGAGCGCGGCCGGTGGATCTGGAGGGAATTGCCTACCGGGGATGTGTTCGGGAAGCAGTGGCAACCGGCCAATCGGGATCAATCCGAAGCTTTTGAGCGGGCATTTCAGGGCGGACTGCTCGAAACCTACGACACGCATGTGGTCGTGAATCCCCGCGCCCAGAGCCCAAAGTTCGTCCGAGAAGGCCTGAAGACCATCGACACGATCTCGGAGTATACCGTGGGTCTGCCGTCCAAGATCCTGCATCACGCGGTTGACAATCCGGCCGACAAGCTCTACCAGATCGAGCCATACCTGGGATACAAGGAGAACCCGGAAGAGAAACCGGGTAAGAAACCCCGGGCCAAGGCATCTACGCCGGTCGCCTTGTTGGTGGAGAACTCGGGCAACGAAAAGGTCGGCTCGAATGCGTCCGCGACCTACATGTCAAATATCAGTTGCCCTAACAAAAGAAATTCGAGCCGGCCCTGTCCATTCTTAGGCTTTGGGTGTTACGCCGAATACGGAAATGTTGGTATAGCTCGGTTGCGAGTTAATAAAGGGGCAGCTCGCGCCAAAGCCGATCCGGTGGTTTGCGCCCAGGCCGAAGCGGACGCGATCCGCGCCCAGATCGAGAAGAACAACAAGACCGGGAAGTGGAAACCTCTTCGGCTCCATGTGGTTGGGGACGCGATAGGCGACAAGGCCGCCCGGATAATCGCGGATGCCTGCGAAGGTTGGAAAGAGAAAGTTTGGGTCTATACCCATGCATGGCGCCAGACCAGCCGGTCGGCCTGGGGATCTAAGATCTCCGTGCTCGCCAGCGTTGAAACCCCAAAGCAAGCCAAGCTCGCTATGTCCAGAGGGTGGGTCGTGGCGATGGTAATTGAGAAGTTCAAGCAACCTGGGTGGTATCGGGACGAGGAAAACGGAATCAACATTCAACCTTGCCCGAACGAATCAGTCAGCAAGAACACCCAGTGCGTCGGCGGCGAACCGGGTAAGAAAGCTTGCGGGATGTGCCTGAACGAAAACCGGCTGAGATCCCGGCAGGACATAATCGCATTCGACGCCCATTCGGGGGGCGCCGAGAAAATTAGAATCGCCCTTCGTCGAATATTAGCGAAGGAAGCGAAACAAGGAGTGGAATAACATGGCCTCGCCTCTCGAAATGCAACCCGGGGACCGCGACTATTTCGACGTGTCGGATCGAGTCCGGTCCAATCCTAGACGTCAGTCGTCCCTGGCTCTCTTCGCGGAGGTCCCCGAATCCCACGACCCGGATCGAGCGACTTATGTTACCGATGACGGGCCACGAGAGGAGATCAGGCTGGATCGCGGATATCACGGGTGGGAGTGGTTCTATGTAAGCGGCGATTCCGTGGGGATTGTTGCGACCACCCGGTCCCAAGCTATTAATAAGGCCAAGAAGGCTCTGAAAGGATTTCGTATGGGGACTAGCAAGGACAATCCTTACCAGGGGATGTTTGGCACGACAGATGAACATACGGTTCGCATGAACCCCGAAGCCGATGCCGACTCTATGTACGAAAGCTTCCACGGGGAGCCCCCGCACGAACAGGTCGAGGTCGTCGAAGAGGTCCACGAGCATGAATACCTCGCGACCTTGGGCAAGCTGATCGAGCTGAAGGTGGACACAGTGACGGATCTGGCCGCGACTATCGGTTTCGAGGGCGACGAGCCATTCCTGGCGTCCAACGAAACCGGAACCCAGCTATATATCGTGGGCGGAGATCAGGAGATAGATCTCAAGGCCATGAAGATGGACGGGGACAAGTGGCGCAAGGACCTGATGACCATCGGCACGATTACCCAGGTTGTGTATCGGACCAAGAAGTCCTTCGACGACCTGGAAGAGATCGACTACGTCCACAAGCTCGGCGAGGAGTCCGGAGTCCGGCCTGATCTCCTTTATGACCCGATCTCGTACAAGCTCCACATATCGGGCGGGAAGTATTTCATCAAGCAGCCCCTGGTGGGAGTGAGCCCGGGGATAGAAGACTAAGATGCCAAAGGTAATGTTGTTCAGCCCGGTTCGGCAGGATCCAGAAACCCTGGCCCTGGTGCGCGAAAGCCACCGGACCTTGAACTGGATCGACCGGTTCGTGTATTTCGACGACAACTCCGATCCGGAGTCGAGCCGGCTCCTGAGGGGCGGCCTCATTATGCGGATCCAGAACGAGGTCGGCCGGCCGGATTACTCGGGTCATGGCTGGACGAACGGCCTGACCATGCGAATGACCAACATTCGTAACATTGCGATCCAATACTTTTTGAGTTCGGACTGTACTCACTTATTCATGATCGATTCGGATGTGGTCGTGAACCCAGATCTCGTGAAACATCTGGTCAGTCTGGATCTCCCGATTGTAAGCGAGGTTTTCTGGTCGAAGTGGAATCCGGCCCAGACTTGGTTGCCCCAGGTCTGGGATATTCAGAGCTGCGGGTACTTCGGGGTAGAGCGCATTATAAGGCTGCGCGACCCGGGGATTTATGACGTAGGGGGCCTGGGAGCCTGCACGCTGATGCGGCGGGATGCCCTCAGCCACCCGGAGCTGAATTACTCTCGAATCCCCAGCCTGATGCATGTGGGAGAAGACCGGCACTTCTGCGTGCGGGCGCAGGTCCTGGGGATCCCGCTCCACGCCGACACCCAGATGACCCCGTTTCATGTCTACCGGATCGATCAGCTGGAGGAAGCCAAGGAGTGGTACGAAACCGGAGCTGACCCAAGTTACTTCAGGGAGGTATGGTTGACTCCGGCATGGGAAGAGGAAGTCAAGTCCACCGTCGAGATGGTGGATGGATCTAAGGTGATGCTCTAATGCTACTCGGACTCGGACTCGGCCAATGTCAAAGCGTGGATCCGACCACGCAGACGTGTCTGGACACGACCGCGGCAACCTACGGCGAGGCGAGCGAACCGAATTGCTTCGCCGGAACCCAGCTCGTGACGTTGCCCGACGGGACCTATGCCTGCTCGCCCACGATCAACGAGCAGACCTTAGGAACCCCGGCTCCTAACTGCTCGAGCGGCGCCGCGACTATCGATGAGAATGGGGATTGGACCTGTCCCCCGCCCCCAACCTCCACGGCTCAAACCGGTTTCTCGACCTCGACTTTGTTGTTACTAGCCGCCGCGGGATTCGGCGTTTATTACTGGTATTCGCATCGGGGCTCGGCCCCCAAAGGAGAATCGATATGATGTTAGGACTCGGTCAGACGACCACTACGACGTCCGCCGCGCCGGTCACTACGACCTGTACCCAGGCCACAACCCTGGCGGCCAGCCCTACGTTTATGAACGGGGTTAGCTTGTGGGCATGCCCCGGAACGGCCCTTCAGGTAATGGGCACAATCTTCAACGACCCCAACATGAGCACGGACTATTTCAGCTCGGCCACCTTGGGTGCCACTCTCGGGATCCTGACGCCGCCAATCGCGATCCTGGGGCTCCTGCTGATGATGGCCGGCCGGGGAGGTAAACGGTGATCCAGGGCCGCGAGTTCGTCCATATCTGCGTGCCCGGGGAATGGTTCTGCTCCGTGTGGCTCAACCATTTCTCGGTGATGCTCACGAGCTTACTGGCTAAGTATGTCGTTCAGGCGTCTTATGCCTATTCGTCCAATGTTTATTGCACCCGGCACGACCTAGCGCGGTCGGTGATCGAATCCGCCAAGCAGCACCGGCCGGAATATGTGCTCTGGCTGGACGATGACAACCTCGTGACCACAACCCAGGCTGAAGGGCTCCTGGAGGACCTTCGCGAGCATCCCGAGATCGACATGGTTGTGGGCTGGTCGGTGATTCAGCCCGACGTGGTCGAAATGCCCGCCGAGTGCTCCTGCGGCGACCAGCGCCAGGGCCTGAACCACCGGTTCAGTGCGAAGGAGCTGGCTGAATTTCCGGGCCTTCGCGAGGTAACTCATTCCGGATTTCCGGTCGTAGTGATGCGCTACGACATGCTGGAGAAGCTTGGCGCCAAGGCCTTCGCTCCAATGCCGGATTCCAGTCCGCGGGGATTCATGGGCGAGGATTTCGCGTTCTGCACGCGAGCCCGCGCCGCGGGGTTCAAGATCTTTTGCGATACCCGCATCCAGGTTCCGCACATGAAGCTTCGGGCGATCATGGCGGGGCCGTCTATGGCCCTTCACGTCGTGAAGGAAGAGGTTGCGGCATGACCTCGAAAAAGCTTTGTAGTCAGAGCCCGTTCTCGGGCAATTTAGGAAAGGAGAAAAAGTAACATGGCAGCGACGATCACCTACAACTGGCCTCCGGGGAACGGGACTGTGCCGCCCACGGTGGCCCAGGCTGCGTTGGTCAATATTCAAACCGTTCAGGTCGCGTTTGGTGCCGACTCGGACACCACGGCCACGATTACCCACAACTGGGCCAGCCCCGCCTCGACGGCCCAAGGCGTGGGACTTATCACGCCGATGGTTTCCGTGGACGAAACCAGCACCACTTCGCCGGTCGCGGTTTCCGTGACCTTGACTAACTCGCTTACTTGCACGCTGACGAAACTCAGCGCGGCCGGTAGCGTCGGGACCTGGACCGTAGTTCTCAGCCGATAAGGGGGGCAGATGGCGACAGTTACAAAGGTTACGAGGCTCTCCAACCCCCGCCGGAGAACTCGTCGTAAGATGACCGCGAAGCAGATCAAGTATTTCGGGACGAAGCGCCAACGGGCGGCCTTAAAAACCCGCCGCAAGCGAAACGTCCAGGGATATCGGGATGCTTCGGGGAAGTTTCATCCAATCCGTCGAGGCCTCAAGAAGTACGCCAAGCGCGGGGGGCCGGTCGGTGATTATAGCCCGACCCTTGCAGGAGAACTTAAGTTACGCAGTGGGAAGACGGTTCGATCCGGCCTATCCCGCCGCAAGAGAACCAACCCGGCCCTGGTGGTAACACTCGGGGCCATGAATCCACGAAGAAGGAGAAGCAAGATGGCAAAAACGAGAAAGCGGCGTCATGTACGTCGCGATAACCGCCGCCGCCGGGTTGCCACGAACCGTCGGCGCAGGCATACCACGGTTCGGCATCACCGTCGTCGCAGGACCCGTACCAATGCTCGCGTGGTCGTGATCACGCCGAAGCATCACAACCGCAGGCGCCGGAACAAGATGCATTACAATCGGCGCCGGGTCCGCCGGTATAACCGTCGTCGGAATCCGATGACTCTGTTCGGCAACAACCTGTTCAGCGGGCCTTCGCTCAAACTGTTGGGCGGCGGCCTTCTGGGCGTGGCTGCGGCCAAGTTCATCCCGACGATCCTGCCGACCACGATGCTGGGGTCGGTCGCGACCAGTTCCATCGGCCAGACTCTGATCACCGGAGTTTCGGCCTTGGCGGCTGGCTGGTTGGCCGGCAAGCTGGACCAGAAGTTCGGGGAAGGGGTCCTGTTCGGTGGGCTCATGCAGACCGGCTCGGTCATGCTCAACGCCTTCCTGCCCGGGGTGACGGTAGGTGGAGTGCCCATCGCCCTGTCGGGCTTCGGGGATCTTCTGCCCGGGTCTTATGCCGTGCCGCAGAATCCCATTCGTGCGGCTCTTCCTCCGCCTGCGCCGCCGGCCGGTACGACTCCCGCGGGTGCCCGGGTGACCATGAACGGTCTGTCCCGCGCCTACGGGATCGCTTACTAGATCCGAGAGGGGGGGGGGGGCTGTAAGTTAGCCCCCCTTAAGTTATGAACCAAGCAGTCAACTCTTAAGGAGATTTTGTCATGGCTACTGCACAGCAGAACATGATCATGGATGCCTTTAACTCGGAGACTTACGTCTCCAACCGGATGGACGTGCAGGACACGCCCATTTGGGACACCGTGGCGCTGAACGCCGGCTCGACTATCTCGATCACGGCTTCGGTCCTCTTCACCAACGTTGGCCCCCAGAGCGGCAAGAGCCCCGCGCTGACCAACATGGCCCAGCCCCAGAAGCTGAATGCCCCCGAAGCTTTCAGCATCTTCGGGTATAGCTTCCGGTACTCGGAGAACATCTCCCTTCTGGACATCTTCGGCGTCCTGAACGGATTCTGCATGCAGTTCTTCCTGGGTCCGAAGATCTTCCAGCAGGGGCCGCTGTGGATCTACAACGCGGGCGGCGGGATCTTTGGGCCCTCCGGCGCCACGACCCTGCTGAACAACGGCAATCCCAACCGGGATGGCATGAACAAGATCGCGATCAACGTCGTGATCGAGAACCAAATGGCGTTCTACGCCCAGCTCAACGGGAACAATTACACGCTGAACGCCAACGGCACGGGGATCACTTACCAGCTCGTGCTGCGTGGGCTCTACGCCCGCGGAGTCCTGTAATTTAGCTGGGGGCCAAGTCCCCCTGTCTGCGTTCTGGTTGTGTGGGGCCTGCTGATCCCGCATCTGTACGGAACTGGGGCGGTTCTAAGTCCTCTGGCTTGGCCGCTCCGGTTCCGGTGGGCAGATAGGGAGGTCAGGCCCGCCCGCCAGAGCAAAACCTTCAACGCAACTTAACCAGAGGTCAAAATGAGTCCGACTATCAATGCTCAATTGAGCAATCCGTTTGCGCCCCCCTGCTACAACGGCCTGAACCCGTGCGCTCCCGAAGGTTACATCGATGTCGATTTCAGTTACGTGTTCGACGTGACCCTGACCGCGCTTCAGGTCCTCCTCAACCAAGTCACGCCTACCACCAACGACGCGGATTTCGTGTGGCGGGCCATGATTATTGCGTTCTCGACCGGTGCCTTCAACGTGAGGTTCTATGATTCGCAAGGTTACGCCTTGAGTAATGGCCTCGTGACGTCGGCGAACATTGTAGGAGATGCATCATCCCCTTATCCGCTGTGGCCCGAGCTGATTATTCCGGCCGGCGGCAAGATTGGGATAGACCTCCAGGATATTTCGGGCAACACGAACGTGATCGAGATCGTGTTCCGCGGGGTTAAAAGGTATCGGATCGCGGGTCTTCCGGGCTCGACGGTCCAGGGCCAGCCGGCCTAAAAGGAAGACGATATGACAAAATTGAATACGATTGTAGCTTACACGTCCCATCGTGCCAATGCGAATTCAATCGTCGCGTACCTGAAGGCCACAGGAATCAAGGCCCGCACGTCTAAAGTCGGGGATGTCTATGGGATCTTTGTAAGCTCGGCAGCGAAGGCTCACTGGGCCGGTATACAGATCCGAGAGATGCAGCGGGAAGGGATGTGAGTATGGCCAAATTCATCGAGCACCCTTACCGGATCCCGCCGCACAGGATCGATTTCCCGTTCACCTATATCTACGACGCTCGAGCCCTGGTTGACGGATCCAGTTATCAGCGGCTCCAGCTCCCGTTGCAGAACGACGCGGATTTTATTCTGCGGTCGATCTGCGGACCAGACACGTGTCTGGCCACAGCGGCCCACGGGGGGAGATTTAATTACCAATTACCGCAATCGCAGCAATACGCTTTCGGCGCCGGGGCCGGAGTTACGAACTTCCTGGGCGTCCTGCCCTCCCGCAACAACGTCGTGCTGCCCGAGAAGTTCTGGCGGGCTGGATCCGCGATTTATCTGGATCTCGTGAATGTGCTGAGATCCAATGTGGTTTGTTTGGAGGGCACGATTTATAAGTCGTTCATCGGGTTCCGCGGAGTAAAGCGGTTCGACGCGAACTCAGGCTACCGAACCGGGGCGACCCCCTACAAATACAAGGAGAAACATTACTCCTACTCCTTCGCGCTCAACCTCAATTACGCCAGCATCGTCGGCGGACAAGCTACCCCCGCCCAGAAATTCTGGGTCCAGCTCGACAACATGGATTTCGAGCTGCTCTCTATTCGGGTCAGCAACACGACGTCGGGATCCACTGGGCCGCTTACGACCAACGACTTCGCCATTCAGCTCTACGATTCCAACCTGCACATGACGTCGAGCATCCCCCAGCCGATTTTATTTCTGAGCCAGACTCCTCCGACCCCGCAGACCCAGCCGATTTATCAGCCCGCGATCACGCCGACCTTAGTGTATCCGGGTGGCGGCGCCATCACGTTCGACATCACGAGTTTGTTGTGCGCCGCGGTTGTTCCCCGGACTTACAACATCCTGTTCGACGGGATCTGGAGGATTCCATGCTAGACTCCGACAAGCCTGTCTTTGTGCCGCAGATCGTGGACGGGTTCTCCTACAACGCCTCGATGCTCTGGTCGCCGGGGAGGTTTTTTCCGAATGCCCTGGCCCAGCTCGATATTTTGAGGCGGGCGGCGAACTATCGGCCGCGCTGGTGGACGATCCCCGAGAATATTCTCGCGAGCCCCATTGCCCCCTACGACACGCTTTACTACCAGCTCAACGTTCCGGACGGAACCTACCTGTGGGGATATAACTACAACGGGTTGATGTCCGCTGAGATCACGACTCTGGCCCAGGCCATCACGACCGCGGTTCAAACCCCCATCGTAGTGACGGCCAACCTGTCGCCGACCGTTACGACCCCATTCAACATGGTGATCGGCACGGAGGTCATCCAGGTTACCAGCACAGGGTCGGGCACGAACTGGACGATTGTCCGCGGGGCTGGCGCGACTATTTATCCGGTTGGAACCCAGCTTACTTATGTCGTGCAGCCCAACGACACCACCGATGCCTGCATTACGGCCGTGGACTCCTGTTCGGGGATTCCGTTGTTTCAGGATTTCGCGAATGGGGGAGCCCTCTCGGTAAATGGTAACTCGAGGATGAGTCCCTGCCTGCTTACCCAGGCTAGACTTATTCTGGATCCGGGGCTCGTCAACGTGGAGATTGCCAACCGCACCGGATACACGCTGTACTGCCAGCTCGTGATGCACTTCGCCGAGCCGTGCGTCCTGATCTGCGAGGAAGAGCGCCAGAGAGAGTGGGCGGCCCGGGTCCGGACAGGAGGTGCCCGATGAACGCGCCGAACCTGAACAATTATGCATTTCCGCCGAATGGCTACAACGGGTGCCTGATCCACGAGCTGATGCTCATGCGGGCTATTAATCGCAAAGGTGGGTTGTATTCGATATGTCCCGGCCATCGGTGGGCGGATCCCCCATGGGTCAAGATGCCCCCTCAGGGAAAGCGATATTTCAAGATCAACTCGATTCCCCTGCCCGGGGTCGAACAAACAGATTTCCTGGTGACCTCGCGCCAAGTGCCGGAAGGTTACGACTCGTGCATCGTGAGCACGGTTAATATCTACACCGGGATTGGATTCCTGGAGGGATCGGGAGATATAAGGTGGCGGATCAAGCGGAATGAGGTCTACCTGAAGAACATGGGCAACCTGACGACCTCCATCGGAAGCTTGACTACCCCTTACAACATAAATTCAGGGCAGTATATCGCGCAGACGGGGAATATCGTGCAGTACTTTGTGAGCCTGGGGCCAGGGGCCTTGGGGAATTTGAATGGCGGGCGAATTATCTGCGCCCTGTTTGGTTGGGATTGGCCTAGGTAAGATGCGGAGACTTACGGTGAAACACTGCGCCATGGCCGACAAGGAGAACAAGATCCATCCGCGCCAGCTCGCGCATGTGTTTCACCGGCCCAACACGATATGTGTAGCGCGGGCCTTTGACTGCCTGCCAACCGGGTTCAAGCTCGGATTGCTCGCGCACGAGTGCGGACATATTCTGGGCGGCCCGAGAGCCGGCGAGATCCGCGCCAACCAGCTGGCTGAAGACCGGCTCGGCCTGGATATCCGCTACAAGGACCTGGGACCTGGGGCGCCATCGGTTGAGTGGATTCCCAGATCTGATTATATGAAGGCCATTAGGGTAATGGGCCTAGAGGATTCGGAACTATGAAAAAGTCACTATTTGTTTTGCTTGCGTGCCTAAGCATCGGAACCCTGGCCGCACAGCCTACCACCTACGTGTTGAGCCAGCCTGACTGCCTGATCTTCCTCACGTTCACGGCCGCCGGCCAGACCTCGCCAACCTCGCCGAATTTCGGGCTCGACAACCGGACGACCGGCTGCGACGTCTGGAATATGACAGCCTCGGTGTCGGGGTTCGGCGCGATCTCGCTGGCCCTCCAGTCCGCGCCTAACGTAGCTGGGGCTCCCGGCGCCTACACGAACGGAATGCAGGTCCAGCAAACAGTTCTGAGCGGATCCAACCCGATCACGAGCACCACGGGAGGGTTCGTATGGATGATCGGGTATGGGCCATGGGTCCAGGCTACCCTGGCGTCCGCGACCGGGTCGGGGGTGGTGAATGGGGCGGTGTACGGGTGGAGGATTCCGTCCGCAGCCGGCGCGGTAGGTGCGCCCACAAGCGTAACTATCATCGGCCCGTTCGGTCAGGCCACCATGGCCGGAAGCATCCCCGTCGTGATCGCAAGCAACCAATCTGCCGTGCCGGTCGATGAGGTTTGCAATAACCCGTCCTTGGTAGTGCAGAGCTTGTTTAACCTGTCGGGCTCGGGCGACACCCAGATCGCCGCGGGAACCACCGGAAAGCAGATCAAGATCTGCCATATAAGCTTTGCGACCGGTTCCACGGAGAATATCTATCTGGATTCGGGGACTGGATCGAACTGCGCGAGCGGTCCGACCGCAGTAACTGGAGTCTACCAGGGAATCAGCGCAATGGTTCTGGGGCCTTGGGCGAGTCTGGTCGTGCCCACCGGGACTAACTTGTGTATCAACCAAAACATGGCCCAGGCCTTGGGAGGAGTGGTGACCTATGTTATCCAGTAAGGCAATCAATACCACCGGGGCTCTGATCGTGGTGGCTTCTATCCTGTTGTTCGGCCAGGGTGGATCCATCACCCAAGGGGCTGGCTTGCCGTCACAGGCCGGTAACGGGGGAAAATATTTACAGACCAATGGCACCGTTCCGAGCTGGCAGTCTGTGGCGCAAACCGGAAGCCTGTTCTATTTCATGACGCCCAACGCGAGCGACATCAGCGGAGATTTGGCGCAGACCACGGCAGCTTACTCGCCCTCTACCCCGCTGACTTTGCCTTCCGGGGGATTCTCCGGAACCGGGACGTTCACGGTACAGGACTGGGCCACGCCCGTAGGGGCGCCTGGGCAGGCATTCTTTCCGGCCGGGTCCTATGTTTGTCACGTCCATGCCAACCGGACTAACCCGTTCGTGGGAACCCTCGTGATGCAGTGTACATTCATTGAGGTAAGTTCGACCGGGGTTGTTATAGGCACAATCGGGACCACGGATCCGACCGTAGCTCTGACCAACGTGAACACGGAATACGAGGAAGACTACCTGGACCCGAATCCCTACACTCTCGCGAGCACGTCGTCGCGGATTGTTACTCGGGTGCAGGCTGTTTGCACATCGTGTCCCGCGTCTACTCAGCTGGTGATCAACGTCGGCGCCAACACGGACACTCACATCGTGCTGCCCGCCGTGCAAGCCCCGGGCGGAGTCCAGAGCGTAGCCGGCCTGACTGGGGTCGTCCCGGGGGTTGGGACGGACGCGAATATCATGACAGGGGTTCCTGGGGGAAGCCTCGGGATGACGTGGTGCGTGGATTCCAATGGGGGTGCCACGACTTCCGGATGCCATACTGGAGTTAGGTCGTTCGGCAGCAGTTTTGACGGGGGAGGAAGCGCCCTGGCCAGCGGCAAGACCACTTATACCACCGTGCCGTTCAATTGTACGATCTCGGCGTGGAACATCGTGCTGGACACCGGAACCGCCACAGTGGACATCTGGAGGATTGCAACAGGGACCGCGATACCTACGGTCGCTAACTCGATTACAGCCGGCGCCCCGCCCGCGATCTCGAGCGGAACCGCGATCCATAGCACGACCACAACCGGCTGGTGCGGCACCGGAACCTGCGCCGTGACGCCCAATGATATCTTCGGATTTAATCTTCAGGCCGTCGCGAGCGCAACCTACGTCAACCTCGTCGTGGAGTGTGACCAATGAAATGTCTAATACCTACGCTACTTATTATCGCGTGGCCCGCGTTTGCGACGTTTGGGCCGCAAACGCAGTGGGACGTCCGAACCGCGGCCAACGGAGGACTCGACACGAATGGTGGGGCATTCGATCCCGGTGTAGTTTCGCCCGGAACTAACCAGAGCCTGGGAGCCGGCGCGGCTATCACTGTGACGCTTACGGGAACTGCGGCTGGCACCGGGTCGCCGGCCTTTTCCGCGACCACCAACGGGCCGGGGAATTTTGTTTATATCGCCTCGGGTACAGGCTGCACGGTTGGGCGCTACGAAATTCTGTCCCAGTCCTCGGGTACTGCGACTTTCGATCACGCCGTGGGAACCGCCACCGATGTCTGCACCGGGACCATCGGGGGATCGATGGCCACGCCGGGGGCCACCGGGACGGCCATGGTGACCCAGAATTCCATGTTCATCCAGACCGGAACCTATGTGATCACAGCAACCATTCAGACGCCGGGACCGACCCACTACATCGAAGGCTACGGGACGAATCATTATGATGGGGGAACCAAACCGGTTCTTACTACATCCACAAACTCAACTAAGTTCTGGAGTGTTTGCACCTCGGCCGGAGGAGCCGGAACGGTTACCTTCTATAACATCCAGATGTCGAACACCGCAGTAACACCATCGGTCGGACTCTACAATTTCGGCGGCTTGCAATCCGTAACCTTGAGCAACCTCACGATGATCGGATTTACGACGCATATGATCGCGAACGTCGACTACATCGGGGATTTGCATGTTTGGAACTGCGAGTTCAACACCGGAACCGTGGCCATCAACACGAACATCACCAGCTACAATCAGGTAGGAAATATCTCGATCTATGGCAGTTACATTCACGGATTTACTTCCACCACAGGCGCGGTCCAGGCCTACAATACCTCCATTGTTACTATCGCCTTCTCGGTGCTGGCCAACAACGTGGTAGCCGTCGGGAATGTGGCCTACCAAG
>Ga0187891_1001184_pt1 | contig 23110 bp, 19 predicted proteins | sample June2016WEW_21_4_FD_132990 | JGI IMG/M metagenome (GOLD analysis project Ga0187891, IMG submission 132990) | Peatland microbial communities from SPRUCE experiment site at the Marcell Experimental Forest, Minnesota, USA - June2016WEW_21_40 | ecosystem: Environmental > Terrestrial > Soil >... | reverse complement strand
GCCAGTGGCATCTCGATGGCCACGAGCTCCGGGGTGTCGATGTTAAGCTGATCTCCAATCGGCTCCATGGCGATCATCCTCTCCAATCAGTGGCTCGCGAAGCGCCGCCCCTACTGGGACCGTCTGGCCGCGCTGCTGGGTCAGGCCGGGGCGGGCGGCGTACGGCAGCTTTCGCGCGCCGAGTTGCGCGAAACCGCGCTGCTCTACCGGCAGGCGGCGAGCGACTTGTCCACCTTGCGCCAGGACTCCACGGCGCGGGCCTACGCCGAGCACGTCAACCAGTTATTGGCTCGCGCCCACCATATCATCTATTCCAGCCGCCGCAAAGGCTTCCTCAAAATCTTCTATTTTCTGCGCGACGAGTATCCGGCCATCGTGCAGCGCCAGATCCGTTATGTACTGCTCGCCTTGGTCATGACGCTGGCCGGTGCATCGCTCGGCTCCGTACTGACGCTGGCGCGTCCGCAGTTCATGCGCCACATGCTGGGGCCTGCGATGGTCGAAACCATCGAGCGCCACGAGATGTGGACGCATTCGATTGTCGGCATCGAGCCGGTGGCCTCGAGCGCGATCATGACCAACAATCTGAGCGTCTGCTTTATTGCCTTCGCCGGCGGCATCGTTTTCGGCCTGGGGCCGGTCTACTCGATGTTCTTCAACGGACTCTTGCTGGGCGTGATTGGCGTGGCCTGCGCGCAACACGGCATGTCGGTTGACCTGTGGAGCTTTGTGGCGCCGCACGGCTCGCTGGAGCTGCCTTCCATCGTTCTTGCCGGCGGCGCAGGGCTGCGCCTCGCTCACGGCGTGCTGTTTCCGGGGCTTTATCGCCGGCGCGACTCCATCGCGCTGGCAGGCGTTGAAGCCACGCGCCTCGTCTCCGGCGTCATTCCGCTGCTCGTCATCGCGGGATCGCTGGAAGGATTCTTCTCGCCCTCGAACGCACCTGTCCCGCTCAAATTTACCGTGGGTGGCTTGCTGTTCACGCTGCTGCTGGTCTGGCTGTTCCGGCCGTTAAGGCCGGCGAGCGAAACCGCGCGATAGCCGCGCTGTCTTGCGCTACACCATCGACCGCTCTTTCACCCTCAAATATTGATTCAGCACGGCGGAGGTGAGCCGCGCGGGATCGAGGTCGAGGGTAAGGGCGCCCTGTTCTCGCAAGCGCGCCAGCAGCAGCTCGCGGCGGGTGGTCAGCTCCTGAGCGGCGGAGGCGCGGAACATTTCTTCTACGTTCTTGGGTCGCGCATTGGCGATGGCCGCCACGTCAGGCTGGGCCATGGCGACAAAGAGCAGCACGTGGCGATGGAGCAACTGCATTGCGCCGTCGATGACTTCGGGCCGCATGGCGGTTTCGGCCAGGTCGGTGATCCAGAGGATGAGCGCCCGCCGCGGCTGCCAGCGATTGACGGTGGCTGTGGCGCGGAGGTGATCGGCCTCGCTCGATTCAGCGTGCGCCTGCGCGAGAGCTTCGACGATTTGCCGCAGATGCGCATGGCCGCAGCCGGGAAGAACCCGCTGCTGCACATGCTGCCCATAGACGAGGAGGCCCACGCGATCACCGGAAAACAGCGCGAGTTGCGCAAGGGCCACGGCGGTGGAGCAAGCGTAGTCGAGTTTGGAGTGGCCGCGGCGATCCTGATTCCCGGCGTTGTCGAGGATTCGGCCGCGCAGCAGCCTGCCGGCATCGAGAACGATCCATACCGCTTGGCTGCGCTCAGTCTGATAGCGGCGCGTGATCAATTGGCCGCGTCGCGCGGTCGCCGTCCAGCAGACGTCGCGCAGATCGTCGCCCTCGAGATATTCGCGGAGGCTTTCGAAGTCTCGGCCCAATCCCCGTTCGCGTGCGCGGCGGAGCTGGAGATCGATCTGGCGGCCACGGGCAAGAAAGATTTCCTGATCCTCACCCTGGCGCAGCGCCGGGTATACGCGTACCGGCTGCTCGAGCGGGGCCATGGCCCAGCGCTCCACCAGCCCAAGCGGAGAGGCATAGCGAATGTAAACCGCTCCGGCTTGTACATCGCCGCGCTCGCGCGGCTTGATTTTATAGCGCAGCATTGCGCGGATACGTGGAAAGACACGCAGATTGCGCGTGGCAGGCGCGGCGACGAGCGCGTCCGGCAAGTCATCGAGCAGGTTGCACTCAAGAATGGTCTCGGCGTTGTGCTCAACGGCCAGTTGGATCTCCGTTTCGCTATCGAGAGCGGGCGCGTTGCTCCAGGAGCGCTCGATGGTGATCCCGTGCGCGGCCGGCAATCGCGATCCGTCGAGGATGACCGCAAGGAGCACCAGTGCGTCCCAGACGAGCATTCCATATCCCCAGGTAGCCCGAAAGAATCCCGGCAGCGCGAACAAGAGACCAGCGGCCAGCAGCCAGATCGTGCGCGGCGTGAACCCAAACGCGAAGCGGCCACGCGGCCGACAAGCGGCTCGCACCGGCTCGGGATGGAGCGAAGGCGAGATCATCCCCGCGGCACCGCAATAGCAGCGACGACATCGTTGAGCACGCGATCGGCGTCGAAGCCCTCGAGCTCGGCCTCGGGCTTAAGCAGAATGCGGTGCCGCAATGCGGGCAGAACGGCGCGCTTCACATCGTCGGGAATGATGTAGTCGCGATCCTCGAAGGCGGCGAAGGCCTGCGCCACGCGGAGCAGGCAGATGGCCGCGCGCGGGCTGGCGCCAAGCGCCAGCATGGGCCACTCGCGCGTGCGGCGGGCAAGATCGAGAATGTAGCCGTAGAGGTCGTGCTCGACACGGATGGCACGAATCTCGTTGCGCGCGGCAGCGAGAAGCTGAGGAGAGAGCGGCTGGATCTTTGCTTCTTCAAGTAGATTTGCGCTGCCGGTGTCGTGATGCCGCTCGAGCATCTGCCGTTCTTCTTCAGGCGCGGGATAGCTCACTTTGATCTTGAGCAGAAAACGATCGAGCTGTGCCTCGGGCAGTGGATACGTGCCTTCAAAGTCGATGGGGTTTTCGGTGGCGAGGACGGTGAACCATGTCGGAAGCGGGCGCTGGACGCCGTCGCTCGTCACCTGGCGCTCTTCCATGCATTCGAGCAGCGCAGCCTGCGTGCGCGGAGGCATGCGGTTAATCTCGTCGACGAGGAGCAGATCAGTAAACACTGGCCCAGCGTGAAAGGTGAACGTATCCGCGCCAGGCCGGAACATCGTGGTGCCGAGAATGTCGGCGGGCATCAGGTCCGGCGTGCCCTGCACGCGCTGAAAGCCGAGGCCTAGCAGGCGGCCGACGGACTTCACGATGAGCGTCTTGGCGATTCCCGGCACGCCTTCAAGTAGCGCGTGTCCCTGCGTCAGCACAGCGACCAGGACTTCGCCGATCACCTCGCTCTGTCCCGCGATGACGCGTCCCAGCTCAGCGCGCGACGCCGCGAGCAGTTGTTGCGTCGCCGGCAGCGACGTTGTCTGTGGCGCCGCGCCTCGTTCAATGTTCCTTTCCTCGGTCATTCCGCTCTCCTTGCTTGCAGCTCCGTTGATCTTATCGTTGGGGTCCATGCAATCTTCATCGATGCGTCGGACGCGCCCGCACCGCCGCGGTCAGCAGATCACTGTGCCGGCAGAGCGCCTGCACCAGCGCCAGCGCGCTTTTTGGCGGCAGCTTGTCGTTGGTCACAGCCTCTTCGCAATCGGCCAGGTCCCTTTCGAGTTCTGCCGGAGCCTGCGGGAAGCGGCGGCGCAGGGCGCGGTCCAGTTCCTCCGCGCTCATCTTCGCACCTTTCAGCCCGCACAGGTCGCCCATCCTCCGGCGGAAGCGCTCATAAGCGAGCTCGACCGCTGTTGCTGAGGCCTTGGCTTCGGCGTAGAGCGAACCCAGCGCCTCAAGGAATTCGACAGGCGTGGCACGCTCGGGAGCGGGCAGGTCGCGCACCGGCCCGCGCCTCCGGCTGAAACTGAAGAGAATCAGGACTCCGATGGCAACCAGCCCGGCCCGCAACATCCACATTGCCGGCCCGCTCGCGTAAAACCACTCCGTGCGCGTCTCGCCGTGCAGCGATTCATCCCAATAAATGTGGTGGCCTTCGCGCGTGCCAAGCGCATTCAGAAAGAGGTTCAGATTATTGGCGCGCCCGATGGAGCCATTTTCGAGCGGCGTGGAGCTTGCCCACCAAATTACCTGGCCTTTGCCGTTGGTGTACTCGACGACCGCCGGTGTACCCGAGCAGTTGTATTGCACGCGATCGAGCGGGCGGTCAAGGCCCCAACCGGCTTCGGGGACCATCCACACTTCGCCGGAGTTGGCTAGCGGATCGAGTCCCTGCGGCGTGAGTTTGCAGGCTACCTCAAACTGCGTCGGCGGTTGAGCGTTGCCATCGGGCGCCAGACCGCCTCCCACCCACCCGGTGACCAGAACACGGCCTCCGCGCGCCACGATGTCTCGCACCGCCTTCAGATCTTCCGCCGCGATGTCACCTGGATCGGGTTCGGCAAAGATCGCCACGGTCTGCTCGTCGGCACGTTGTGCCAAATCGCTCAACGGCTGCTCCCACCGCTCCACGGTGTAGCCACTGGCTTCAAGTAACTCGTATGCGGCGCGCGCGCCGTGGCGGCCGGTCAAGTAGGAGCTGGGCACGGTGTTGTCGTCATTGTTTTCATTGCGCGACAAGAATGCAGTTACAAATGCGAGCACGAGAACCGCGACAAGGCAGCCGATGAGCAGCCTGCGGTCCTTCGCGTCGAGTGAGGGGAAGAGTTTCATTCCGCCATCACCCCCAGCGCTGCGGCAAGTTCCAACGCGGCGTTGAAGTCCGAGGCCTGTGCCGCGCGGCCACCGTACCATGTGCGCTCAAAACTCCGCGTGAGCGCCGAAAGGTTCGGCTTGTGCGGGTCGGTTCCGGCCAGAAGAGCGAGGTACTCGCGCGGGGTGCGCGCACGATCCGCTGGCCACAGCCGCTTCGATTCCAGGCGGGAGATCGACGCCCAGTAAAGGAAGTGGATGGCCTCGCGCCACTGACTCTGCGCTGCCATCGCTTGCGCGTCGCGAAGCCACAACTGCCATTCGCGCGCCGAGGGCGTTCCGGTCGCAAGCTCGATTTCGGGAATCAGGCGGACACGCGAGCGCCGTTCGATGCGCAAAAGAAACCAGACCAGTGCGGTGCAAATGGCAACGAGCAACAGAATGCGCAACAACCACACGATCCACGGCGCGTTTGAACCGAAGCGCACCAAACCGGAAAAGAACTTGTCGAGCAGGTTATAAAACCATTCGCGGAATCGCCCCATGGCCGACTCCTGGGTGACCCCGCGATAGGCGCGCTGCGACAGGATAGCGTTGAGGGACTTTCGCTGGCTGGAGTAGTCGGAACTGGCCTCAACCGGGTTTTGTGCCTGCTTCGCGTCGTCCTGCAGGCGCTGGCGCGCAGCAGTGAGCAGTGCAGACACCGATGTGGGCTTATTCTTCCCGCGTGCAATCACGCCGAAGATGTCTTTCTGCGCGGCATTCTCTTTTTTCGCGGCGCGCGCCAGCACAGAGCGCAGCCAGTCGTAGCGGACCTCGCGTGTCGTTGAGGCGGCGCCGGAGCGCCACTGGACGCGGTCATCCGGACCGATCTGCGCCGGATCGCAGGCAGGGAATTTCGTCTGTGCCGCTCCGGCCGCGGAACGCTGGTTCTGGCAGGCCGCAACGAGCGCATCAAGATCCTTCAGGTGCTGCTGGTATTGCACCGCGGTCACATCGCGCCAACCGGCGTTGGTTGCGAATTCCTGGGAGCGTGCGGCGAGCGGCGCGGCAACATTGAGCGCAAGCAGCGCGACAGCCGCCACTCGACGCGCAGCAGCGTGGCGCCAACGTGAAACCGCCCACCCCAAACTCATGGTTCTTCCACGGTATCAGGAGGCGCAACCGGCGCGGAAATGCCCGGCGCGTCGGGTATTGGTGCCGCTGAGGACGCGGGCTGCGAAAGTCCAAGGCCGAACGCCGGCGCCGCAAATTTGCTTTCGGCTTGCCGTGGCGTGAGCCCCGCCTGCTGCATCATCCACTCGATGTCGAAACCTTCCTTGCGGATGCGCTGGTCGTAGTAAAAGAGCACGAGCGCGATCCAGGAGACGGGCGCAAGCAGCACCTGCACGGTGAAATCCACAACGAGGTAGAGGACTCCGGCGACAATAGCCGCGGCTGCCGCATATTCCCCGCCGTTGCCCGATGCTCCCGCCACCACGCCAATGACGACACTGAGGATGTAGCCGATCATGGAGCCGGCCATGGCCAACGCAGCAATGAGCAGATAGAGAACGAAAATGCGGCCGCGCGTTCCCTGGCTCAACTTCCAGGCGCGCTGCAGGGACTCCCATGCAGACTTTTTCTCAACGACGCAGACGGAGAGACCGATCGAGTAGCCCAACGCGCGCCAGACGATGACGCCGACGGTCGCAGCACCGATGAAGAACACTACAAAACCGATGGCCACGCCGGTGACCGTGCCTCCGCCTCCTACGAGCGAGGCCAGGTACACCAAAATGCCGACGACCACGCCAGCAATCGCTCCCGGAACCAGCGCTATGACGATGGCCTGGAGAATTCCGAACCACAAATAGCGCCAGAACCAGGGCCGAACGGCGTTCAGTACGCCGCGGATGGTGATTTTCTCACCACGGTGCACGCTTGCGGCGGCCTCCGTGAGTCCCGCGTAGGAGAAGACAGCCGCCGCGACGTAAATTGGAAGGACCACGAGCACAATTAACGCAATCAGCAGGGCCATTGCGGGGCTGAAGGCCGAGTCGCTGGCGTTCCTCAGGCCCGGGACCGCAAAAACGGTTCCCAGGGCCAATGCGGTCACCGCGATGATGATGGCGATCGGCAGCGCCGCCACACCGGCAAAGAGCCAGAAGTTGCGGCGGTAGAGCTGCGCCGTGCGATCGAGGATCTCGCCGAGTGTAGAAGGCCGAAGTGTCTCGCTCATGGGTGTGCTCGCTTGCTCAGGAATGTTCCGGCGCCGGCAACTCAGGTTGCGGCGAGAGCCCCGCGGCCTGCATCATCCACTCAATATCGAAACCTTCCTTGCGGATGCGCTGGTCGTAATAGAAGAGCGTGAGGCCGGTGGAGTAGATGGGACCGATCAAAGTACTGGATACGAACACGCCGATCTGTTGCAAGGTCAACCAGCCCAGAGGCAGCGTTTGGCCGGGATGCTTCACGGCGAGGGCGATCAAGGGAAATCCGAACAGAATCCCCAGCAGCATGCGCACCGCGTACACCAGCAGGCCGAGCACGAAGATACGCCCGCGCGAGCCCTGGCTGAGATCGATGCTGCGCTTGATTGCGCCTGCGGCCGGTAAATCTTCTACGACGCATGCGGGCACAGCCAGCGAATAGCGCAGCGACATCCACACACCATAGACCAAGGCCAACATGAATAGCGGCGCCAGAATGAGCATGCCCAGGCCCGCAGCCATGATCGCTCCTGGATTGTGCTGAGCCGCGCTCTGCATCGCCGTGGGGTTGGTCATGAAGTCGTGGGGGAGAACCGCAAACGCGACGGCAAAGAACGCCACATACAACACGGCAAAGGGCGTCCACGCACGAAAACCGGTGATGGTCATGAGCCACAAATAAGTCCGCAGCCGCGGCAGGACGCTTTTTGCGGCGGCGCGAATCGACGCGGATTTGTCCATGTACACCCAGGCCACGGCCCGGTTGTTGGCCGCGATCGACAGCCCGGCCAGCATGAGGATCACGAGCGCTTCGAAAACGGCGACGGAGGCTGTGTCCCACTGCCAGTGCGCCATCATGTTTGGATAGCCGAGCAGAATGAGTGAGCGCAGATACAGAACCTGCACGGCGAGCATCATTCCGGCGAAGATGGCCGAGATTCCGGCAAAAAGCAGGAAATGGGTGCGGTAGAGTTCGGCCGTCCGGTCCAGAATCTCGCCGAGGGCCATCGGCCTGAGGTAGTTGTTCATTTCATCCCCTGTGCGCCGGTGACGCGTCGTTGTGGCGAAGGCACTCGCGGATGGTTGCGCCGGGAAAAACTCTCGGCGCACGCTCCTGAATTTGGGTGCAAAAAAAACGATTGCGTGAACGCTTGCACGGATCGTAGCACAGGGTGGATATTTGCGGCGGCACGTTCATTGGCGAACTGCTCGCGGGGCGCGGGTAGCTTGAAAATTCTGTTGAATTTTGGTAACTAATCCTTTAGTTGTTCGTCTATGTGAATGCGAGAACCGTGCCTTCCAGGACTTGTTCTCATTGAATCAACAACTTAGAGATGCCTCCAAGAAAGTCCAACACGCTGACCGAAGCTGAGCTGAGGCTGATGAAGATCCTCTGGCGGCGCGGCGAATCGGCCGTCACCGACCTGGTGGCCGCCCTGCCCAAAGGCGAGCAACTGGCCTACAACTCGGTGCTCACAACCATCCGAATCCTTGAGCAGAAGGGCTACGTTGAGCACTGGCAGGAGGGACGCGCCTTCGTTTACCGGCCGTGCGTCGCCGAAAACGAGGCGAGCCGCACTGAGGTGCGCAACGTGCTGAACCGCTTCTTTGGCAACTCGAGCGAGAAGCTGGTGTTATCACTGTTGGGCGACGACGGGATCTCCAACGAAGAGCTGAACCGGCTGAAAGATGCGATCCGCAACGCGGCGCCCGACAAGGAAAACACCAGCAAGAGGGGCGGGAGATAGGGATGCCCTTGATGCACATGGCGGATGCGGTTCTCGCGGGGCTGGCCGGAAGCGGCAGCGCGTTCGTCGCAGCATTTGCCGCGTTTGCGCAAGCCGCCGCGCCAGCGGCAGTCGCGGCCCTGTGGCAGAGCGCAGCGATTGCAATTGCCTTGGTTCTCTGCCTGCGGCTCGCGCCCCGTGTCTCCGCGGCGCACCGCTTCGCCACATGGGCCGCGGGGTTCGCGGTTGTGGCGAGTTTGCCGTTTATACCCTTGCTCGCACATTTCGGCGATGGCTGCGCAGCCGCGCCGCTTGCCGCAGGTGGAGCGAGACCATGGCTCGAGTTGGATAGCCGCTGGGGATTCGTCATCGCGGCGCTGTGGCTGGCTGCGTCGATCTTCCGAGCTGCGGAGCTCGTGTTTCAATCGCTGCGCCTGCGCAGATTGTGGAAGGCCGCCACTCCGGTTGAAACCGAAGGGAACCTTCGAACGCTGCTTGTTGCAGCATCTCCGGCACAGCCCATCGAGATTTGCACCACGCGCGATCTCGACCGGCCCAGCGTGATCGGATTCCTCGCTCCGCGGATTCTCATTCCCGAGTGGCTTTTCTCGCGGCTGACGCCGGGCGAACTTGAGCAAGTGGTGCTGCATGAAGCCGAGCATCTGCGCCGCCGCGACGACTGGACCAACCTGCTGCAGAAGTTTTTGCTGGTTCTGTTTCCTTTGAATCCCTCGCTGGCTTGGATGGAGCGGCAACTTTGCCGCGAGCGCGAGATGGCCTGCGACGAGGGCGTGGTTCGGCGCACGCAGGCTCCACGCGCCTACGCTGCTTGCCTAACTGCTCTCGCCGAGCGGGGACTGCAGCAGCGGGAATTGCTGCGCCGCGCACAGGCGCTTTCGCTGGGCGCTTTCGAGCGCCGGCCGGAGCTGGTTCACCGCGTGCACAGCATCCTGCGGCGCAAGCAGGCGCTCCATCCGCTGGCGGCTGGCGCGCTGGTTAGCGTGCTCGGTTGCGGTCTGGTCGTGGGTTCGGTTGAGTTGGCGCGCAGCCCGCAGCTGGTGGCGTTTGTGGCTGCGCCGAAGCCGGATGTGCAATTGGCGGCTCTCGCGCCGCTGTTGGGACCAGCGGGCCCCACGGCCACCGATGCTGTTTTGCGCCCCTCGCAGCGTTTCCACGCTATTAAGACGAACGCTGCTGTGCCGACAAGCCGCAACGACGTAGCGAGGCCTCCTGCTCGACCGCTCCGCAGCGAAGATTCATCGGCGGGGGTAACGGAGACTGCGATGACGGACAGGGACGCCGCCACGCCCCGCGCCGAACTGGTGAAGGCCGTAGCTCCAACATCAGCGACGGCTCCGGCGCAGGGTCAGGAATTCGTTGTTCTCACCGCCTGGGAAGAGGTGCAGACCTCTGTGACGAGGACAAGACCAATCGCCGATTATGACACCGGCGCGGGCGCACGGGAGCAGATCAGCGACATGACCAGCCGGCCCACTGCAACTCGGGCCACCGAGATCACTGTCACACGAATAGTCCTTGTCGTTTATCCGGCAGACTCCGCGACGGCCACGCAAACAGCGCCCACAACAGGCTTCCATTCCCACCAGCCGGCCACACCGTCTGTTGATAGCGGCCGGATGGGACTTCAACTCTAAACATGAACTTCAACATCAATGGAGAATCAAACAATGCGCATGACAACTAATTCATTAGTAGTGAAGGCAAAAAAACTCGCAGTCCCTGCGGGTATCCTCGCCACGGTTCTGTTTTCGCTGGCGTTTTTCTTTGACTACGGCAGAGCGCACGCCGCCGCTGCTGCTGCCGGCCCGCTTGACGAGAACAGCGTGTCGTCCCTGGTTGCTCTCGATAACGCGGTGGAAGCCGTCGCCTCGCGCGTCACGCCCGCGGTGGTCAACGTCGCGGTCACTTCCCGCGTCTCGCCGGACGATCAAAACTCCGAGGATGGTGGCCATAACTTTGGCGGCATCAACCCGCAGGATTTGCCCCCGGGATTCCGCCAGTTCTTCTTCGGTCCCGGCGGCCAGCAAATGAAACCGCAGCCCCAATTCGAACATGGGGTGGGGAGTGGAGTGATCCTGTCGCCGGATGGATACATCGTAACCAACGACCACGTGGTCGACGGAGCGACGCAGATTCGCGTCACCTTAAATGACCGGCGAGTGTTCACTGCGAAGCTGATCGGCGTGGACAAATTAAATGACCTGGCGGTGATCAAAATCGACGCGCAAAACCTGCCCAGCGTGCCGTGGGGCGACTCCAACAAACTGCGGCCGGGCGAAACCGTCCTGGCGTTCGGCAATCCCTTCGGCAACTTCCCCTTCACCGTGACGCGCGGCATCGTGAGCGGACTGGGACGGCCGAATCCCTACTCCGACGATCCGCGCAAGCCGGGCGACTTCATCCAGACGGACGCGGCCATCAATCCCGGCAACTCCGGCGGGCCGCTCGTCAATGCGTACGGCGAGGTCATCGGCATCAACACCTTCATCATCTCGGGCAGCGGATCGTTCGCTGGCGCGGGCTTCGCGATTCCCTCGCAGATCGCCGAAGCAACCGCGCAGGCGATCATCAAGAACGGCAGCGTGCACCACGGCTACCTCGGCATCAGCATGAACGACGTGACACCGGACAACGCCGGCTTCTTTAATCTGCCTGACGCGACCGGCGCCATCGTCAGCCAGGTCACGCCCGACTCACCGGCGAGCCGCGCGGGCCTCGAGGGCGGCGACGTGCTGCGCGAGCTCGACGGCAAGAAGATCGCCAGCGGCAGCATGTTGCAGGTTGCGGTGAGCGAAATGAATCCGGGCACAGCGATCGAGCTGGGCATTCTGCGCGACGGCAAGCCGCAAACGCTGCACGTGACCGTGGGCGAGTTCCACAACACGAGTGAAGTGGCGAGCAACGACGAGCAGGGTAGTGAACAGCGCGGCAGACTGGGACTCACTGTGGCCAACCTGACTCCTGATCTGCGCCAGCAGTTCAACGTTCCGGATCGAGTAAAGGGCGCGGTGATTCAATCTGTGCGTCCGGGAAGCCCGGCTGACAATGCGGGCCTCGCTCCCGGCGCGGTCATTCTCGGAGTCAACCGGCATCCCGTAGAGGATGCGGACAGCTTCGTGAACCAGCTTCATTCCGAGCCGGCAGGAAAAGACGTCCTGCTTCTGGTTTGGGCGAACGGGGGCGCAAGCTACCTGGTTCTGCACGCAGATCAGGGTAACCAGGACGGCGAGTAGGCCCTGCTGTAGCAATTGCAAATTCGGCGGGAGATTGCCGGGACAGTTGTCCCAATGCTTCACGGGCAGGTGGAACGAGGAGCCGATTTCGTGAAGCAAAGGTAAAAAGTCGTCGCGGTCAGGCGGCTCGAAGAGACCGGGGCCCCCGGCGACAGGTCTTCGTCGCTGGGGGTGAAGAATCGGGGTCTGCTCGGGGGGAGACCCCGATTCAAAGACCTGGGACAACAAAGTGTCCCACACGGGAGTTGGTAGACAACCCGTGTGGGGCGCTGTGTGTTGAAGAGCAGGGAACAGCCGGCGCTACCAGCCAGCAGCGACGGCGCGCAAGCTCACTGGGCCGGGGTCACGCCCACAATCCCGCAATTCACTTTGGTCAGGCCCTGCACGGCCGGTCCTATATCGAGGTTGCTGAATTGTTCCGTCTCTCCGGGTTTAACCGCTGCGCCAGTTTGGTCCGTTAGCTGCACGTGCTTTTGCGCCAAATCGGAGCCGCTCTGGTCATATTGGTCGCACTCCAGATCCGCCGACTGTATGGACACGTTCGACTGGTTCACCCATTTTTGGTTGGAAAGCTGGACATCTCCATTCACCACGCTCCACTGCGTAGTGTAGTTCTGCTGCGCGATCACCGCGGCATTCGGTCCTCCTGCCGGTGCGCCCCCAGGCGTCGTCGTCGGTCCCGGATGCTGGTTTTGTTGATCGTGCGTGCCGATCCACCAAAGCCCGAACAGGACAGCGGCAATGATGATCACCCACCAGGCCCCTCCATGGTGCTTGGGCACCTCCTGCGGCATGATGATCGGGATCTGTCCCGGCGCGGGATAGTACGGGGGATAGCCCGCCGGGGGAGGCGCGACCGGAGGAGCCGCAAACGGAGCAGCCGCTGCAACAGGTGGAGGTGCGACCGGTGGAGGCGCAACCGGAGCAGCCGGCGCGCTCGCCGGCGCAACCGATGCGCTCACATCGTGCCCGCAGCTTACGCAGAATCGCTCATTGCCTACCAACTGTGCGCCACATTTTCCGCAGAATGCCATATTTTCCTCTTCTCCTCGGCATGCTCGCGCATGCTCCTCTGGACTAGGGCGGTCCCAGGTTTTATGTGTCTTCCCTGGCGCCGTTCAAGCCGGAATCTCCTTTTTGATGACTGCTCACCACGAATTGTACGGCGGGTGGACGCAACTTGGAAGAATTTGATTTGCAACTATGGCCGAAAGGGGAGTGATTCCGCTTCATTGGTCTCGCGAAGTCCTTTTGTGGGGATCGATTCTTGAGGGCGCTGGGTGGAAAGTTGGCTGGCTACGCCAGGAATCGGGCTCAGACATCGGAGACCAATTATTCGTGCTGATGCCTGAGACTAGCGGAGCCAGGTGCGCAGCGCCTGCGCTTCCGATGGCACTCGCCATCTGTTAAATATCGGTTTATCGGAATGTGGTCTAATGAGTGACGTTCGATCCCCATATCAAAGGAGGCCACATGCCCACGATTAAAACGAAGGACGGCCTGGAAATCTTCTATAAGGACTGGGGGACTGGCCAGCCCATTGTCTTCAGCCATGGATGGCCTCTGTCGGCCGATGACTGGGACGCGCAGATGCTGTTCTTCCTTAAACAGGGCTATCGTGTGATTGCCCATGACCGCCGCGGCCACGGGCGCTCCACCCAAACCGGCGATGGGCACGATCTGAATCATTATGCCGATGACCTGGCCGCTCTAACGGCCCATCTCGATCTGAAAGACGCCATCCATGTGGGCCATTCGACCGGAGGCGGCGAGGTGACGCGCTATCTGGGGAGGCATGGCGAAAGCCGCGTGGCCAAAGCAGCGCTGATCAGTGCGGTGACACCGTTGATGCTGAAGTCGGCGGCCAATCCGCTGGGCCTGCCGAAGGAAGTGTTCGATGGCCTGCAGGCGCAACTCGCGGCCAATCGCTCGCAGTTCTACCGCGACCTGCCAAGCGGACCTTTCTATGGCTTCAACCGTCCCGGAGTGAAATCCTCTGAGGCCAGCATCCAAAACTGGTGGCGCCAGGGCATGATGGGCGGCGCCAAGGCGCATTACGACGGGATTGTGGCCTTCTCCCAGACCGATTTCACAGAGGATCTGAAGAAAATCGCCGTTCCGGTGCTGGTGATGCACAGCGAAGATGACCAAATCGTTCCCTATGTCGCATCCGGGCCGTTGACCGCGAAGTTGTTGAAGAACGGAACGCTGAAAACCTACCAGGACTTTCCACACGGCATGATCACTACCCAGGCGGAGACGGTAAACGCCGATCTGCTGGCGTTCTTCAAGGGCTAGGAAGTGTGAGTGGGCCGCCGCTCTTGACAACGGCCAGGGGCGAGGGGGGCACTGGCCGCCTACCACTATTTCTGGGTCGCGGCTAGCACGTGCGGATCTCCGTAGAACGCCTTGATCGCGTCAGGACCAGACACGGCGGCAGGGCCAGACACAGCAGCGGGCGACAACAGCATCCATCGCCAGTTCACCTCTCGTGCGAGCACGTCCGTGGCCGGTACGCCCGAGGCGATGCGAACACCGAAGGGTTTGCTGCCGGCAAACTGAGACACAAGGCGATCGAGGGGGAAGCGGCTTCCGCCAAGCGTATTTGCATCCAGCGTGATCGCGTCGATGTGCAACGGCCCGGGAAAGAAATCTTCCAGCCCATTGTTTCCTCCGGGATTGAAGCTGGGAGGCGCCGCTTCCCAGATCCACGCAAGGTTGTGGAGGTTGGCCTCGCCGGTAAGGCGCTCATGCAGCCTTCGGTACAACTCCTCGGAACCTTCAGGCCCAGGGTGACCTGACCACCAATTGCCGTCGCCGTTCAGTGCGGGATATGGACTCCAGAGCACGGCGAGATGGGCCTCGGCGAGCGGGCGCAGCAGCGCGGCTGCAGCGTCTGCCTGCGCTGCCCAACGATGATTCAGGTCCGTTCCCGGCTCAAGCAACTGCTGCCATTCGAAACTGGTGAGCACGCCCGTAGCCGCGCCATCGGTTGGGCGAGGGGGCGTCCAGCGGATTGCGACCAACTCGCCCTGACGCGCCGCCTCCCGCACCTGCGCGAGAAGCATTGCCGGCTCGGTGGCTCCGGCGAGATCGATTTCGACGATCGCGGGTTGTTTGCCGGTTGCGGCGAGTATCGCCTGCACTTCGGGAAAAGCTGTGGCGGCTGATTCGACGACGCTTTGTCCGGCGAGAACTCCCTTTCCCTTTGCATCGGCCAATTTGTCGAGCAGGGCGCGCACTTCGGCACTCGCCTGAATGTCTCCCGGCGCCGGGGGCGTGGTTGGAGCAGCGAGCGGCGCGGAAAGGCGCGAGTCGCCGCGATTGACGATATTCGGCGCATGAAAGATCGTCTGCAATTGGTCGAGGCTGTTAAGACTTTCCGCCAAGCCGCTCCACATCATGAAGTATGCCCAGCGCGGCTGTTGTGCGAGTGTCGTGAGCGTCGGCATGGCTCCGACCTCGGCCAGGGCGATCAGCTTATGAAGGGGATCGGCAAGCGCCACCATTTGGTCGTAGAATTCCTGGCTGAACGGTCCGTAAATATCCATCGTGAGCACGTCAGCATAGGCGGGGCCAGGAAAGTAGTCGGCGACAGGGCCGGCGCTCGCACTGGGGCTGTTCACGTTCCACACCCAAACGAGATTGTTGAGATGATGCACGTGCACGTATCGGTCATAGATCTGGCGGTAGAGTGCCGCAGAGCCCTCCGGGCCGGGGCGGCCGCCCCACCAGAACCAGTTGCCGTTCATCTCGTGGTAAGGGCGGAAGAGCACAGGCACGCCTGCGTCCTGCAGCTCTTTAAGGTAGCCCGCGATGCGGTCCACCTGGCGGCGCCAGCGCATATTGAGATCCGTGCCGGGCGTAAGAAGTTGATGCCACTCCCAATCAGTCAGGTGCCCCTGCACGCTGTCGCGAAAGGTGACGGGTTCGTCTTCCGTCGGCCGCACGGAGTGCCAAGTGAGTGCGATCACGGCGCCATTGCGGTACTGGCGAATCACTTCCTCGATCATCGAGGGACGCCCAAGTGTGGAGTCCTTATCGTCTCCGCCCGAGAAGCCGAAGTCCTGTCCGAAGATGCCGGGATACTCGCCGGTCAAATCGTAAACGCGGTCTGAGTAGCGGGAGACGGTGTTAGGAAAGTTATGCTGGCCGGCGATCGTGGCGTGGCCCGTGATTGTGTCCAGATCATGCAGCAGGGCCCGCGCGGCCGGTGTTGCATCCGGGTTGACCGGTTGGGCGTCGGGCGTTTGCGCCGCTGCGGCGCAAGTCGTGCCGATGCACACGATGGATGCGAGAAAAGAGCGCCACATCATAGCGATCCGCAACCCGGCCCGATCGGGCGCCGAAGCATGTTGTAAGGAATCATTCCTTGCCATATCCTGCCTCCTACTGACGGATGTCTCGGGTGCCGGTGCGGCGCAGCTGCCAGTCTACGTGAAGAACCTGGCGAGATTTGCGATTGAAAGCCACGGCAAGCGCAAGTAAAACACACCATTTTGAGGATTGGTTTTTATTATTGAATATGGTAGCGAAAGCGGACGGGAAGGGCGAGAAGAAAAGTCCAGGAACAGAAGGGCAGGGAAGAAAGGAAGCACGCATCATGAAAAAGAGTAGCGCCAAAAGAGTCGAGTCTGCATCGAGCCAATCTGCGTCCAAGTTGATCGACGCGAGAATCCAGGAGCTGGGTGACTGGCGCGGAGAGATGCTTTCGCGCCTGCGCGCCTTGATCAAGCAAGCCGACCCTGAAGTGGTGGAGGAGTGGAAGTGGGAGATTCCCGTGTGGTCGCACGACGGGTTGATCTGCACCGGCGAGACCTACAAGAAGGTGGTAAAGATGACCTTCGCCAAGGGGGCCCAGTTGGATGACCCCTCAGGTCTGTTCAATTCCAGTCTCGAGGGTAGAGTAAGGCGTGCCATCGACTTCCGCGAAGGTGACAAGGTGAACGAGAGGGCTCTGAAAACTCTGATTCGCGCCGCCGTGGCCCTGAACACGACGTCGGCCCAGGGGGCCTGAGGGAATTCTGCCTCGGCAGAATCGTTGTTCTGGTTAGTTGGATTCTATTCTTCGATTGCGCACAATGACCAATGCGCTCACCGAGGGAAGATCTGTACTGATACGTCGGCTGGTGAGAAGCGATTCTTTGGCGTGCTGGTTGGGAAGGCGGGTGGATGGCTACGCCAGCGATCAGGGGTCAGAGATCAGTTTTTCGTGCGGAGACAGCGGTTGCGGAGCCACTTGGCCGCGCCGAGCGCGAGGAGCATCAGGCCGAAGGGAATGCACATGAGCGCGACGATGAGTGCGAACCAGCCGGTGTTGGTGCTGGCGCCGGTGCGCGAGTAGCCGCCGAGCACGGTGACCAGCAGGACGGCGGCCAGCAAACCGGCGCCGACCATGGAGCCGCCCCATTGAAGAAGCTGGCGCGTGCCATCGTCGGATTGCGTTGGAGCGGGCATCTTGCTACGCGTTTAGCCTCTCACGGCAGCCAGCATCGCGTACACGACGACCCCGGTGACCGACACATAGAGCCAGATTGGAAATGTCCAGCGGGCCACCTTGCGGTGGATGGGAATGCGGCCGGTGAGCGAAAAGAAGAATGTGATGAGCACTAGCGGCAGGGCCACCATGGAGAGCAGCACGTGGCTGACCAGGATTACAAGGTAGACGATGCGGATAAAGCTGTGACCGGGGTAGTGGCTCTCGCCGTGCAGCGCGTAATTGCCAATGTAGCTGACCAGAAACAGGGTTGAAAATCCGAACGCGGTGATCATTGCCGCGCGGTGCGCCTTGATGCGGTGGGCGCGAACAAAACGGTAGCCCATGACCAGCGCCGTCGCTGCCAACGCGTTGAGGATCGCGTTGAGGGCGGGCAGAAAGGAAAGCTCCCTGCCGGTTACGTCGAGGGCCGGGTGGAAGTAGATGAGCCAGAAAAGAAAGATAGTAGCCGCGGCGCTAATGGCCAGAATGGCGGCGATAGCGGGGCCAGTGCCGGATAAGGAGTTCGCTGAACGGGCTGTGGTGGTCATGCGCGCTAACCTTTCGCGCGGGCGCAGAGCATGAGGGTGGTGAAGAGCAGCGGCAAGTAGAGGACGCTCACCTTGAGGAGGTCGCGAGCCAGCTTGCGGCTCTCGTCCTCGGTCTTCGCCCGGAGGATGCGGGCGAAGCGGATGGTGTAGGCGAGGTAGACGAGGCCCAGCGGAACAGCGAGCACGGCATAAACTACTCCGGTGAGTCCGAGACGCCACGGCGCCAGGCTGACGGGAATCATGAGCACGGCGTAGAAGAGAGCTTCGACGACGGTCGACCATCCGTCGGGCTGCACGACGGGCAACATGCGAATGCCGGCGCGCGCGTAGTCGTCGCGGTAGAGCCAGGCGATGGACATGAAGTGAGGGAACTGCCAGACGAAGAGGATGGCGAAGAGCGCGACGGCTGGCCACTCAATCTGATCGCGCACCGCGGTCCAGCCGAGCAAGGGGCCCATGGCGCCGGGAAACGCGCCGATGAAGGTGGCCATGGTGGTAACGCGCTTGAGCGGCGTGTAGATGGCCACGTAGGTAAAGACGGTGAGCAACGCCAGCGAGACGGTGAGCAGGTTGGTGCGCAGCGCCAGCCAGACCGCGCCCAGTGCGACAGCGCCGAGGCCAGCGATAATGCCAATGGAAAGCGGCCAGCGGCCCGATGCGAGAGGACGATCGGCGGTGCGCTTCATGCGCGCGTCGGTGGTGCGCTCGAGGGCCTGGTTGAGGGCGCCTGCGCCGGCGGAGATGAGGCCGATGCCGAGCAGCGTGTCGAGTAGGCCGCGCTGCAAAGTGGAGATGCCGGACTGCATCGATCCCAGATAGAAGCCGCCCCAACCGGTGACGAGCACGAGGCCGACAACCTTGACCTTAAAGAGCTCGCGCAGGTCGTGGATGAGCGTGGCCGTGGCGCCGGGCGCAGGCGCATGAAGGGCGTGCGGCGCGGAATCGACGTGAGACGCTGCAAATTCCGATGGTGCGGCGGCTTGTGAGGCGGGAGTCATGGGAACGAAGTAGCGGTGCGGCTGCGCGAGCGAGGACGCAGCCTTTGTTTTGATGATAGCAAGCGGAGGGGGCGGCGGACTTGGCGAGGTTAGCGGTGCTAGCGGAGTTCGAGTGCGGCACTGTGGGTTTGCGAGAGAACGGGTCGGCAAAGAGGCAACAGAGAATTGTTTTGACCCTGCGTGCATGCGTCGTGTAGCGTCCGGAGCATCGGCGCTCAACCAACCCCAGACAATCTCAAGGCGCCCGGAGGTAGAAAAATGCGAATGATGATGCAGGTTGAAATGCCGCTTGAACCATTCAACACAGCAGTTCGCAATGGGACAGCGGGACCCACAATGAAGAAGATTCTCGACGAGATCAAGCCTGAGGCTGCGTACTTCGGCGAGCGGGATGGCCGCCGCGGCTGCATTCTGATTGTCAACCTCGATAGTCCCTCTGACGTGCCGCGGCTGGCAGAGCCCTGGTTCCTCAGCTTCAACGCTGAGGTGAAGTTCAGAGTTGTGATGTCGCCAGAGGATCTGGCAAAGTCAGATCTGAATGCGCTGGGCAAGAAGTGGGGCTGAAGCGCTGGCAGGTTCGCCGGTCAAAGTAGCTACAACGAGGCGGGAGCCGGAAGGATCGGCTCCCGTTTCGTGCGTTGGGCAACCGCAAGAATGTCGGCGCGGGCGGATCAAGGAAGTGTGCGGAGCCCGGTGGTAACTCTCCGACGTGCCATCCTTGGTGCCACGTCCGGGGGATGTGCGGCGGGCGGCTGCAGTCCTGTAAAATAGGGAGCAACCGGATGATGCAAACCCCTTCAGCGGCTGCCCCCCTGGCATCTCGTGCAACGCGGGACCCGGAGTTGCGGGCGTCCGGATTCGATGCCGACCAATCTCCGGTAATCCAGGTTCAGGGCCTGAGCAAGACGTACCAGACGGCACGTGGCGCGCTGCATCTGTTCGAGGATCTCAATCTCGTGGTTGAGGCCGGCGAAATGGTGGCGGTTGTCGGCCAGTCTGGTGCGGGAAAGAGCACTCTTTTACACATTCTGGGCGCGCTTGATGCGCCTTCTGCGGGAACGGTATACTGCGCGTCAACCAACGTGGCGATGCTGAGCGCGAGAGAGGCAGCAGCCTTTCGCAATCGCGAGATTGGCTACGTTTGGCAGTTCCATTATTTGCTGCCGGAGTTTACGGCGCTGGAGAATGTGGCAATGCCGCTTTTGGCGCGAGGCACAGGGAAGAGCGAGGCTTTGCGGACGGCGGGTCATTGGCTGAGCGAGGTGGGATTGGAGGATCGCGGCGACCATCGGCCCGGCGAGCTATCCGGCGGCGAACAACAGCGTGTGGCGCTGGCTCGAGCGCTGGTTTGCGGCCCGCGACTGCTGCTGGCCGACGAGCCGACCGGCGATCTGGACAGCGTGACTGCGGGAAAGGTCTTTGACTTGATCGAGCGCCTGCACGCGAGTCATGGGCTGACGTCGATTTTGGTAACGCACAACATGGATTTGGCTGTGCGATGCGGGCGAATACTGCGGCTCGGAAACGGTAGACTGACGGAGATCACAGACGCAGGGTCCAAGCCGTTGCAAGCTGGAAACCTGAGCTAGAAAAAGCACCACTTTTGCTAAGTTGTGAGTCTTATTCAGTAGGGGCCTGATAAGGAACTTTCTCCGATGCAGGCCGCAGAGGTCGGGATGGGAGTCGGCGGCAGAATTCAAGCCGGTTGACGACGGGTTGCAAGCGGATTCAAGACCATCCATATGAGCTGTTCGGGGCGCGGGTCATTTCTCTCTAGGGCCTCCGGCAGCGAAGGAACAGAAGGGCGAGCGCGGGTTGGGCCGAAGCTGGGAAAACCACCGGACGGCTACCTCAAGCGATCACTCGGATCAGGGAGTTCATCATGTTCGAGCGATATACGGAGAAGGCGCGGCGCGTCATCTTCTTCGCGCGGTACGAGGCCAGCCAGTTCGGCTCGCCTTACATCGAGACCGAGCACTTGCTGCTGGGGCTGCTGCGCGAGGACAAGGCGTTAACCAACCGCTTCCTGCGTTCGCACGCCTCGGTGGAGTCGATCCGGAAGCAAATTGAAGCGCACACCACGATCCGCGAGAAGGTGTCGACGAGCGTCGACCTGCCGCTTTCGAACGAGTGCAAGCGGGTGCTGGCCTATGCGGCGGAGGAAGCCGAGCGGCTGGGCCACAAACATATTGGAACGGAACATCTGCTGCTGGGACTGTTGAGGGAAGAGAAGTGCTTCGCCTCGGAGATTCTGCAGGAGCGCGGCCTGAAGCTAACGCAGATTCGCGATGAGCTGGCGCGGGTGACGCAGGAGAAGGCGCCGCCGCAACAGCGGCAGCGCGAGTCGAGCTTGCTGGCCGAGTTCAGCCGCGACCTGACACAGGCGGCGATGGATGGACAACTCGATCCGCTGGTGGGGCGCGAAGGCGAGCTGGAGCGCTCGGTACAGATTCTCTGTCGGCGCACGAAGAACAATCCGGTGTTGATTGGCGAACCCGGCGTGGGCAAGACAGCGATTGTCGAAGGCCTGGCGCAGCGCATCGCCGACGGCGAAGTGCCGAGCTTTCTGGCCGACAAGCGCGTGCTGGCGCTGGATCTGTCGCTGATCGTGGCCGGCACCAAGTACCGTGGCCAGTTCGAAGAGCGGCTGAAGACCATCATGAAAGAGCTGATGGAGAGCCAGAACTCGATTGTGTTCATCGACGAGTTGCACACGCTGGTGGGCGCGGGATCGGCTGAAGGATCGCTGGATGCGGCGAACATTCTGAAGCCGGCTCTGTCGCGCGGCGAAATTCAGTGCATCGGCGCAACCACGCCGGCCGAGTACCGCAAGTCGATCGAGAAGGACCGCTCGCTGGAGCGGCGCTTCCAGGCTGTGAAAGTGCCGCCGCCTAACGAGGCAGAGGCGATCAAGATCATCATGGGCATCAAGGACCGCTATGAAAAGTTTCATGCGGTCAGCTACACCGATGCCGCGGTGGAATTCGCCGTGTCGCACTCGAGTCGCTACATTCCCGACCGGTTCCTGCCCGACAAGGCCATCGATTTGATCGATGAGGCGGGAGCGCGCGTGAAACTGCGCCAGACCTCCCTGCCGGAAGAGATCACCGAGGTGCAGAAGCGGATCAAGTTCATCGTGCACCGCATGGACTCGGCGATCGCGAATCACGAATTCGAGAAAGCCCGCTTCTACTCCGACGAGGAGCGCAAGGAGCGCGAGAACCTGCGCGCACTGCGCGACAAATACCACCTCGACGATTCGGCGGCTGGAATTGTCGGCCGCGAGGACATCGAAGACGTTGTAAGTCGGTGGACGGGCGTGCCCGTGACCAGCATCAAGGAAGAGGAGACGCAGAAGCTGCTCCGCGTGGAAGAAGAGCTGCACAAGCGCGTGATCTCGCAGGACAAGGCGATTTCTGCGCTGGCTCGCGCAATCCGGCGTTCGAGAGCGGGTTTGAAGTCGCCGCATCGGCCGATTGGAAGCTTCCTGTTCCTCGGACCGACCGGTGTGGGCAAAACGGAGATGGCGCGCACGCTGGCCAACTTCCTCTTCGGGTCAGACAAAGCGCTCATCCGCTTCGATATGTCGGAGTTCATGGAAAAGCACTCGGTGTCGAAGCTGATCGGCTCGCCTCCGGGCTACGTGGGCTACGAGGAGGGCGGCCAGTTGACCGAGCGTGTCAAGCGCTCGCCGTACTCGGTCGTTCTGCTCGACGAAATCGAGAAGGCGCACCCGGATGTGTTCAACATTCTGTTGCAGGTGTTTGAGGATGGGCAATTGACCGACGGCCTGGGCAACACCGTCGACTTCAAGAACACCATCGTGATCATGACCTCGAACATCGGCGCGCGCCACCTGCAGAAGAAGCAGGGGCTCGGCTTCCAGAGTGAGCGCGAAGACATCGTCAGCGAGAAGGTGGAGGAGCTGGTAAGGAACGAGGTGAAGAAAACCTTCAACCCCGAGTTCCTCAACCGTCTCGATGAAGTGATTCTCTTCCAGTCGCTCAACGATGCCGACCTGATCCAGATTGTCGAGCTGCTGGTTCAGCTATTGAACGCCAACCTGGCGCAGAAGTCGATCACCATCTCGGTGAACGACGACGCCAAGAAATGGATTCTCGACAAGACGCTGGTCGACCGCAGCTACGGCGCGCGCCCGTTGCGCCGCGCGCTGCAGCGGTACATCGAAGATCCGCTTTCGGAGGCGCTGATCGCCGGGCAGATTC
>Ga0187891_1001181_pt1 | contig 23168 bp, 26 predicted proteins | sample June2016WEW_21_4_FD_132990 | JGI IMG/M metagenome (GOLD analysis project Ga0187891, IMG submission 132990) | Peatland microbial communities from SPRUCE experiment site at the Marcell Experimental Forest, Minnesota, USA - June2016WEW_21_40 | ecosystem: Environmental > Terrestrial > Soil >... | reverse complement strand
ATGTAGTCGCAGCCTCAAAAACAGCCACAGTGGTCGAGAGGGATGGATGTCGACCAACCGCAAGTTGTTGATAAAGATGGTGAGCGCGGAAGGAATCGAACCTTCAACCTACTGATTAAGAGTAGGCGAGTCTGATAGGGTCTTCCGCGTCTTATCGCCGTTACGATTCAATCACTTACCGACAATCAAGCCCGCACGGAAGCAATCAGCTCTGGTATTGAAAAGAATCGCTTTAGCTCACATGGGATCGAAGCGCACGGCACACTTACGGCACACCTACACTTGCTGTCGGAGGCTCCGCCGTCCAGCCACGAAAGATGTGACGTCCGTCCTTTGAGGGGTAGGGTTACAAATTGTTCGCAATCATCAGCAATCGCCAAGCGCTCTATTGCTTCGGGCGGAGCCCCTCCAAAAAAATCCAAAACTCCTTGTTGTTGCGATACGGCAGGAAGGAGTCATCTGCCGTCGGGTCTGGCATACTTTCGCCGGGTACGACATTTGCTTTCCGCTTAAACGCTTCTTGAAGATGTTTTCGTGCGTCCACTAGGTTTTTCTCTTCGGCATCGGCGCATGCAAGGTTGTAGTAGTACATCGGATAATCTGGATCCTCTGCAATCGCTTTGTCGAACGTCGCGCGGGCCTTCTGGATGTCGCCTGACATCCCATATGCCATACCTGCTTGGTCGGTAGCCACACGTTTCATCGTCCTCGCGTCCTTACCGGGATTTTCACTCAGCTTGGCCAGCGCCGTTTCAAAAACTGGAGCGGCCGCTTTGTACATGTGCGCTTCATAAAGAATCTGCGCGTACAGCAACACATCACTGAACACAGGAACGTAGTTCTCGTCGAGTTGATAGCTTGCAAACACTCGCTTCAAATCAGCATCCTCAGCAGTGATCGGCGTGTCGCTGTAAAACTCCAGATCGCCACAGATGTCTCCGGTTCCGACGAAGCCGCGTACCATGTACTCGGTCTTACCACCATGCCCCTGCGCCGTGTAGCTCACTAGAGCAACAGGCAGACTGCCAGAATGGGTGATTTCGAGAGTACCTAGAATCTTCAGAGTCGCATTGCTTTTCTTTTCTGGCTCAAGAACACTGTCACGACATCTAGAACTGGTCAGGGGTGCTTGCTCAGGAAACAAAAACAGGAACCCCAGAAAAGTAAGACGCCCTGATCCTTCTCTGGCACGTATTCCGATCTCCCGGCCGTTTGGCTTGGCCGAGGATTGAATAACCTTAAACCCTTCCGCCGACCACCTGAGTTGTCCTTTGTGATCGAGTAGTGCCAGCTTGAAGTTAGCGTCGTTTGTGGCATGCCCCAGAGTAGAGAGGCCGACGACCATCACAGCCGCAAGAACTAACCCATTTTTTACCATGGCCGCAAGTTTATCTCCTGAACAGGGATACTGCGAAGGCCATAATTGAAGGAAATTTCGCGATGTCGCGCACGATCCAGTCGAAGAACGGATCGGCGACGGGGATGTCATGACTTTACTCGAAGCCGCACCTTGGCCCCGTCAGGCAGGCTTGAAATCTGTCGGTTCAGGTCGCCGAGAAACGATATATGTTCGTATAGATCGGCGACGTAGGGGGTATCGGGAGACCCGCCTTCAGCGAAGATGAGCGGCACGCTAAACCCGATGCACTGAGTAACATCGGGCTTCAGTCCCCGTGCCAATGCGGACTGCTCGGCTGCTTCTCGAAACCACTCTGCACGTTTCTCCTGACTCGCTGCTAGTTCACAAAACTCAGCTTCGGAATCCGCTATTTTCGTCAGCTTCCCGGCTGCAACATCAAGTCCGAATACTTCTCCCGATTCGTCCCGGAGGAACAGATCTCCAAATGCGTTTCTGGCTAACAATGTCATCGGTTTGGGACAGAGCCAACGCCAATCGGCGAGGAGTCGTTCAACATCTAGTTGATCCACAACAAACCAGTTCTCCATAGCTTCACCGCAATGCGAGATTCTTGGAGCCCGTTGCGTTCTGGGATACTAGCATCCAGTCCAGCATCGAAATGAGTCAATAGCTGAAAATCAGGCCATGACAGGCAGAACCGGTGAACGAGTGACAGGCCGATATTATGCTAATGATCCAGCGAAGAGGCAGCCCATCGGAATACTCATTCGCACGGCACCGGGCGCACAGCAGAAAAACCTTCGGCGTTGGGTTGAAATTCATCAAAACCGTATTGAGAGAGTTCCGCTTTGATCCGGTCGCTAAGCGGAGCACCAAGCACTTCGAGAATCGTGTAGGGAGGATTGGTGGAGTGAGAACCGTGATGCAGATCGATTGTGTCGAGTTCGGACACCAGGAGATCTTCAGGAGATGAAGATTCCAAATCGTTGAAGGTGGTAATGCCGGTAAGATGATCTCTCTGATTGCGCTCTTTCCATAGTCGCTGGGCCACCGCTCGGTTGAGGGGCGTGTTCACAATCCAAACGGGCACGCCGGGCGCAAGATTTGCCAACTGTTCCCCGAATTCTCGCTCGACGACAACGTAGACCTTGTACGGGATGCCAACCATGTCGCTCTCAGCCTGTATCGCCCGTTCAGCAACAATCCAGCATAGATAGATTGAATTGTTATCGCAAGTAGGCCATTTCACTCACGAGATTCAATGTCCAACAACTCATCCTCGGAATACTCTACGAGGAATCTCCCGTGAGTCCGAAGGCCCTTGGCAATAGCAATGACGCTGAGTATGGCTCTGACCGCTTCAGGTTCTTCGGTGTGCGAAATCTCGGCGGCACCGATTTCCGATAGTTCCCGAATCGCTCGAAGGTAATCCTCTTCCAGCCACTTCGGCACTTCGGGATTGTTGCCCTTCCCACGAGCCAGTTCGATGATCGCGACAATCGCGTAGGTGTTCCAGTCAACTATGCCGCTTTTTCGATGAATCCTCACGAGGTGTGGCACGGATGCATACGACGCCTCGCCCACGTCTCCTTGATGGTGAAGCTCTTCCCAAAGTTCATGCCACGCCGTCTCCCTGTTCTGCCCGCTCTCAAGTTCCGCAAACAGTGGCCGGGGGTCGCACTTCATTCTGTATCCCCCTGCAAGGTCATTCCAGCGATTGTCATCTAGGCTGAGCATACGAACGGAATCTACCATACGTAGAGGTGACGTTGCGGCCGGCGCTCGGTGTTCACGGCTTAATGACAATGTGCACGCGAGGAGCCGTTATAGTTGGTTGCTCCATTGTCCATACCGGCAACTTCGAAATCGGATCATGCTGGAGAAACTCTTTGATGAAGCTTCGAGATGCGAAACTGTTGTAGGTGACGTTTATGTCGTATTCGCCCGGTTTGCTTGCCACATCGGTCACCTTGATTTCATCCGCGACACCATAAAACCGCCCCGGCTCCAGTTTAATGAAGTCGTACACGTTACCTTCTTTGGGCGGAGGAGGTACACAGTCGAACAAGAAGTCTCCATGTACAGACGAGCCGTCCGGCGTAGTCAAGTACATGGAGAGTCCGCGGGCAGGATTCCAACACAAGTCCCAGTCCCAGATGTACACGTCCTCGTTTCCGGCATTCAGAAGCTGAGTTTCCATTCTGATCTTGTCCGACATCCGGTAATTTTGCTGGTCAGTCCTGACGGTCAATTCGAGTTTTGGAGTGGCTGGCTTCTCTGCTTTGTTGACCTGCGCAACCACCGCCGAAGTCATGGCTACAATGATCAGATATACGAGTACAGATTTTTGCATATTCGCACCTCCGGCTGCCAAACCAGGATGATAACTGTCTTTGAACAGGCATTTGCACTCCGCACCGGTCGGTGAGCGCAAGCGCGGCTTATCAGTTAGTGCACTTCACAAGTGGCCAATCCTAGGATGCCTCGTTTGGCCGAGAACACTACAGCTCTGCGGTCACTCCATGCGGCAAATAGGTCGGGACCTATGGTGACGAGTGAATCTGCCTCTGCCGGGAGGCGTGCGACTTCGACGGACTTCCACGTTTCTCCATTGGACTTGGTGACATGAAGAGCATAGCCGTATGCAAGGCCCATATGCGCTAAACCGAACAGAACTATTGGTCCGTCTTCATCTGGCTCAATTCCAACCACGTTGTCTTTTTGAATTGAATTTGGCTCTCCGCTCGTGGGCCTCCACATAAGTTCCCCGCCCCACTCGCCATGGTTGGTACCAACGAATTTGCCATCCGGGACCTGCAACTCGGTGTCGCGCTCATTGGATCTCGCTGTGAACCCGAACGACGTGTCTTTCCATTGCCAGTGCTTACTGGGGCAGTCAGGAACTCCGTCAAGAACCTCACGATCAACCACAAAAGGGTTATCCCCGCTCTCCGAGAGTCGCGAAAATCGCGGCGGGCGGCTGACGCGTCCGACTGAAGAGAGCAATCCTGCCACTTGCTTTGCCTTTTCCCGGACTTCAGGGAGCCAATAATCAGACGCTAGTTTTTCCATCACGGGGACGGCTGACGTATCGCCGAGCCATCCGAGGCTCCGAATCGCCGCGTAGACAACACGCCAGTCGGCTGAGTTCATTGCGTCTTCGATTTGAGGAATAGCGGGTTCAAAACCGACTTGCCCAAGAGCCGTGATGGCATAGGAGCGCTCAGCTCCATTCTCCGACCCTAAGAAGATCAGCAGTGTGGCGCCAACATCGCGGCCGCCGTCGCCGTATGATGCAACCTCGGCTAAGCATTCCAGCGCCTCTAACGCAAGCGGGTCAAACGGAGCAGCACTCGGATGACACGTCCGCACGACTTCCTCAACCACAACCGGGTCGCGCACGGCTCTCAGAGTGAGGTCCACTTGTTTGCGAATCCTTGGATCAGAATCGTGAAGAAGATTGTGGAGAACCTCACCTGAGGGTCTCGCGTTGTCTCCGATAGCAGCGATTCCCCGTAGGGCACCAAGCCTTGTCTGAACAGGTTGTCCTGGATCGGCAGCTTGAGTCGCCCACTGGGATGCAAATGGGACTGCGAGGGTATTCATCTTCTGAATAATCCTCTCCGCCGATGGGGCGTTCTTATCGCTTTCAAGAATAGGAAAAAGATACGGGACCGCCCTCGCGCCTAGTTTGGAAAGAGCAAAGTCCGTCTGGTTTTCACTCCCGTTCGGAAGGTCCTCGACGAGTGCCTGAATGGCTTCGGGAGTTGCGATCTCGCCAAGTGGTCTCGCCACCCATCCCCCAGGTTGCTTTCGGAGAGCCTCATGGAGTTCCGGCACATCGGACGGCGTCCACGAATGCCACTCGGAAAGGATCGCGCCAGCGACGTTACGCCAGCCGGGGTGGTGCCCGGTTGCTCGCTTCAATAACTCGTGTTTCGCGGAGTCACCGAAACGACGCAGCTTATTGGCCAGAACCGTGGCGTTGCTGCCCTCGCCATCATCGCGCGCGGGGACAACCTGATCAATGAGTTGTAGACACGCTTCAAGTGAAGGGCAGTCGTCCAAGCCGCGTGGCACTTCGATAGCCGTAGCCGGCCAAGCCATTAGGAGTACAGCAGCGAAGCGGACGGGGAATCGCCAAATCAAAACGGCCTCCTCTTAGATTTTGACACCAATGTGTCTCAAATGGGGCCCCAAGAATGAATGTATCAGGGCTTAGCGCCCACAACGCGGCTATCAGGAACCTGCGGGAACAACGGCATTGCCGCCCGTGTCTATTCCCTCATGTAGGAGGCCTAATGGTCGTCCGCTGGGGAGTGTTCTTCACCAAAAGCAGAACGGCTCTGAAAACAGGCTGGCTTATTACGGCCGGAGTGGTCGCACTCTACTTGGGAGTCATTCAACCCCGTGACCAGGCGCGAGGCATCGCCTCGCAGAAGGCGTCCGGCCTTGCAGCCGTCAGCGGTGGTGTGGGTTGGGAGCCAATCTCGCTCTGGCGACAAACCTCAATTCTTCCGCACTTCAGATCCGAAGCCTTCCTCCAAAAAGGTATTGTCGGAGGCGTTTGGCCTGACCGATGTTTTGTACCAAGTGGAATGTTAGTGTAACGCCTCTTTTGACCTTTGTCCGTAGTCGCCGTCGGGGGTGTGGAGATGTGGGAAACGGGTTTTGTTTTCCACATCTCCATGCCCCGGTTTTGCAAGGATGGCCTGTGGTGCTGGTGGCCGGTAGCCCAACGCCGAGTGCGGACGCTCCGTGTTATATTCCACGCGCCATCGCTCGGTCAGAATCTGTGCCTCCTTCAGCGAGTAAAAGATCTCTCCGTTCAGAAACTCATCTCGCAGTTTCCCATTGAAACTCTCACAGTACCCGTTCTCCCACGGGCTCCCCGGCTCGATGTACAGTGTCTTCGTGCCCAGCTTGTCCAGCCACTTCCGCAACTCCTCGGCAATGAACTCCGGTCCATTGTCCGAACGAATGTGCTCTGGGATCCCGCGCACCAACATCACATCCGCCAACGTTTCGATCACCTGCAAGCTCCCTAAGCGCCTCGCCACTCGCAGCGCCAGACACTCTCGCGTATACTCGTCGATCACCACCAGGATGCGCAGCGCCCGCCCATCGTGTGTCATCGCTTTCAGTAGGGTCGAGCATCAGCGCCGTGCGGTGTTGCCACCGTCGGATTCTGATGCCCGCCCTCCGAACCGGACGTGCATCTTTCGTTATGCATCCGGCTCTCCGGGAACACTCATGTACGCAGGAGTGCGCATCCATCCTCTGCGAAAGCGTTCCACACGCAACATGGAGAGAAGGAACTGTTCGACGTTACCTTGCCGCCAGACCTTGCGTGTGGGACGGAGAAGACTCGGCAAGCGTACGAGCCGTGTCTTCTTGCGATGAAGGTGACCATGCTTCTTCATCAGCCAGCGCCAGATGCGATCCCCAACATAGAAGTCGAGAGTCGCGAACTGACGGCTTGCGCCGGTGCAGAAGCGATAGTAATTCCCCCATCCCCGCAGGATCGGATTGAGTTTCTGGAGAAGGTGAGGCAGCGACCAACCGCTGCTGCGTGTGGTCATTTGTTTCACCATGTACCGAAGATCCGCTCGCTTGCTGTTGGGGATTTCGATCCTCGTCATGTAGCCGAACCGGGGATGCCATTTGTAGCGTACCCGGTGACCCAGGAACTGAAAGCCCTCGGTCAGATCAACAACGTGTGTCTTTTCGATCGATAGCTCCAGACGCATGGTCTCATGCAGGTACTTCGCCAGCTCTGCCTTTTCCTGTTCGGCTTGCTCGCGAGTGCCCGATACAAGAACCACGAAGTCGTCAGCATATCGGATCGGGAAGAACACGGCCCGTCCAGCTTTGCGGTCGGTCATGCGTGCCCACATCGCCGCCGTTACAGCGTCACTCTTGCGGCGAGTCTGGATCTTCCGGCGATGATGTGTCCACCGCTCATACCGCTCCTCGATGATGCCGAGAGCGATATTGGCGAGCAGTGGCGAGATCACCCCGCCTTGCGGAGTGCCTTTGTCCGTCGGCAGTAGGAATCCATCCGACAGGACTCCGGCTTTCAGGAACTGTGTGATCAACCTCGTCACCTTGCCGTCCGTGATGCGAGTGCGAACCCGCTCCATCAGCCGGTGATGATCGATGTTGTCGAAGCAGCCCTTGATGTCTCCTTCGATGACCCATTGATAGGGTGTCCGCCGGCGCCGGCCATCTTCTGCCTTTGCTCGCGGACGCATGCTGATGCGGATGTGCTCCAAGGCGCCGTGGCAGCCTCGTCCGGGTCGAAACCCGTACGATACATGCCAGAACCCCGCCTCGAAGATCGGTTCCAGAACATTCTTGACCGCGCATTGCACCACGCGATCACGCACTGTCGGGATACCCAGGGGTCGGAACTTCCCTGGCTGGCGCGGTTTTGGGATAAGTTTCCGTCGCGAAGGACTCGGTTGATACCGGCCGCTCTTCAGGTCGCTTTGGAGTTGTTCAAGGAACAGCTCCTCACCCTTTCCCGCGCGGATACCCGCTACTGTCATCCCATCGACCCCAGCGGTGCGACGCCCTTTGTTGAGAGCGATCTTCCGCCAGGCGCACCGTAAGTTGCGGAGGTCTGTCATCCAGTTCCACAAGTCGCGGTAGTTATCTTCAGGATGGGTCCTGCTCCATTGATAGAGTTTGCGTTGCACGCTGAGGAGCCAGACCTCGTCGGTCTGATCATCCAAGTCCATGGATGGTTCCTCCGTCTTCACACCTCTGTCGGTTCCTTGCCCGCCTTCGCCATGTACACGGCTTTCCCGTGCTCGGACTACTACGCAGGCTCCGTCCCCTCGATCCACCATCTCCCGTCTCCGTGGCTAGCTCAGTTCCGTTGCCGAGCGGTTGATCTGGGTTCCCATGTTCCAGCTCTCGACCTTCATCTCGTAGGTGGCATGCTTTACCCCTGGCGATGCGGAGCGACCGCCTATAAAGAGGATGCTGTCGCTGAGTTCGTTACTCGAACCCACCAGTGAGGAACTTCGTGCCCCACCAGTTCAGATCGCATAAACTCCCAGCCCCATCTGGCCGATGCGGGAGCGTTGAGCGTTTTAAGACAGAGGCCTCCTGCACATGCTTCGTTGTCTCACCATAAGATGTGTGGTAGCCCGGCGCACCGATGATGGCGGTGCCCAGTACAGTTCAGTTCGTCAGCTTTGCCGCGCATCGTCGGAACACGATACGCTTGGGACGAACCCCTTCCTCTCAGGCTCTTTCCTGAGCGGAGCTGCATTGCAGCAGCCGGTCAAAAGCCAGCAGGCTCAGAAGATTCGATCTAACCCATCGCTTCCTCCTTGCCGTCATGGCGCACCAAAATCGTAGCTCCACACATGATTCGACCGCTCCGGGCGCAAGCGCACACACGAACCATCGCCCAACCACAACCGCCCTCGCGCCCGCTGTTTCTGCGGTACCTTCAGCCCTTCGCGTCGCCAGATCCGCTGCACTCGATCCTTCCCCACCAGCCAACCCGCACTCTGCAACAGCGCCGTGATGCGCCGGTAGCCGTAGCGCCCATACTTCGCCGCCAGGGCCAGGATCGCCTGTGTCAGCTCGTCTTCGTCCGTGCACCGCAGCGGCAAGTAGCGTTGTGTCCCTCGCCACTGCCTTACCACTCGGCATGCCCGCCGCTCACTCACTTCGTACTGCTCGCGGACATGCTCTACGGCGCACCGACGTCGCTCCGGGCTTAGAAGTTTCCCTCCGCAATATCCTTCAGGATCTGCTTGTCCAACGACAGCTCCGCCACCAGCCGCTTCAACTTGCCGTTTTCTTTTTCCAGTTCTTTCAGCCGCTTCGCCTGATCCATCTTCAAACCGCCGTATTCTTTCCGCCAGCGGTAGAACGTCTGCACTGTGATCGCGGCTTCCTTGCAGGCTTGTGGGGTGGTTTTTCCGTTGGCGATGCCGACTTCAATCTGCCGCAGCATCGTCACGATTTGCTCTGGCTTGTACCTCTGGATGGGCATGACCGCTTTTTCCTCCAAGTGGATTCTCTCTCATTCCACTTGGTACAAATTTCGCCGGTCACGTCATTTCCATGGACCGGGCCGTCGTAGCACCCGCCTCCCTCATGACATTCTCTGGGGGACGTTCCAGCGGAGACGAGAGCACGTCGGAGGACCGTAGGCTAGTCCGGACGGAGGCCCTTGGCCTCATCGTCAAAACTCCGGCCGAAACTGCCGAGAAAATCGTACAGATCGCGCAAGGTGCAGGAGGATTCCTCGTAACCTCTAACGTTAATGGCGGCGCGGACGCGACCAGCGCCTTGCTCAGTATTCGCGTGCCTACAGACAAGTTCGAAGAAGTCCGCGCCCAGATCCGAAAGCTGAGCTTGCGCGTTGAAAGCGAAAGCATCGATGCCCAAGACGTGACCAAACAATATGTCGACCAGGAAGCACGCCTGCTCAACCTGCAGGCTCAGGAACAACAGTATCTCGGAATCCTGCGCAAGGCCGCGACCGTGAAAGACACGCTCGAAGTCAGTGACAAGCTGAACGAAGTCCGCGGAGCGATCGAGGAAAGGCAAGCGGAATTCGAGGCGCTGTCGAAGCAAGTTGAAACTGTAGCCATCAACATCACGCTGCGCGCTGAAGCCGATGCCCAAGTTTTCGGCCTCAATTGGCGTCCGCTGTATCAGCTGAAGATCGCTGCCCGCGAGGGTCTCGACGGGTTCGGTGAATACGCTGCCTCGATGACGACGTTTGTGTTCTATCTGCCCACGATCCTGCTGTGGCTGTTCACGATTCTCGCCGGGGCCGCCGTGGGCTGGCGGATTCTGAAATGGGCAGCCCGAAGACTATTCATTTCGCCGAAAACAAGCCGGGTTGAGAAAGCGACCTAGTGCGCGTGCGGTCGTGAGGGAGCTATTCCTCTCCTGGGTGAAAGTACCTGTACACGGGTGACCCCTTGGGTGCCCAGCGTTTGGCCTTTTCCAGCCACGCTTCGCTATTTGGAGTATCGGCCAAAGCCTTGTACGCTGAGCTTAGGTTCATAGCCAATTCGCTCTTCTCGGCCATCTGGGATTCCGAATCACCGCACAATTCGATGCAAGCCTGATATTGCGTGGCGGCTTCCTTGTAGCTTTTCAGATGAAGGTAAGCAAAAGCCATTTCCCGGCATAGCAACTCGTCCTTGGGATTCTTAGCAAACTCGCTCTTGGAGACGCGAATAGCATCTTCCGGTCGTTCAAGTGCGTTGAAGGCATAAACAAGCTCGAACACGAGCTTAGGTGCATCAGGTCGTTCCTTATAAGCAGATTCGAGATAAATGATCGCTCGGCGCGAGTCTCCAATGCCGTTGTAAAAGGATCCCCAGTTGACTTTGTGCGTAACGGAGTCGGACTTGTCTTCGTAAAAGCTCAACCAGTCCGGTTTCTCCGGCAAGCCAAGCTGCGCTAAACCACGGGGCGGGAGCAGAGCCGCAATTCCATTTTGATCCAAGCGAATCTTCAGACTGTACTTGTCTGGAGGAAGCGGGTTAGGTGCGGCATGATAGTTGCCATCCACATCAATTGTGAAGCGTCCAAAGAAGTGCAGCGTGAATCCCGCTTGCGGGTCAATGTAGACGAAACCGTAGGTGTAGTCATGGTCCTCCGGCTTGTGATACAGAGCCACCCAGCGGTCTTCGCAATCAGACATGTGGACGTCGTAAGTAAGACCTGCGGCTTTCCACATTGGATTGCTGCCGACGTTGCCAATATTGCTCTCCTGAACCGCACTGCGAAGCTCGGAGCTTATCTGCATTGCTAGGGCATCTGCCTGTGCGTCGGTCCTCTTTTTTTCCGCGACAGGTTTATTGCCGGTCTGTGCTGAAACAACGCAGACGACAGCGAGTATCAGGAGGCCCACTCGTAATCCGCAGTTTCTCATGTGAAAAGACTAGCCGCGTCACTGGCAGAACGCTAGGAATTTCAAGTGGCGAAATAGGCGATGGCGCTCACAACCCTCAATGAGCGATATGGCGATGTTTCGCCAACGCGCGTTTTGTGCCTATACTTGTCATGCGTGGCATCGTCGGCAGGAGGGCCGTGCAAAATGAATAGGCGGCATCTGGTGATTGCGGCGGCATGGTTGCTCCACACGGCTTCGTGGTTCCTTCCGGCAGTGAAGGGTCTTCTGGGTGGCAGACTCGATCACGGCATTCCGGGATGGTCGGTATTTCTGGCTGAAACATGCGCACTGCGGCCCTGCGAAGGTACGAGCGTTGACCCATGGTACGGCACGGCGATCTCTGTGATTGGAGTCGTAACAACAGTTTTGTTTGTGCTTGTCTCGCCGTGGATTGTGTGGCGCGCATCAGGAAAACTTCGCCGTGCTGCAGCATTGGTCGCGGCTGGCGCCTTTGTTGTGAACTCACAGTGGTACGTTTTCTACGTACCCGACAGGTCTGATCTCGGAGTTGGATATTTCCTCTGGTGTGCTTCGTTTGCTCTGCTTGCGTTCGGGCTGTTCTGGCTCGCAGGAACGAGCAATAGAGCTAAGTCCGCGCAACAGCAATCCGCACTGCTTTCAATGTAACTGACGCGATCAGGCGATTACTCAAAACCCCGGTAGGGACTCCCCGCTTAGGTGCGGGACTTGCTCTTCTGCTCCGGTTTCTCGCGGATTTCCGTCCAGTAATCTTCCCGAACATCGTCATCTATTTCCACGATTAGCGCACTCTTCCCGTAGAGACGATCCAGTCCATCACGGCGTGGACCTGAAATCCAGTACTCGTCTCCGGTTTCGGTGTCGCGATAGTTGGCTTTGAAGCCACGACCCTTTAGGCTCTGGAACGACTGGCCCTTGTAGTACAGTGTCCGTCCGGTTCTGTTGAAAGTAACACGGCCTATCCGAGCGGGACCGTTTAGACCTTCGGCTTTCGATTCGATGTACATGATGCGCGACCGCATGGCTTAAGCATTATAGAACGACGACAAGTGGATACTGTCGGTGGCGAGTGCTCCGAACCTAGTTGTGGGCAATATCGCCATGTTTCGACAACAACGGGCAGTGGTCCCATTGCCGAATTTGCTATTCACTGAGGCCGAGCGGCGGGCGGGACTCGAAATCGATCCGATCTGCTGATTCCCAATTCCTTGCGGACCTCTAAGAGATTCTCGTCGAGCTTGGAAAAGAAATCGATGTACTCGTCATGACTGAAGAATGCGTTCACGTAATCCGCTTGAGTCAAAATGTAGCCACCCCAACCGTTCAACATGGCGATTTGCAAGAACGATGCGAGGTCTTCCGATTCGTGCTCCAGAAACAAGTGCCCTGGGGCTTCGTGAAGTAGCCGCAGGTCACAGTAGCTGTGACGCAGCTTGTAGTACAAATGCCAGTTCTCGCTGCTCGGCCAGATACTCCACTCTGTGATCCAGAGCAACGTCGGCATCCTGTATGTCAACGAGTTTGCGATCCAGTGGGCCATGCCAAAAATACGGTGAGGCTCTGTCGGGTAACCGATCCGCTCCACTTGGGTTTCTGGCACAACATCGGGCCTCAGGCGTTCTCGGCCCCGAAGCCATTCCTCACATTCCTCTCTTGTGTAGAAACGCAATCTGCACCCCGGTCAGCGCCAGACCAGCCTATCTCTTATCAATTGTAACTGCCGAGGAACTGCTGATCACTGGTAGTTGACGGCCGGCGGGCATTTTTACTTACGACTAAGCGTGCCTCCGCGTACCGGTGGTCAGAATGGCACGCTCCAGCACGCAATTCGCGTAGGCAGGAGAGGGTTTGGCAAGAGGCTGACTGGAACAAAGTCGAGAACACCGCTACAATTCAGGCGACCGCGGCGGGAGGCGGTCTTTGTGGACGTTAGATGGCAAGAAACCTTTCGCAATCGCATGCGCCGTTTTGAAGCGCAAACAGAGACACGTCCTGGTGAAGCAGCAGTTTCCATCAAGGTTCGGGTCTCGTCAGGATGTTTCCACCGTGAGCATTCTCCGCAGGCCTACGAGCTGATCGACCGGAGCTTCAAGAAAGTGGCCGCTCCCAACCTCGTTTTCGGGTTCGAAGAACACGAAAGTGGTCCGGAGATTCTAGCCATCGTGAGTCTAACTGCTGCCGGACTCAGTCTCGCTGCCAGTGTCATCAACTTCATCACGGCCATCATCAAAGCCAGGTCCGAAGGGATCAAGAAAGGCGATGGCCCGTCGGAGCCGTTGGAAGTGATTGTTCGTCGCGTCCATGGCGACAATGAGTTTCGCGAGGAAACGGTTGTCCGTTTCGGGCAAAGTGATGCGATCGATGAAGTCAAGATAGAGCAGAAACTCACAGGTGCGCTGCGGAAGCTGCTGATGGATGACTCGGCAAAGATCTCCACCGAACGGACTGGCTCGCGCGGACAGAAAAAACTATCGAAAAAGCCATCGCGGAAAAGAAAGATCTAGCACCGGTGCTCAACGGTACGTGACCGACAGTCTGTCGCTGCAGGGACGGGAGCTGGCTATCGCGATGCTATGATCCCGATTCGTGTTTATGACGACAGGAGTATGCCGGAGTCAGGGGAAGCACCGTGAAAAAATCTAGTGCTCCAAATAGCGAAGCTGCACGCCTGCGCCGACGGGGACAGGACCAGTCAGATAAGGGAGCTGGTTCCAAGGCCTTCCAGTCGTTGCTGGCTGCCGCGCAGCTCGGTGATGAAGAAGCTCAGGTTGCAGTCGGTTATGACTATGCCTACGGGATTACTGGTAAGGTAAATGTGGATGAGGCGCTTCGCTCGTGGAAGCGCGCCTACAAACAGGGCTCCTGGGCTGCTGCATTCAATCTTGGAATGTTCTTTCGCGACGCGAAACAGTGGTTAAAGGCTCTGGAGTGGTTCGAGCGTGCCATAAACGCGGGCGATGACGATGGACTGATCGAACTCGCTAAGATCCACCTTCGCTATGCAGGTGACCGAGCCGCGGGTCTCCGTTATTTAAAGCGTGCAGCTGCCACGAAGGATAAACTCACAGAACCGGCGCGTATGGAGACAGAGCGTTTGCTCAAAGAGCAGAAGGCTTTGTCCCTCGGCGATCGCCTGTACATAGAGGCAGACTTGTTAGATGGTCGCGGGCGATATGCCGAAGCCCTACCGTTGCTATTGAAAGGGGCAAAGGCTGGCGATACGAGCTGCCAGATCCTTCTCGGGAACTATTTTCCCGATGGTCGAAAGGGCATTCCGATCGATCAGAAGCGTGCTATTTACTGGTACAAGCAGGCTTACAAGCTAAGGAGACAGTGGCGCTGCTTTCAATTTGGCTATGCATTATCGGAAGCGCGGAGACGTTGGCGAGGCTTACCGATGGTTCCAGCATTCAGTGGAGGCAGGCAACAATGAAGCCCACCTTGCGCTTGCAAAGATCTGGCTTCATGAGCGCGAGAATACGACAAAGGCGATCAAGCATCTCAAGGCGGTGTTCCAGGGCAATCCCCGCGATGTGAGCGAGCTTGGCCGTGATGAGGCGAGGACAATGCTCAGACGTTTGCGATCAGCGCACAGATAGTTCGAGCGAGAATTGGGGTCGGCATATCCTGGAAAAGAGGCGTCGTGAACGCAAACGCGATGTTTCGCACCGTAATCATGAGTTTTAACTTTCGGCCAACGAGCATCGCATGTCTACGACGGAGAGACTTGCTGGCAACGCTCACGTAAACGACTCTATCAGGCAACGGAAGGTGTCGAGCAACGCCTGGGCCATTTTCTCGGCTTCCGCTCCATAGTCGAACCCCTTTGGGCGACGTGATTCGAACAATGGCTTCTTTCATCCGTCCCAGCATCCCATCGATCGTCCGTCAGCGTCGCCGGCTTGTCGGCGACCGTCTGCTGAAAAGCGGTATGTGGGAGGCCCCGACGGGCTGCGATTTGCGCGTAAAGGACTGGCGAGCGCCCTGTAGCTCCAAAGGTAGCTCCAAAGGTTGACATATAGTTCATAATAATGTACATTAATCATTTTAATGACCATTATGTTGGACATTAAATATGAGGACCAGCCGATCATCTGTCGTAATGCCGCTGCCGGTAAGGCATGCCCTAAGCAAGCTCGGACGCGACATCCGTGACGCCCGGCGGCGACGGCGCATCCCTGCGGCCATCGCGGCGCAGCGCGCCTCGATCAGCCGTACGACCCTCGTCAAGATTGAAAAGGGCGATCCCGGCGTCGCGATGGGGATATACGCCACGGTCCTTTTTGTGCTGGGCATGGCGGAGCGGCTCGGCGATCTCGCCGCACCGAAGAACGATCCCGTGGGCCTCCAGCTCGAAGAAGAAAACCTGCCGCAGCGCATTCGCGTGGCGCGCAGCCCAAAACGTACGAAAGACAAGTGATGGACAGAGAGGCTCTCGTATACGTGGATCTCGACGGTGTCCCGCACCTGATGGGTCGTCTGTGGGCACGCACGCGCAAGAACAAGGAAAGCGCCACCTTCGAATACGATAAGACATGGCTGGAAAATCCCGCGCGATTCTCTCTGGAGCCAGCCCTGCAGGTTGGTCCTGGCCCGTTTCACACGCCGGCAGACACGCCCATGTTCGGCGCCATCGGCGACTCCGCGCCCGACCGTTGGGGGCGGGCGCTCATGCGCCGCATGGAACGCCGGCGCGCGGAGCGCGAGGGCGGGGCGCCGCGCACGCTCCAGGAAATCGACTTCCTTCTGCTGGTGGACGACGAGGCCCGTCAGGGCGCGCTGCGCTTTGCAGAAAAAGAAGGCGGGCCCTTCCTGCGGGAGGAAGGCGGCAAGCGCATCCCTCCGCTAATCGAGCTCCCGAAACTGCTTTCCGCAGCCGAACATGTGATGGAAGAGAAAGACACCGAGGAGGAACTGCGACTGCTGTTTGCGCCCGGCTCCTCTCTTGGAGGCGCAAGACCCAAGGCTTCCATCAGGGAAAAGGACGGCCGTCTCGCCATCGCGAAATTCCCACGTAAGGACGATGAAATCAACACGGTGGTCTGGGAGGCAGTCGCACTATCCCTCGCGCAGAAATCTGGCATCCCCGTTCCCAAATCCCGTGTCGAAGCCATCGCGGGCAAGCCCGTGCTCCTCCTGCGACGCTTCGACCGCGACGGCGAACGGCGTATCCCATTCCTCTCCGCGATGAGCATGCTCGGATCAAAAGACAGAGAAACCCGAAGCTATCTGGAGATTGTTGACGCGCTGCGCCAGCATGGCGCCGCGCCGCGAGCCGACATGGAAGCGCTGTGGCGGCGGCTGGTTTTCAACATCCTGATCTCGAACACCGACGACCACCTCCGCAATCACGGCTTTCTGTACGAAGGCCAGGCGGGCTGGCGCCTGTCGCCCGCTTACGACCTCAATCCGGTGCCGACCGACATCAAGCCGCGCATTCTCAGTACCGCGATCAATGAGGATGACAACACAGCTTCACTCGCACTGGCGATAGAGGTGGCGGGATATTTCGAACTGGACGCTGGCAAGGCTCGCGAAATAGCCGCACAGGTCGGTAAGGCCGTCTCCAAGTGGCGCGATGAAGCCGCACGGCATGGTCTCGCCAAAGGCGAAATCGACCGCATGGCATCGGCCTTCGAGCATGACGACCTGCGCGCCGCGCAGCAGGGCGGATCAGCTAAAGTCTGAGCGGGAAATAATGGACCCGGAATTCGGTAGTGTCTCAGTTTGAATTCTCTAAGTTTCTTACCAACAATTCGAATGCTTTCGGACAGGCGTTCTTAAAAAATTCTGCCTGCGATTCTGGCGTCAGTTTCTTATTTAGGAGTCCCATCAGCCTGTTACATAATGCGTGAGCGAAGCCATAGACTTCACCCGTTTCGTGATTGTGATGCAAGTGCGGATTAGTGAGTCGCGCACTTTGCACCCATTTTAATTCCTCTCCCGTCCGGCAGATACAGCACGTCAAGCTGGGCGCATTTTTCAGTTCCACGATTCGCGCAGCCGAAATTTTTGGGGACGTATACTTACCGTATCGAGCCGCAGCCTTCTGAGACACGAGTAGCCGTTTTGCCCATGTCAAGCCGAAGAGTGCAGAGGTAACCTTCTTTCGTCTGCGGTCCTGAACTAACTGGCACGGCCTACATACATGGTTCCCGCCGCTATTTGATGACCTACTATTCCACCAAAGAACGGCCTTACTTGATTCCCCTCGTGGCGGCAATATGCCGCTATGACCGCATTTGAAAGTCCACAATTGGCCGGGCTGCTTTCTAGATCCCATATGGATTTGTTCTTTCCTCCCCTGCTGCTCAAGTTGTCAAAAGCACGATTTCCTCAAGACTCCAAACGTGATCGGACAGGCCAGCCACCGCCGGAGTGATTCGCAGCGTCTTGTGGATTCTGGCGAAATTGTATCGATTCCCTAGAATTCAGACTTGCCGGGGCAGCATAAATTTAAAGGTTAGGAACTATTTTCGGCAGAATGCACAGGATATTGTTGGCCTCCATAGGTAATTTCTTTTCCCGTCTGGGCTAAACGCCTATCTCGACTGGCAGACCCGCTTCATCAAAATCCTTGCATTCAAACCCGCCAAGGCTGCCTGGATATCCGAGTTGATTTGAAATGATCCGGGTCCGGCCGATCATCTGATCGTCGCATTCATGCGTATGGCCATACACCCAGAGGGCCGGCTGGTGCGTCTCAATGATCCCTACCATGTCCAGGGAATTGAACGCCGGCGTGAGAGGGCCACCTTTGTATTTGGAGTTGGGATTGATGACGGGTGCATTATGGCTGATGACCACGCGCGGGCCACTTAGATTCTTGCCAAACCAGTTCAGCAATTTCGACGCGAAGTTTTTGTGTAGCGCAATCGAATCTGCGGGCGTGAAAGGCGTTTCGTCGGGGTTACAGATCAGGCGGTAATCATTCATTTGAGAGCGAGCGGTCTCCATGGCGCGCAAATCGCCGCCGTTGAAATCCGTCCACATCGTGCCCCCGAAGAAATTGACGCCGCCGATGCTGACCTCTTCATCAAGCAACAGTTTCACATGCGGATGTCTGTCTTCGAGCCACGCCTTGAATCTATTGTCCTCTTCGTTCATTGGCCGCCGCGTGTAATATTCGTGGTTTCCCGTCACATAGAGGACTGGTTTCTTCCACTTCCGCAGAATCCGGTCGAGCGGTTCATAATCCCTGAGCGTGACGATATCGCCTCCCAGGATCATGACATCTCCGTTGGCATCTGGCGGCAACATCCAGCCCGAGCCAAACTCAAGATGCAGGTCGCTATAAGTAATGATTCTCATGCTCGTAAGAGAACGCTTATTTGAACGCGTCTTTCTCAAGTCCCAGATCTTCTCCGACAGCGGTTCGACTCGGCGCGGAACCCCGGTTCTTGGAAGTAAGAGTCTGACATCCCCCGGATAGCTGAATGATAAGCCGAGGCGCAAAGGCCAGTGTCAAGGCTCTTCGACCGCGAACGCGGCGCGCGAAGCGCGGCCTTGACACTGGCCGGGCCTCGGCTACGCTCTGGCTATCCGGGGCATGTCATTGAGAATGCCGCATCACAGACCTAGACCGAAACCCTGACTGATCTGATTCGTGTGCGTGGTTTGTGGTTCTATCTTGTGCGCTCCTGGCTCTTGCTGAATCGCAGGAGAATGGGACACGTCGCGACTGAGTTCCTGCCCCAGCGTCGCCGCGTTGTTCGTATAAACCTGCGCGTCATAGCGTCCACGCGATACAGAAACGTATGCCATGCGGCTGTTGAGCAGATCCTTAGCTCCTAACTCGGTGTCCACGTGGATCAAGACACGGTCGGCAGTCTGTCCCTGGCTGGAGTGGCTGGTCATGGCATAACCGTGGTCGAGATGCGGATGCTTGCGCGGATCGAGTTCGACCATACGGCCACCGTCCATTTTCAGGCGCAGCCGCCCGTCTTCGTCGATGTTCTCGATGGAGCCCAACTCGCGGTTCGCAACTCTCAGTTCGTTGGCCGGCGCGGCGAACTGGATGCGGTCGCCCACTGAAAAACTCCGCACCTCCTCGCGGAAGACGGAGACGCCCTGCTGCCGGCGTGGATCGTAAGTGCGCTGCGTGCCGTCCTGTAGTTCGACTGTCAGCCGGTTTTGTGGCGCGTCGATGCTCTTCACCTGTGCGTACGCGCCTTTCCCAATGCCGGTTTCCTTCGATGCGCGCGAGTAGCGCAGCACATCGCCCACCTCATAGCGCTCGGCCCATGTGCGGTCCGCGCCGGTGAGGCTTTGGCGCGGCACTAGCGTCCTGATGCGGTGCTCCTCGTTGCTGACGAGTCCACTCCGCTGCATTTCCGCATGGATGCGCTCGTTGATCTCCATGCGAGAGCGATTGTCGGGAGAAATCACCAGCGTGTTGTCCGGCGATTGTACGTACTCCTTCGCGATAGCGGCGATGCGCTCGCCGTAGCCTTGAATCTCATGGACTCGGCCCTGCCGGTCAAGATTCTCGACTGCCTTCTGTACTTCGCCCCGCGCAAGCTGCTCGACTACCTCTTTCAGCTCTGGGTCTTTCTGGCGGACGATCTCTTCGAGCTTCACCGTTTTCATGCCCGCGTCCTGGAGCTGCGCGAAGGGACGCCCGGCTTCGACCGCCTCATGTTGCCGCCCGTCGCCGACGAGCAATACACGGTCATTCGCATGGAGCCGGCCCAGAAACTCATGCACCTGCCGGGTCGACGCCAGTGAGGATTCGTCGAGCACATAGAGCCGTTTTTCACCGGTATTCGCCTGCTGCCCACGTACCAGATGCTTCTGTAGTGTGGATGTCTCCATGCCTGCTTCCCCGAGCTTCTGGGCCGCGCGGGATGTAGGCGCGAAACCTTCCACCTTGTAACCCTCGGCCTCCGCGCCTTCGCGGATAACGGAGATAGTCGTCGTCTTGCCCGCGCCTGCGATGCCATCTAAACCGACAACCTTCTCCCGCGAAAGAAAGATTTCGTCTACTGCTTGGCGCTGCGACGCATTCAACTCCGGGTGGCGGTCTTCCGTGGCGATGCGCACTTGCGGCGAGACCAGCATGGGATCGCTGTAGTCGCGCCGATTGCCTTCCTGCATCCGGCCGATGACCTCACGCTCCATGCAAACCATCGCGGCGGTTGTGTATTGTTGATCAGCACCAACGTGCGAGACTTCGCGGAGCTCTCCGGCCTCGATCCGGCGCTCGAACTCATGCCGGACCTGGGCATAGGTGGTTTCTCCCATGCCGCGTACCAGCGCTGTTTCAAGGATCGCGCGGCGGTCCTGCACAGCCGATCTCTCGAAGACATTGTCGCGCGCCCATGTTACAGCCTGCTTCGCCTGGACCTCTGGCTCCGGCATCTGGTATTGGCTATGTTGGCGCGCCTGTGCGACGACGAGGTCCGCCTGATGCCCGTACTGTGTGGCCAACTCGCGGTGCCGCTGTAACACCTCTTCCGGCGACAGCAGTTCCTTGCGGTCGCGCGTATGGTGGGCCGCGATCTGTGCCGCTGCGGCTCCGTCGATTCCTTGTTCGCGGAGATGGTCTTTGATCTGTTCACGTCGTGGGCTGGAAGCCTCCAGATATTCCTTCGTGTAGCCTTTTATTTCCGGCTGTCCATGCTTGCCGCGCTCCAGTTCGTAGCCGAGCTTGCCGAGACGCAAGGCCAATTCAGATCGGTAGACCGCCGTGACATAGCGCTGTGACACGAACATCTCGTGGGGCTGCAAAGCTCGCATCTGTTTCCCATTTTCGAGACCGTTCTCGCGCTCGGTCATGTTGAAGATCACGGCATGGGTATGAAGCTGGGGCGCAGCATAGCCATCGACGGGCCGCGCGGTGTCGTGCTCGAAAGTGGCGGCGATAAATTTTCCGGTCGTCTCCGGGGCATGGACATTGCCGATCCGCGCTTGCGTGTATCGTTCAAGCTCCTGAAGTGCCGCGCGTACACTCTCCCGATGGGCTTCCCGCACCCGATCATCGCCGCCCACGAGAGCGGTAAGCGATATCGATTTCGGCGCCGAGAATGTAGCGTCCCATCCTGCGCGGTGCTCGGCGCTGATCACCTCTCTGCCAAATTTGCCTTCATAGGTTCTCGAAACCTGATGCCGTACGAGCTGCTCTTCGGTGTGCGGATGTTGGCCTTCACTCAGTCGTGCAAAGTGTTCGGAACCAACGCCACCTTGCAACCCCCACTGCTCGGCGAGTCTGCCCTGCCACTCACTGTGACCCTGCTGATCGCGGCTCCAGTAGTTCTGCTCGTGCGCGGCAAACTCCCGCGCATGGTAGGTCTGCGCCTGGCTAGCTGACAGCGGTTTCGAGATCGTGAGCATAATGAGCGTTCCTCAAGCGTGAAGTCGTGTTCTTGACAATTTGTCTCTCATTCGATTCCCTTCGTTTTCTCCCAAGCAAACGCCTCTTTGGGTTTGGTCTCGGGCGCACCGATGGTCGAACCAAAGAGCGCGAGCATCGGCTGGGTAGGCGTCTTCAGCGGATCGGCGGGAGCAGTGGCGGGCAGTGATGGCGCTGGTTTCGGCGCGATCTCTGGCATCTGCCGCCGCGGAAATCTTGGCAGTCTGAATCGGATTCTGCCCATGTTTGTCCTCCATCTCTGGATCAAGCTTGGCCGAGGTCGGCCCCATTCGATCGTCTCCCTATCCCGCCCTTTACGTGAGGACCAGTTCTGCAACACACTCCGCGCAGCCAGCAGCAAAAGGAAGATCGCGGCTACCCAAAGCAACGGCGTCAAGAGCCAAAAGCTTCCGGGAAAAGACAGGGCACTCATGGCATACGAGCTCTTTCCTCTCGCCCGCGGGCGAAGAAGTCATCAAGCAGTTTGCGTGCCTGCTGAAGCTTTCGTGCGTCTGCCTGGTCGCGAATTTTGAGGACGGAATCAGGCGACAATTGTCTGCCTTCCGATGCCGCTTGAGAGGCTGCATGGAAGAGATTCAAGAGCGCGTAACGCAACGCCCAGACTTCGGCCAACACCAGTTCGGCGGGATCGGCGGGCCGCTGTCGCGCAGCGCACAGAGCGGTCCCGCGCAGCCACTCGGAGAGAGCCTGTCCCGCGCTTTCGGCGGCAGCTTCTATCTCTCCTAGTTCTTCGGGAGTCAGTCTCGTGGCCGCGGTCTTGGTGCGGAAGCCGGGCTTCGCCTCTTCTCCGAACGGCAAACTGGACTGTGGATCAGCTTGAACGCGGGGACCACTCATTGGACAAACCGCCTTGTTGCACTGCTGCGCTTGATTCCGCTGCGATTAAACTGCGTAATTGTTAGTTCACAGGAAGCCCTTGCGCTTCAACGCGTTTACGCGAGTCGATACTCTGGGGCCACCTGTCTCAAACAAACGTCATTGTTCGAATCGGTGTCACTCAGCACGTCACTAATTTTGTTGACGCAGCGAAAGTTAACCTGCGTAAACAGCGAAACGTCGTCTGGCGCTTCGCAGTTCCCAATTTGGGGGTGACGTGTCCACACTTCTTCCGGTGCGAAGCACCGCGTTCTTACAACTCGCCATACTCAAGAGCCAGCGCGTCCCACAGGCGGCGTACTTGCGGAGCCTGCCACGCGCGTCGAAACAGCTTCTTGATGGACTGCCAGTCTTCGCCACGAAAGTTAAACGTAATTCCGTTGTCACCAGCGCGAAAATTCACGCCGATTTCGTCCTTCTCGTCAGCCACCGTGTACGCGAGAAAATAGCGGCCATTCCAGGAGATCAGCACCCGCCTCACATCCAGCCGTTCTAGGATCGCCCTGAATTCGGAAATCTTTGGGTATCCCTCCACGGGATAGAGCGGCGCAAGTCTTCCGGGGAAGGACAACCAAACGGAAAAGCCTTCGCTCGGCGAGCGCACGAATTCGAGACGGTAGTCGCCTTCTTCAAATTTTGGT
>Ga0187891_1001179_pt1 | contig 23190 bp, 20 predicted proteins | sample June2016WEW_21_4_FD_132990 | JGI IMG/M metagenome (GOLD analysis project Ga0187891, IMG submission 132990) | Peatland microbial communities from SPRUCE experiment site at the Marcell Experimental Forest, Minnesota, USA - June2016WEW_21_40 | ecosystem: Environmental > Terrestrial > Soil >... | reverse complement strand
GGTCTGGATGTGCACAAGGAGACGGTGGTCGCCTGTATGCGGCACATGGTGGGCGGCACGGTCAAGCGGGAGGTCCGCACGTTCGACACCACCACTACGGGTCTTCTTGCTCTGGCGGACTGGCTGGCATCCGAAGGCTGCACCGTGGTGGCCATGGAGGCGACGGGCGTCTACTGGAAGCCGGTCTGGCACGTCCTGAGTGACGGCGATTTTGCGTTGGTGCTGGCGAACGCCAAACATGTCAGGAACGTGCCGGGTCGCAAGACCGACGTCAATGATGCAACTTGGCTGGCCGATCTTCTCGCCCATGGTCTGATCCGAGCGAGCTTCGTGCCGGATGCCGACACCCAGGTCCTGCGCAACCTGCTGCGCACACGCAAACAACTCGTTCGCGAGAGAAGCAGCCACGTTCAGCGACTTCAGAAGACATTGGAGGATGCGAACATCAAGCTCGATTCAGTGGTTACCGACATCATCGGCATGACCGGCCGCGCGATGTTGGCGGCTCTGATCGATGGCGAAACTGATCCCGGCAAGTTGGCTGCGCTCGCTCACCCCCGCATCAAGGCGCCACCGGCTCAACTACGCGAGGCGCTGCGCGGCCGGATCATGAAGCACCACCGCTTTCTGCTGCGGCTGCACCTTCAGCAGATCGATGCCATCGACATCGCCATTGCCGAGATCGATCGCGAAGTGAACGAGCGCATCGAGCCCTTTCGCACCACCGTCGAGCTGCTGACCACCATTCCGGGGATCAGTGAACTTGGTGCACGCATCATCGCGGCCGAAATCGGCAACGACATGAGCCGATTTGCCACCGCGGCGCATCTCGTCTCTTGGGCCGGCCTGTGCCCCAAGAACGACGAGAGTGCCGGCAAGCGGCGCTCTACCCGCATGCGAAAGGGTGCTCCTTGGCTTAAGACCACCTTGATCCAATGCTGCTGGGCTGCGACGCGCAAGAAGGGCAGCTACATCCAGGCCCAGTTCCACCGCATCCGTTCCCGGCGCGGCGCCAAAAAGGCCATCGGCGCCGTCGCCGCTTCCATCCTCACAGCCATCTATCACATGCTCAAGAACGGCACCTGCTATCAAGACCTGGGCCCTGACCACTTCGATCGTCGCGCCAAAACCACCAAGACCAAGTATCTCGTCGCCAGACTTCAGAACCTCGGCTATGCCGTCCAGATCACGCCCCTGGCGGCATGACCGCCTTTCTGTTTTCTTGTCAGAGAAATTCGGTTCGAGGCGAACGATGGAGCTCGGGCGTTCGCGGCGATCGATCATGCGGCCGCCGCGGCGCCGGCGAGCAGCTAGGGGGTCATCGCCAACCCGCGGCATCGAAAGATCAGCGCTATAGGGTAGCGCCCGCCGGTATTCCGCGTGCCCGAATGGCTTCGGGTTCCTCCGCCGGGCGACGGAGAGTTCTTGACGAACAGCAGTCGACCCGGGTTCTATACTCTGACAGCGCCGGGCCGCGCTAAAGATACAAATCGGGAGGATCGTCCATGATTTCGCGCTTCAGCACCATGTTTTGCGCCATAGCAGCCACCGTGGTCGCGGCGCTGCCCGCGGTCGCGCAGGACACCGTCAAGATCGCCTACGTTGACCCCCTTTCCGGCGGCATGGCGAGCCTCGGCGAGGTCGGCCTCAAGACCTACCAGTATCTGGCCGACGTGACCAATGCGCACGGCGGGGTTTTGGGCCACAAGCTCGAGATCGTCGCCTACGACAACAAGCTCAACGCCCAGGAGACCCTGGTCCAGGTGCAGAAAGCGATCGACGCAGGGATCCGCTTCATCACCCAGGGCAACGGCTCGGCCTTCGCGGCCGCAATCGAGGAATTCGTCGCGAAATACAACGATCGCAATCCCGGCAAGGAAGTGCTGTACTTCAACTATGCGGCGGTCGATCCGGTGCTGACCAACGAAAAATGCAGCTACTGGCATTTCCGCTGGGACGCGAATTCGGACATCAAGATGACCGCGCTCACCAACTACATGAAGACACGGGCGAACATCAAGAAAGTCTATTTAATCAACCAGGATTACTCGTTCGGCCAGGCGGTGCGCGCCGAGGCGCGCAAGATGCTCAACGCCAAACGGCCGGACATCGAGATCGTCGGCGACGAGATGCATCCGCTGGCCAAGGTCGTCGACTTCTCACCCTATATCGCCAAGATCAAAGCTTCCGGCGCCGACAGCGTCATCACCGGCAACTGGGGCCAGGATTTCTCGTTGCTGCTCAAGGCCGCCGGGGACGCCGGATTGGAAGTCGACTGGTACACCTATTACGCCAACGGCATCGGCGGCCCGACGGCGGTCAAGCAGGCGAACCTGCCGGATCGAGTGTTTGCGATCGTCGAGGGCGTGCCCAACGACCCGTATGCACCTGCCCAGGAATTCGAGAAGGCGTTCCGCGTCAAGACCGGCGTGTCACTGTTCTATCCGCGCGCCGTCAATGAGATCCGCATGTTCGTCAAGGCCGCCGACGAGGCGAAGTCGGTCGAGCCGACCAAGGTCGCGGCTAAGCTCGACGGGATGAAAACCACCGTCTACAACGGCGGCGAAGGCTTCATGCGATCGGACGATCATCAGTTCTTCCAACCGATGTACATCGAGAATCTCGGCCCCATCGGCAAGGATCAACCGTTCGAGGAGGAAAACACCGGCTGGGGCTGGAAGATGACGGGCAAGATCGACACAAAGGACACCATCGTTCCCACGACCTGCAAGATAAACCGCCCGAGCTGAGCTTGCCAAGCTGGGCAGGGTGCTGGAGCTCGTCACCATATCGACGTTGAACGGCGTGCCATGGCCGGCCGCGCGGCGCCGCGCGGGCCCCCGGCGGCCGCATGTCCGAAAGATCGTTGCCGCGCGATTTGGAGAAATCCAGAAACTCCGAAGTCATCACGGCGCAAACTGTATGACTACCGATGTCCTCTCGCCCGGTGTTGCAGCAACCGTCCCGATAAAACCCTAACATCGGTTTGATCGAGCAGGTTTCCAATGGTTCGCCGAACACGTTGCGGGGTGCTAGCCGCCGACCACCTCCATTACCCCTGTCATCTCTCAGCATTTTCGTCCCCCAACAGGTTGTTGGCGTCGGGTACGCACGTCAGAACATTTGGAACCAATGGAACACGGCGGTTACGTTGTCGGCCCGATTTTGGGCTGGGCTTCATCGGCTAGCCGCCGAGGATCACCACGGTCCTTGAGTTGAGCGACGACGTGATCCGCAACGGCGTAGCGCTCGGCCTCTGTGAGACCCTGTCTTGGCCCGCGAACGATTTTGGCTGCGCGGCTCAAGGCGAACGCTAGACGGTACCGTTGCGAAACCGGTTGTCATTATTAGACGTTCAGCTCATCGAGCAAGGCCAAGCTTGCGGACAGTTTGAATTGAATTTCCGCGTCGGTAATCTGTTCCCTAAGCCCGCTTAGGCGCAGCGCCCGCCGCTGCAGCAACGACGGGGCTTTCCGCGGCGTGTTGCGCCGTTCATTGCTTCGCCGCCCACGCCAGCATTAATTCACCGCTTCACTGCTGGGTTTTAGATGGTGAATGGCGCCGGTTGCAAAATCTTGATTCGCTCGCGTTGACGCTTCGCCAACCATTGTGCGCAGCGCGTGCAACGGCGCAGCAAGGCCGCATAGGTGAGGGGCGCTGGCCCGACGCGCACGTCCGCTGCCCGACGGCTTGTAACTCTCATGATGCAATCCGCCTTGCGCCTTCGGCGGCGCCGGCGCGCGCCGTTGGCATGAACGAACCCATGGCAATGCCAATAGATCAAGTGCCCAAGCATTTGCTGGCGGCGTGAACGTCCTCAACGGCCTGATCGCAGGGAGCGCTATTTTTCTACGCGGTCAACAATGGCGTGCCGGGTCGTGCGCAAAATCGCATAGGGCCTTGCGGCGTGCTCTCTCTCAACCGGGAAACACGAGACAAAAAAATAGAGAGATCCCAAAAAATACGAAAACCTATCCGTGAATTCACAAGGATCGAAGCTCCTCGAACTCAAAGGCTCAAACCCGCAAGTGCGGCGCGGCGAACGTAAGGCTCGTGCCCTGAGTATCCCCGCGCTACACTCGCGACCATGAACACCCAAGCCGCCGATCTTTCGGAAGCCGTGCGCGCGATCCTCAAGGCGCTCGCCGAGTTATCCAGCGCGCAAACCGCGCTCGACCTGGACCCCGAGCGCGACCACGTGCCGCGCGATCATGCGATGCACAAGGCCGTCGCCGCCTTCCGGGCATTCGAGGCCGGGGCCAAGGCTGTTAAGACGCCGCTCAGGATCACGATTTCGCTAAGCCCCAAATAGCAGAATAATCGTCGCCAAAATCGGCCCTTGTCGTCATCGACGTGCCTTTCACCGTCTGTCTCGCCAAAATGCTGGAAGTTCACCGCTGCATAGATGCCGGCGCTTACGTAGGAATTTCCGCTCGCAAATCGACAGCACTGCTTTAACCATGTGAGCCGATGGCCGCCAACGGCAGTGGCTCGGTTCTTGAGCCATCCCGTTCCCCATTATAGGTTCGACCCATCGTCAAGAGTTCGGGCTTCTGCGAAATCGGCCCGATGCCAGCCTGCTTCTCCGAGCAAGGTGGTTCGCACAGACGCGGCGGTTGCCTGATGGCTCCGCAAATGACCGGAGAAATCCCAATGGCCTACTCGACTAAGAGGATGATCAGGGAAATTCCGCACGAGTGTGCGAAGTCTAAAGCGTTCACGATGAAGCTGGGCGATCTTCCGAACATGGTCGATGCGATTTTTGACGGCGACCACAAGAGGTTCGGATGGGTCCTCATGTTCGCCAACGTCAAGGGCTGCAATCACGTAGATGCTCTGTTCCCGGAAGCGTGTATCGAGTGGCGCGAACTGCCGCTGCCGGGCTTGCCGGACGATTGGCGCGGTATGAGGGTCAACTTGCCGGAAGTCGTATCGTCGACAACAACAAACTTGCCGCTTGAGGTCATCCCGGCCGGACGTACCATCGACGACAGCACCCCGGACCAGCTTGCATTGCTTCTCGCATTTGGCGTGAGGCGCGATGGTGGTCGGGCGGCAATCCTCCGCCAGAACAACGGGGCGGTCAGTGTGGAAATTTTCACACCGCGAGAAAATTGAGGGTCAGCTTTGATCCGGCCAATGCATCTCCTCGGCCGATCCCTCGCCTGCTCAACTAAGCGGGACGCTCGACCACGCTAGGCGTCCGGTTTCCAAAAGCCAAGCCCACGCGATCCACGTTGTCGCTACAATCATCATCAATCATGATCGGGTCTCTGTCCTCAATTCTATCTTTGGTCATCATCATCTATGGGCACAGGAACGGTGCGCGGTGCCTCACCCCCGAAGACAATTATCGATGATGACGAACGGCACACCATATTCATCACGGTCTTGGAATCAGATGCCGATGCCAAGGTTTATTGGAAATCGCTAGATGGAAGCCCACAAACAACTATCCTGCATAGACCAGGCGTTCATGCATTTCAAACCGCCGGAGCACTTAAGCTTGAAGCCCTCGGCAGCGAAAATCAGAGTGTCAAATATGGGTATTTGTTGCTCCGTCTTAGAAGATAACAGGTGTTTCCGATAGGGAACCGTGCCAGCGAAGATATCAAAAACGCGCAATCCATGCGACGATAATTCCGGGTTATGTGCAGTTAGCGCCGGGCCGCACTTTATCGTAGGAATGCTGGCGCCGGTTGAACTGCGCGGGCCTACGCCGCCACTTGCGCGACATCCCACGAATAGCGTGTTTGCTGGGGGCGCCATGGCAGAGCCCTCGCACCCGCGACCAAACAACTTGCCGTGCAGCGGCGCCATAAACGCGGCAACGATCGTCACCCGCAGGGGCGGAGACGCCGTCGCGGCGGTTCCGGCCGCTCCGCGGCTAAAGCGCGACCGAACGCAGTGAGGGGCCGCCCAATGTTTTTCCGAACGACGGGCGGAAAAAGGAAAGGCGCGATCCTATATTCTGACTTTAAAGGAGTGGGGCCGGAACATGGCGCCCTGGGAATACGAGTTCGCGCCGTCTTTCATCAATGGCGGCCACTTCCATGTAACCGACCCGGGGCCTTTGCACGCGCCCATTTTGGATTTCTCCATTCGGCGCGACGAGGATCTGGAGCTTGTACTCGAGACGCAAGCGCCGTCTGATGCGAAATCGGCTGCGATTGAACGGTCCTCCGGCACTATTCGTATCACCACGGAATGGGTCGAACTGGAAAATGCCGGCGGCCTGAAAGCAAAGCTTTCTGGCGTCGTTCCATTCAGCAAGCGAATTTACGACAATTACGAGACCGGTGAGGGCAAGCTTGTTGAAAAAGCCCGCATCCATGAGCTCGAGGTTACGATACCCGAGGCGGTCCAGCCCGCTTACACCATCGAGTGGCTGGAAAACCTGCCGATAGAACCTTTCGTTTGGCCGGGCTTTGTGAAAACCAAGACCGAAACCAAAAAGACGCGCACGATCGAACTCGGTGACGAGGGTCTAACCCTCTTGAGCGAGGAATCCGGCCAATCTTCCACCCGCGCGGCTGCGAAAATCGTCGTTGCGGGCGCCGAGGTCTATGTTTGTGCCCTGCACCGGGAGGATAGCAAGGGCTTTATCAAGCCGGGCTGCATCGTCTATCGCGGCAAGCCTGATGACGACTTCCGGAAAAAACTGCGCTTGGCTCTCTCCTTTGCGTTGAATGTTTACCTGGTTGAGCTTGGCAGCGCGGTTCTCTCTGAGGATTGGCATATTGTTTCGTTCAAGGCGCGAAGCGCGTACAGCATTGATCGCAAGGTCTTTGGCTTACCGGTTCTGATGCCTGCCCCGCTGGACCCGCGCTTCGTGCATGGATTGGATCGAGTCCGCTTGACGCGCCTTATGAATGCCATCGTCGACAAATACGAATTGCTCGACTTCCCGGATTTGAGCTGGGCGTATTGGCACGCGCTCTGCGCGGCACCCCACATCGCCTCCGTGCATTTTGGCGCCGCGATCGAGCTCCTGTTGCGCCAATACGCGGCGACGAAGCCCGATCGGTTTCGGCGAAAAATTGTCGACGGTGCTTCGATCTGGGATCGCTTTTCCGCGCAGGTCAGCGAGGCCGTTGCCGCGCTTGAAATCAGTCAGGAAAAAAAGGACGCGATCCAGAAAAATGTCGGCGGCCTCAATCGGGTCCATCAACGCGATTTTATTGACTCCGTTCTGAAGGATCTCGGCATTGCTTTAGGCCCGGACGAGATACGGGCGTGGCAACGGCGCAACGAGGCGGCGCATGGTATAGCGATGGAGGCCGGCGCGGAACTTGACGTGATCCGCGACATCAAGCTTCTCAAGGTCATGTTCCATCGCATGTTGTTACGCATCGTGAACGGCGCCGACGACTACACGGATTATGTCACGCCCGGATTTCCGATCCGCAAGCTTGCCGAGCCGGTGCCGCCGCTGACGGCCTAAGTTTCCGGAAACAGGCGCGGAAAAATGACGTCCAGCACCTCGTCGGGGAATCGCAGCGACAGCGGCCCCTTGGGCGTTGCCGAGTCGAGTAAACCCGTGGCGATCACCTCATTGACGACCCGGCGCGCCGTCCGTTCCGGCAAGCCCGTGATGCGCGGCGCGTCGCCGCGGTCAAACTCGCCGCGCATCAGCGCTTCTTCAAGAAGGCGCGCCGCTTCAGGCTTCAGCGTCTCGCTGCGCTCCACGTAACTGCGCAGGCGCCGCGCGAGACTATCGAGTTCGAAAAGCCCCGACATGAATCGCACCTGATCGAGGCACACCTGCAAAAACCAGAGCGTGAATTTCGTCAGCGCCATGAGCGACAGATTCCCGCGTCCGTCGAGATCGCCCTGCCGCGGCGTGTCGGCGAGGTCCATCATCTGCTTGTATTCCGTGCGGCTCTTGAGGCCGCGCGCCAACCCGCGCGAGATTGACCAGAGACCATGCGCACCGATCCCCGCCTCATGCGCCATGGCGTGACTCATGAGGCGGCTGACACGGCCGTTCCCGTCGGGAAACGGATGAATGTAATTCAGGCGATGATGGGCGGCTGGAATGGCGAGCACGCGTCCGGCCTTGCCGAGTCCCTTGAAACGGTAGCGCTCCTCGAAATAATTCATGCAGGCGGCGACCACGGCGCTTGAGGGCGGAATGTGCCGGCCCACGGCCACGTCGTGTTCGGGGCGCGAGCGCCAGGCGCCCGGCTCCATTTGGAATTCGTGCTCGGCGTCGCGGATGGTGAGCATCTCTTTCGGCGCATCCTTGTAAAACTCCCGGTGCAGCCAGCGGATGAAATCGCTTGACGCCGGTTCGGGCAGATTGTTCGCGGCGGCCTTCGCGTCGATTTCGGCCTGCACGCGCACATGTGCGGCAGCCTCGATTTGCAGGTTGCGGCGCTCGCGGTCGTTGTCGAGTTTGCCCTCCAGCGCACGAACGATGTCCTTGGGGCGCGTGACATGCCCCTCGATCAGATTGCTGTAATAGGAATTCATCACGCGCACGAGTTCGGCGAGGTTGGCGGCTGTGAGTGGGTGAAGCGCCGCGCCAAGTTTCGCCGTGGCGGCGGCAAGCTCCGCGATGACGTCCGCGATCGCTTCTGGCGTTTCTTCGAGCCTAGTGGGTTCGATGCGTTGGGGGGTTTCAAGCCCGTCCATTTGGCCGATCCTGTTGAATTTGAAATGACTGAATATAAACATGAAAATCTAATTTTGTAAGACTTTTGGCCGATCTTTTGGCCGATCCCAGAAGAAGCCTCCACTCCGAAAAATGGCCGATTAGGAACCCGCCTAAAGCCCTTAAAAACTTGGGCATTTCGCAGCTTTGGCCTCGTTTTGGCCGCAAGCCTGGCCGATCTGTCAACAGCAGCCTGAAATTGGCTTAAAACCAGCGGTTTGAAATTGCCAGTTTTCTTGTTCTCTTGGGGTTCATTCTTTGGTTCGACCCGCGCCGCGAGCATTCTTCCGTCCCGACCGCCAAATCTCGCAGCCGCCGCGCGCAGGGCCTGTCAAGGCTGGCCGCGTCTTTCGCGGCCACCCGCAGGGCTTGGCCTTGATTGGCCCGAGCACGGTGGCATCCTTGATCGGATCGGGGCTGGAGGCGCTCGGTACATCATAGGGAAATTCAAACCGTTGGCTTTAGGTGAAATTCACGCCGCTGGTGACAGATCGCCGCGCATTCGAAGGGGATGCCTCTACAAAGCTTCCGATTCGGTGCTTAGGCTTGCGCCGTGCAATGCGTCGTCAACTTGCCCGCCCAATGGGTGGACGCCTCGAAACTTGAGACCGCGCTTCGCAGTTCCTGCGGGCCCCATGATGCTCGCTCATTTGAAGTGAGTTTTGAGTTTCCAACGAACTGCAAAGTAATGGTGGACGCTGCAATTCGCCTGCTGGCGTTGGCAAACCAGCTCGCGTCCACGACGCGGCGCGTGCGCATGATTTTCGCGGAAGGCGAAACGGGCACGATGGGCTATCTCAACCGGATGGGCTTCTTCGATTGTCTCGCCGCCGGGATCGAAGTGCTGCCGGCCCGCCCCTCCTTTTCGGCGGCGGAACTTCATCGCGGCAGCAACCGCGCCTTGGTGGAAATTGCGCGTATCAACAAAAACGCGCGCGACGAAGAGCTGCCGACGCGGTTGACGGCCGCGCTGATGAGCTCATGCGGCAAACGTGCCGACGCAAAAGAGCTCGAAGGCGCGACTTGGACCATCTTCGCCGAACTTATCGACAACATTTTCGCGCATAGCCGCACACCGCTCGATGGTTTTGCCGCCCTTCAGGTATATTCGGGCGGCAATCGCATCTCGGTGGCCGTGTCCGACAGCGGCCTCGGCATCATGGAAACGCTGCGGCCTTCCCTTCGCACCGAGTTCCCGACGCTTGTCGGATTGTCGGATACCGAACTTCTCGTGGAAATTTTCCGCCAGGGGTTGTCGCGGCACGGCGCGGACCGCGGCTGCGGACTGAAAGGCAGCGCGGCGAAAGCGATCAAGTTTAACGGCGAGCTCGATGTGCGCTTGCCGAATCAGCGGGTGCTCCTGACGCCGGCGCGCGGCACTTATCAGCCGAACACGGCCTATTGCTACGAAGGGCTGCCTTTGGTCTGGGGCACCCATATCGCATTCTCCTTCCGCCTGAACCCTTGAAATGCGCTCGGAATTCTGATTAAATGGGTTCATTGAACGAGAGAGGCCGGGTGCTGTCGCTGCGGAATTTCATGGACCGGCCGGAAGGCTGGGGACGCGACCAGGGCCGCCATGTTTACCAGCGGCTCCTCCGGTTCGTCGAAGACAACGCTGGCACGATCGTCTTCAAGGTGTCGATGAAGGGAGTGCAAAGGCTGGACATTTCGTTCGCTTCGGAAACGGTCGTGGAGTTGGCGCGCCGATACCGGCGCTTCAAGGGCTTCTGCCTGATCGATCTTTCGGACGCCGACCTGATCGAGAACCTGGATGCGGCGGCAAAAAAGAAAGATCAACCGATCGTCGTATGGACGGGGAAATCCGCTGAAGTGATCGGTGCCGAGCCGAGCGAGGGAACACGCGAAGCTTTCCAGTTTGCGATGACGCGGGCACAGGCTCGCGCCACCGACTTCGCCGCACGCAAGGGAGTGTCGATCGCCAACGCGAGCATGAAGTTCAAACAGCTATGGGAGCAGGGTTTTTTGTTAAGGCGCGAAAGCGTTGCCGACAGCGGCGGCGTCGAATTTATCTATCGACGGATCGAGTAAATTTTTTGCCAACCGTTAAATCAATCCACTTAACGAGAAATCGAAAGGCCGAAGGACGAAACGAGAGATCGTGATGGAGAGAAACAGGCCCATTCGCGTGCTAAGCCTCGACGGCGGCGGCATGCGCGGAACTTACACGGCGACCTACCTGGACAGGGTCGCCTCGACCTTCGCCAAGCGCCGCGGCGTCGCCGCGCTCGACATCGGCGCTGCGTTCGATCTGATTGTCGGCACCAGCACGGGCGGCATCATCGCCTGCGCCCTGGCCGCGGGCCTGCCGCTGCCGGAGATCGTGAAGCTTTACACGCAGCACGGTCCCGCGATCTTTTCACGTCGCCTGCCGGAAGGACCCGCCGGTGTATTTTTCGATCAGCGGAAACGCCCGCGCGCGCTTGCCGCCGGCACGGAGGCTCTGCGGGCTGCACTGACGGACAAGCTCGGCACAAAAACGCTCGGCCAGATTTACAGGGAGCGCGGCATCGCCTTGGCGATTCCCGCGGTCGAAATGAGCCAGCACAGGGCCTGGGTGTTCAAAACGCCGCACCTGCATGGCACCAACCACCGCGACGACAATTACACGCTCGTGGACGTGTGCCTCGCGACGTCGGCTGCGCCCGTCTATCGTTCGCTGGCCGCGGTTGTGCATCCCGATCCCGGAGCGACCAGCTTCAACGTATTTGTCGATGGCGGGCTTTGGGCAAACAACCCGGTGCTCGTCGGCTTGATCGACGCGCTCGATCTCACCGAGCGCGGCCAGGAAATTCATGTCTTCTGTCTCGGAACCTGCCCGCTGCCGGCCGGCGAGCAAATCGCAAAGGACGCGCTCGATCGCGGCCTGCTCGGCTGGAAGTTTGGCGGCGAGGCGGCGGGACTTTCCATCGACGCGCAACAATTTGCCTTCGACCACATGGCGAAAAAACTCGCCCGCCACGTCGACCGACTCTGCGAAGTCGTGCGCTTTCCCAGTGACAAGGTGCCGGCGGCGCTGATCCCCTATCTCGGCCTCGATGAGACACGTCCTGAAGCCTTCGAGGCGCTCATCAATCAGGCCCGGACGGACGCCGACATGACCAACAGCAAGTGTTCCTATGCCGACAAGGACCATGAAGCAGCGCTGATTTGCTCGCTCTTCGAGTCGGCGCCGCAGGTAACGAACCCATTGGTCTCTCGCGGGTCGCCGGGGGATTCGAGCGCTGTAGCCTAGCGACCGAGGAGAAAGGAGAAACTGACCATGTTTGACTGTGCCGATGACGTCTTGGCGCATCACGACGAGGAAGTGACGCTGCCGCAGGCCGACCGAACCGCGATGCATGATCGCCGCAACGCCAATCGTGAGCGCCTGAAGAAGGGTCTGAAAGAAGCCAAAAAGCCGGCGGCGCGCGAGTTCGTCAGCCAGGGCAGCTACGCCATGCGAACGATGGTGCAGCACCCCGATAACGATTACGACATCGACGACGGCGTTTATTTCACCAAGGAAAGTTTAGTTGGCGACCGCGGCGGCGAATTGTCAGCGCTTCAGGTCCGCCAAATGGTCCGTGACGCGATCGACGACGGCTCCTTCAATACCAAGCCGGAAGTGCGCAAGAATTGCGTGCGCGTTTACTACGTGGCCGGCTATTGCGTCGATCTCCCTGCTTATCGCCGCGTGACGACGAAGGATGCCTGGAGTCGGGAAACCTACCATCACGAGCTGGCCAGCAGCGAATGGAAGCGGTCCGATGCGCGGGACGTAACGGAGTGGTTTGAGAAAGAGAACACCGAAAAAAGCTCGGACGCGGATAACGGCCGTCAGCTCCGGCGCATTGTCCGGCAGATCAAGAAATTCGCCCGTAGCCGCGACAGCTGGAAACGGCAGATTCTGTCCGGGTTCGGTATCACTAAGCTCGTGACCGAATGCTTTCGCGGTGACGCTAACCGCGAGGATGTGGCCCTTTATGAAACCATGAAGGCGATTCGACACCGCCTCACATATAATCTTGTGGTCGCGCACCCCGTGACGCCAAACGAAACGATCACGACCGGAACGGACGACACGCGCGCGGCTTTTCTCCGCGACCGGCTCGGCGAGGCGATCGAGACGTTGGCGCCCCTCTTCCAACCTGACTGCACACGCAAGCAGGCGCTCAAGTGCTGGGACAAGGCTCTCGCAACCGACTTTTTCAGCGAACGGGACCAGCCTGCCGCGAAAAAGGCGTCGCTGCTTAAGGCGGCATCGGCGGCACCGGCAGCCGCACCGTTTTCCTTTCCCGATGCGCCCCGCATCGACAACAAGCCGCGGGGCTTCGGCTGATGTGGTGGCTCAGGGACCCGGATCGGCTCTTGCGGGAAGTGGCGGCCATCGATGAACTGCGCGAGCGTGAGGCGTGGCTCTCGGCGGCAACACCGCGTCCGTTCAAGGATCTCAAATTCGCGTTCGAATTCGGTGTCGTGGTCAACGACGAGACGTTTCCGTTCACCCTCGAATATCCCGCCTTCTTCCCGGCGAGCCCGCCGCTCGTGATCCCGCGCGACGGGCGGCGCTTGTCCGATCATCAATACGGCGACGGCGGCGAACTTTGCCTGGAACACCGGGCCGACAATTGGGACCCATCGTTCACCGGCGCGATGATGGTCGCGAGCACCTATCGTCTCCTTGCCGGAGAACGCCCGGCCAAAGATGAGCGGGGCGACGTTCCCTCGGCGCATGAAGTTTCACCCGGTCAGCGATTGCGTGGCCGATCTTGCCGGTTCCTTTCGACCTCGGACCTTTGCGCCTACGTTGCCAGCGTGCCCCAAGGCAGCGTGCGCGTTGGTCATGTCGTCGAAATCAAGGCGGCGGGCGGCATATGGACGGCTTATGTCGACAAGCTTGGATCGTTGGAAGTGCCGGAGTGGCATGAAACCGCCATTCCCGACCGCGGCTATAAGCGGCGGCTGGCTCTCCTGCTTCGGATAGAAAGCCTGAACGATGTGCCCGCGTCGCCGGACCAGGATTTCCTTGATCGTCTGATCGAAGATTTACGCGGCAAGCAAGAAGCGATCCCGAGCGACGATTTCAGCGAGATACAGTTCATCGTCATTGCCGACGCCGCGTCCGCACGCATGTTTTTCCGCTACGTCAACGACGGCAAGCACGTGGTCATCCCTTACACGACGGTCGAGATGACCGATTCCGGGCGGCGGCTACCGGAGGGATACGATGTCCTTTCGGACAAGAAAGTCGGGGTCGTGGGCTGCGGATCGCTTGGTTCGAAGATCGCGGCAAGCCTGACGCGCTGCGGCATATCGAGGTTTGTCCTCGTGGACGAAGACATTTTCAAAATTGGCAATCTCGTGCGGCATGAACTCGATGCCGACAGCCTTGGAACGCACAAGGTGCACGCTCTTAAGACGCGCCTCGAAGCCATTCGCGCGGGAATGGATGTGAGCGCGCGGGCCGTCCTGCTCGGCGGACAAGAGTCGTCAGGCAGCACGGCCTCGGTTTTGGAGGAATTGGCGAATTGCGATCTGCTCATAGACGCGACCGCCGATCCGCAGGCCTTCAATTTCGTCGGCGCCGTAGCCCGCGAGGGCTTGAAGCCAATGGTATGGGCGGAAGTTTATGCCGGCGGCATCGGCGGCTTTGTCGCGCGTCTGCGGCCGGACGTCGAACCGCCTCCCCACGCGGCGCGGCGGCAATATCTCCGTTGGTGTGAGAGGCAGGGCGTTCCGTGGCGGCGGGAAGACACCGACTATGCTTCGCGCGGTGCTGGAGCGGCGCCCGCCATAGCCGATGATGCCGATGTCGCAGTGATCGCAGCGCACGCAAGCCGTATTGCCGTCGACGTGCTGTTACGGCCTGAAGCATCGCTCTTTCCGCATCCGGCTTACGTCATCGGCCTGCAAGAAGATTGGATTTTCGACGCCCCGTTTGACACCCGTCCGATCGATTTTGAAGCGGAAGGATCATGGGCGGTTTCGCCGCTGCCGGAGCGGACGGCGGAAGCCCTGGATTTCATTTTGTCCCTCATTACACCAGACGTCGATGCGGATCGAACTGGCACCTGATGTCGAGACGGCCATTCGGCGGGCATTACGCGGGGCCAGGCGACGCGAAGTCGGAGGCATGCTCTTCGCCGAGCAGCTGGCGCCAGGAAAATTCCGGATCATAGACCTTTCGCTTGATGCTTTCTCGGGATCGCATCACGCCTTCCGACGTGATCCTGAAATCCATCGTCAGACGCTTGAAGACTTCTTCCTCCGCACCGGACGCGATTATCGGCGATTCAATTACCTTGGAGAATGGCATTCGCATCCCTCCTTTCCGGTACGGCCGAGCGGCGAGGATATGGATACGATGACCGATATTGTAACGGGCCCGTCCTTGGCGATCAGTTTTGCCGTTTTGCTCGTTGTGCGGCTGAGATTCCGGATGTGGCTCGATTATTCATTGACGATTTTTGCACGCGATCAACCGCCGCGGACAGCGAGGATCAAGCCCCGTCTCGTTTTAATATGAAATGCCGCGGCTAGCCGTTTCGACACCACGTTCTCTTGGCGATGGCCCGCTCTCCCGGCCCGACGACCTCCGCGTAAATCGCCGTCGTCCGCAGCGATGCGTGTCCAAGCCAGCGCTGGACGAGGTGCGACGGTACATTGGACTGGAACGCCCTCACGCCGAAGCCATGCCGCAAGCCTTTCGGCGTTGCGGGCGCGCCCATGATCCCAGCCGTAGCCATGACCGCCTTTACGTATCGCCACGCGGTCGTGCGGCTCCAACTCCAAAGCCGCTTCGCCGAAAGCTGTGGATCTCGCTGCGCCATCCGCAGCTTTAACCCGCGATTAAGTCCACGAAGCAAATCTGGCGGGAGCGGAACCTGCCTGACCATGCCGCGCCGGCGGCGCTTTAAAGTCTCGATGCAGCGACGCCGCTTTCAATGTCGTTGGCCGCCGGAGTCAAAGCCAATACTTCCGAGATGCGCGCCCCGCTCCGGCGCAGCGTCAAGCAAAATAGACTTACCGGCAGTGGCACGCGCAACGCCGCTTCGACGAAACGCCGTCGCTCTGCGGCATTGAGATATTTCCGATTACCGGAAGGTCCGAAAAGGCCCGGCCGTCGCGTGGCCGTTTGCGTACTCTCGCGCAAGACGGCCAGATTGTCCCCATAGAATAGCCGGTTCATCGGCTCCCCTGTCACAACATGGATGGTTGCTTCGACCCTCTAGTGTGCGAGTGCACCTTCACGACGTGATAGTTCTTGGTTTCATATGCGTGCACGAAGTCGTTTAGCTCTTGCTCCGCGACCAAATCAATGACCAGCGAATCCCCCTGCCCGAATTCATATTCGTGCGGCTTGCCGCGCGGCGCCGCGAGCTGCGCCCGTTTCCGGTCAAGCAACCAGCAAACGTCCGCCAGCCGCGCCCGCAATACCGGATATTTGGCCCGCGCCGCCATCTGCGCCAGCACCTCAACCGGCTCTCCGCGAAAATCGCCGGGCGGCGGCGGTCAGCGGCGGGTCTGTGACGAGGGTGTCACCCCTGCCGTCACTGGCGACGTTGCAGCTCCCCGCCACATACTGGCCGAGCAGCGTGATATTGGCGGTGGAACCGCCCTCGGCCACCGTCAGCGTGCCGCTGGCGCTGGAGCCGCTGGTCAGTTGCGTCCAGCTGAGCGTTGTCGCCGAGCCGCCCGAGGACACGTACGGTATGTCGACCAGGTCCAGCGCATCGCCCGCACCGAAACCCGCCACCAGGCCGCCGAAAGCCACCGCGTCGTACAGCGCCAGTTCCCCACCGCTGGCGAACGAAACGGTGCCCGCCATCGTGCCGCCTGAGAGCACACCGACATAACCGCCCGCGATGGTCACGCCGCTCGCCGTCCCGCCAGCGAGCACATATTCGACGCCGCCGCTCGACACCACCGTCGCATCCGCGGTCCCCAGCACCGTCTGGTTGCCGCCGTTGCTCACCGTGGGAATTTTGGCGGGGTGCATCCATTGCAAATCTGATTCAGCAAACGGGCTTTGGCGTCGCAATGGCCCATAGCCGGGATATCTGCTTGGCACCACGGCGCCCGATACCTTAGCGCATCGGCCAACCATCAGACATCGGGATTCATGGCAACTCCCCGTTCCTGGTGATATGGGAGTTGACCCGTCCGCAAGGCTTGATCCAATTATGTCGTGGACAGATTAAGACCCCAGAGGCTTTCAGTGTTTTTGGCAGAGGCAGACATCAGGGAGCGCCTCGCGAGCGGGAGTCTTCGCATCGATCCGGCTCTGGAAGACCGGCATTTAGGTTCCTTCGCGATTGACCTGCGTTTGGGGACGCAATTCGCAAAGCTGCCATTCGCAAGAGCCAGTGGGCTGGTCATCGATCCGGCTCGAGCGCATGACGTCGTGCCCGAGGCAAGATCGCTACAAACGATCGAACTTGGCGAAAGTTTCCAGCTCCCTCCCGGAGGTGCGGTGCTGGCGGTAAGTCTGGAGTTCGTCTATTTTCCTCTCGATCTTGCGGGCTTTCTCTTTCCACGGTCCTCACTGGAACGCCTCGGCCTCTCGCTGGCTACCGGCATCATCGATCCCGGTTATCAAGGAAAACTCACGTTCCACATTCGCAATGGTAATTCTGCCTCGTTTTTGCTCCGCCCGGGTCAGGCGATCATTCGCCTTTGCTTTGCCCAGCTGAGCCGCGCGTCGTCGGTTTCAGTCGCATCGTACGCACCCAGTAAATCGTCGCTGGAGACTTCTCCCAGTGACGCCGAAATTCAAACCCTCAAGGCGGCCCTCGAACGCGCCCCTCAGCGCGTAAGCGATCCGTCGTCGCCCAATACTTCACTTCCGGCCCGGCTTGCCGCAGTCCTGGCCGCAGAAAAGGCGACCAAGGGCAAGCTGCTGGAACAGCTCATGGAGGACATTTTCGGCAGCGTCGATGGCCTGCGCATTATGAAGCGGAACGCGCGTCTGCGGGCTGAAGAACTGGATCTCGTGATCAAGAATGATCTGATGACGGGATTTTGGCGCCTTGCCGGGTCCCCGATCATCGTTGAATGCAAGAATTGGGCTGAGAAAGTCGGCGCTCCCGAGATCAGCATTCTGCTTGACAAGCTTCAGGCTCTCAGCCCTGACGCAAAGACGGGCATCCTGGTCGCCCTGAACGGGATCACTGGTGACACCTATGCGGATGCGGTCCTCAAGGTTCGCGAGGCCAGGCAGCGCGGCCGTTACATTATCGTCTTAGATCGCAATGATCTGCAAGAGATCGCTCATGGCGTCTCCTTAAGCCACATCATCGAGAAGAAATACGATGCAACCATCCTGATCTGATGGGCCGCTTTCGGCAGCCTTCATCGTCACCGAGGGACCACGACACGGCTTTCAGGGCAAGGTGCGGCTGTTCGAGGCTTTCGTTTCCTATTAAGTAGGCGGGCGTTAAATCCGACCATAGGCGCGAAGCGGGACTGCTGCGCGAGGTCGTTCGCGGCTCGAAAAGCGCCCAGTTCAGATCGTCCCGGCGGAGCAGCTCAAGGAGCAAGACGACGAACTCATAAGCGCTTTCCGCGTCATCGGCATGGATTGCGGCGTACCGGCCGTTATCATGTTATAGGCAGCAATAACAACCTCTCCAGCCCATGGATCAACACACGCCATGGCACTTATCGAGATTCAGCTAGTGCGAGGCGCGGCAAAGAACAAGCAGCGCAAAGCGCTGACGGCTCTGGGCCTCAAGCGGATCGGACACAACAAGTGGGTCCCGGATACGCCGGGAATCCGCGCCAAGATCAAAAGGGTTTCCCACTTAATCCGGATAAACAACGATCCCGCCGCACCAAGGCAGGATCGGCCGGCGCCGCAATATGACGAAGAGCAAGACGTCGCGCAGATACGCCGTTTGGCATTTGAACCGAACGGAATCACGCTGGAGCGGTATAGCGACGCGGAGCTGAAATCAGGCAAAACGCCCGATTTCAAGCTTCTCAAAGGCGGCAAGCTGTGCGGCCTGTGCGAGGTCAAGTCGCCACGGGACGATTACGTATTCGACGCCCCTAACGAAAGCGGCTTCGCCGTCCGCGAGAACGTTCCCTTGCACGGGAAACTCGGCAGCCACATTCGCCAAGCCACCAAGCAGTTTGAGGCGGCGAATCCGGACCACAAGCTTCCGAACATCCTCGTGTTCGTGAACCACGCCCCAGACCTTGATCGCGCTGATCTCTTTGCAGCTCTGTCCGGTATCCCTGTGTCCGGCGGCCGCCCACTCGAACTGCTGCCGGCAAAAATGCAGCGACAAGTCCGAGAGGCAGCGCGCCGCATCGATCTTTTCCTTTGGGTCGATGCCAAGAAAGGCACGTGTCAGCATCTGAGCGTGGCAGAAGCCCCACACCAGGCGGCAGCCCTTGAATTGCTCGGCTTGCCAAAAGAGTGACGACTAGCGCGCGGGATCGAACCCCGACGGGCCGAGACCCGTCCATCCCGGCCACGGGATCTTCGGGGCTCGTCTAAATTGAGTGCAGGAAAGTGGTGGAGCCCGAGATTATGTTGAGCCAAGACGAAGCGGCGGAAAAGCTGCGCGACTTTCAGCGCAATCCCGTGTACGAGCGGAGGATCGTGGCGTTTTATGATTTCTTAGGCTGGCGGTCGAAAATAGACGAAGCTGGGGACGACCCCGAGAAGATAGGGAATTTGCGGCGCGTGATTTTGCGCCATTCAATCGCCCTTCACGGGCAACGGCAATTCTCCGCGCCGGATACAAAGGTTTCAACGTTTTCCGACAATATCGTTGTATCTCTGCCAGTTAATCAGGTGAACGTCGTTCATCTCTTAACGACGTTAGGGGCGTTTCAATTCGCGAGCGCGGGAGGTGGTTTTCTTGTCAGAGGCGGCGTTACGGTGGGAAAAATCCATCACGACGAGCTATCGGTGTTCGGCCCTGCATTAAACCGTGCATATGAGATCGAAAGTCGCATTGCAGTCTTTCCAAGAATTGTTGTCGACGAAAATGTATTCGATAATGGCTGTCACATCCCGTTTTTCATGAGGCAAGAACAGGGAGTTCGGTATATCGACCCGTTCACCGTGCAGTTTGTTGATGTCGTCAGCTCTATAGACCGCGAGGATGCAAAAGATATTTACGCCACGCTAGGTCTGCCTGTGAGCAAGCGGAATCTGGCGACGGTATCATCGCAAGCGATGCTTGCCTTTGCGCTCAAGGCCCTCAAGCCGCAACTGAGGATTCCTCTTGGCGACAAGGAATGGGAGAAAGTGGCTTGGGTGTATGACCGAATTGCTGAGCAGCTCGGGGTGCCTCCCGCAAGATCGTATCCGCGCATCCGTCCGGAGATCCAGCTGCAAGAAGGTCAGTCCCACGGCGATTGAAGCAGCTTTTTTGGGCCTGCGAGGGGTAGATGCGGGCACAAAGCCCTCTTTTGCCCGCAATTCTGACGGTTCGCTTCGCCGCGTGTACGTCACGACACCCGCGCCCGCGTCACCCATTCATCCCTTGATTGTCAGACGCCATTGGTTGTTGTTTTTTAAGAGTTCAACCGGCAAGATTGGGGCTGGGCGGATGGGGATGTGCCGTGCTTATCGAAAACCTCAGAGTTGGGCGGATCGCTATCCACGAGGTATTCCAGCGCGAAGATGATCGAAAGACCGTCCCGCCAGTCTATGCCGACCAGCTGGAAATTTGGCCCGACAAAGCAATTACGGCGTTCAAAGCACGCATTACAGAGGCGCTGTCTGCTCAGGCAAAAAGCATCGAAATGCAAATCGTGAAGTGTGACGAAAACAGTCACGTGGCGAATGCACGAGACTTAATAGCGGTTGCCGACGACAAATTTCTTACTCTTTCGCGCAAAACGACCGATCGACTTGTTGGCGCGCAACTGCACCGAAACATTCCAGGCGGAATACTCATTGTTTTCGACGGCACCGTTGGGGCTGAAAACCATCCATTCCTAGGTACTATTAAGGCAGAAACTCAGCCCGGCTTTCGGCGCCATGCGGATGAAAAGAAAAGAATCATAACGGAGTTCTTGAGTGACGTATTTCTCACTCCGGCAACTCGCCTCTACAAGATTGCGATCTTTGTTTGCCAAGGGAAGAACCTGAAACCTCCGAACGGCTGGCGTGCCTTTGTTTTTGACAGCAATATCTCACCAACTCATCGGGAAACTGCCGCACAGTACTTTTATGAGGCTTTCCTTGGATGTATCCTCCCCGAGGATGGCGCTTATGAGACTTCGCGCTTCTTCGATCTCACCAAGGAATTTGTGCGTAATACCAGTTTGTCTGGACCAATAAAGCGCAAGATGGTGGATGCACTGATTACTTTCGTGCAAGCCGAAACCGCAAAAACATTTACCGCGAACGAGTTTGCGGAGAAATACCTTCCGATTGACCTGCGAGATCCGTTCAATAATTTTGTCGAGGCAAAGCAATTTCCAATGCGCGCGGTTGTCCGCGATACATCTCAGATGGGATCAAAATTAAAACGCCGGCGTTTCCGGTTTGGAGCGGACATCGAGTTTTCGACTACGCCGGAAGCGCTTAACAATAAGACAGTTATCCTGAAGACAGGCAGAGCGAAGGATTTCGGGGGCGAAGGTACGGAGCCGTGGACGCAGATTACGATTAAAAAACCCATGACTGACGAGCGATGACTGCGGAAACAGAGTTCCTCGATCGGTGGCGTAAAGAAGAACCGATCTACGCTGCATGGGGTCGTTTTGTTGGCGCGAGGCTTTCGGACGCTATCCGCGGTCGTGTTGCGCCCACCAAGCTAGAACTCTTCTTGAAGTTGCCGGTCATTCCACGCATCAAGGACCAGGATTCTATTCTGCAAAAAGCATTTTATCGCGGAAAGAACTACCGAAATCCCTATGAAGAGATTGAAGACAAGGTCGGCCTACGGTTTGTAGTGCTGCTGACGGAGGATGTTCGAACGGTCGAGGCAGCCGTGAAAGACACACCGCAGTGGGTGGCAAGTCTAGCACGCGATTTTGAGCAGGAGCGGGAGGCTCGGCCGTACGAGTTCGATTATCAGTCCTTGCACTACGTGCTTCGTTCTGCGCTACCGTTCGAATTTGAAGGTACTGCGATTCCCGCTGATATTGCATGTGAAGTTCAAATCAGAACGCTTCTCCAGCATGCTTATAGCGAACTAACTCACGACACAATTTACAAGCCGAATATCAGGGCAACTCCGGTGCTGAAGCGAACGGCCGCAAAAAGCATGGCATTGATCGAAGCCACTAGTGATTATTTTTCGTCGGTGAATAAGACCATTCAGCAGGTGTTGGGTGACACTAAGAAGCTCGCTGAGTTTCTATCCTCAAAGTACGCCACCATCGCTAGCGCAACCCCGGCAGACTCGCCGTTAAATTCACTGCTTATAGATCATTACAAAGCGCAAGTTGGGCAAGCGTTTGAAGCGGACTTTGAAAATTGGTGGCGAGGCAAAAAATTTCTCACGGAGATAATTACTGCCCGCCGCAAGAGTGAGACACTCTATCGGACGCCCTCGATCTTGCTCGTCTATTTCTGCGTGTCGGTTGGGCCGATACTTGCAAAGCAGGACAGTCCGCTAACCGACAAAGAGCTTCAACCGATTTACTCCGACCTTGGCTTGGCCTTAAGCGGCGCTTGATATGGTTGGCAAGCCAAGGGCGATGTGTGCATTTTGTGGAAACAGGCAGCTATGCCACTGAATACGTCACGCATGGCATGGTGCGTTTCGTTCGAGGTCAATATGCCAAGGTAGTCCGCCATGGCGGGATACGAAAACTGGCCGCGTGGTTCCGCGGTGGTTCCGCATCAATATCCGCTTGTAGCCAACGCGGAATCTGTCAGCGCAACTGCAGATGTCTCAATAGCTTAGCTGGTACAGCTGGGTGGACTCGAACCACCGACCTCCTGATCCACAGCCAGGAATACTTGTTTCGAAGAACCTCACGGCTCCGTCTTTCGATATGAAGAATATGGGACCTCACCGCGGGCGAGGTGCAAGCACAGACGCACGCATCGCCAAAACGGGACGTTGCTGACGCGGCCGCGTTTTGTTTGGAGCGTGCGAAGGGATTCGAACCCTCGACCCCAACCTTGGCAAGGTTGTGCCTCTACATCCCGGCCCGGCCCGGCTGCGTCGGGCGCTCGAAGGCAAGACACTTCGCGAGGCGGTGTAGCCCTCAGAACTGCGCAGCTTGTGAGATGAACTCGTTCGCTATATGTTCTCAACCGCGCTGTCGAATCGATCCTTCGAAACGAGCCGGTTATGGCCGACCAGATCGTCATCACGGAGAAATCCAGCCAAGCCAAAGACGTCCGTGCCGCCGTCGGTACTCGTTACGGAGACGTCCTCGCGGCCGAGGGCCATTTGCTTGACTTGCTCGAGCCGGAGGATGTTGTACCCGCCTGGAAGCGCTGGTCGCCGATCCTGCTGCGACCCGAAGGTCTTTACGGCACTCGCCCGGCAGAAGGCGGCAACAAAGCCGCCAAGCTCAGAGCTATTCGCGAGGCATTACGTACCGCC
>Ga0187891_1001169_pt1 | contig 23380 bp, 16 predicted proteins | sample June2016WEW_21_4_FD_132990 | JGI IMG/M metagenome (GOLD analysis project Ga0187891, IMG submission 132990) | Peatland microbial communities from SPRUCE experiment site at the Marcell Experimental Forest, Minnesota, USA - June2016WEW_21_40 | ecosystem: Environmental > Terrestrial > Soil >... | reverse complement strand
GCCTTCGTCGTAGGCAGATAGAAACTTACGACGCAAATCATCCCCATAGGGTCGCCCCATATCTTCTGCGCCGCGGAGTGTCGCCAATTACCAGTCTATACTATTTCCTAAAATGCTCTAGCCTTCATGCTGCCTGGGCCACACTGAGACGGACTACGAAAAGAGAGTTGAGGCGGAATCGGGTTTCCTTCGCTTTATGTGGCCGTGGGTGAGGGTGACTTCCTACTCCCCGCAAGCTGGTCTGGCGTTTACCAGGATTTAAAGGACCCCGCTGCGTAACTATTGCAGCGCATCGCTGCGCGAGATCGTATGATGGGTGCAGGTTTCGAAGCTGAAGGCTTCCCCCAAAGTCCCCCAATCCAAAAATGAGAAGGCTCAAAACTTATGGATGCGAGCGATGTGCAGGACTTCAAGGAGAATGTGCAGCAGGCAGCGAACGAAGAGCCACTGCGGCCTGTCGCCTTTACGATGAGCGTGCTGGCCGTGCTGTTGGCGGTGACCACGGTGCTGGGCGGGCGCACGCATGAGGACGCGGTACTCAACCAGAACAAGGCAACCGACCAGTGGAATGAGTATCAGGCGCAAAAGATTCGCGCCAACGATACGCAATTGGTGGCCGATCTGATGAGTGTTGTTGCGCTCGACAACAAAGATGCCACCGCCAAGTTGGTGAAGAGCTACGCCGACCACGAGAAGAAGTGGGCAGACGAGGTGAAGCAGGATCAGGTAACGGCCGTGGCACTGCAAACCAGCGTGGACCAGGGAGAAGCGAAAGCAGATCGCTTCGATTTGGGCGAGGTGTTGCTGGAGATTGGCCTGGTGATCGTATCGATCACGCTGCTGACGCGGAGCCGCGTCTACTGGCACGTGGGTCTTGCTATTTCGGCGCTGGGCGTGGCGGCGGCAGCCTCGGCTTTTCTCCTTAAGTAGGGGCGGATTTGCATGAAGACCCATTTGGTGCGGGCTGGCTAGCTATAGACTGACCGGCGAACAAGAGGCAACCGGATGCGAACTCACCTTGTAGTTGCACTTGTTGCATTTGGTTGGGCGACGCTCTTTGCGCAAGGGCCAGGGCCCACGGCGACCCCTGCGAACACGGCTGCGCCGCCCCCGGCCACGCAGGCTGTTGCGCCCACAAGTCCGTTGGCTCCCACGTTGCCGCCTCAAGTGCAAAGGGACGATATCGGCTTCAGCTACAGGCTGCCGGCCGATTGGGAATTTGTGGTGCCGCCTCCGGCTCCAAAGGCCGTGACGCCTTACCCGGCACTCGCCGCTCCCAGAAAGGGAGATGCTTGCGTGGAAGTGGCGTTGACCGCCAAACATGGGACTCGCGCGTCGGTCGTGGTAGTGCTGGCGCTGCCTTTTGCGTGCTATGGGCAAACCATGACGGCGAGCGATTTGGCAAGCTTCGGCGCGGGCGCAGCGGAGGGAATGAAGCAGACGTTCGAAATTACCGAGCCGGTGGAGGCGAACTACTCGCTGGGCAGCCACATCGTGTGGATCGAGCGCGCCAAAGGAACCCCCAAACACCGTCCCGAAAGCCCGTTCACCTTTGAGATTGCATGCACAGTGCTCAGGAAGGGCGCTGCATGCTGGATGACGCTGGCGGCGGACGCAGCGGCATTAGAGACGTTCGAGCAGGGCACAGTGTCGCTCGAAGGTGAAGCTCCGGCTGCGCTTGTTCCTGCATCGACGTTCGCTGCGGGCAAGCCCATGTAATCGGCGACTGCAGCTATTCCGTCGAGAGATGCTCAAGCTGGCGGACGTGTTCGGCTGCGCGCCGCGGACGGACCTGTGCCGTGGTGAGAAGAAATACTGCGAGGATGACTGCAGCCATGCCCGCGAATTCCTCTGCCGGTGGCCGCTCGTGAAGCACGAGGATGCCGAGCAGCACCGCGACAACAGGGTTCACATATGCGTACGAGGCGACCTTGCCGACGGGGACATGTTCGAGAAGATAGATGTACCCGCTATAGCCCAGCAGCGAGCCGCAAGCGATGAGATAGGCCTGGGACCAAAGCGCTGCGGAGTTCAGGTGGAACCGCGGCCATTGGCCAAGAAGCGTGCCCAGGATGGTGCTGCAAGCTCCGGCAGCAAGCATCTGCCAGGCGGCAGCCACAAAGCTGTTGACGCGGAGGCGCGCGCGGCGGGAAACGACGCTGCCAACACTCCAACAAAGCGCACCGGCCAACAGCGCGACTATGGCCCAAAGGCGGGCGCGGTCGCCGGCCAGGCCGTGACGAAGCGAAGGCCACAAGAGAGCGACGAGTCCAGCGAAGCCGAGGGCCATACCAAGCCATCCACGGACGGGGAGAGGCTCGCCACCGGGGAGGAACATCTCAATGAGCGCGACGTAGAGCGGGATGACCGCGTAGAGCAGCGAAGCGAGGCCGCTGGGGACCGCATGCTCCGCGTAGACGAGACCGACATTGCCCGCGCCGAGGAGCAAGAGGCCGATGAGGGCGAGAAGGAGCATGTCTTTGGGCGGCCAAACCAGGCGAAGGCGGCGCCAGCGGCACCAGGCCAAAAGAATTGCGCCAGCGATAAGGAATCGCGTTCCGGCGAGCAGCAGCGGAGGCATTTGCGTGACGCCGACACGAATGGCGGTGTAAGTGGAACCCCAGAAGATGTACACGCTGGCAAAGGCGAGCACGATCCGGGCAGCGGTTGCGGCAGGATGTTTCCCGGGGCCAGGATGAAGTGAAGTTGCGGACATGGAACTTGTTCCATCGTAGCCCGGATCAAGTACCTGCGTGGCAGCGGCGATGGATGGCGTGATATTCTCCAACTTAACGGAGAATCCATGCAGATGCGCGCCAACCGGGAGTTGCCGCAAGCACCAGCCACCAAGCGCTGGTCGCGTTCGCGCGCGCAACGGATGTGCCCGCGGAAACACCTGCGCGTGCTGCCCACCCGCACTCGACCTAGCCTCTTCGGCGGCGATTAGCAACCCTCCGCCGAAGATCCTCGCCTGCGAGGGGCCCGACAGGGCCCACAGAAATCACAGGTCCCACACATTGGGATCCGCGGCCGTGATCCATCTGGCGCCGGTGGACGGACAGATGATGCGCCGGTCCGCGACAACCGAATCTGCCGAGGAGAATGTGCGATGAGTCAACATGCGATGAATAAGCAAGAGCTGCATGCGCAATTTGGACCGAAACTGGTTTGTCCGCTACCGGGACCGAAGGCCAGGGCCGTTGTTGAAGCCGATAAACGGCTCATCTCACCGAGCTATACGCGCTCCTATCCGCTGGTGGCGAAGCGCGGCCGGGGAGTTCGCATCGAAGACCCGGATGGGAACGAATTTCTCGACTTCGCGGCGGGAATCGCAGTAGTTTCGACAGGCCACTGTCATCCGGAAGTGGTGGCGGCGATCCAGAAGCAGGCGGCGGAGCTGATCCACATTTCGGGCACCGATTTCTACGATGAGCATCTGACGGATCTCGCGGAGCGGTTGTCGGCCGTGGCGCCGATGCCGGGGCCGCACCGTTTCTTCTACGGCAATTCCGGAGCCGAAGCGATTGAGTGCGCGCTGAAGGTGGCGCGCTATCACACGGGACGGCAGCAGATCATCTCGTTTTTCGGCGCGTTCCACGGACGCACGATGGGTGCGCTGTCGCTGACCGGCTCAAAGCCACAGCAGAAACGCAGGTTCTCTCCGCTGATGCCGGGCGTGACGCACGTGCGGTATCCCTACGTTTATCGTGGCTGTACAGGCGGGCCAGAGGAGCAAGAAGCGTTCAGCCTGGGCTGCGCACGGTACATCGAGGAGAAGCTGTTCAAGACGATTTTGCCGCCGGAAGAGGTGGCCGCGATTTTCGTTGAGCCGATCCAGGGCGAAGGCGGATTTGTGCCGGCGCCGGCAAATTTCTTGCGCGAGCTGCGAGCGATCTGCGACCGGCACGGTATTTTATTGGTTGCGGACGAGGTTCAATCGGGTTGCGGAAGGACCGGGAAGTGGTGGGCCATCGAGGACTCGGGCGTGGAGCCGGACATTGTCTGCATTGCCAAGGGCATTGCGAGCGGGATGCCGCTGGGCATTTGCATGACGAGGGCGGAGATCATGGATTGGGCGCCGGGGTCGCACGCGTCAACATTTGGCGGCAATCCGGTGTCGATCGCGGCGGCGCTGGCGACCATGAAGATCATTGAGCGCGAGGGGATTGCGAACGCCGCAAGCGTGGGAGAGTTCATGCTGGAGCGCGTACGCGGCTGGAAGCAGAGCCATCCACTGGTGGGCGACGTGCGCGGGCGAGGATTGATGATCGGCATCGAGATCGTTAAGGACAAGGAGACTCGAGAGCCGGCGGCGGAGCTGCGCAATCGCATTGAGACGCTGGCCTTCGAACGCGGCTTGATCATACTCGGCTGCGGCGAGACGTCGCTGCGGCTCTCGCCTCCGCTCATCGTGAGCAGAGAGGAAGCGACCGTCGCGCTCGACATCCTGGAAGATGCGTTGACCGTCGCTGAGAAGGATCATGAGCAGAGCGCGGTGGCAGCCGTGACGGCGTAAGCGGGGCCATTTGCTCGCCTAGGTTCATTGCATCGCGGCCGCGACGTCATTCTTGCGGAGCGATTTGCCTGCACCCGGCATTCGGGCCGACAATGGTTGCCGATGGAACGGGTAGCACACGTACGAGCGGGAATCTTCGACCGAGTGCTGGCGGGCCTGGACTGGGTTGCCGCGTGGCGAGGCCGAACCGCAGCCATCCCCGCCCATTTGCGCACCGGAATAAAAGGCGAGGATGCGGCTTGTTCGTACTTGCGTCGCAAGGGCTACGTTGTGGTGGCGCGCAGGTGGTCGGGCGGAAACTTACGCGGCGATCTGGATTTGATCGCGTGGCAGGGTTCGCTGCTTTGTTTTGTCGAGGTGAAGACGCGCACTGCGCACGATATGGCGCCTGCCGAAGCCATGGTAGACACTCACAAGCGCAATGTGCTGCGGCGGCTGGCGCGGCAATACGTACGTCAGCTACCCGGTGAATCCTTCCCAAACGCACGCTTCGACGTCATCAGCGTGTACCTCTTGCCGGGTGCGGCGCCCGAATTCTTCCATTTCGAGAGCGCATTTGGCTGGAGAGAGCGGCCTTGGGAAGAGCGTTCGGGCTGGCGATGAATTCGAAGGCGGAGTTCCCTCGATTTGCCTTTCCCGTGTTGAGTCATTGGCCAATTGGATATCCAGACCGCCGAGAAGAAACGATAGACGGCGGACAGACTCCGGCGGAGAAAGGTGAATGCGGCGATCCGGGGTGATTTGGCTTCGTCGATCAAGCACGCAGGGATGCGCTATACTCCAAGGGCAGTGAGGAACAGGAGGATTATGATGCGTTTGCAGGCGATGACTCGAGTTCTGGCGGGCGCGACCATCATGGCCGCGCTGGGAGGGTCAGGCTGGGTGGCGGCGCAGTCCGGGGTCAATACTGTGCTGAAGCCGGCCGACCTGGAAAAGCTGTTTCCGGCCACTGTGTACTACTGCGGGCAGAGCGCACCCGCGCAGTTGCGCAACTCCGGAGGCGTGAAATTCGGCGACAACCATTACGTGCTGGCCAGCCTGGTGGACACAAGCGGGTACTCGACGGGAGTGGCGGCGAAATACCAGGGGTATTTGATCGCAGAGGTTCCGATCATCATTGGAGGGAAGCACCTGCCTGCGGGCGCGTACGGCTTCGGCTTCCTGGACGGCGATCGGTTCGTGGTGACCGATCTGGGCGGCAAGGACGTGTTCACGGCCCACTCGGCAAAGGACGCAGACCTGACTCGGCCCCGCCCCTTAGATGTGACCGATGATCCAGCCGGCGGCTTCCGCCTCTATGCCGGCCGGAGCTACGTGCACTTCGGCCGGTAAGTCGAATGGCTGTGGGCTTCAAGCAGCCAAGTCTCCGCGACAAATATCGGTTGCGGGCCGTGACGAGCAGGACGTTGCTCCCGAAGATCACCCGATACGCGTCCGCATTGTTGCTCCTCGGCGGAGCGGCTGCTTTAGCCGCGCTTGAGCCCTCTACACCGCTTGCCAATTTTGGCCGCCAAGCATGGGCCATGGAGAATGGCCTGCCTCAAAACACAGTCCAGGCACTGGCTCAGACTAAGGATGGATTCCTCTGGTTGGGCACCGAGTCCGGCTTGGTGCGCTTTGACGGCGTTGAATTCCAGACCTACGACCGCAATTCCAGTCCTGCGCTGCCGGGAAGCGACATTCGCTGTTTGCTGGCAGCCCCGGATGGGGCGCTATGGATTGGGACAAACGCCGGGCTGACGCGGTGGAAGGACGGGGCGGCCAAGGTATTCACGACGCGTGACGGGTTGCCGGGTGACGGCGTCTTGAAGCTGAGTGAAGGGGAGAACGGGGCGCTTTGGGTGTGGACCGAACAGGGCCCGGCCAGGTTGTCAGAAGACCGGTTCCTGCCAATGAGCACTGTGGATGCGTTCCCTCGCAGCGCATTTCCTTCGCCGGGAGAGTCCCCTAGGGCGGTTCTCTTCGAAGAGCATTTGTCGAATGGCTGGATCGTCACGGGAGACAGAAGCACTTTGAATCTTACTCAGGGCAGAAAGCCCACGGGGGATTCAATGCGCTTAGCGGTGGGCAGGGAACTTCCCGGAAGCAGGATTCAGGCTGTCTTTGCCGACCGGGAGAACGCGCTCTGGATCGGAACCAACGAGGGTCTGGTGCGGTGGGTCAAAGGCAAGGTCGAGCGCTTTCCGATTACCGATCCTCTTTCGACCGCATCGATTCTCACGTTGATGGAAGACCGCGAGGGCAGTCTGTGGGTGGGGACTGAAACTGGCGGGCTGGATATTCTGCGCGATCAGCGATTCCGCACCATCGACACTCGAGATGGGCTGACCTCCGACCGTGTCACCACCGTGGTGGAAGACGCAGCCGGAACGCTGTGGGTGGGGACGCAGGAGAACGGACTGAACGCGCTTCTCCGTGACCAAGGCACGGCTGGATTGCGTGTCGTGCGCAGTCTTTCAGTGAACAATGGCCTCGCGAGCAATGTGATTCTGTCGCTGGCTGCGGCGCCGAATGGCGACCTTTGGGTAGGCACACCAGACGGGCTGAACCGGATTCGTGGAAACAAGGTGGACACCTTCACCTCAGCCGATGGGCTGCCTGACGATTTTGTGCGCTCATTGCTGATTGACACCGACGGGTCACTTTGGATCGGCACCCGGCGCGGGTTGGCGCACTGGGCGGTGGGGAAGAGCGAGCTGAGTCGGTCAGGTTCCGGCGCAGGAATGGAGACCTACACGCATGCGAGCGGGTTGGGCAGCGACCTGGTGGGCGCGATGGCTCGGGACACACACGGCGACCTTTGGGTAGCGACACTAGCCGGGTTGTCACGCCTGCACGGCAACGCAATCTCCAGCTTCACGGCAGCGAATGGGCTTTCGAGCAATGTGGTGACAGCGCTGCTGCCACGGGCCGACGCGACACTGCTGATCGGCACGCAGGACCACGGCTGGGATGTGTGGGATGGAAGCAAATTCTCCAAGTCGATGCGCAACGGCCTTGAGGAGACGACGATTCACGCCATTCTGGACGATGGCGAGGGGCGTCTTTGGTTTGCAACCGGGGACGGCATAGCGCGCTGCGACTGCAATGAGATGGCTGGCGCAGGCCCCGCGGGGAGTTGTTCGCACTGGATGGAGTTTGGGACCGCTGATGGTCTGCACAGCCGGGAGACGGCGAACAACAGCCACCCTTCGGCGTGGCGTTCGCGCGACGGGCGTCTGTGGTTTGCCACACCAAAGGGGCTGGTAGAAGTGGACCCGGCGCACTTTCCCGTGAACATGATTCCACCGCCGGTCTCTCTGGAACGCTTTCAGGTGGACGATGTGGCCCAGAGCTTGCCGGAAACAGGCTCCCGGCTGAAAGTTCAGGCTGGACATGTGCATTTTGAGTTCGACTACGCCGGGCTGAGCTTTGAGGCGCCGCAGAAGGTGCGCTACCGCTATATGCTCGAGGGCTTTGACCGAGGTTGGACTGATGCCGGAACGCGGCGCACCGCCTATTACACAAATATTCCGCCGGGGCGGTACACGTTCCGCGTGCAAGCAGCGAATAACGATGGAATTTGGAACACAACCGGCGCGGCGCTCAGCTTCGAGTTGCAGCCGCATTTTTATCAGACTCTGTGGTTCTACGGGTTGTTGTTGTTGGCGCTCGCGGGGACAGTCTTACTGCTGCTCAAGCGGAGATTGTACGTGGCAGAGCGCGAGTTCAAAGCGGTGCTGGCCGAGCGCAGCCGGATTGCGCGCGAGATTCACGATACGCTGGCCCAGGGGTATGTCGGTGTCTCGGTCCAACTGGAGGTTCTGACGGAGCTGCTGCGCCAGCGAAAACTGGAGGATGCGGCCAAACAACTCGACCAGTCACGCGACTATGTGCGCCACGGGCTGGCCGATGCGCGACAGTCGATCTGGACTCTACGCACGCAGGATGCGAACGAGACAACAATGCCGGTGAAGTTGCGGCGCATGGCGGAAGCAGCAGGGGGTGATGGACTGACTGCGCGGTTCAGCCTTTTCGGAGCTTATCGCCCGTTGCCTGTGGAGACGGAGCGCGAAGTTGCGCGGATCGCGCAGGAAGCGATTCATAATGTGAAGAAGCACGCTGGGGCCAGTGAACTTTCGGTTCAATTGGAGTATGGACCGGAGGCAGTTACGCTCGAGATCAGGGACGATGGACGTGGTGGCGCACTGGACCGGACGGCGGCGGCTTCGCCGGGTCACTTTGGCCTGACCGGCATGAGAGAACGCGCGGCTGAAATCGGGGCAACGCTGGAAGTGAGTAGCACGCCGGGTGAGGGTACTACGATACGGTTGAGGCTACCGGCGCGGGGTGAAGTGCGCGAACAGGCGGAGGTGAAATAGTGACAACGGAATCGATCCGAGTGCTGGTTGTCGAAGACCACAACGTCGTTCGCCAGGGACTGGTGGCGCTGCTGAATGTGGCAGGCGGTCTGGAGGTGGTGGGCGAGGCTGCAGATGGAGTTGAGGCTATCGCTCAGTATCGCAAGCTCCAACCGGATATCACGTTGATCGACCTGCGGATGCCAAGGATGAGCGGCGTCGACGTCATCGAGCGTGTCCGCATGGAGACGCCCCAAGCCCGGTTCATCGTGCTAACAACCTACGACGGGGATGAAGACATTTACCGCGCGTTGAAGGCGGGCGCACGAGCGTACCTGTTGAAGGGGATGACAAGCGAGGACCTGATCAGCACGATTCGAACGGTTCACGAGGGGAAGTCACATATACCGCCAGCGATCGCCGAGAGGCTCGCCGAGCGCATGGGGGCCCAGGATCTGACTCCGCGCGAGTTCGATGTGCTGGAGCAGATTGTGTACGGCAAGAGCAATCGGGAGATTGCGGCCGAACTGGAGGTTTCAGAGGCGACGGTAAAGACGCACATCAACAGTCTGCTTGGCAAGCTGGGAGTTACCGACCGGACGCAGGCGGCAACCGCCGCGATCCAGAGGGGAATTGTTCCGCTGGAGTCACTGAGAAGGCCGAAACCATGACGATGAAGACATTAGGAGTCGCGTTTTTTTGCGGAGTTTTTTTGTCGTTGCTGGCGCTCGAAGCCACGGCGCAAAAACCAGCCTGGCGGCAGGCCACGCCGGCGGAGCTGGCGGCGGTGCTGCCGTCGCGGGCGCCAGTGGAGAGTGAGCACATTGAGACGGAGATGCGCACCGCGTCGGGGATCGTGGATGAGCACGGGCACTTCATTGCGGGGGTGGTGCTGATTACGGCGGGCTATTCGGCGGAAGGCAAGTATTCGCACTACCTGATCGTGCAAGCACCGGTCGAGATTGGAAGCGTTAAGCTGAAGCCGGGCGAGAATGCCTTTGGATGGAACCGGGAAGACGGCGGAGATACGCTGACTGTTCATTTCAACCAGGCGGCGACCGGAGCGCTGGTGGGGACCACGGATGCGCACAGGATTCCGGGCTCAAGCAGGGTAGAGAGCCTGCACATCTGGCCGCCGGGCGAAAAGACATTGATCCAGATTGGCCGGTTTGGGATCCCCTATAAAGTGGGCGACCGATAGCGGCGGGGTTGACGGATTGCGAAGGGGAGGGTTACGAAGGGAGCCCAAGCGTTCGCAAGTGGTGTCTATAGCGGTTGTTTGCCGGGTTCGGCTCGGTGGCTCCCTCCAACTTTTGATTGATACTTCCTTCAATCTCGCCCCGTATACTTGCTGCCATGTTCGAGTCACTGCGCACGGCCACTCTCTGCGGACTGCTGGCGGGAGGGATTCCCGCGTTGGCCTCCGCGCAAGTCACAAATTCAGCCACTCCCACCTCTGGGCAACAAACTCCAACGACCGCCGAGGCGGCACAGGAGCCGTTATCGGGCGGAACGAGTAGCGGGCCTCCGCGCCCGGCCCAGTTCGACGAGCAACACCGGCCGATCACTGCGGGCGGCTTTGTGCCGAGCGGGCCGGTGATCTTCGAGGACATATCGGAGCCGGCAGGACTGACCCATTGGACCCACAAGATGGGGACGAAAGACAAGAAGTACATCATCGAGACCAACGGATCGGGCGTGGGCTTGATCGACTACGACAACGACGGCTGGCTTGATATTTATGTGGTGAACGGCTCGACCTTCGATGCGCTGGACGGCAAGGAGACGCCGCCCCACGCGGCGCTGTTCCATAACAACCACGACGGGACCTTTACCGACGTGGCGGCTAAGGCTGGCGTAACGAACGACCGCTGGGGGGTTGGCGTGGCTATCGCGGACTACGACAACGACGGATGGCCGGACATCTACGTGACCAACTGGGGAAAGAACCGCCTGTACCACAACAATCACGATGGAACGTTCACTGATGTTGCGGAAAAGGCGGGCGTGCAGTTGGGGAACTGGTCGACTGGCGCGACATGGGGCGACTACGATGGCGACGGGCGCCTCGATTTGTTTGTGCCGGGATACGTCCATTTCGAGCGCGACCATTTGCCGTCGGGCGGGGAGAACGGCGTGCCGGATACGTTCTGCACCTTTCGCGGCGTGCCGGTGAACTGCGGTCCAAGAGGGCTGAAGGGAGAGCCGGATCATCTGTTCCACAACAATGGCGACGGAACGTTTACCGATGTGAGCGTGAAGGCGGGTGTGGCCGATACGCCAGGCTACTACGGGCTGAGCTCGTTGTTTGTGGACATCAATAACGATGGCAAGGTGGATCTGCTGGTAGCCAATGACTCCACGCCAAACTATCTCTATATCAACAGAGGGGACGGGACGTTTGAGGACGACAGCTACTCGTCGGGCTATGCGCTGAACGAAGCCGGGCGAGAAACCGCTTCGATGGGCATTGCGGCAGGAGACTTTGAAAACAACGGCATGGAAGACATCTTCAATACGACTTTCTCCGATGACTACAAGGTGCTTTACCGCAACGACGGCGACGGGAACATGACGGATGTCAGCTACCAGATGGGAATCGCCGAGATTTCAGTGCCATTTCTTGGCTGGGGTGACGCCTTCCTCGACTATGACAACGACGGGTGGAAAGACTTGATGATGGCCGACGGGCACGTTTATCCGCAGGTGGATCAGCACCCGTGGGGGACAAGTTGGGCCCAGCGGCCGATGCTCTTCCACAACATCGGCGGCAAGAAGTTCGAAGCGGTGCCGGCCGTGGAAGGTTCGGGGCTGGCCGACGTCATCGGTGGGCGGGGAATGGCCGTCGGCGATCTGTTCAACGACGGAAAGATGGACGTGGTGATCAATGTGATCGATGGCCACCCGGTGCTCTTGCGCAACGTGAGCCCGGACAAGAACCATTGGCTAGAGTTGAAGCTGGTGGGCGGACCCAAAAGTCCCCGTGACGCTGTGGGCGCCACGGTGTATGTGACTGCGAACGGCATGAAGCAGCGCGGGGATGTGCTGAGCGGCGGCAGCTACGCGTCAACCAGCGATCCGAGGCCGCACTTTGGGCTGGGGCAGGCGACGAAGGTGGACGACATCGAAGTGCACTGGCCGAGCGGCAAGCTGGAACACTTCACCGTGCCGGGCGTGGACCGGATTGTGACGATCACCGAGGGATCGGGGAAATAGCACGAGAGGCTTCCGATTAAGGAAACCTCTCTTTTCGAATCCGCAAAGGGAGATGAAGACAACTCCAAGCCGCGCGGCAACGCACAACTCTAGAACGAGAGACGAGCGCTTAACTGGATCTCCCGTCCAGGGGTGGCAACCTCGGTGATGCTGCCAAAGCTGGATGTGTTGACGAAGCGGTTGGGGGTTCCAAGGTTGGTGCGGTTGAGGGCGTTGAAGAATTCGGCGCGAGCCTCAAATCTGGTTTTTTCTGCCAAGCTGAAACTGCGGTCCAGCGCCAGGTCCATGGTCTGCATTCCGGGGCCATAAACCGTGTTGCGGCCAACGTTGCCAAAGGTGTAGGCGGGAGGCGCGGCGAATGCGCCGGGGTTGAACCATGTGGTCGCATTCCGTGTGCCCGATGGGAAGATTTTCTGGCCGGTGAGGTTGGCGCGGATGGGGTTCTCGCCCACGACGGTTCCGGCATTGGCTGTATCGCCAAAGACGGAGATGGTCATGGGGAAGCCGGTCTGAACCTGATAGACGATCGAGCCGCGCCAGTCGCGGGTCAGATCCTGAACCAGGTGGTTGGCGCTAACGGTGGGTGAATTGTAAACCGCGCTTACGGCGGCCCGATGGCGGACGTCGCAGCCGGGACCCTTCTCCGCTTTCAGGTCGTAGTTATTCTGCGGAGTTGCTGCTTCGAACATCGGCGAACGGAAGTCCGGCGCGCCTTCCAGCGCCTTGGCGAAGGTGTAGTTGGCCAGGAAGCTGAGGCGGTTGGTGGCGCGGCGCCGCACGTTGACGTAGCCCGCGTCATACCAGCTCTGGGATGTGTTCTCGAGCATGTTGATGGTGGTCGCGGGGAACGTGGAACTGGTCATGGTGCTGGCTACGGCGGCAGGAAACACCGTGTTGCTGACAAAGCTGATTTTTGGAAACGGACGGCGGGGCTGTATCAGGCCGGGTCCGGGCTGCGCGTTGTTGATGAGGTGGGAGCGCTGCAAGTGGAAGCCGCCCGCGCCCAGGTAACCGATCTCGACCGTAGTCTCGGCTCCCAACTGCCTTTCGATCGAAGTGCTCCACTGCTGGACGTATTGCGCCGGCGCATGCAACTGAAGTGCGGTGAAGCTGACCGCAGTGGTGCCGAGCACGGGGGTGGGGAAGTTCAGGGTCGTGATGGAGGGAATGTAGGGATCGCTCTGCGCGGTCTCAGGGAATACATAGGGCACATTGTGGCGCTGATTGCACCATGTGTTCATATCAACCGGCGTATAGAAAATGCCGTAGGCGATGTGGGCCACAAGACCCAATCGCGGGAGGCTCTGCGCCAGTCCAAGCCGCGGAGCAAATTTGGCAAGGTTTGGATACATCAGGCCACGCGGATAACCGTTCTGGCCGCCGATGAAGACCTGCGGCGCGCCGCTGGAGAGGTCGAGGTTGCTGTTTGTGTAGTCGAGATCGACTAGCGGGCTCATGAATTCGTAGCGGAGGCCGTAGGTCAACGTGGTCTTATTGGTCAGGCGCCAGGCATCCTGCGCAAAGCCGTCGGCATACCACTGTCGCAGCTGCATCTGGGGCACGCCGGCCTGGCCCTGCCGTGCCGCAGGCAGGCCGAGGAGGAAGCTGGCCAGGGCCGACCCCGTGGCGCCGTCGTTGAGCGCGTATTGAGTGGTGTAGCCGTTGGTGTACTGGTAGTAGCCGCGATTCTGGAAGAAGCCCCACATGGGCCAGATGAATCTCTGATACACGGCGCCGAATTTGGCGCTGTGACGGCCGATCTGCCAGTTCAGCGCGTCCCGGCCTTCGATCACGGTGTCCCAGGCGTGCATCGGCGTGGCCAGGTAGTTGTCGCCCAAAGGCGAATAGCCCTGGACGTTGAAATAGGGTGCTCCCCAGGCGTTGGGACCGCCGAAACCGGTCCCGGTGATGCCCAGTTGATCTACGATGTCGTTTTTAGCCGCGCTTTCGGTGGAGTGCATCATCACCAGGCGTGAGATGGCCGCAGACGCGAGGTTGACCATGTGCGGCGAGAGAACGCGGGTCCAGGCTAGGACGCCCTGCTGCGAGAAATTGTCGTGATACAAACCGAAACCAGGCAGGCCCTCCGGCATGAATCCGTATTCGCTTCCCGCGGAGTAGCGAAAGAAGGCAGTGTCGCCGTCGGCGAAGCTGTGATCGACGCGGACCGTACCCTGATCGTCGGTCATGCGTTCCTTGCGCGTGTCCAGATAATTGTTGGCGTCGTTTCCCGCGCCGATCACAGTGGGCTGTCCCATCATAGTCATACTGCCCATATTCATCGTGTTGGGCTGCGGCGTGTACTGATTGAGCATGATCGATGCAGCCTGCGTAAGCCGATTCGGCGGAATCACATTCAACACGCCGTTGTAGGAGAACTGCTGGCGGATGTACTGCGGATTGGATGGGCTCGCCGGCAAGCTGGGGTTGTAGCTGGGGTTCGCAGTTGTGGTATTCGGGTCGTAAATGTTTACGCCGCTCTGGCTGAAATCGCCGGAGTCTTCGGCCGCGGTGGGCACCGTGTCGACCATGACGTCATCTTCAACGTGGCGCAGGGCTTCATAGTTCATGAAGAAGAACGTCTTGCCGGTGTGCTTCACGGGGCCGCCGAGCGAGGCGCCAAAGTTGTTCTGCACCAGGAAATTCGACGTGCCCATCTGGTTGAAGGAGTGGGCATCCATGTCGCCGTTGCGCAGGAACTCGTAAGCCGTGCCGTGGAAATGGCTGGACCCGGAGCGCGTGACGATGTTGATCTGGCCGCCTCCGGCGCCGCCCATGTCGGCCGAATAGCTTCCGGTCTCGACCTGGAACTCCTGCACCGCGTCGGGCGAAGGGCTCAGATTTTGAGTGCTGAAGGTCGGGTCGGTGTTGGTGGCCCCATCCAGCAGAAAGTAATTCGCATTGGGGCGGCTTCCGCCGATGCTCACCGCCGACCGCTGGCCCGGCCTCCAATAGAGGGAGTTCATGTCGCCGGTTGCGGCGCCGTGACTGATGTGAGCCCCCGGCACAGTGAGGATCAGGTCGATCAACATACGGCCATTCAGCGGGAGGGAATCGACTGAGCGCTGATCCACCACTTCGCCCACGCTCGCATCCTGAGTTTTCAGCAATTCACCCCAGGCCTGAACCGTGACACTCTGGTTTTCTGAGCCAAGGCTCAATTGCCAGTCGAGTGTGGCCTGCTGGCCAACCTCGAGGTTCACCGATTGGGTGGCCTGCTTGAATCCGGGGTGGTCCACGGTGAGCGTGTATGCGCCTGGTTCCAGACCCGCGATCTCGTAAAGGCCAACCTCGTTGGACACAACATCGCGTGTGGCGCCGGTTGCGCGAGTCAAGATGTGGATCTGCGCTCCAGCGATCGCGCGGTGCTCCGGATCAAGAATCGATCCACTCACGACGGCGTAGTTGCTCTGAGCATGAACGGCAAATGCGGCCGCGAACAGGCAGGCGAGAACGGGGAAGATCTTTCTGATCATTGGCTCTCCTTAGGGTTGCAGTCATCCACCGGATCCAGGCATGGCGTTTCCTGCCGGATCTTGATATAGCGTGTGCAAAGGTTTCACGTCTTGTGCGCGCGCTGTCATTGTATGTGCGGGTTCAAGATGTTATGGCGCTGGGAAGAGCGGCGGCTGAGCTGTGCTCAGCACCTAAAAGACCACTAACCCCAACCAGAATCAGTCGAAACGCTCGAATGGTGGACAGATCATCATTAATACCGGGTCGTAGTTCTGTCTTCGCCCCATAGAAGGATTGCCACATCAACCGTTCGGTGGAGGGCGCTTCTCTTCCGCCCGAGGGCGGATGCGGGGTTCCCTCGAAAGCTTATAGAATTGTTTGCGCGATGCTTCCCCGCCTTTTCGCCACTCGAATTTTGCACATTCTCAGCAGTTTTCTGCTGATGAGCGCGGTTGCGTGTGCCGTCATGTCGTGGCGGACACGGACAGCCTATGCGGTCGACGATCAGGCAGCACAGCGTTCGCAATACTCGCAGAGCACCGCTTCGCATTACAACTTCCGCTTTGGGGCGGACAAGCCGTTTCTTCCTTCCAATGCCACGACGGATACGGGAGAGTTCATCGATCCGAACAGCTTTCTCACGGCAAAGTACTGCGGCCACTGCCATCAGGCGGCATACGCGCAATGGCGCCAATCGGCGCACGCGAACTCTTTCCGAGCGCCCTGGTACGTCAAGAACGTTAACCTGCTGATCCACGGAAGAGGGATTGAGTATGCCCGCCACTGTGAAGGGTGCCATAATCCTATCGCCCTGACATCCGGTGCGATGACTGAGAACTCGCCCGTGAATCGCAAGTTCGACGCGGACGGAATTACCTGCACGGTCTGCCATTCCATCCAGAAGGTGGATGCACGCGGTACAGGGAGCTATGTGATCGGTGTGCCGGCGGTGCTGGTGGATGCCGACGGCAAGCCAATCTACGGAGAAGTTTCGGATAAGGAGATCCTGGCGCATCTCGATCGGCACTCCGAAGCTGTGATGAAGGACTTCTATAGCACAAGTGAATTCTGCGGCGCTTGCCATAAGGCTGCGTTGCCCAGAATGTTGAATGGCTACAAGTGGCAGCGTGCAATTTTTCTTTCCGACGAGTGGCAGCAGGCTTCCTTTGCCAAGCAGTCTCCGCTCCCGTTCTATGTGAAACCGCAGGTATCAACGTGCCAAACCTGCCACATGGCTGAGGAGACTATCGAGCAACCGGATTATGGAACGGAACAGGGCAAGCTGATGTCGCACCGCTGGTTGGGCGCGAATACGGTGCTATCGAAGTACTACGGTTACGATGAGCAACTGCAAAAGACCATCGCCTTTCTGCGGAACGGGGTTCTCAACGTCGATCTTTTCGGGATCGAGCGCAATGGCAGCAAGCTAATTGCGCCGCTCGGAACCGAGCCCTTCGACATCGCCGCCGGGGATGTTCTGACTGTTTCCGTGGTGATCCAGAATAAGGGAATCGGACACACACTGGTTCCTGAGCAGCGTGATTTCTACGAATGCTGGGTGGAATTCCAGGCCAAGGACGCGACCGGGAACACGTTGATGGACTCTGGCGCGGTTGGGCCAGACGGTGCGCTCGATCCCACGGCACACAGCTTTACAAACCGGTTGGTAAATGTTCGCGGGACGCTGAACGATTTGCATCAGGTGTGGGACACGAGGGTGATTCCATATAACAACACCATTCAATCCGGCCGCTCACAGATTGTGCGCTACGAGTTCAAGGTTCCGGAGAATGCGTCCGGGCCGATCACCATCACCGCCAAGGTCAACTATCGGCGCTTCAATCAGCATTTCATCGACTTCGGCTTGGGCAAGCACTATGAACTGCCGGAGGTGGAGATGACATCGCGTACGCGGACGCTGGCGCTGGGCTCCAATCCTGCCACGCCGCCCGATCCCGCGGACAATCCGGTGTGGATGCGATGGAACAACTATGGCATCGGATTGCTGGACGCGCAACAATACGCGGAGAGCGCGCGAGCCTTCGAACAGGTAGTACGGTTGCGCCCGGATTATGCGGATGCCTACACGAATGTCGCCATCGCCGACTTCTCGTGGCAGCGCTACGATGACTCGCGAGTCAATCTGGAGAAGGCTCTCCAGCTCGCCCCGCACAACGCGCGCGCGCTTTACTATCTGGCATTGGTTGACCGCATTCAAGGCCATCCGGACGCTGCGATTGCCGATTTGCTCGACGTGATTACTCAGTTCCCGCGTTCCCGCGACGCGCACCGGGAGCTGGGTTTCTCGTTCTATCAACAGCACAAATATCAAGAGGCGCGGACTGAGTACGAGACCGTGCAGTCAATCGATCCCGATGACCTGTCCGCGCATTACATCCTCTCGATTGTCTATCGCCGACTGGGCATGAAGGACGATGCGGCGCGCGAGGCAGCGGCCTTTGCGGACCAGAAGGACGATCCGACGGCAAACACATATGCGCTGGAGTTCCTCAGCAAACATCCTGAGGTCACCTCGGAGAGCGTGCCCTGGCATATTCATAGCAACGTGACGGCAGATAGCAACGCGCATGGCGGCGGGACCGGTCAATGAGATTGCTGCTGTCCGTCGCTGTCTCTGTTCTGGCACTTTGTTCTTTCGCGCTTGCTTCCTCGCGTAGCCAGCGGGAGCACGGCGCCGCAGTCTTCAGCGAGAGCGGATGCCAGCACTGTCACAGCATAGGAGGCGTTGGCGGGCACAAGGGGCCCGATCTCTCGGCCGTGGGAAGAAGGAAGTCGAAAGCAGCGTTGCGGCAGCAGATCGTTTACGGCAGCAAAGTGATGCCGGCCTTTGGAGACGATCTTGAGCCGGACGAGCTAAAGGATCTAATTGCCTACCTGAAATCTTGTCGTCAGAAGCCGGCGAAGGCTCCGCATGTGGACAATTCAAACTAACGGCCAGAGCGGTCAATTCAAGCAGAGCAGATGATTGCCGCGCGAAGTGCGTCTGCTACTTCCTGCAGCTGGCCGGCCGTGATGCGGTTGAAAAACGGCAGGGCCAGCGTGCGACGCGCGATGGACTCAGTGACAGAGAAATGGCCTGCGTCGGCCCCGGTCGAGGCCCGCCATGCAGGCTGCAGGTGGATGGGAGCGAAGTAGCGGCCCGTGGCGATACCGTGCCGTGCGAGGGCCGACCGAACGCGGTCGCGATCTACGCCGAACGGCAGGCGGACGACATAGGTAAACCAACTGAGTTCGCGGCGCGGAAGCAGGAGAGGCGGACGCTCGAGCCCGGGCACATCCGCGAGAAGGGCATCGTAACGCTCGGCGGCCCGGCGACGGAGAGCGAGGATCTCATCGATTCGCTGCAACTGAACGCGGCCAAGAGCGCAAGCCAACTCCGAAATCCTGTAGTTGTAGCCCGGCTCGGCGTGGTCGAGCCAATCGGCGTTTGGATCGCGGCCCTGATTTCTGAGCCTGCGCAGGCGTGCGGCGTGAGCTGGATCGCGGGCCAATACCGCGCCGCCCTCACCGGTGGTGATCTGCTTGTTGGGATAGAAACCGAGAACTGCAAGATCGCCAAAACTGCCGGCGATGCGCCCATCGAAGCGCGCACCGATGGCCTCGGATGCGTCTTCAATCAAGGCCAAATGATGGCGATTCGCAAGATCTTTGAGGGTGTCCATTTGCGCGGGGATGCCGAACGTATGAACTGCAAGAATGGCACGCGTGCGCAGAGAGATGGCGTGCTCGACGGCTGCGGGGTCAAGATTGAGCGTGACGGGAGCAATCTCGACAAGGACGGGCGTGGCGCGCACCTGGAGCACCGTATTGACCACGGCTACGAAGGTAAAAGAAGGAAGGATCACCTCGTCGCCCTCGCCAATTCCAAGCGTTAGCAACGCCAGATGGAGGCCGGCGGTGCCGGAACTGACGGCCACCGCGTGGTCCACGCCGTGATAGGCGGCCAGATCCGCTTCGAAAGCCACGAGCTCCGAACTCTGACTGAGGTACGGCGTGCGCAAAACGGCGGTGACTGCAGCGATCTCCGCCTCGGTAATGTCAGGGGCCGAGAGGGGAATGCGCGCGGTCATGAGCGTTCCAGTTGCGCCGATTCGGCAGGTGATGGAAGCGGCGCGGGCTGCTTAACCAGCAGGCGGTCCAGCTGAACAGAAGCCAGCACACGGGCAATGGTCTGAGCTGCGGTGCCGTCGCCGTAGGGATTGGTCATACCGGTAAGACTCTCGCGGAAGGCAGGACTGAGAGCGCGATCGAGCGCGTCACGGATGGCGGAAGTTTCAGCGGGCACGTCGATCACGTTGCAGGCGCGTTCACGACCCTGCTGGCGAATGCCCACGTTGACAACAGGGAGAGCGAAGGATGCCGCCTCCATGATGCCGCTGGAGGAGTTGCCTGCAAGCGCATCGACGTGCCTGAGCAGACTCCAATAGGTAACAGCGCCAAGGTTGACGAAGACGTGAGTGTGCGCGCGCATTGCCGCAAGAGATCGGGCGCGCTCAATGAGCGCGAGGGCGCCGGCGTCGGCATTGGGGTAAACGAAGACGATTTGACCCGGCGCATGGCTGAGCGCGGCGAAGAAGGCATCCGCTTCGGCGTTGGTGTCGCGCAGGATGGTGACGGGATGCCATGCGGCAACAAGCGTGGGCGGCATGAGCGATAGGCCCAGGCGCGCCTCGATAGCTGCGCGATCGAGCAGCTTAGAGCGGCGCAGGTGATCGAGCGAGGGCGCTCCAGCGCGGTGCACACGCCAAGGCTCTTCGCCCATAGCGATGACGCGGCGACGTGCGGTTTCAGTCGAAGTGAAGTGGATGTGCGCGAGCTTGGTCAAAGCGTTGCGCACCGCGTCGTCGATGGCGCCCTGGCTCACCTCGCCGCCTTCGATGTGGGCGATCGGAATACGCAGAGCCAGAGCCGTCGCGGCAGGGGCGAGCATTTCGTAGCGGTCGGCGATGAGTAGTAGTAGATCCGGCCGCCACGCAGTGAGTGCATCGGCAAGGCCCAAAATGGCCAGGCCAATCGTCTTGGCCATTCCGGTGTCAGTGTCGGAGCTAAGCAGGCACTCGATGCGCGCCTGGATGGGAAAGCCATCGCGCTCGATCTCCTGCAGCGTGTTTCCGAATTGCGGCGAGAGATGGGGCCCAAGAGCGAACACGCCCAGCTCGATCGCAGGATTGCCGGCAAGCTCACGAAGGGGCCAGTAGAGATGGCTGTAGTCGGCGCGCGAGGTGGTGACGACGCCGATGCGGCGCCGCGCGGCGGACGTGGGAGATTGCGCGGGAAATCCCCACCCGCCCTCTTGATTTTTGGGTGCAAGCACAGGAGAAGTATAAATTGAACGCTCGACCAATCTTGCTTGCATGGTGTGAGCCGCTCTGCCGCAGGGTCTCTTGCTCGCGTACACTGGATGGTTCCGTGATGAGGGGAGAGTTGCATCCGTGAGTGGAAGAACGATGCGGGGAACTGGGTTGTGCGCGCTTGCAGTTCTTGCCGGCATTCCGGCACTCTGCGCGCCGCAGAAGCACTTCGACGCCGAAGCGATCCAGTTGAACAATCGAGGCGTGGCGCTGATGGGCCAGCAGTTCACCGAGCGTGCCACGGAGAGCTTTGCCGAAGCATTCAAGAAGGACCCGAGGCTGGCGCAGGCATCCGTCAATGAAGGCATTGCGCTCTTGGCGCAGCAGAAGCTGGACGAGGCCAAGAAAGCGCTCGAGCAGGCCATTGCACTTGACCCGGCCAGCGCCCAGGCATGGTACAACCTGGGTTTGGCGCAGCATGGGGGTAATGAGCTAACGGATGCGCTGGCCAGCTTTCAAGAGGTGGTGAAGCTCGATCCCCGAGATGCAGACTCGTGGTATTTCGAAGGCGCCTGCTACCAGGAGATGCGGCAGTTCGACAAGGCGATTGCAACCTTCGAGAAGACACTGGAGATTAACCCTCTGCACGCTTCGGCTGAGTTCGCTCTGGCGAGGTCGCTGCAACGCACGGGCCACACAGCAGAGGCGAAGGAACACTTTGCGCGGTTTCAACATTTGACGAGCATCAAGATCTCATCGGCGCTGGGGCTGTCTTACGGCGAGCAGGGGCATTATTCGACGGTGACGGCAGTCAAAGAGCCGGAAACGATCCAACACGCGATGATTCCGGTCCGGCTTGTGGCACAGCCAATAGTTGCGCCCGGCTCTGCAGGCGCTTCGTCGTGGACGACGACCGGCGGGGCATGCATGATCGACGCGATGGGCTCAGGGCAGATGGATCTGGTGCTGATGCAAGCAGGCGCGCAGGCCATACGCATCCTGCACAATCGTGGCGGCGGCAGCTTTGAGGAACTGGATACGGCGGCAATGGGGCTGGGGGCGAGCGGCCACGCGGTGGCATGCGCTGTTGGCGATTACGACGGCGATGGATTGAACGATCTGGCTGTGGCTCTCGAGGGCCGCGTACTTCTATTTCACAACCTCGGTCACGGGCAATTCAAGGACGTTACGGCGCAATCGGGACTTTTGCCGCGCAATCGCCCATCGGGCATTACGTTTGTGGATTATGACCATGACGGCGATCTGGACCTGCTCCTGACCGGCGCGCCGTTGAAGCCGGGCGATGCGCCGAATGTTCTGTGGCGCAACAATGGCGACGGGACGTTCACTGAGCAAACGGAGCCGACCGGGCTGGGTGGAAGCGGCAAGACCGCGGCAGCAATCCTCACCGATTTCAATAACGATCGCGCCGTGGATCTTGCGGTGACAGGCGATGGACCTTCGCCGCTGATTTATGTGAATCCGCGCGAAGGCAAGTATCTCAAGCAGCCGCTGTACGCGAATGTGAAGCTTTCGCCAACAGTTGGCATTGCGGTACTCGACTACAACAAAGATGGCTGGATGGACATTGCGGTGACGCATGCTGGTGCACCGGGACTCACGTTGTGGCGAAACGTCGAGGGGCCGGATTACATCGGCCGACGCTTTGAACGCGTTACGCTGCCGCTCGGAGACGCAGCGCGCGGATGGGGTCTGACGCCCATTGACATCGACAACGATGGCTGGATCGACCTGGCGGCGATTGTGGAGACAAAGGCCGGTCCGCGGGTGAAGGTCTTTCGCAACCGCGGCGATGGCAGTTTCGAAGATGTGAGCTATGCGCTGGGCCTGGACGGCGCGCGGCTGGCGGCGCCGCGTGGACTGATTGCTGCCGACGTGGACGGCGATGGCGCGCCTGATCTGATCGTGACCCAGGAGAATGCGCCTCCTGTCCTGCTGCGCAATGTAGGCGCAAACAAGAACCACTTTGTGCGCCTCGACCTGACCGGTTTTGCGGACAACAAGACCGCGCTGGGTGTGAAGGTGGAAGTGTTTGCCAACGGACTTTGGCAGAAGTGGGAGCTTGCGGGCGCGTCGGGCTACCAAACGCAGGCTCCGCCGCAGATTCTTGTGGGCCTCGGGCAGGCGCCGGGCATCGATCTGCTCCGAATCTTGTGGCCCACGGGCGTGTTGCAGGACGAGATCGATCTGCCTCAACAGCGAGTGATTGCGATGAAGGAGGTGGACCGTCGCGGCAGCTCGTGTCCTGTGCTGTTCGCGTGGGACGGGCATCGCTACAAATTCGTCACCGACGTGATTGGAGCGGCTGTGGTGGGCCATTGGTTCACGCCCACGCGGCGGAATACGCCGAATCCCGGCGAATGGGTGAAGATTGACGGCGTGAATCTCGCGCTGGTGGCCGGCAAAATCAGTGTGCGCTTTATGGAGCCGATGGAGGAGGTGAACTACATCGACCAATTGCGAATGGTCGCGGTCGATCATCCGGAAGATGTGGAGGTGAATCCTGACGAGCGATTCCT
>Ga0187891_1001161_pt1 | contig 23459 bp, 25 predicted proteins | sample June2016WEW_21_4_FD_132990 | JGI IMG/M metagenome (GOLD analysis project Ga0187891, IMG submission 132990) | Peatland microbial communities from SPRUCE experiment site at the Marcell Experimental Forest, Minnesota, USA - June2016WEW_21_40 | ecosystem: Environmental > Terrestrial > Soil >... | reverse complement strand
TTCGAGCATCACGGCGATGATCGAGTTTGCATAGGTCAGGTCGATCGTGAGGCTGGAGATCGAGGCGGCGCCCTTGCAGACCCACCACTCCATGCGGATTCCGGCGTCATTCGAATTGCCGAGGGAAACCCAGTTATTGACCGGCACCCCTGGCGAGGAAACGCCTGCGGAATCGAGGATTCCGCCGACGACCGCAGGGGTCTGCGTCCCGTTCGCGTTCAGCACGACACCGACGAGAACTGTGTTGCCCGCAGTGGTGGCCGAGCCGGGGGTCAGCGTGAGCGAACTGGCCGCGGCAGAGGAGCCGTCGATCTTCTGAACGAAAGTCGGCTGAGACATGAAGAGGGTTACTTAATTCGGATTGCGACTAAAGTGCTGGCGTAGTTTCCGGGCGATGTGTAGCCTGGCGCGGCTTCGATCAATTGGGAAGCTGTATTGGACGTGCAGCTAATTTCCCCGGTCACGGACCCGGTCTCGGCCAGGACGCCAGTCAAAGCCATCTGCTCATTGCGTACCGCCGCCGTTCCCACCGCCCCGATTGCTGCATAGCCAGCGCCTGCGGTCGTGGTGCCGTCCCAGAGTTTGCAGGTAAACTCTACGGCGCTGGCCGTGCTCGTCGTTTGCAGGCTGACGGAGCCCGTGAGATGCCACGTCCCTGCAGTCAGAGAGACGGTTGGCCCGGCGTAGAAGGTCCCCGCCGTGGTCATGGTTACTGCGCTCGAAAGCGCTCCCGTCAGATCGGCCTGGCTGGTGGCGCATGCTCCCGCGGTGGTGGTAATAGGCCCGGTCAAGGCCGGCATGTCGGCGCATGGCAAGATGCCAGTCACCTGAGTCGCCAGATTGAAGAGGCTGGCCGAGCCGAGAAAGAGCCAAGCAGAAATCCACAGCAGGGCTACGGTCGCCGCAATTCGCTTCCATTGCATTCGTCGGGCCTATCAGTACCTGTAATCGGCTATGAACGCATCAGTTGCGGCACACGAAGATGCCAAGGTGACAGTCGAAGTGCTAAGGGTATAATCTGCCGATGCTCCTACGATCAGCCGCTGGCCGTTCTTGTACAGCTTCAGGTCCGTAGAAGGGTTTGGAGTGTGCGCAAGCGTCAGAGTCGTCGTCGGACATGAGCCGCCCGGAGTTTCCGCGTCCACCAGATTTCCGCTGATCGTGGTGATGCAGGTCACGCCGCCGGAAGCCGTGATGGTCTGCACGGCTTGTGATCCTGTGCACGTCGATGCACCGGCATAGTTAACCATGTTCCCAGTCGAGTTAAATATCGCAAGGTCGGTATTCGTTCCTCCGCTGATGTGAGTGCTCACGACGTTGGCTGAAGGGAGAGTGCCGCTAAGATCGCCCGCTGCCGTGGTTGACATCTGGCATCCCGCGCCGGCGTTAGACAGATCGCCGCACGCGGGCTGCTCATAGCCAGGGGCGGTGGTGGATGCTGTATTGTTCCCAAACCAGTTGTGAGCTGAAATTGTGGCGCTTGATTGATTCGTACCGCCGTTTACCAGCGGCAAGATACCTTGGACTTGGCTGGTAAGACTGAACAGAGTCGGGGACGCTGCAGCGCAAATGGCCACGTAGCCGACAACCAGTGCCAGGCCGAGCGGCTTCGTGACGTTCGCCCACATGCGGGCAAAGAGATCACGGGCGAAGAACATGGCAAGGGCTCCGAAGAGCATGATGGATGCAGTGACGCCGAAAATGGCCGCCAGCAGGATGTTTGCGAGTGTTGGATTCATTGGGCCCACTTCCTTTTTTCTGAGTTCATTGCACGACTACGAGGTTGTCTGTCGAAAGCGGAGGGACGAGAAAGGTGACGGCATTCCCGGAGACCGTGTAGTCCACTATCGGCGAGAGCAGCTGGCCATTTCTGAAAACCAGCTCACTTCCGGTGATGGATGCTGGGATCGTCCACACGGCAGAGCTGCCGACCTGAACCAGTGTCGCTGGCGACAAGAAATTCGTGTACCGGCGAAGGGTTCCCGGCGGTCCTTGCGGCCCAACCGGGCCGGGCATCCCTCGTGGGCCGGTCGTGTAGCGATCCGGCATTGCTAGCCTAAGACGTGCCCTGGCGCGCTGTTCGAGTACTCGCCGTTCGATCCGCAGAAGTACATATACTTTGCCTGGTTCGCAGAACTATCCGAGGCATAAACTGGCTCGCCTGGCGGGGTGATCAGATAGAGGCCGAAATTCGACAAGTAGCTGGCGTCGATCATGGTGTAAGTCAGTTTGCCTTCGGTGAAGTTGATCGACTTGTTGAGTATCTCGAAGAGCTTATTTGTGATCCCCATGACCCCCGCTTTGCGGTTCGGCACCTGTGGGTGAGTGACTGACACGATGTCGCCGGGCTCATAAAGTAAAGTGCTCCAGATGGAATCCGGGCTTGAGCCTCCACTCGATTCGCTGTCGAAGGTCAAGTTCTTGAAGCCGTAGCGCATGAAGATCAGCACAGCAGTCAGAGCAGCGATGAAGAAGCCCTGGAAGGCGGAGCGAACGCCGTCGGCATTGATCGTCTTCTCGCTCGAAAGGTTCCCGTAAAGCTCATAGCTCGGAAGGTATTCGTCGGTGTAGGAAGAGAGATACGTGCCGGAACTGCTGCTGTTCGCGCTGGCGTCGTCCAGGTCGAACTGCATCTGCACGGTGTTGACCATGTCGGTCTGGCCGGCTTCGGGAATATCGAGCCAGGTATCGCGCGAAAACGCTCCGACGGCAACCGGGCCAGTGAGCGGATAGAAAAAGTGAACGGTTAGCAACCCGGCGGCGTTGATCCACATATAGCCCCCGAGCGGCTTCATGAGCTGCGCTTTAATGAAGTCGGCGGCCGCCGGCGCCTGCGTCAGGTAAAAAGTGAAGGTTAGGCCCGCGAAAGGGCCGTCCCGGTAGGCTTCAATCGTCGTCGTGTCTGCCGGCACGTCCAGCTCCTGGCAGATTTGCAAGAGGATGTTCAGCGGATGGCCGCTCACGGTCCGGACATTGGTCGAGGAAGTCCAGGCGCCGTCATCGCCCGTCTGGTAGACGACTGCCGCGAGTTTCGTCTGCACATCCGAGAATTGAATGTAGTACTCGGCGTTGGAATTTGCGGAACTGACCGTGTCGATGAAGCCGGTAAAGACTGTGCAAAAATCGACTTGCGCGAGGCCGGGAAAGCCGACCTGGATCTGGAGCTGCTGGCCTTCAAAGGTGAAATTTGGGAAATCGGCCGTGATCGCGCCGCCATTATCCTGCACCGTGACTCCGCCCGTGCGCTGGTCGGCCCCGCCGTCAAGATCCTCGAGCGTGAGGTCAAGATTGTCGAGAGAGATGATCCAGGGACAATGCCCCGAGATCGCGTCTGGGTAATTGGTGAAGACGCGCCAGTAATTCCCAATCACCACCTGGACGATGATGTTGCCCGAGGTGTAGGCGGCGAGAGCGGCTTTGAAGTTGGCGGTGGCGGAGATCATGCTAAGATTTGGAAATGATCGGGCGTCGGGGATTTCTCTCTAAGCTGTTCGGCACAGGTCTTTCTCTTGCAGCAGTTCAGCGGCTCGTGCCGGAAGCGGACGTCCAACTGGTTCAGCCGCAGGATCGAGTCATCTTCCGCTTCAAATGCCACTTGTCGCAGGCGCAGCTCCGTGCTGTTCAGAAATCGGTAGAAGAGACTGGAATCCGCGGCGTGATCTGCGACGACCGTGTTGAAGTCCACAAATTAACTTCCCGACACCACGGTCCCGCCGACCCACATCCTGCACTTCAATTCAAAGGAATAGGTCTGCGGGGCGATCCACTTGGGCGTCCAGTCCATCGAGTCCAAGGTGTATTCGCCCCAAACTGTGTTATCAGCTGCGTTCGGCCGATAGGCGAAGACGTTCCCCGCGAGAAGCCACTGCATCATCGCTTTCCATGCGGCTAAGTCGCTTTGCGGGACGTAGGAGAAGGTCAGAGTCATCACGTCGTCAATTCTTTCGAGAACCGCCTGCTTGATTCCCGAGGAGGTGATCGAATCGTGGCGCGTGGCCAGCCAGCCATCCAGGGGCTGCTTCCCAATGGCGGGATAGGTCGGGGTAAACTCGATGTCTCCCGAGCCTGTGTTGTACACGAACATGCACTGGATGTAGGGGACGGTCATTTAGCTTCCAACCTCATCGGCGACGAGGCGCAGCTTCATGTCCAAGGAGAAAATCTGGAACGATTCGAATTTCGGCCTCCACTCCATCGAGAGCAGCTGGCAGAGCGAGCATCCAGTCTCGCCTGGGACAGTACCCGGGTACTGGAACATCTGATCCTCGATGGCATCACCGATCGGAATGTTCGGAAAATCAAGGATCGGCAGATAAGTGAAGACGCCTGCTGTGAGCGCATAAGATTCGAAGGCTTTCCAGGCCGTCATGTCGCTCAGAGCCACCTGGGGAAAGTGCAGAGTGGTCACCTCGTCAATTCGTTCTAAGACAGATTCCTTCAGCCCATCGACGGTGATGGAGTCGAACCGCTTGGCTTCGAGGCCCCAGAGGGTAAAGGGCTGTTTTTTGATGGGCGGATACTTCGGGGTGAATCCGGTGGTCGGGGTGGGAATGATCGCAAAGGCAACCGCGGCGCACACCCATGGCCCGTACCACGTCTCCGTGGCATCAGTAAAAGATGTGCTATAGGAACCGCCAGTCGCCGTGGCCAGATACTGGCTTGCCAGCGGATAAGACCCGATTCCGCCGCCAATGGGGGTCAGCGTCCAAGAACTGCCGGCAAGCATTTCGCTGTTGAGCTCGGGATCGGCAGCCACAGCGAGCAGGAACGACCCGCCTCCAGGGACGGGGAGATTGCCCGCTCCGGCAAATGCAGGGGCGGCACCCGAGGCTCCGAGCACGGTGGCTACCGTTGCCACCCCAAGCCCGCCAACCTCGAGTAGCTGAAACCCGTTCAGGTTGTAGCTTCCCCCATTGGTATTGGAAGCAAGGACCGTGGTCTCGGTACTTGGTGAAATCGCAGGCGCGTTCGGGCAAAAGAAGATCGAAACAGTCTGGGCTGTCCCGCCAGATAGGCCCTGCTCACTCGTCACAGGGTCCCAGGTAAGGCCAGGAGTCGTTGGAAGGTCGATCACCGGGTAGCCGCTCCCTCCCGAAAGATAGCCCGCGGAAATGCAGACCAGCATGCTCCCTTCCGTTGTCCCTGATGGGAAGGCGCCGCTCCCAAAGTTAAAACCGTTCGACGATTGGATCAGGGAAGACATGATGTATAGCGTTTGTGTAGCGTTCTACTGGCTCCTGCGGGTGACGCGCAGCGAGTTCGAGGCGTTGAGCGTGGTCTGGCGGTTCTGCACTGCCCGGTTGATTTTCTTTACGACTTTATTCAAATTGTCGGGCGAGATCATGCCCTTGACATTGACGTGGATATGATTCTGGTCACTCACTGCGGGCTGGCTGATCTGGCTAACCTGTTTTCCCACCCGGTCGGCAAATTTCTCCATGCTGGCGCTATCGAATCCTACAGGCGGCAGCGCCGCGGCAGCGGCCGCGTCGGTTGAGCGGCGAGAGCCTGCGGCGGCCCGGAGGGTGGGGGTTGAGAGCAGGCCGCCAAAACTCGCCGCCAGGGCTTCCATGCCCATTGCATCCCGCGGAATCGACGCCTCGCTCCGGGTGAAGTCCCCGTCTGCCGGGTTGCCGGAGTGGATATCCGGCCGGTCGCTCGAAGAGGGCTGACTCAGATCGAAACCTTTGGGAGGCGCCTGCGAGGGTGTGGCGAAACCGAAGCCGGGCGCGTTCTGGGGCAGTACCGGCAAAATGGCGTTGACGATCTTCCGCATCGCGCTCTGGTCGGAGAGCGGCAGAATCGCTTCCTCGGCATCGCCGCCGGATGGGCTATCCCCGATCATGATTTTTCGGCTGACCACGCCGCCGGCGGCTAAGTGGGTAACTCCCACGGTTTGTGTGCCCGCGCCGCCACCTGCGCCGGCAGAACTTGAAGCCTGGCCGACACTTGGCGCCTGCTGGCCTCCGCCGCTGCTGGATCCGCTGCCACCCATCGCGACACCTAGAGCGCCGCTGGCCCCAGCGACCAAGCCAAACTCGGCAGCAGCCGCAAACCATTCAGCAGCCGATTCGTCGGTCACGCCCAAAGCCAGCTCGGCAATGCCCATGGCGGTACAGTAGATCGCGTGGGCGAGCGCTTGAGTGGCGAGGTTTTTCAGCACTGTAGCCGTGGCTTGCTCCATCGCCTGTCCGATGGATTTTCCGCTAGCGATGGCACCCATGATGGCGCTCGCGAACGCATTATCCATCTCCTGCGCAGTGCTCTTCAGCATGGTGCCGAGTTTCTCGCTGGCCATGGTGACGCCCTGCATGGCCGTCTTCATCTTGGGCAATTCCTGGGCTTCCTTCTGTTGCGCTATCAGCAGGAGTTGTAGGTCTTTGATCTCCTTCTCGACCTCGGTCGTCTGCATCCCTTCGGCTTTCAGGGTTGCCAGTAAAGCTTGTGCATACCGTAGCTGCCCCTCCGTATGTTTCTCTTGCTCAAGGATGAGGGTCTTATCCCCGTTGGCTTCTTTCTCCAGTTCCTTTTCGTGCTGTTTGAGAACATCGATTTGTTTCTGGATCGCGGCGGTATTCTCGCCTCTGGCTTTCGCCAGCGTGAGTTGGTTCTCCGCTGCCAGAAGATCCCCATGGTTCTGCTTCAACTGTTCGGCGAGCAGTTCCGCACCGTAGGCCATCGCTTCAAGCAATGCCTTTCCGTAGTGGCTCTTGTCGTCCTGTTCGCTCTGCTTATTGAATTTCTCTTTCGTCTGGACGATCTGGTCTTCCGTGTTGGTGACAGCCGTTTCCAGTTTCTTCAGCTCGGCTTCGGCTTCGATCACGGCTGCTGGCGAGACGCCTGGGCTCAGCTTAACTTCCGCTAACTTGGCGGCCGCCGCGCGCACTGCAAGTTCCTCTTTCGCGAGCTGGTCGTTAAGAATCGCAAGCGCCGCATTCGCCTGCTGCTGTTCAAGCAGTTTCAGCCGGTCGTCTTTCTGCTCCTCGGTGATCAGGTGCATCGCCGCGAGTTTCGTGATTGCAGCTTCCTGATCTTTGTAGTGCTGGGAGAGCTTGTCTTCGGCGAGTTTGGACTGCGCCTTCAGGAGCTCGTCTTCTGCCTTGGTCAGTCCTTCGGCCGCTTTTTGTGCGGCTTCGAAGTCTTTGGCGACATTAGCCTCGACCAAGCGTGCGTACTCCTCGACGACCTTGCGCGTGGCCTCATGGTGCTTGTTCATGGCCGAGGCGAGCTCGTCCATCTCTTTCGCCGCATCCTTGGTCTGCAGGGTCGCCAGTTGCTGGGCCGCTTCCTGTGCTTTGATGGCCTGCCCCGATCGCGTATAGAGGGCGATCACTTTCTGCAGATAGTCCTCGTGTGCGATGGCAGCTGCGTCGGACGCGCGAACCTCGGCGGCCAGCCAGGTTGCCAGGTCAGTTTTGCCGGACTCGTAGGCCGCGTGCTGCGCGGACTTCCAGGCTTCGATGTTCGCCAGTTGGGCATCGAGTGCGCGTTTTTCTTCGGCGGCTCTCTCTTCCGCGGCCCGTTTGCCTTCCTCGGTCTGCTTGATGAAGGTTTCGTCTTTCTCCAGCTCGGCGATCTTCTTCTGAGCCTCGACCTGCGCATCGAGGGCGCGGACGAGGACATCCTGCGCCTGCAGTTCTTTTTCGCTCGGGCCCGCGTTCGCCGAGGGCGCTGCCCCTGGCGTCTCGGCTGCCATGGCGTTGAGTTCCTCGGCCTCTTTCTTCGCGGCTTGCAGGGCCTTTTGAGTATCTTGTGCTGATTTCAGCGTGCCGGCTAAGAGGTCTGAGGCTTCTTTCTTTTTGCCCTCGGCGAGCAGGAGATCGTATTGCGCCTTGAGGTCTGCCAGAGCATTCTGTGCGCCCTTCGAGCCGGAGCCGATCTCATACCAGCTTGCCGTCAGTTGGGCAAACATCGCATCGGCGGCTTTCGCGAGCAGACTGAATTGCTGCTCCAACTCATGCATCGAGACATGATCGATCAGCTCCAGTTGCTTTCTGAGGGCGTCGACGTGGTTGCCCTTCAGATCGTCCATCTTGATTCCAGCCTGGAGAAGTTTGTCGTCGAGGCCTCCGAAGCTCTGCGCGACTGCCGTATCGAAGGCATCGAAGGCCAGCGCCATCTTGTGCGCGTGTTCGACAAACTCCTGAATTTTCTCGATGCCTTTGACCAGGGCCTCGATAAGAAAAAACGCGACGCCCACACTGAAGGCCGCAGAAATTGCAGTCTGCAGTCCTGGCAGTGTAGCGATGAAAGTATTGACGCCTCTTGGGAGACGGATGCCGAGCATCTCTTCGGCCACGCGGGCCTGCTCGCTGACGCCGCGGACTGAAACCTCCGCCTTGCCCATGCCCGCGGTGATCTGCGCACCCGCGGCCGTGGCGCTCGGACCGATCGAGTCCATGGCGTCGCCCACCTGGCTAACGCTGTCAGCAGCCTTGGCCATTTTTACTTCTGCATCGGTCGCAACCCGGTCGAAGGCTAGATCGAGCTGGGTCGTGTCGCCAAGGAAATGCAACACGGCGTCTCCAACGTCAATTCCTTGTCCTGTATCTGGCATAGTTAGGCTGCTTTCAATCGGCTAGCACAGCGGTACATTCCCCGCCCCACCCTTTTGCCGCATCTGGTGGATGCGGGAGAAAAACATCGCGTTGTCGACGACGCGGGGTTTTTCCGAATGGAGCGAGGGCTCGCTGTCCCCAGCATTCTCCCGCCGCTTCTCGATCTCTTCGGCCAGCCGTTCGAAATGGATTTTGCGTTTGTCGAGCATCAGTGCGATCTGCTCTTCCGTCCATTCCAGGTTGATCTCGCGCGGCGAGACGTGATACTCCCGCAGCCAGAGTTCGTAGATTTCTCCTACCGTGGCGAGTTCGCCCTCAGCAGGTTCGTCACCATCCCCAGCTGGGGCACGAAAGGGAAAGCCACGGCCATGATCGCGGAGAAGGCCGTAGCGATCTGCTCCTCCGTGGCGCTTGCGAGGATCTCGTCTTTCGGGAGATCGGGAGCGTAGGAGAAAACGAGGTCGCAGAGCTTGTCGGGGAAGGTAAGAAGGGTGGCAGTCAGGCCCGTGGCCATCGACTTGCCGTCAACTTTGAAGTTGAAGGATTCGAGGATGGGCGCGAGTTCGGCGAACAGGTTCTTTCGCCACTCGCGCTGGGCCATGACCGCCAAAAGCGGGATGGAGTAGTCCTTGTCGCCAAGCTTTACCGACAAGGGCGCGCGGGACAAGGCATCGTCTTCGGTGCGTGGTTTCATTGGTCGCCTCGTGAATCAAGTTAGCTGTTTTCGTAGCCGGTGCCGAGATCGGTGATCTGAAACAGGTAGGTCCCAGAAATCTGGCGGGCATCCCAGCTCACCGGATAGACCACCTTGTCTTTACGGGTGATCTTCATGGAGACGGCGACGGTGGTGATCGCTTTCTGGAGCAGGATCACGCGCGTGCTGCCGTTCGGCGCTGGTGCCGAAACGCCGACCATGACGTAGCTCAATGGCTCCGCGCCGCCGGTGATCTGGATCGGGGAAGTGCTGTAGACGGAGGCCGAAATGGCCACTTGCAAATTCAGCAAGTTGGCTTCCGCCAGGTGCGCCTGCAGCACGAATTTCTCTTTTTCGAGAATGTCGCCGACCGGGGCCGGGACCTCGTCGACATAGAGCTCCTTGATCGTCGGGGTGTAGATGGCGTCGATCCCGGCGTCGGTGTAGCCGACCGCAAACCAGCCCGAGGGCCAAACGAGCGGCAGGGTGAGAGTAGGTAAAGTTGTCCCCAGCGGAGCGATCATGATTAATCCGGGGCCTGCAACGATTTGCGATTGATCGGGTTGTGCACCCATAGTAGTGGTTCTCCTTTTTCTCCCCGAAGGGGATTACGAAAAGTCTTTGGATTTGTGTGGGGATTGTTGGATCAGAACTTCTTGATGCTGCGGCGCTTCAGTAGCCCGTACAGCTAAACTCGATCACAGCTCTGCTATCTTCCAAAAATGAAGAATGTGGAGCTATACGTAGGAATCACGCCCGCGTTTCCTGCCGCAAACGAACTCACCTGGGAATAGGAAACTGTTGATCCGTACTGGCTGATGCCGGGATAGCCGGAAGTGAAGGTGTTTCCGTAGTCATCAACTTGCAACAACTGAAACCCGTTCTGAAAGAGCGTCAGTACAGGATAGCCGTCGCTGCCAGTCGTCGCCATCAGTCGCATAGTGTCGCCAACTTGCGGAGTAAAGCTGATAGTGGGGCCGATTTGGGTTTCGGTCCCGCTGACCATCTTGTAAATACCTGTAGTGGTTAACGTTCCTGCTGGGCCTGGGATTGGCGACTCATACCAACTGACGGCCCCAGTCTGCCCTCGAACCGTGGGGTACATATAGCCGCCGGAGGAAAGGCTGCCAATGGTTATCTCTGAATACTGGTTCGGGGAAAATGTCGCTCCGGAATAGAACTGTCCGCAATGCGTGTTGATAGCCGAGGGCTCAGAGGTTGAGCTGGCAGAAATTTGCAGTTTCGTCCCTCCCGTCGGCGTGGTCCATTTTGCACTGAGATTTCCGGCACCCCCAGAAAAAGAGTCCGTGGCAATTTGTTGCGCCGCATCCTCTGGATAGAGGACGATTAGCTCAATAGGGGCAGGAGCGATGGCGAGACCTAAATTGTAGACGCTAGGCACAGCGCTGTCCGAACTAGAGCTAGTGGTAAACATGTAGGCTTTTCTTCCGATGTCCACCAAAGAGTTTGGATAAGACTGCCCCGTCGTCGCGTTCATGCCTTCAAACAACTGCGAGGTGTGAATGGAATGAGTCGGGTTCTTCCACGTTTTCAAGTCTAGGGACTGATAACGAATGGTCTGCGTCGGATCTAACGCTGGAAGCGTCTGATTCTGTCCTGGTTGGGCAAGGCCGAACCAAGCGTAATAATTACCTCCAACGGAGACCACCGCGCCGACGTACCCATTCGCAAGCACGGGGTTGCTCCCGTATTTTGTCCACGTTACGCCGTCGCTGGAGGTGGCGAGGCCGGTCGAAAACTGATACGTCGTTGTGCTGCTTCCCGCCGAATATAGCGCGTACCAGGTTCCGCTCACGATGGAGACGGGGATGAAATTCCAAATAAACGCATGGTCCCATGCGCCTGTCCCTCCCAACCCAACAATCGTAGTGCTCTGCTGAGTCCACGTCACCCGATCCGTGGATGTCCACAAAGCGAAGTCCGTAGCACCGTCACCGTTAGGCTGGGCGTAGAGATTATAGGTCGAACCATTTTGGATTACAGAAGGAAACGCCGCCGCAGCAATGACAGCAGAGGCGCTGCGAGTCCACGTTACGCCATCTGTCGATTCTGCGTAGTAGATGGCTCCCGTTGCCCCGGAACCTTGCGAAATCCACATATAAAATACGTTGCCAGTCAGCAAGGAAGCAGCGCCGTAGAACACTTGGCTGTTGCAGAATGTCCCGCCTGACCCGCTGACATAATCTCCCGCAAGGCCGGGAATGAGTACACCCTGCTTTTGCCAGATGCCATCCTGCTGCACACCGGAGTAGCCGCGCCAAGAGTAGACCTGCGTATGCGCCAGCGCTACCGAGGATTGCTGCGCGAATCCAGGAGAGCCGGAGGTATATTTCGTAGCCGTAACGTACAACAGCCTTTTGTAGTTCTGATAGACCGTCAGGATGCTGCCGTTTGCCGAGAATGTGTACACATCTCCCGCAGCAAGCGTTAAGCCGGTAACGGTCGAACCGATCTGGACGCCAGCTCCGTTTGTCATCTCATAGATTTGGAGATTTCCACCGCCGCCGATGTTCGCCACATACCCACTGTCTCCGGCTCCAGATTGCGCACGAACGAGCAGTTGGACGTAAGTTCCTGCCTCCATGGCTAGCGCTTTGACTGTGACTTCGGAGATTTGGTCCTTCGGCCAAGCAAGTCCAGTCCAAATCTGGCCCGCCTCAGTCGAGAGGGTATTAGGCTGAACAAAGTTCGGAGATCCGGCAACAACCGCACTGGCGAGATAACCATCGTATGCAGTCCAGCCCGCGGCGAGCGAGCCGGAAGCAAAATTGTCCGAGGCAAGAAGCTGGTTGTTGACCGCCCACATGGGATAGCAGAACAACGCAACCGCTGTGGCGACTAAGATTTGCAGTTTCATATTAGTTGAAGTTCGTCGCGAAGTTTGCGAGGCAGTTGGTTCCGTCATAAGTGAAAGCGAGCACGTCAACCGCACTCGCTCCGGTACTTGGCGTGACGGCTGCGCCGCCTCCGTTCGATACCTTCCACGTGCAACCTGACCCGAGCGTCAGACCTTCTCCACCTGTGCTGTCTTGCTGAATCTCCAGGATGTAGGAGCCCCCATTAACGAGTCCGGTCAGGGCTAACGTCCGGCTGCCGCTGTGCACGGTGAACAGCAGCGAGGCATTGGCGCAAATGGAGCTGCCGATGGCCCAGGTCACCGTCGCTCCGTCGGTTTGCGCGGCGAAGGAACCGGGGATACATACGGTGGATGGCCCTCCCCCACCCCCGCCATTGACGGCGGTGGTGAGAGTGGCGTTGACGGTGACGGAGACCTTTGTTCCTCCGGTCCAGGAAGCCTGAACCGTGAAGTAGTCATAGACAGTCGAGATGGTGGGCGTGCGAATCTGCCCAGCCGTGGTCGAGGTGTTGGTTTCGAGCGTGGTGCAAGTCCCGCCTTGCATACATCCCTGGATCACGATCGAGACGGTGGAAGGCGAGCCAGCAATCAGCTCCTCGAAACTGGCCGTGACCGCCCCGCTGATGTTCTCAATCGGCGGACCGGTCTGGCCGGAGACGGAAATCACGACGGTATTGCGGCGGGCTTCGTCTGCCAAGAGACAACTGGAGAGCAACAGAACCGGCAGAAGAAAACGAAGCAGTTTGTGTAGTTTGTGCATGGTTGGTCCTCCTAGAAACTGAGGCAATGGGTTAGGTTTGTTAGCTCTTTGGTCACCGGGGAATCGGCGGGAATGCAGTTGGGTCCTTTTTACCAACAGTGCTCGTACCAGCCGAGGCCCGCCCGGATGTGAGCCTGGATCGGGTAGGCCACCGGGATGGGCATGAGCCAGCGCGGCGCCTTGAATTTCGTGAGCAGAAAGCCGAAGCCAAAAGCGAAAAGGTTCTCCGGCAATTCGTGCCGGTAAAGCTGCCCTCTCGTCGGGTATTTCGGCAGGCCCGCTCCGCCTTCCACACAGCGATGGTGAGCGTAGCCTTCCTTGCTCATTTCAATGTCGAAGGAGGTCGCCGCCAAATCCCCGAAAGCCGTTGCCAGGTAGGTCTTGTTGGTGATCGTCTTCCAATTCGAGCGGGTGCTGGGGGCGTCCGGGACTTCCGCCAGCAAAATCCCGGAGAAAATCAGGAGGAAGGCGAGGGAACAGCTTATTTTGCTCACGGGATGGCCACTGAAACCGGTGTGGAATAAGCGCTTTCATTGCCGGCGGCGTCCACTGCCGTCACCGCATAAGCATAAGTGTCCCCAAGTACGATTCCCTGGCTGCCCGCACCGGTGCAAGTCGTTCCGTTGGCGCAGGGCTCGTCATTATAAGTGGTCGCGGTGATTAAGGACGCGTTGACCTGGCCGCAGTTGTAATTCGACGGTTTGCAGGAATACTGGCTCCATCCGGTACTCTCAAAGCTGCGGTAGACGTTGTAGCCCACGGCTGGATCGGAATTATTCGCCTCAGTCCAGGAGAGAGTGACATAGTGCGATGCGAGTGTGTACGTGTAGCTGTTGCTGAACCACTGGCCACTGACGAGAGAACCCAGGGTCACGTAAATCGTGCTGCCGTTCGCGGGGAACTGAGGAAAGAGCGTGCTTCCTCCGATGTAGTAAGTTGTTACGTTACCCAATCCGGTCGTCGCATTCACGTTCCCCGATGTAAAGATCGAGTTCCCACCGGCAACCGTGCCTATATCGATCCAGTACGCTGCAGCATTGGAATCTGCTGTCCAAGTCCACGTATTGGAGCTCTGAGTCAGTGTCGATCCCGGAGCTGGGGTTTGCATCACGGCTAAACCCGCCGTCGCATTCTCCGAGGCGTACTGATACTCGTTGTAAAAGAGATTTCCGCCGATCAGGGACCACAAGGTCACGTACACCGGATTGCCGTTCAATGGGAGGCTTTTTGCGGTGAACGTCAGCACGTTTCCAAGAAATCCGGTTTGATACCAAGTGTTCGAGTACTTGGTTGGACCGATGTCAACCCAGTAGTTCGTCGCGCCAGTCCCGGCCGTCCAGGTGAAGGTCACGCTGCTGCCGGTCAGGGTCGAGCCCGGAGTCGGGCTCGACATCACGGCTGCATCGGATGTGCCGCTGAGCGCCGTGTAGGTGTACTGGTTGTAGAGCCAGGAACCGCTAACCAGCGAGAAAAGCGTCACATAAAGCATGGCTCCATTGGTCGGCAACCCACTCGCGGTCACAGCCAGGACATTCCCGAGGTTGCCGGAGTTGTAGAGGTTGCTGCCTCCCTTGGTCGTGCCGATATCCAGCCAGTACGCAGTCGCGCCGCAAGAGGAGCATGTCCAGGTGAAAGTTTGGGAGCTGCTCGTGAGGGTCGAGCCGGGCGTCGGACTCGACATGACCGCCTGAGACAGAGCGATCCCACAAAAGCCAAAAGCTAGGAATATCTGAAGCGCTAAGTTGCGGAGTTTCACTGCTTTAGTAAGCTGCCCAGGAAATCGCCGAGCCGTCTTCCGTGGTGTCAGTGGAGACGATGGTGAACCCGGTCGCTGTCTGGTTGGTCACATAGAGAATGCCGTTTCCATTTCCAGCCGGCGGCCCTGTCCGGGTTATGGCAACGAAATAGCTCGCGCTGGAGAATGTGAGGCCAGTAACCACCAAAATCGCCCCTGGGTCACCGCTGGAGCTCAAAGTCCCGCTGCCTTCGACTGGCACTGGGGCAAAGGCGCCGCTCTGCAACGGTCCCAATCCGCCAATTATGACACTCGTAACAGCCGAGTCTCCGATCACGACTTGGTTGCTGGCTGTGTTCAGAGCGGCGTAGCCGATGGCTGTGGCGTTCGTGAGCTGCGTCGCGGAAGAAGGCCCAGTATTGCTTCCGATCCACGTGTTTTGGCTGCCACTTACGTTCGCGTTGGACGGGCTTGCAGTGTATCCAGCCTGATAGCCGATGGCGATGTTGTCACTTCCGGTGGTATTGGAAAACAAGGAAGATCCGCCAATCGCCATATTGTTAGCACCACTGGTGTTGTCTTCGAGGGAACTCACTCCAAGCGCAATGTTATAGTTGCCAGTAGCAATCCCCGCGGCCATCGCAGACGTACCAAGAGCAAGATTGTAAGATCCGGTTGTTGCGTGCTGCTGCGTGTGCCCGCCAATTGCTAGGTTTTCCGTACCAGTTGTGTTAGACAACAGCGCTTGGTAGCCAAAGGCAATGTTGTACGGCTGCGCTCCTCCACCCAAACCCACGGTTATGCCATGAATCACTGCGTCCGCATTCGCGTAGATCGCATTGACGTTGGCGGCGCTCAGGAAGCCGATGATGTCTGAGACTTTGAGGCTTACATTCGACCCGCTGCGTGCCGCTGGCAGCAGGTCATTCGCCTGCGCTGGAGCTCCTGCAGGGAGCTGCGAAATCTTGGTGTTTTGCGCGAGCGAAAACGTGGCCAGGAGCAGGTAGAGACAAACGATAAGGCGTTTCATCATTGTTCCTCTAAGGAGATGGTCCCCGTGCCGCTTTCGATCTCGAACAGGCCGCCGCTTTCCAAAGCGAGACCAGCCACGCCACCCGGCCGCGCCATTACCTGATAGAAGGCATAGACTGCGATCCAGCCGGTATTCGGGTCAGTCATCTCCAGGGGTCCGGTGACTTCCAAAGCGCGCACGATCGTCCCATCGGCTACGGTGAAGCCGCAGAGTCCATGCAGAACGTCGTTGATTGCCCCGTAGACCTGGGAGCCGAGCAGCGCCTTTTCGACCGCGGCCCAGACCCGGACGCACATGCGGGCATCGACGAGGCCCATGATCTCCGGGTGGGAATGGCCGCCGACGCGGAAAATCTGAATCGCCGGGCCAAGCGTCGGGTCGAAATGTTCCGGGAGGTCATAACCGCAGTAGATCGAGCCGTTCGCATTCGTGCCGAGGAGGGCCGTGACTTCCGCCTGGCTAAGGAGAAATTCCCGGACAACAAGATTGGCGTCAACCACCGATCTTGTCCTTCACTTTTTCCGGGAGCTTCCCGATGTGCATCTCGAAGGCCGGATTCAGATAGGGCTGGGCGCGCATCTTCGAGGTGCCGAGTTCGAGATAGCCGCCGTAGCCGGATTGCGTGAAAAGTTCCGCCTTCGGCCCTTCCGGAGTGTCGGTCACTACGGCGTCAATCGAGCGCCGGTTGGTACCAGTTCCGCCGACTCGTCGGCCGCCGAGCTTGTGCTCCGCCTTCAGTTCCTCATTTCGCGCATAGCCTTCGGGTGTGACCGGGGATAGCTCTTTTGCCGTCGGGACGATTTCTTCGTCAAACAGGTCCTGGGTCGCGGAGAGGATCGCCGTTCTCACGCTCAGGAGAGCATCGCCGGTCCGCAGGTTCAGGTTCACAATTGCGTGGATGGCCATTATGCAGTTTTATGCAGTTGCTATGCAGTTACGGCAGAATCAGCCGGCACCAGGCTTCGAGGTGATGATTCATGCCGCCCGGGTTGTGCAGCTCGAAGATGTCGAAATTCTGGCCGTCGATCTGGAACCAGTGATCGTGCGTGAGTGGTTCGGTGTTGTAGGTCGTCGCGCCGACGACGTGATTCGGAACATAGGAGCCGTCGGGCGCGGGATCAAGAAACCAGGGGCGCAAGAGGACTTTTTTGTAAGCGATGTCCATCTTGAACTTCGCCAGGAATTCTTTGTCGCTTGGGACTGCCGCCGTTGAAATGCGGCAAGGCACCCCGGTTGCGACAGTCGTAAAGGCCGGGTTTGCCTGCCCATAGCCGTCCGCGCCGGACACGTCGCGCACCATGACGCTCGCCGTCTGGTTGAGGAGCGAATCGAAGGGATCGGTGAAGTTGTCGGACATCGAAAGTTACAGCTCCGTCCTCAGCACCCAGTTCCGAATGATGACCATCTCGTTGAAGCCGCAGAGGTTCTCTTCGATGATTCCCCAGGCTGGCAAATTGTTGACGGCATCGCGGAAGCGGTTCGCGATGTCTTGAATCGCCTTGACCTGGTCCTTGCCGGTGAGCTTGTAATCGCCGATGGTAACGGTCTGTCCGCTGCTAAAACTCGCCACTCGGCTGGCTAGACAGTCCATTGCCTGCGCGCAGCAGAGCAGAAGTAACTCGTTCTGCGGAATCGCTCCCCAGGCAACCGTCGGCCAGCCAGACTCCATGCCACCGATGATGTTCGCGATGGTCTGCAACTCTTCATCCTGGAAGTTCGGGTTGGCGGAGTTCGTGTCGCCGATCAATAGGCGCATCTGATCAACGATCCCTTCGGGGGGCAGGCTGTAGGTGAAGGACATAGGTTGACTCTAGTTCCAGAAGTGCGACAGATCGCAGTCGCTTCTCAGCCAGAAACTCGGCTGCGCCGGCGTTGAGCCGCTATGGTCGTGCGCCGTGTAGGCGAAGCGGGCAATCTCCTCGATTTCCTCCGGTGTCAAGCGCGGTTCAGCCGAGTTGCTCGGAATGATGACGACCGGCTGCAGCACTTAGTTGCCTTCGTCGAGTGAGTCCGGCTGGGTCGAGGAAACCCCCGCGCCGGTCAAAGCTCCAGAGCCCGCAGAGGCAGGGACATAGACTGCAGTGGTTTTATCGCACTGCGAGTCGGTTACGGTTTCCGTGCCGGAAGGTTCCGCCGTGTTTCCGGCCGAGCCGTTTCCGCTGTTCGGTGCATCCAGGTTCTTAGACATGGTGCCTCCAGGCGCAGCAATATCGAAATATCGAAATCGTGCAGAAACAGAAACGGGGGGAGAAAAGGGGTTGCGACGAGGCTCCCCCCGCTTCCGGACCGCGAGACTACCTACTGACCGATGAAGGCCGCGGCGTAGTTCGGGTCAACTTGGGTTCCACCGAAGATGTGACGGATTCTCCAGCGGATCGCATCCGACTCGTAGTCGCCTTCGAGCGGGGACATGCTGGCTCCCCCGACGGCCACTTTGTTCGGGTTCTTCATGCACAGTTCCGGCGACTCGTGTCCGCGCAGGAAGTTCATCCGCGCGGCATAGCCGGCATTGGTCAGCCTCCCGAACAGGTACCAGTTTGTCGATCCGTATGTACCAGTCGTGGTGATGATGGGCAGATAAGGATTCACGTGGCCGGTGATGTTCAGCATCGGCACCGTGTTCGACGAGCTGCGGATCAGCGCCTTGGCGCCGGCCGTCGCGTCGCCGCCCGACTGGATGATGTTTGCGGGGTTCAAGGCCTGCAGCATCGGAATTTCGAGAGCAGGCGGAACGACCAGCTCGAAGCCGTCGAAGATGACGGGCTGCCCGTCATAATCGCGGAACCGGCGCATGGCCGAAGCCGCCGCCGCGAGGTTCGTGATGGAGAACACCGACCCGGACCCGGAGAACAGGTTCGTGATGTTTCCGTAGGTCGAGCCGGAAGGATACAACGGGTGCGCGATTGGAGAGCCGAAAAGACTCGTGCTCGGTCCCGTAGCGGTCGCGTACAGGCTGGTTGCGAAGTTGTACTCGGAGCGCAGCGCCGCGGTGGCGAAACGCTCGGCCAAATCGGAGAAGGCGCCAAGATCGTCGTTGATCATGGCTTCCCAGGCCAGGCCGAATTCGCGGCCATACTTCTGGAGAAGGATTTGCACCTTGCCGTCGACGAGCGCGCCATCGTTCGGATACTCGCCGCGCAGCGCGACTGCAGGCAGAACGCCCTGCACGCCGTTGATGCCGATCACCCAGGCCGGACGGAAGTCGTTCTGGGTTCCGACCTTGATGTAATCGCGCCAGTCGGGGACTGCGGCCTTGTACTTGGCATAAAGCTGCCGTTCGAGGACGGTTCCAAACAGGAAGGGGAAATCTGCGGTGGATTCCGCTTCGGTCATGAGGAAACGGTGTTTCGCGGACGAGTAGCCGGGTTTGTTGGCGCAGAGCTCGATGAACTTCACGAGCTTTTCGTCAAAATTTGCAATGCGGTGCCGGACGTCGGTGAGGGAAGATTCAAGCTTGCCGCCTTCCTCCATCACTTCCAAAAAGTCTTTCATAGTAATTTCTCCTCAGCCGGCACTGAGGCCGGTGTGTTTTGAATTTGTGAAACTGAAACGAAAGGCTGGGCTTTTTGAGCCCAGCCTGGAAAGGTCGCCGCCGATCTGGAGCTTGTTATTAGCTGCCGATGCCGCCCTGGTAGCCGTTCGAATCCGGGGTCTGCCCGAAGAGCTTGACCTGGATGGTCGTGGTCGCTCCGCCAACCACCGCGGCCAAAGCGCAGCCGAACGGGATGCCAGCCGGGTTGTCGCTCAATGTGGCCGCGACGGGATCGATGTAGACGGTTTCGCCGATGTGGATGCCGGCGGTGGCGTTCGCCTTCACCGACAGGGTGTAGACGCCGCGAGTTGAAATCACGATCACATCGGTTGCAAACACCGCGTCCATATTCGAGACGCCGACGATGCGCCCGATCACAACGGGATCAGAATCTTCGACCAGGTTGATGGGCGTGGTTGCCCCTTCGCCGGGTCCGACGAGGCTGGTATAGGTATCGCCCGAAGAATGCTGTGGGGCGACGATTTGGGAGGCAACAAACGACAGGTTGTCCCCAGTTTCATAGAAGTTTCTCATGGGACGGTTTTCTCCTTTGGCCTGGAGCTATCCGCCCAGGACCGGTTGGAACGATTTGGAACGATTTGGAATTTGTTCGTGTTTTGAAACGGGTTTTGTCTACAGCTTGCCAGCGAGCGTGGCTTCCGCGTCGGAGAGTCCGGGCAGGAGCTTGAAGGCCTCCGCCATGTCCTTCTGCGAAACTTCCACAGTTTCCCGCTCGTGGGTGTGGCCGTTGTCCGAGGCTCCGAGATTCTTCGGGGCAGGACGATTCGTGCCGAGCTGCTTCACGTAAGCGGCCTCTTCGGTGATCGCTTCCTTAATCCCGTCGGTTGACTCGGCTTCCGCGAACTGCTTGCGGATCCGCGCCTGGGAGATTTCGGGGAGCTTCGATTCGGAGAGCATCTTCGTGAGTTCGCTCTGCGCCGCGACTTTCTGGGATGCTTTCTCGGCGGCTGTGGCTTTGTTGTCGGCCTCGGTTAATTTGACGGCGAGGTCGGTTTTCTCTTTGATGGCGGCGGCCTTCTCCGTCTCCGCTTTCGTGGCTGCGGCTTTTGCTTCCTCGAATTTGGCGGAGAGATCGGCGTTCGTCTTGGTCAGTTTGGCGAGTTCGGTCTGGCTTTCCTTCAACTGCTGTTCTAGTGACTTCACGGCTGTCTCCTGGGCATGGGTTTCAACGAGCTGGATGAGGTCTGGCCGGCGTTTGCGGAGCACCGCTTCCGTGACTAGGTCCACATCCAGTTCGTTGTCGAACTTCTCCGACTCCATCGCCTCAATCTGGCCGCCCGCGCCAGCGTAGGTGACAAAATCGACCGAGCGCGCGGCGATCAGCGCTTCGACGACGTTCGTCGAAACCCCTTCCCGCTCCTGCTCGCTGGCTTCCCCGATCGCTCGGATGGAGACGCCCATTTCGTGCAATAGTCCTTGCTCTTTCAGTGCGTCAAGCTTCGCCTTGAACGGCGGATCGATGACCACTCCGCTGCCTTTGATGGTGCCGTCCGACTCCGGCCAGACGCTTGACACCTGCGCCACCCAGTTATTGACCGAGCCCTCGGGACGCTCTTTCGCGTCTTTCTCTGTTTGGTGGTCGGCGAACATCTTCGCGTTCTCAAACACTTTGTAATCCCGCTTCAAGGTTTCCTGGGGATAGAACCGACCTTTCGACTTATTGAATCCGGGCTTGATGATGGTCATGGTGAATTTGCCCGTGGCCGGGTCGTAGTCCGATTCCTGGAACTGGCTGGCCGAGCAGGCAAGAACCCGGAAGGACTCCTCTTGCTGGTCGCAGTCTCCGTCCTCGACCGGGGTGTAGCTGGTTTCGACTTTCACCGGATCGCCCAGAGTTACTTCGTCCCCATCGATTGAGTAGTCGCATTGGAAGAGTTCCCCTTCCATCGAATAGACGACTTGCTCCGGGAACATATCCATGCACCAGGCCCACTGCGGAGATTTGCAGTCGCATTCAGCGCAACAGCAGCAACCGAAGGCCTGGCCGCATTTGCAGTCGCATCCCGAACACATTCCGGCATCTTCCGGGCCGTCATCGTCGCAGTCCATGTCTTCGCCGGACTTGATCTTGGCCTGGATCGCAGACATGACCTTCGATTCGGTCGAGCGGAAGGAATCATCTTTCGCGAGGCCTTCCTGAAAAAATTCCCCGTCTAGTGCGAAGCTCTCTTCCGGCGTATCCATCTTCTCGGACTTGTAGAGGGCTTTCAGTTTGGAGAGTGCCGCACCTTTGTCCGGGCCTTCGTACTTGTTCCCTCGGTAGCCGCCGTGCAATGCGGCCCAGGCCGCGCCCATCAAACGGTGATTCGGTGAACCGCTGGCATCGGTGTAAGGCAGATGGCCTTTCCCCGCGAGATACTTCACCGCCTCTTCGATGTGCTGCTGAGAAATGAACTGCAAGCCTGCTTGCGAGCTCGCGGATTCCCAGGTGTCCGGAAGTTCTTTTGTCATCCCAAGCGCGGCGGCGCGCTTCTTGATGTGCGCTTTCACCGCCGGCGTGGGATTTCTGCCGAAGGCCTTGATCGCGTTTTTCAGGTCTTCGCCATTGACAATCGGGTAGCCGCCGTTCGGCATGGCATGGCCTTTCTTCGCCAGGGCCTTGCGTTCTGCAGTGGAGAATTCTCGCTCAGTGATTTCCATGTTGATCCTCGGTGAGGGCGGCGTGATCTGCCGCCGTTCTTGACTCGTGAATTTGAGAGGCATCAGTGCTGCTCCTTAGAGTTTCTCGGCGATGTACTCTTCCTCGCCCATGCCCTCGATCAGGCGAAGCTGGCATTCGAGCCAGCCGATGTGCTTCTCATGCCATTTCAATAAGTGTTCGAAGAGATTCCGGCTGGTGTCGTCGAGGGCCTTCATCGAAACCTGCACCGCCTGCTCGTAGGGCGCAACAATCGCGGTTTCCATGGCCAGCTCATTCTTGAGGAGCGCGGTCACTGTCGTCTGCTCCGTGATCTCGCCGGAGTTGTAGCTCGGGCTGCCGCCCAAAAGCAGAATCCGGTCGGTGAGCTTTTTCATGTAGAGGTGGGCATCGTCGCCGAAATCCTTCGCCTTGCAGGCCACTTTTTTGACGCCCATGAACTTGAGCGAGCGCGCATCCAGCCGATAGCGCAGGTTGAGCCTGGATTCGGCGTCGACCCCAGCTTTTAAAACCTTGATCACTTCCGGGGAGCTTTTCATTTTTTCTTTTCTCGATGTTCGCGGACGATCTGCTGCATCTCGCGGTCTAGCTGCTCGATCTGGTCCATTCTTTTCTGGTGCTGGGCGCAGTAATCGCCCTCGCAGGGCCGGGCGCACATGGTAATGTAAAGCTCTTCATCTTGGGAGGCGCAGAGCGCAATGTACTTGCAGGACACACGTCCCTATCTGGCCGTCATCACCGCCGCGGCAAAAAGCAGAGCTGTGAAAATCACCGCTTCGCGGCCTTGGATCAGGCGGCTCACAGCGGCGCCCTCGCGCCAGCTACCGCACAAACACAGTTCGGGTGCGCAGGCGGCGCATCGTCTCCAGAGGGAAAGTCCTCGTCCACCGGAATCGGCGAGGCCTCCGCGTTTTCGATGCAGTCCTCGCAGGGATTTGCGCCAAGAATCCACTGCTTGTACTCGACCGCGTTCCGCACAAGCTTTTTCAGAAACGCCTGCGACATGGCGTCGTTCATCTCGGTCGAGGCGATCATTTCCGCCCGGTAAGTGGACATGCCATCCGTAGCAGCTTTGATCAGGCCCGCGGTTCCTGGCACTCCCAGGCGGTCTGTGATTCCAGTGCTGACGGCATCGGCAATGGAATCGAGGCTGGTTTGATCCAATCCGGTGATCAGGGAGTCTACTTTCTGGGCAGCGTAGCTTGCTGCCTGGTCTGCTGTCATGCCGGGATAGTCGGTCACTGGGGTGTCGTCATCCGCTTCAGCCAGGACGTGGATCTTGTTTGCCTGCCCGATGGCTTCGACGATGTTCGTGTGCAGCAAGGCTTTCAGGAGAGGACGCCGGGAGCGGAGCAGGTTGTGCATCCGCATCGCGACGGCGTGCCGCGCATGTTCCGCAGCGATGCCCCGGCCAGGTTCTGCCAGGTCCTCGAACTTCATCTCGGTGATTCTTTGGCCCAAATAGCGGAAGTAGCTTGCCAGATCCGATTTGCAGCGCTTGTGCACCGCTTTGCCGACTAAGCCGAGTAAGCCGGGACGCTGCGCTTTCTCCAGGAAGGCGGAGAGTGTCTCGGTGATGGTCTCGCTCACCGCGCCACCTCTTCAAGAAC
>Ga0187891_1001159_pt1 | contig 23470 bp, 23 predicted proteins | sample June2016WEW_21_4_FD_132990 | JGI IMG/M metagenome (GOLD analysis project Ga0187891, IMG submission 132990) | Peatland microbial communities from SPRUCE experiment site at the Marcell Experimental Forest, Minnesota, USA - June2016WEW_21_40 | ecosystem: Environmental > Terrestrial > Soil >... | reverse complement strand
TGGCTCAAACGTCCATGCAGTATCGGTTCCCAGTTCCGTCGGCACGCCTAGTTCGCGCAACACGCCCCGCGACTCCTCATTTCGCGTAATCACGAATGAGTTCTTGCAATAGCGTCCGCACATCTTTGCCACCAACGGATCCATGTGTCCCGCCTCCGCGCCATATCCCACCGAAAGCTTGTTCTGCGCCGCCGCAATTCCCAGCGACCCGATCATCATCGTGGTCAGCGCATTCGCGAACTTGCTCTTGAACATCGATCCTTCGCACGCCACCACTCCATCATGCTGCGGCACTTCATTTGCCAGAAACGGCGGGAAAATATCAGGCAGATGCACTTGCTTTGTCCCCTCGAAATATCCGCGCGAGAAATCGAAGTTCTGGCTCATCACGCTGAACTCCACGCGATTCGCTCCCAGAATGTGTTGAATCTGCCGCAACATCTCCTCCACGCGCACATCCGATCCCATATTCCGAGTGCCGTTGTATCCCGCAAACAGCAGTTTCAGCTTCTCGCCTGGTTTCCAGCGCTTGCTTGCGCCCAGCATCCACCCGGCTTTGGCGCGCTCAATCGAAGTACTGACCCACGCTTCCAGAATGAAGTCCATCATGCCGCTGTCCCTCCCGCTGCCGCCGGCCAGGGCCGATATTTGTATTCAAAATTGCTCTCGCTGCTGAACTTCAATAGCGGATAACAATACTTGGAAAACGGCACCGGCTTCTTCCCCAGTTCATTTGTCACGCGGGTGTTATCGAAAACGGTATTCCACACCAGATACGGCATGAACACCTTCATCAGCGATGCGCCTTTCCCAATCGCTCCCTTGCGGCTCGCCAGAAAATTCACCGACCCGGCAAACGGACGCTCCACCACCGGCACAAACACCGGCGCGCGCTTGTTCTGCGCCGTCGCCAACGCCTTCGTAATCTCCCGAAATGTCTGCGACCCAATCCCGGACGAAAGATGATACGTGTCGTATTGCGGATGCTCCTTTTGATGCAGCGTCGAAATCGCCTCCGCCACAAAATCCACATTTACGATGTCGACCTTGTCTGTGGGACGAAACGGCAACGCCGGCAGCCCGGCCAGGAATACAAACGCCTTTACCATGTCGAATTGCGTAGTCTCCGCATACCGGCTGTCACCCAGAACAATGCTCGGCCGGAAAATTGTCTTCGGCGTCTCCGGCAATAACACCCGCATCATGTGTTCGCAGAACTTTTTCGTCCGCGCATACGGATCGTAATCCGACCGCTCCCAATCAATCGATCGGTCCTCGCTCACCACTTCATTCTGCCGCTTTCCCGCCACGGCCACCGTGCTCACCTGGCTGAAGCGTCTCAATCCGTGATAATGCTCGGCGTGCCGCGCCAGCGTCAGCACCTCCAGCGTTCCCCGCAGATTCACATTCAGGCAACTCTTCTCCGACTTCCGGTTCAGCGACGCCGCACAATGAATCACCGAATCCGTCGTATGCACCAGTCGGTCGTATTCATCGCGCCCCAATCCAAAGCCGGGATCCGTCAAGTCTCCGCGGAACACGCGCACCCGCGTCTGCAGATACTCATAAAACTGTGGAAACGCGAGATGCAATTGAAGCGCTTGCCACAAGCGCGCTTCCGCCTCGCCCACGTCCCGCGCCCGCACCAGCACATTTAGCGCCGCGCCATCCCGCAGCAAATTCGCCGCCACGTGTGCGCCAATATATCCCGTCGATCCCGTTAAAAATATCGCCATTCACGAATTCCGTTTCTTCTCGCTCCGGTCTTTGCTCTTAGCTTCTAGCTCTTAGCGCCTATGCTCTTATGCCTTTCACCACGATCCGCCATTCGTTCCCGTCTTCACAGTTTCCCCATTCTCCAAACTCCGCGCCGGACGCGCCTCCAGCGGCCTTCCCTCAATTAAAGGATACGTCCACTTTCGCAGCGCCGGAATATGCACATTGATCCAGTAATCCCACCAATCGAGCATTCGCGCCTTGTATCGAAATACTTCCCGCTCATCTTCCACCAGCGCGTGCGACAACTTCTCCACATTGTCGGCCGCGAAATCATGCTCGTTAAAAAGGATGAACGGCTCAAACAGCTCAATTAGTTTTTCCAGACGCTCCAGATTTCTCTCGGCTTTCACCAGCGGCGTCTTCTTCAACGGCAGTGGCGACATAATCCGCTGAATCGATTTCACAATCGCCTTCTGTGCAGGTGCCGACATTCGCTGGTAGCGCGTCTTCGATACCGGAATCGCATCAAACCGCAGGCGCAGCCAGGATTCCAAACCCTCCTGCGCCCGGTAATGCTTGCGATGCGCCAGCGAGGTCAGCTCAATCGACCGCCCCATATCGCAAGGATTCATCGCCGATGTCGCCAACTGATACAACTCGTCATGCCGCCGCTCCACAATCGCCGCCGCAATCAGCGTCATCCCGTCGCATACCGCGTCCACTGGAATAATGTCCAGCCGCTTGCTCTCATTCGACGGCAACTGCCGGAAATAGGTACCCAACAGATAAGACAGCGACGCCGACGTATTGATCCCCTCATTCCACCCCAAAAAGGGCTTCGCCACCGAAGTCTCCACGATCGCCGGACGCACTACCGCAATCGGCAACCCCGCGCCATACTTCACAATCAGTGACTCCGCCAAGCTCTTGGTCAGCGTATAAGTATTCGGCCAGCCCAACTCCTTCGCCCGCCGCGTTCCCGCCTCGGTCAAATACGTCTTCAGCCACCGAATTCGATTCTTGCGGATCTGATTCTCCAGCGCCGCGCCCTGCAGCCCTTTCGCCGCATGTTCCTTCGCCAGCGACTGCGACCTCAGCCCCGCCGTCACTTCCTCGCCCTCGGCCTGCGCCTCCGCGTGCGCGATTACTTGATGCAGCGACCGCCACTCCTGCTCCGCGTCAAAGTCTGCCACGTGATGCGGCGTGTAATTTGGAATCAGCTTCTCCGTCACCCGTCCGTCGCGTTCACCCGCCACATAGCAAGTGGAAAGATGCAGCAACCCCGCATGATCCATCTGCTGCAGAAACTCCAGGATATTCATCGCCGCATCCGTATTGGTCGCCAGCGCATCCCGCAAATCCGGATTGAAATCGGTCAATCCTGAACTGTTCACGATCAGATCCAGATTCTTCTGCAGCCGTCGCGCGACCTCCGCGTCCAGCCCCAGCCCCTCGCGCGTAACGTCTCCCTCAACCACCTCCACCTTTTCGCGCAGGTATTCTCCGAGCCCAGTTCCGTATTTTTCAAACAGCGGATCGAACACTGGCGATTCTTCCACGATCTTTTCAAACCGCCGCTGTGCCGGATTCGATTTTTGCCGCCGAATCAGCAGATAAATTCGCGCGATCTTCGGCAACTCCATCAACGTATTCGCCAGCCAGACCTTGCCAATAAATCCGGTCACCCCGATTAACATCACGTGCTTGCCTGCTAGCGCACGCCTCACCGAGAATCCCGGCGCTTGCTGCCGACCCTCGAAATGCACAATGGGACGTTCCCGTACCGTCGATTCTCGCCCTGATGCGATCGCGGCAGCCTTCAGTTCCTCCAAGGTTATATCCAATTGCCGCGCCAGCGTCTTCGGCGCCCGCCGCCCATCCGGAGCCTGGTCCTGAACCCGCGCAAACGCTCCGCGCGGCCGGATGACCGGCTCCAGCAACCGTCCCGTCGCTACGCCGTCGCGAAATTCCAATCGGTTCGCCACAATCCGCTTCACTCCAAGATGCTGCGCCAGGGGCTTCATCACGTGTTCCAGGCCCTGACTCACCAGCACCACGTCCGCTCCCGCGCGCACCAGTTCCTGCACGCGCTCCACTCCACGAGCCTTCAACTGCGGTTTCAATTTGTATTGGAAGTACTCTTCGCCCAGCAGATCCAACCGGTCGCGCGTCACGCCCCGCAAGGCCGTGTGGACCACGCGCGTCGCGAATTTCCGGTTTGTGGAATAAAGAAAGGGACGCAACGCCGCCATCACGAAGATCAGACCGCGTCGCCGGAAACGCTCCGAGAAGGTCTGCGCGTTCCAGGTAAAGAACGCCACCGGCTGCACCACCGTCAGGTCCAGCAAGCTCCCCTCCACGCGCCAATACACGGTGGGCGAAACGCGGGGGGACGCGTCGGGTTTGAGGATTGACTGTTCCAAAGCGAATTCATCCCTGTCGCAGGGATTTCCCAGCGTAGGCGGACCAATGTTCTATTGTAAACAATACACCGCAATCCCCGAAGCCCTTATAGGTGGTGGTAGTGGGCGACTTTGAGATTTCCCCAGAACTCCAGCGGCATCCCGCCTCCGATGCCGTCTCTCGCGTCACGGCCGCTATGGGGCGCAAGGGCGGAAAGATCGGCGGCAAACGGCGTTTGACCCACCATGACCCCGGAGCGGGTCCGGGAAGTGGCGCTCAAAGCCGCTAATGCTCGCTGGGCCAGCACCAATCGGAGTAATCAATGTGGATAGGAACTTCACTCTTGAGCGCACGATCCAAGCGCGGTTTGGACCACTTAGGACGCTCTGCGGATCGTGCGGGAGTCTACGGAAGGCGAATACCATTGGGAAGGTAAGTATCTCAAGCCGAAGGCGACTTCTGCTTTAGCGCATTTCTTAGCGCATGTAGAGCGTACATGGCATCATCCAAAGCATCCCTCTCCACTTCAACATCAGGTCCGGTCTTCTGGTAAAGATCCCGCGTGCGCGCAACGATGGCCTCTTCCGCGTCAGAAAGTTCCTTTTCAATTGCAGGCGTGTTTATTTTCAGAAGAGCTGTCCGATACTTAGCTCTCCATTCGCTAGGGTCCATAATTCAACCCCCGAGATCGCCCCGGCCACCGCCTTTCATGTCCAATTACATTCGAACTGCGAACAGTCTAGATGTCTGTGGCGTCAGACACATCGCCATATGCGCATAGTCACATGGCGGGCCGAAGCGACATCCGGAGTGAAACAGGCGAACGCGCGGCCTAAAATGGGCGGGGAAGTACGCGCTATCAATGGGATTGGCCCGATTCGCCTGCGGAAGCCAACCGGCACCACTACTTCTGAGGTGCACCGTGTCGGGAAACAAGACATGCGCAAGGCCTAACTGCTGATTTCGGTCGGATGTGGTCGCGTTCGATTCTTTCCACAAAACTTACGCTCCAAATTCGCTCGTCGGATTTTCGCGGCAGCCGCATTTTCACACTCCCGTAACAATCTTCCCGTATAGTGACGAGCTTTAGCACTGCAACAGACCTTTAATCATCGTGCAACCCGAGGAATAACGATGGCTACTGCATCGCCCACGATACTCGACCAGAAACTCGCCCGCTCTCCCGGCAAACTCGGGATGCTGGTTTTCGGCGTCGTGCTAGTCATTGGAGTCGGCTACGCCGGCTCCAGCCTGCTTCACGATCTTTCCTTCGTGCACAGCGATTCCATCCTCCCCTTCCTGCTTCTGGGCCTCGCCCTGCTGGTTGCGCTCGGCTTCGAGTTCGTCAACGGATTCCACGACACAGCCAACGCCGTGGCCACGGTCATCTACACTCACTCGCTCGAGCCTCACATCGCCGTCGTTTGGTCGGGCTTCTGGAATTTCCTTGGCGTTCTCGCTTCCAGTGGTCTGGTTGCATTCGCCATCGTCTCGCTGCTGCCGGTCGAACTGATTTTGCAAGTCGGCAGCAAAGCCGGATTCGCTATGGTCTTTGCCTTACTCGTCGCCGCCATCATATGGAACCTGGGCACCTGGTATTTCGGATTGCCCGCCTCCAGTTCGCACACGCTCATCGGCTCCGTCATCGGCGTCGGCATCGCCAACCAGCTCATGAACGCCAGAACCGGCACCAGTGGCGTCGACTGGGGTCAGGCCGCCAACATCGGCAAGTCGCTGCTGCTCTCGCCCATCGTCGGTTTCGGTTGTGCCGGCCTCCTGCTGCTCCTCGCTAAAGCCCTCATCAAAGATCCCAAGCTTTATCAGGCTCCCGAAGGCACCGAGCCTCCGCCGTTCCACATCCGCTGCCTGCTCATCCTCACCTGCACCGGCGTCAGCTTTTTTCACGGCTCCAATGACGGACAAAAAGGCATGGGCCTCATCATGCTGATTCTCATCGGCACCGTTCCCACCGCCTACGCTCTCAATCACGCCGTCACCTACAAAGATTCGCAGGATTTCATCGCCGTCTCGATTCAAGCTGCCGACACGCTCACTAAGTACGTCAGCCCCAACGCCGCTGTCGGCGATGCCCACGACGACGTTACCGACTACATCCGCACCAAAGATTTCACTCCCAACACCATGCTTGCCCTGCGCACCCTGGTCAGCGACATCGGCAATGAAACCGCTCTCTACAAAGAGATGAAGAACATCCCCAACGACCAGGTGCGTAACTTTCGCAATGACATGTATCTCGTCAGCGAAGCCATCCGCCTCATGCAGAAGAGTCACAACCCGACTTTCTCCGCCTCCGAAACTGCCGTCCTCGCCAACTACAAGAAGCACATCGACCACTCCACCCGCTTTATTCCTCTTTGGGTAAAAGTCGCCGTGGCTATGGCTCTCGGCCTCGGAACCATGGTCGGATGGAAGCGCATCGTCGTAACCGTCGGAGAAAAGATCGGTAAGAGCCATCTGACCTACGCGCAAGGCGCAGTCGCCGAAATCACCGCCATGGCCACCATCGGCGCCGCCGACGGCTTCGGTCTCCCGGTCAGCACCACCCACGTCCTCTCCTCTGGCATCGCCGGCACCATGGCCGCCAACCACTCCGGCATCCAGTGGTCCACCGTCCGCAACCTGGCTCTGGCCTGGGTCCTAACCCTGCCCGTAGCCATGATGCTCTCGGGATCGCTATTCTGGCTCTTCCGCAAAACGTTCTGAAGAGAATGATGATTAAGCTACGCCCTCCCTAGTCTTGTCATCCTGAGCGCAGTCTGGCGATCCGCGAAGCGGATCGCCAGACGAAGTCGAAGGATCCCTTGCACGTTCCGCGCCGCCATTGGCTACGCAAGGTGTTTCTATCAGCGATCCGAATGCCTCCCCACTAGGCCGTGCCCTCCCGATTAACCACCCTCGTCGCCGTTCCCCGCTAAAATAGATTTTTCAGCACGGACTCATAATCTATGGACAAACTGGTCATCCGCGGCGGCGAGCCGCTGCTTGGAACGGTGCGCGTTAGCGGCGCAAAAAACGCCGCGCTTCCCTGCATGGCCGCCGCCTTGCTCACCGACGAACCCGTCATCCTCGAAAATATTCCGCAAGTGCGCGACATTCAAACCACGCGCAACCTGCTCGCCGCCATGGGCGCCGAGGTCGAACTCGGCTACGGACGCGCCCACCACCGCACCACGCTCCACTGCAAAAATCTCTCCAGCCCCGAAGCTTCCTACGAACTGGTCAAGACCATGCGCTCCTCCACGCTCGTCCTCGGGCCTCTCGTCGCCCGCTGCGGCCGCGCCCGCGTCTCGCTCCCCGGCGGTTGCGCCATCGGCAGCCGCCCCATCGACCTACACATCAAGGGACTCGAGCAGCTCGGCGCAAAAATCACGCAAGACCACGGCTACGTCGAAGCCACCGCCGATCGCCTCAAAGGCACGGAATTTGTTTTCGACAAGATCACCGTCACCGGCACCGAAGATCTGCTCATGGCCGCCACTCTCGCCGAAGGTGAAACCATTCTGCAGAACTGCGCCCGCGAACCCGAAGTCAGCGACCTCGCCGCCTTGCTCAACAAAATGGGAGCAAAAATTGAAGGCGCAGGGACCCCCACCATCCGCGTGAAGGGCGTGAGCAAATTGAAAGGCGCGAAGCACCGCATCATACCCGACCGCATCGAAGCCGGCACCTTCCTGATCGCCGGCGCCATGACCGGCGGCGACCTCAACATTGCCGGATGCGATCCCACTCACCTCGGCGCAATCCTTGGTAAACTGAAGGAGGTCGGCGTCAAAACCAAATCCACATCCGATTCCGTCCGCGTCATGGGCGACAATCCTTTCACCGCCTCCGACATGTCCACCGAAGAATTTCCCGGCTTCCCCACCGACATGCAAGCGCAATTCATGGCGCTGGCCACGCAAGCCGAAGGCGCTTCCATCATTACCGAAAACATTTTCGAGAACCGCTTCATGCACGCCCAGGAATTAGTCCGCATGGGCGCAAACATTAAAATCGAAGGCCGCCGCGCCGTGATCCGTGGCAAAACTCCGCTCAGCGCCGCCGCCGTCCTGGCCTCCGACCTCCGCGCTTCCGCATCGCTTGTCCTCGCTGCCCTGGTCGCCGACGGCGAGACCATCATCGACCGCGTCTACCACATCGATCGCGGATATGAACACATCGAAGAAAAACTCCGCGCCGTCGGCGCACAAATCCGCCGCATCGGGGAAATGTTCCCAAAGAAAGCGGCGCCCGCCAGAGCTTAGAAGGCTGCTGTAAGAAATCCCGAATGTAGGTATCACCGTGGAAGAGCGGCGCTTCAGCGCCGCGTCAGTGCACCAAGCTAAGAGCGGGCTTCAGCCCCTGTGGTCGTCTTGCTCGAAATTGCAACCTTCACTCCCGCGTCAACTTCTCAATCACTTCCCGACGCTGCGGATAAGCCCGCACCAGCTCTTCGCGCTTCGCCATTTCAAAATCCTCAAAATCAAATCCTGGCGCCACCGTGCACCCGACGAGCGCAAACCCTTTTCCATCCCTCACTCGCGATGCAAACCAGCATCCCGCCATGACCACTGCCTGCAACACCTCGCCCTCCTCCGGATCACTCCCCAGCAGAATCTGTGAATACCGCCCGTCCTTGTCGATCGCATGAACAGCAACTGTTGCGCCCAGATAGAAGTGCCACATCTCATCGGATCGCAAACGGTGGAACGCCGAAAAATTCTGTCCCTCGAGCAGAAAATAAATAGCCGTGGAAACCGCCCGCGGTCCCGGAAACTGCCTCGGCAAATTCTCTTTCGCCAAAATCAAGTTGCCCTTATAAGTCTGCCGGTAATACCCGCCCTCCGGATGCGCCGCCAGCCTGAGCTTCTCAATCCAATATCCCGCGTCCTTTATCATCGGCCTCCTCCCGCGTATGGTCACTATAACAATGCGAAACGTTTTCCATTCCTCCCTCACTATCGGATAGGAGAACCGCCCATGCCAATCCCGGAAGTTGCTCTCGCCTACGAATTGGACGCTGCGTGGATCATCGCTCTCTGGCTCGCGATCCACGGGGGCCATCCCGCCCCGGAGATCGCCGCCGCCGAAGCCATCGCCGCCCTTGCACCATGTCTCAGCGGAACCCAACCCTCACTCTCGTTTTCGCAGCTGCAAACGCGGGTTGCTGCTTTCGATAGCTGAGGCGACCGAACGCGCCGAGGTAGCTGCTGCTAACCCCCAGCCACAGCAAAACCAAAGCCAGATAAATCGTCAGTGCTGCTTTCAAGTATTCGCGCCCAATGCCAGCCCTTGCTTACTAGCAAACCGCTGCCTGAAATGCGGGTAAGCTCCCACCTCTCAGGTTCGCCCACCACCGGCGGGAAGCCCACCCTTGCATCCTCTGCAAGGGTGGGATCGTCTACTGTGACATTGCGGATAGAACGTTTCGTTCCATCTTCTGTATAAATTCCACCAAGAACTTCGCTTCTGTGCTATTCTCTCGCGGTACCTCGCGGGCCCCGCGCGGCATCCCCGGATGCCGCCACCTACAATGAGGCGGCCCTACCTGCGTTCCCTTTCCTCGCACGGATCGCGGATGGAGGAGTTGCGAGCACACCCGTCGTGTGCGTGCAGCCTCCCTCCGGCGCATGCCCACCCGGAATCAACCTGAATCACGAGGAGATAAAATGAAATTCAAGAAACTCACACCCAATCTAGTTGTTCGCAACGTCGAAGCCAGCCTCAATTTCTACCGCAACGTGCTCGGCTTTCAGCCCGGCTTCACGGTCCCTGACGCGCCGCCGTATGTCTTCGGCTCCGTAACATCGGACGGCGTGGAGATTTTCTTCAACGACCAAAAAGCCGTCGCTGAGGACTATCCCGCTCTCGGCGCCAAGCCCATCGGCGGCAGCCTCACTCTGTTCATTGAAGTCGAAGAGTTCGAAGATCTCTTCCAGAGAGTGCAGCAGCACGGCGCAAAGATCACCATGCCAATGAAAGATCAGTTCTATGGCATGCGCGAGTTCGCCTTCGAAGATCCCGAAGGCTGGGTGGTCACTTTCGCGGAAAGAATAAAGTGATTTGCTTATCAGGGAACCGGACTTATGTCCAGTTCCCGTGCTGCGCATATTGATCCGCGCCCATAAAGTGCAGCGATACATACGGCTCTTCGCCCACCACCCAACTATCGTGTCCTGGCGCAATGTAGAAAACATCGCCAGCTTTCGTCTCGATGACGCGGCCATCGTCCATCGCAGCCGTCGCCCGCCCCGACACAACCAGCCCGACATGCTCCACCATGCAACTCTTCGCGCCCGCAGCCTTCCCCACATGCAGCGACCATTTCCACCCCGGCTGGTAGGTCGCCCTTCCAATCGTCATCCCACCCACATGAATAACTTCAAACTTTCCCTTTTCAAAAGTTCGCACTTCATCCGGTTGCTCAAACCGCTTTAGGATCACTTCATGCATGAGCCCTCCTAATCGCTAAGCCTGTTTTAGCTGTCCCGCCTCTGTCTCTCCGTCCTTTGAAAGACAGGACGGGGATTTTGATTGTGTGGGACGGACACTCCTGTCCGTCGCTTTTGACTTTGACTTTGATTCTGAACCGGCCCTGCCCGCAGACACCAGAAAGGCCACGACTCCCGCCGTGGCCCTCTTCATGTTTTATCCGTGCAAATCCGCGGCAAAGAAGTTCTAGTGTCTTCCTCCGCCCGGTCCGCCGCGTCCGCCACGATCCCGCCCGCCACCACCAGGCCGTCCGCCGCGCCCACCGCGTCCACGATCGCGCCCGCCGCCACCGGGACGCCCCCCACGTCCGCCACGGTCGCCACCATGCGGCCGATCACCCTGAGGACGATCGCTGCCGCCAACGGGCGCTCCGCCTTCGCGATTGAAGTTTGGTTCAGCCTCATCGGGAAAATCGCCGCCGCCTTCAATCACCATCGTTCCGGTTAATACCGGAGCAGGAGCAGCTTCACCTTCCACAACCGCTGCTGCTGGTGCGCCCTCCGCAACGCCGCCACCCATCTTCGCGCGCTGCTCTTTCAGGATTGCCTTCCGCGACAACCGGATGCGATTGCCCTCGACTGCCAGCACCTTCACCAGTACCTGATCGCCCTCCTTCAACTCGTCGCGAACATCCGCAATGCGATGCTCCGCCACTTCGCTGATGTGCAGCAAACCGTCGGTGCCCGGAATGATCTCGACAAACGCGCCGAAATCCGCCAGCCGCGTCACCTTGCCCAAGTATGTTTTCCCAACTTCCGCTGTCGCCGTCAGATCGCCGATGATCTGCAGCGCCTTTGCCGCCGACGCCTGGTCGCTCGACGCAACTTTCACCAACCCGGAATCTTCCACATCGATCTTGACTCCGGTTTGTTCCACGATGCTGCGAATCATCTTGCCGCCCGGCCCAATCAGGTCGCGAATCTTGTCGACCGGAATCTGCACCGTGTAGAAGCGTGGAGCGAAATCGGAAATCTTCTCCCGTCCCGAGGAAATAATTTCTTCCATCTTCCCGAGAATGTGCAACCGTCCACGCTTTGCCTGCGCCAGCGCCTCTCGCATAATCTGCGAAGTAATGCCGGCAACTTTAATATCCATCTGCAGTGCGGTGATCCCATCCTTCGTGCCGGCAACTTTAAAATCCATGTCGCCGTAATGATCTTCCGCGCCTGCAATGTCAGTGAGAATGGCATACTGCTCGCCTTCCTTCACCAATCCCATCGCAACTCCAGCTACCGGAGCCTTCAGCGGAACTCCCGCGTCCATCAATGACAACGACGCTCCGCAAACCGTCGCCATCGATGACGATCCATTCGACTCCAGAATGTCCGACACCACGCGCATCGCGTAAGGCCACGCCTCTTCCGTCGGCAGCACCGCCGACACCGCTCGCTCTGCGAGCGCGCCGTGTCCAATCTCTCTGCGTCCCGCCCCCCGCAAGAAAGCAACCTCTCCCACGGAGAAAGGAGGAAAATTGTAGTGCAGGATAAATCTCTTCTTGGCCTCGCCTTCGAAGCCTTCGAGGCGCTGCATGTCGTCGCTGGTGCCGAGGGTGGTGGTAACCAGGGCTTGGGTTTCGCCGCGGGTGAAGATGGCGCTGCCGTGGGTGCGGGGCAGGATTCCGGCTTCGATCCAGATGTCGCGGACTTCGTCGAAGGCGCGGGCATCCGGACGGCGCTTCTTTCCCAACACTTCCTCGCGGAAGATGCGTTCGCGCAGAGTTTCAAAGTAGTGCTTCAGCTTCGCTTGCGCTTCTTCGTCATCCTCGGGAATTTCTGCCTGCAACTTTTTCTTGAGCTCTTTGACCAGCGTGTGACTTTCCGCCTTGGGATGTTTCTTCGTATCCAGGCGGTCCGACAAATCGGCGCCGACTTTCTTTCTCAGCGCGTCGAAGTACGCCTGATCGAATTCCGGCGGCGTGACTTCGCGTTTTTTCTTTCCGACTTTTGCGCGCAGGTCGTTGATGGCGGCACAAATCTTTTTGATTTCGGTATGGCCGAATTCAATCGCGTCGACAACGATTTCTTCGCTCACTTCTTTCGCGCCCGATTCGATCATCACAATGCCGTCGGCGGTGCCGACGACCATGATGTTCAGCAGGCTCTCGCGCATCTCGTCGTAGGTGGGATTGATCACGAACTGGCCATTGAGTTGACCGACGCGCACCGCGCCGATGGGCCCGAGAAACGGAATATCGGAAAGCGTGAGCGCGCAGGACGCGCCGTTGATTCCGAGAACGTCAGGATCATTATTCGTGTCGGCGGAAAGCACGAAGGCGATGACCTGAGTCTCGCACTTGAACCCCTCGGCGAACATCGGCCGCACGGGACGATCAATCTGGCGACTGGTGAGCACTTCGCGCTCGCTCATGCGGCCTTCGCGCTTGATGAAGCCGCCGGGAAAGCGTCCACCGGCGTAAGTGTATTCGCGGTAATCGACGGTGAGGGGGAAGAAATCGATGCCCTCGCGCGCTTCGGCGTTGGCGACGGCGGTGGCGAGGACGACGTTATCGCCCATGCGGACGACGGCCGCTCCGTGGGCCTGTTTGGCCAATTTTCCGGTTTCAAATGAGAGTTGCTTCCCGCCGGCTAGGTCGACGGTGACGGTGCTAACTTCTGGTTTCATATTCATCCTTAATTATTTTGATCAGGAACGCGGTTGCGTTTTCCGGTTGGCGCGGGTTGCGTGAATGGAAAGGCGCGTAGGCCATGGATGAGCGGGTGCCAATGAGAGCTGGGCCCGAAAATATGCGGGCGGAGTGGCTCAATGCTGTACCGGCTTCGAGAGGAAGGCGGTGTTCTCAGAAATATCCCGGAGGAAGCTCGGAAACATTACGGCCTCCGGAACCACACTATTTGCGGATGCCGAGTTTCCCAATGACCGTCTTGTAGCGCTCGGAATCGTATCTCTTGAGGTAGTCGAGCAAGCGACGCCGCTTGCTGACCAGCATAAGCAGGCCGCGGCGCGAGCCGTGGTCCTTCTGGTGCGTCTTGAAGTGATCCGTCAGTTGGCCAATGCGTTCACTAATGATGGCGATCTGGACCTCCGGACTCCCGGTGTCAGTCGCGTGCGTCTGATACTGGTCAATGACAGATTTCTTTTGCTCTCTGGCTAGCACTAACCTGGTGCACTCCTGTTCTGGTTTCGATTTATCTTGGTGACAGTAGTGAGGATATCATGCGTGAGGCGAGGGCGTAAAGCGTAGACTCCCCATTTCCGAGGGGCACAGTTCGAAACTTCGTTAGCATCTGATCGCTCCTTTGATGCTGTTCAGGTATTCCTCTGAATTTGAGAATATCTGCTCGTACGAGTTCTTGGCCATCATCATGTTGTAGCTGTTCACGGAGACTCCGCTGAGGGGGAACTCCCCGCGCTGGCTCGAGGTTTCCAGCAGCAACATCGCCTTCTTTGGCGAGAGCGGATAAAACAGCTCAAATTTCTCAGGAGGTTTCCGCGTGTATCCGGCTTGCAGGTTAACTACAGGCTGGTCTGCTGTGATGAATGGCGTGTCGCTGGCGTTGTCGATGAGTACGAGTTTGAACTTCCCACGGTCGATAAACAGACTCTGTCCGACTGCCATCGCCATCAAAGGACTCAAGGCCCCCATTAGCCGGCGAACATCGCAACCGTTGAACTCTGATCCGATCACATCTATAGCTGCCTCTATGGTTTGCTTCGTCCTCGTGTATTGCACGCAAATCCCGTGCAGGAACGAAGCTGCTTGTTCGCTGTCGGAATAAAAGTCAACGCTTCCGCTAGCATCCGCTGTAGGAAAACGAGCAGGTCGTCCTCGATTCTCTGGTGATAATCCTCCTGTCCTTGGGCGATCGCCCTCCAACGCAGACAGAAATTTGGGGTCGGCGTTCCTACCCAACTGCTTCCTCAGCCCCGTCGGGAACAAGTAGGTTGCCATGAACTGTTTTGGCATTGCCTTAGGGGACTCGCTGGGGTGCTTACCGAAGAACTCTTCTATCAATCGAAGCTCGTTTTGCGTCAGATCCTGCAGCGGGTAAGAAAACCTCTCACAGGCAACCGGTCAGGTTTGCCAGAGAGATTCGCCCTTCTCGAAGGCAGTAAATCAAATCGCGCTCTGCCCATGGCCTCAGGTAGGCACGAAACACGTAATGTTGATTTTTCGTTATTTTGTGTTCCATCGGCGTAGAGCAGGTCGCTACCTAATCGAGAACTGTTTTTTCCTCCAGGCCCTATACTCCGCGGTAGAAATCCCCCCCTTCTCATACAGGAGCTTCATAAAGCTTCGGTGCATTCTTGACCTCCAAAAGCGAGTACATGGAATGCACGAGATATGTCACATTCCCCGCCGTCCGTCGCGTGAACAGGTCTTTCTTGAAGAGGTGCGCGTGAACCCCATTTCTCACTTCACGTACCTCATGGAGGCATTCCTTGAGGGGTATCGATTGCTCCTTCCTCCAGTAGCGAAGTCCGTCATGCGGAATCCAGTGTCGAGCGAATGCCCTCTTGATCAACCCGTGAAGTTGCTTGCAGCGATCCTTCGGCCTCCTGGTTTCGACAAAGTCGAAGATTCGCAACAGGGCTTCGAGTTCGCAAACTCGCACCACCAGCGCGGCGAAATAGGCTCGCGCCTTGTAGCATCTTTGGGCTTCCTTGCAGTAGAAACGGGCCGCATCCCACAGCTTGTTTTGGCTGACTCGCTTTGTCTTCGGTTTCCGCCGCATCCGCGCCTCACCCGAACTAGTGTGTCTCAAGAATCGAAGCAACGGCGAAAACTCTTTGGCGGGCCTAGGTAGCTGCCCAACTCCGCGCCGGGTGCTGGCGGGTGGCCCACCATTTACGCCACGACCGCAGAGGGTGGCCCATCCTCGCGTCCCTTGCGAGGGCACGATGCTGCCGAAAGCGGGGCCCTCAATCCTCCCGGCCCCTAGTTATCGGCACCATTTCAATTTGAGGCTGCCTCGTCCGTCGCGGTTTTCGACGTGCGGTTGCCACTGAACTCGATCATTCGGATTTCGTCAGGCGCAACCGTTCAACCGGCAGCTGCCACCAGCAAGGCCTCGACCTTGGAATCCAGATCTTGAGCGACCTTGAGGGCCTCGGGGCTTCCGTATGTGGCGAGAAAACTCGCCATACGGTCGTAGGAAAGATGAACTCCATCCGGACGTTCGTCAATCAGAATCGTCACTGGCGCGTAGGAACCGGCGTCCTGCACATGCTGCATCATCGCGCTCATGGTGACGGGGTTGCCCACAATGAAACGCAGACTCTGCCGGGCTTTGGCTCCGTTTCGCTTGCGTAGCACTTCGCCTAGGTTCATGCGCGTGAACTCCATCAATTCCGTGGGGTCAGTCGCGCCGCGGACGATCTTTTCTCCACTTCGGCAAAGCTTTTTGCCGCGGCGACATTCTTACTAAACGCGTTCATTTCCGGATGCCCAATAGCCGCTTCGAACGTGGCCACGACATCATGGAAGCCTTTGGAAGAGGTCACTCTGAATCGCTGCACCTTTGATTTCTTTCGTTGCCATACTCCCCCTCTCCGTTTCGTTCCTGGTTTCCAAGCGGGCCGGCTCGCTTTTTCCCGGCTGTATGGTCGGCACTATCTTAACTTGAGGCTGGACCGTCCGTCGCGGTTTTCGACGGAGCCTGCCCTGAGGGCAGCCGAAGGGCGGATGCCGCTGAGCCTGTGACGTCTGAACATCGCCAGCAAGTGGAAAATTTCTGGCAAGCACAATCTCTAAATCCTTCCCTTTTAACCTCCTGCAGCTGATCCCGAACCGGGAACGCCGTCACCGCTGCTATAAAATGGTCGGCCTTGGTTAGCAAAAAGAAATACCTCATCTCGATCCTGCAGCCGAATTCGACCCCATCGCTAACTCCATTATTCTCAATATTTTAGCCCCAACCCCTTGGATCGAAAGATTTTGCACCGGTGCCGCCATATCCACGTCTCGCAATTCTCACAATGCAAAGAACTTAACTGAAAGGTATGCTTTCTTTCGAGGTCCCGATCAGCGTGGCGCTGGGGGGACGGTAGATGAGACCGATCACGATGCCAGCGACAAGCCACTCGACGAAGTAAGCTGCCATCTGTTGGAGGGTCAGTTTCAGTCCAATGTTCAGGTTCACATAGTTGTGGACGACAAACGAGCCGATCGCGAAGACTCCGATCAACGCTCCGAATAGGGCACCGGAGCGTGCACCTGCGGCGACGATGGAGCTGTCGTGGCAGAGCAGGGCGTAAATCACCGCAAGTGCCAGTATCGCCAGGAACATGGCGGCCACTCCAACCGGCATATGGCTCATCTGTCCTTCCTTGGGGCGGTACACAGCGGGGTATTTGAGGAACTCGTTCCTAAGCGGCGGGAACAGGGCAAACGAGAGTCCCCCGAGGACAAAATATGCCACGAAGGCGCCAAGGGCGGCGGGACCGATGCGTGAGAGGTTCATTCGCGATCCTTTCCAAATCACAGATGGGTTACCAGAGCCGGAGGAGTCTGGCCACCTTTCGCTGGTTCGATTGTCGGCACCATCTTAACTTGAGGTTGGACCGCGCGTCGCGGTTTTCGAGTATGGGTATCGGTGAGCTCGATCGTTGAGTTCATCCGCAGCTTGAAAGGTTTTCCGATCACGGGGGATGCGGACACTTTGCCGAGCATGCGAATTAGGACCGTGCGGGCGGATTAATCGGGAGTCAAGGCGAGAAACTCTTCGTGTCCCTCGAAGATCTCGTGCAGCAGACTGCGGACTTGCCGCTTCGGGGCTACCGGCTTCGGCTCACGGAGCTTCAGGGTTTCATCCTGGGAATAGGGCTCCACTTGCGGAGCGACCTCTAGGCTGGCTGGCATGGGATGCCTCCCTTTCCATCAAGAGAAGGAATGTGAACTCACAGAAAAGGTAGCCAATTTGGCTGCGGCAGAGTAGAAGCTCATTTGGCACTCGGGCGTCGAGATTGACTACAACGTAAAGCATATCCAGATTGTTGGGGCTGAGGCCGTGGCGAGAGAGGATTTTCGCGGCGACATCACTTTGCAGCGATGCGAAACGGAAGGTGGCACGGCGATCGCGGTGAAGAATGAATTGGACGAAGCGGTTGCAGAGCCCGCAGACGCCGTCGTAAAGCAGGGTGGGGTGTGGCATGGGTAGGCGACACAGAAGACTTTAGCATTTCGGATTTAGAGTTGCGTTGTGATCTGCGGCTGGGGATCCTGACATTTCCTGATTTGTACGCGCAGCTCTCGCGCCTCGCGCTGTAGGTCCTGCGCCATGCGCCAGTAGTTATCTTGCTGGATCTTTTCCGGCGCTTGAGAGGCTTGTTTGGTCAGACGCAGAATCTCATCCTCAAGAACTTTCAGGCGAGCCTGTAGTGCTTCTACTAACATCGATGGGGCCTAACGAGGAAAGTATATCCGAGTTTCTGCAGATTCCGGAGGGCTTCGCCCTGCGTGGCAGCCGAGGCGGCTGTCCCCACACGAGTTGTGTGGGGGAATGACAAGTCAAAGGCGGCGGACAGGAGTGTCCGCCCCACACGTTCATGAGCCGAGGCGGAGTAGTTCGGATCGCAGGCGGAGGTGGTGCTGAGTTTGGCGGAGATAGGCCATCTCGTTGGCGGCGGATTTTCCGCGGATGATCTTGATGAGTTGCTGCTTTTCGTTGGGCGACCAGCGGGGCAGGTCGGGGACTAGCGCCAGGATTAGGGCCCAGTCTTCGAGGGACTGGCACTGGATTTGAGTCCAGCGGGCGGGGTTGATTTCTAGGGCGCGGGTTATGGAGCCGATAGAGGCCTGGCGGATTTTCTGGCTGTCGCCGTCGAACTCGCGCGCCATGCGGCGGTTGATGAGTAGGCCGACATTGCGGGTGGAAAAAGTGTCCCAGAGGCCGGTGCGTTCTGCTCGACCCAATTCATAGAACACGTGGGCCTCGGCGAGACGTTTCAAGGTGCGGGGCGGAGTGCGGTATTGCGGGTTGGCGGCGATTTTTTCTTCCTCGCTTTCACACAACTTCTGAAGATCCGCACGGCCGGGACGGAAGCCCAGTTTTCGGTAGAACCAGAAGGCGCCAGAGTCGATGGCTTCGTCGTTGTTCTGGCCGATCTGATAGGGATAAATCGAAATGCATTTTGCGGCGGTCAGAGCGCGCAGGCAGCGCAGGGCTTGGGCGTAGATCCAGGCGGTTTCCCCCTGACGATAGGTATAGAAAGTGTTGAAGCCAACCTCGATCCATTCGCAGAGTCCGATGGCTTCGATGTAGTTGATGGGTACGCCGTTTTTCAGCGTGTAGCCGGCGAGATAAGCACGGAGCGGAAGACGGCGGGCGGGAGCCAGTCCCCAAAAATGCATTACGACGCCGCGGCCGAGGTCGGCGCGAACGACGCAGCGCGGGTCGCCGAGCGTGGTGCCATAGAGCTCGCGGTAGCGAACGACCATGATTTCGCGGATGGCGTGCATGACGGATTCTCCGGCGGTCCCGGAAAGTTTTTCGAACTTGGGTGCGGGCAGGGTGAGTTCGTCAGAGAGAGAAACTTCGTTGCGCTGGATGAGTGGGCGGTCGTGGAAGTAGAAGCGGCGAGGACGCGCCCAGTTACTGGTGCGGGAGAGTTTGAGGTTTTCGAGTCTCCAGCTAACGGGGAGACGAAGTGAGTCGTAGAGTTCGGCGCGATGGCGGGCGGGAAGTGGGAGTTGCGCGAAGCGGTTGAGGAGCCAGGGGAGCGGATTCTGGCGGCCGCGGGCGGCGTGGAGCCAGCGCGTCCACGGGATGTTGGCTTCGACGTCGGCATCTTCTTCGAGGAGCGGAATGAAACGCGGCCAGGTGTTGCCACGGGCCCTCTCGGCTTGGTAGTCGTCCCAATAGTCATTCCAGGCGATGTCGACATTGCGGGGGATGCGGCGCACGAGCCAGTGGGCGACGTCGAAGGAAAGAGTGTCCTGCATGGTGGTGCCGGCGATGCCGGAGGTATCGAAATCGTCGAACAGGGACAGGTCGGCATTCGTAGAGCAAAGTTTCTCGATGCGTTCGTGAAACGTGTTGAGAAGACGTTCGACGCGCGGGACGAGAGACGGCCCGTGCGGAAACGCGCGGAGGAAGAGCAGGCATTCGTGTAAGCGGATGAGGTGATGAGGATCGTTGAGTTGGAGCTTGGAGAGTTGAGCCAGGAGGCTGGCGATGTGGGTGACGTGTCCAGGGTCGAAGCGATTCTTGGCAGCTTCGAGTTCGGCGAGGAGATGGTTGGGACCGTGGGAAGTGGGTGGCATGGGCGGCGAAATAGTGTAACGCAATCCATGTTGATGAGGAGAAAAACCGTCAGTGATCGGGTTCGTTAACCTAAATCCGGCATAATTCGGCGCAACCGATATGCTAATAAGGGCGTCATAGATCGATTTCGCTGCAAGCTAGGGATAAGAGCGCATGCGTTGCTTCGGATGTGTGCCTTCGACATCGCTATTGTTTGTATCTTTATTTCTTTTCGTCCGGCCCGCATATTCACAGGCCGCGCTGCCGGAGGTGCATCGGGATTGGGATGTCAGCTTGTGGGTGGCTGGGGAAACCGGTGAAGAGATCCTCAACAACTTTTCGGAAGCGCAGATTTTGACGGCAGGAGTTTTTGCGGGGAAAATTCTTACGCGTGAGATCGGCCGCGGTTGGAGACGTGGGCGCTTCGAATACGGATTTGACTTGATTCCAGTGTTTCGGCAGTTTCGGCCCCAGGCTCTATACGGCGGAGGTTTTGAGCCTGTCATTTTGCGGTGGAACTCCAGCGTGCATGCGGCACGCGTCGCGCCTTACATCGAATTAGCTGGTGGCGGCCTGCGCACCAACTCCAATCTCCCAGCGGGTAATACCTCGGACTTCAACTTTACGGCGCGGGGCGGCGGCGGAATTCAAGTATTCCGAACCCCGCGGCATTCGGTCGACATTGGCGTCCGATGGTCGCATATCTCCAACGCGAATCTGGGGGTGGATAATCCGGAGTTCAACGGGATCCAGGTGAGCCTGGGCTACCACTGGTTCCGATAGATGAGAGTAAAGCGGCGCGTTGATTGGCTGTAACCCTTTTCGTCCAGGCTTCCCAGCTAGGGCATCACTTTCAGCACTACTGCAGTAACATCATCGTGCGGGGCTGCGCCTTCGGAGAAGGCCAGCAGGCAATCGACGACGAAAATCCAACGATTCGGTTGCCGATTTGTGGCGGCATTGCGCCCATACCTCCTTCATTTGGGCGGCGCACAATTCGACTCCCTCCCCATTGCGCAATTCGTGCAGACCATCACTCGCGAACAGGACGCAGTCTCCGTGGCCGAGTTGCACGACATGCCGTTCGTATGCGGCTCCCGGGAACATTCCCGAAGGGAACCCACCCTCACCCAGCCGACTAGTGGTTGAGGAGGCCAGCAGGGGCAAGGGCATCCCGGCATTGGAGAAAAAGAGTTCTCGCGTGGCGGGGCTGAAAAGAGCATACAAGGTCGAGCAAAAGCGCCCGCGGATGGGTCGCTGCACCAGGCGTTCGTTCAATCGGGCGAGAACGTCCGCAGTGTCCGTCCCAGTCTTGTGAATGCCGCGTAGTGTTCCCATGACGAGCGCGCTGTACATGGCCGCCGGCAAGCCCTTCCCGACCACGTCCCCGAGGTAGATGCTGATGAGACCGTCCGGCAAGCGGAAGAAGTCGGCAAAGTCGCCCCAACGTCGGAGAAGGGTATAGAACGGAACGCGATCTCGATGGACTCTTGGCAAAGCCCCTTTGTAGGCAGTAGCGAGGACTGGATGAGTTTTCGCTTCCCGGGCGTGCTCGTCGCAAATGCGTCCGCATGTCCGACCCTTCAGGGACTCCGATTCCACCGCCAGACTAATCAGTTCAGACATGCGCAAATAGGTCCTTAAGCGGTTAGATCGGCGAAACGTCTGGACCGCATTAGTGCCCAAGTTCGCAGCAGTCGACCGCTGAATACGGCCGCGTGGTTGGAATCAGATGTACCCCTTTTTCTTCCAAACCTCCCAGTCGGACCGCACGGCTTGAAGCATGGCTTCAGCGGCGTGGTGCAGCCACTTCCCTTTTTGTTTCTCGAGATGACGGGGGATCGTATTGCGAGCGGATGGAGTGCCGAGATGGATATTGGCAGTTTCCCATCCCATGGCGTGGAGCAGGCGGAGTTCAGTATCGGGGCCGCGCAAGGAAGCTAGTTCGATGCGAGAGCAATGAGGGCCGAGGCGGCGAACGATCCAGCGGCCGCGCAATTGAACGAAGGGGTCGGGACAGCGGACAGCACGGTTGATGATGGTCTGGTAGAGAATTTCGGCAGGGCCTTTTTGCTTCTGAGCCTCGATGCTTTCTGCCCAACAATTGGAAGACGGGACGAGCGCTTTGGCTTCGCGGGCGATGCGTCCGCCATGCCAATCGGCGATGGCGACGTAGCGGGCGTGACCGAGACTGCCGAGTCCGGCGACGCGGTGCGCGAGACGATACGAGATGCCAGGTGCAGGCATGAGATGTTCGATGGCATCGACGGCGCTGATGGGGGCCTCGGTCTTGAGAGTCAGGAGCGCGTCCATCTTTTGCCAAAAACGGACAGGATCACGCAACTCGCCTTCGGCGATGAGCCGCAGCCACTGATGCTTCTCGCCAAGAACGAAAGGACAACCTTGTTCCTGGATGCTTTCGCGATAACCTTCGAGCATGGTGCCGCAGATGTCCTCGCGTTTGAGCGATAGACTTCCAGCCTCGGCGGCGAGATGGGCGCTGACCGCGAGACGCACTAAATCGATGGTATAGGCCATGGGCCAGGCTTCGTCGAAGTCGTTGACTCCCCAGATGAGCCGGCCCTCAATGTCACGCCAGGTGCCGAAGTTTTCGACGTGAAGATCGCCGACGGCGAGAACGTGCGGTGCTTTCGCGAGATCAGGGCAGATCTGCGGCCAGAGTTGTGCCCAGCGGTAGTAAGTGGCGCGAAAGAACGGGAACAGTTCCGCCTTCATGCGGGCGTGTTTCAGGCGGAGGTCTTTCTTATCGAGATGAGTACGCTGGGCCAGCCATTCTTCGAAATTGCGCGTGGCTTTGACGACATTCATGCGGGCAACGATAGCGACGGGGAGAAGGAGAAGTCAAATAAGAGGGGAAAGCCTTTTCACCACAGAGGCACAGAGTCACGGAGAAGACGGAAGGAAAGAACAATTTAGAGATCTTCTCCGTATCTCGGTGTCTCGGCGTCTGCGCGGTCAAATGAAATCCGGCGCAAGGCGTGGAATCGATTTCGCGATATCGATCCCACGCCCGGTGCCGGATCCGAGCCCCCAGGAGGAAAGAAGGAGCTCAGTTCTTGAAGTGGGCGGCGTTGGTTTCGATGAATTGCTTCTTGTCCTCAGGGACGTCGTCGACGGCGACAATCGAATCTGAAGTGCAGGCTGGAATGCACGCACCGCAGTCGATGCACTCCGCTGGGTCGACAAAAAGCTGTTTCGCTTCTTCGAAACCGGGCTCATCCTGCTTGGGGTGGATGCAGTCGGTGGGACAGACATCGACGCAGAGGGAATCCTTGATGCAGGAATCGGTAATTACATAGGCCATGATGAAAGTCTCCGAAATCAAACTAGGTTTTGCTTGCTCGATTCTCAGTGTAGGGGTGGGCCGCCGGATAAGGCTGTGATGGTCATCACAGGGTGCTGTGCGCGACGTCGGATCGCACCTGCAGCTACCGAAATGGGCACATATTGATTAGGATCACGCAATGGCGTGACCGCGGTCACGGACATGAAAAAATCACAATGGCAGAATGCTGCCATTGAACTAGGCCTTCTAGTTGAGATCGCCCGGCCCTAACCCACAGAACCCCACAGAGCCGTTACCCCAGACGGCAGGGGCCGGGCGCCTTAAATAAAGAAAAGAGATGAGTGAG
>Ga0187891_1001157_pt1 | contig 23485 bp, 24 predicted proteins | sample June2016WEW_21_4_FD_132990 | JGI IMG/M metagenome (GOLD analysis project Ga0187891, IMG submission 132990) | Peatland microbial communities from SPRUCE experiment site at the Marcell Experimental Forest, Minnesota, USA - June2016WEW_21_40 | ecosystem: Environmental > Terrestrial > Soil >... | reverse complement strand
GTTTTTGTCCGCATCGCACGGGAGGCGCGGGGCGCCGTCCTGGGCATGCCGGGGGTGCTGTCGATTGTGGGCTCGGGGCGAGAACCGTGGCCCATACCAGATCCGGACATGGAAACGATACGTCTCAGCCTCCTCGCCCGCAAGGTCGAGCCGCACCCATACCTGGCTGTGGGCGAAAGAGTGCGAATCAAGGCTGGGGTGATGACCGGCGTGGAGGGAGTCTTGGTGCGCAAGAAGAACTCTTTCCGCGTGGTTCTTTCCCTTGACGCAATCATGCGCAGCATAGCGGTGGAAGTGGACGCCGACGATATCGAGCCGGTCGGCACCCTCGCCAAGAGTCACGTCATTCCCCGCGCGGCCCAAGCCTGAACGGAGGACTCCGCCGGCCTGGGCGTATGCCCATACCCACACCCTGAAAGGGGTATGAATCAAGACAATGTCCACCGTCATAGCTACCGAGAGAACATCTGTCTATGCCTCGGCCGGTTCTTCAATTCAGGATCCCCATAGGCCTGGCCTTTCGGCGATGCTCGTCCTCGCCGCAGACATCCTGGGGCTGGGCCTTATCCTGTGGGCATTCTTCGGCAATACGATAATCGGGCGATACGCTGTGCCCGGCGGCTGGCTGCCGTTGTGGCCGTTATTGCCACTCTTTCTTGTGCTTTACGCGTTTTTCGATTCATATCCTGGGGTCAGCATCAACCCGGTAGATGAGATTCGAGGTATATCGCTGGCTAACGCGAGCGCGTTTCTTTGTATCTTTGTAATCTTCACGTTACATAGAGTTGAAGTAGTTCCACAGCTGATTTGCTTGTCAGCGTGTGTTGCTGCATCTGTTGTGATACTCGCGATGCGCGCTCTAGTCCGAAAAACTGGGTCGCAGTTCGCCTGGTGGGGCTACCCGGTCGTGCTGTTCGGGGGCGGAGCGGTAGCGCACTTGGTGTTGCGCAAACTTAAGAGTCAGCCGTACCTTGGCTTGCGTCCAGTCGCAGTGGTTGCCGATCAAGTTGACGACAGGGAAATGGACGGTATCCCGGTATACAACTCCGAGTCCGTGGACCGGATCGCTTCGAGCGGCGTCAGACACGCCATCGTGGCTGCGCCGGAATTGTCCCGATCAGAATTTGCTGAGGTGATCGAACGAGGCGGCAATGCCTTTCCCCATCTGATCCTCATTCCAGATACGGATCTCCTCTGCAAAGTTGGATCGTTTACGCGAGATCTAATGGGAGTCCTGGGAATTCAGGTCCGGAACAATTTGCTTGATGGCGGATCGCGAATTGCCAAGCGGACGATCGATTTAGCAAGCTCCACACTGCTGATGCTTTTCTTACTTCCGCTAATGGCGATCATTTCACTTCTGGTTGTCGTGGAGTCGGGGTTTCCCGTCTTCTACTTCCAGAAAAGATTGGGCCGTGGGGGACGGACCTTTGGCATGTGGAAATTCAGAACCATGGTGCAAAACTCAGAAGTGGTTTTAGATCAATGTCTAGAGAGGAGCTCCGAACTGCGCAAAGAGTGGGCCGAGAACCAAAAGCTCCAAAACGACCCCCGTATCACCCGGGTAGGAAGGGTGTTACGAAAAACCAGCCTGGACGAACTCCCGCAACTGTGGAACGTGATCAAGGGCGAGATGAGCATGGTCGGTCCGCGTCCGATTGTGAACGCCGAAGTGGCTAAGTACCGAGAGAACTACTCCTTGTTTGTGAAGACGACTCCAGGGCTTACGGGGCTGTGGCAGGTATCCGGACGCAACAGCACGCCCTACGCGGAACGTATTGCCTACGACACTTATTACGTCCGCAACTGGTCCGTGTGGATCGACATTTATTTGTTGGCCAAAACGATAGGTGTCGTTCTTACCGGTGACGGTGCCTATTGAGCTACAACGCTCCTTTGCGGGCAGGTTGCTACGCAAAGTCTTGGAAGTAAGTGAGGTTCGAAATGAAGTACTCAATCATCGCATTGGCGGCACTGAGTGTGACGGTAGCGAGTCCAGCTGCCGCCCAGGGCACTGTGACTCCCGCCACGACAGGGGCTGGTTCGTCTTCGAATGTTGCCGCCTCAACATACACGACCCCGGGGCTTCACGAACGGAATCCACGCTATCAACTCCGAAGAGGCGACACCTTCGATCTTGATTTTGAGCTGTCGCCCGAATTCAATCAGACCGTCGCTGTGCAACCAGATGGCTATGTAACTTTGAATGGCGTTGGCTCGATTTATATCGAAGGCCAGACAGTGCCGGAGCTGACGGAAACCGTAAAGACCGCTTACGCGAAGATTCTGCACGACCCAGTCATTACAGTTGCTCTAAAGGACTTCGAGAAGCCCTACTTCATCGCAGCCGGCCAAGTGGACAAGCCCGGCAAGTACGACCTCCGCAGTGACCTTACGGTCACAGAGGCGGTTGCAATCGCAGGCGGCTTTAACGAAAAGGCCAAGCATTCGCAGGTGGTGTTGTTTCGGCCATTGCCGGGTGGTGGCTATGAGGCGAAGCTCCTTAACGTGAAGAAGTTGCTTGCCACGCGCAATCTGTCCGAAGACGTTCAACTGCAACCGGGGGACATGCTGTACGTTCCGCAAAACGCATTGTCGAAGATTCGCCCCTTCTTACCGACCTCAAGCATGGGTGCGTACTATAACCCGGCGATTTATTGAGCCCTTGTTCCCATTTTGAGTCGTAATGTCAAATCTTCAAATCGTGCGTTCATCAATGTTTATGAGAATGCGAATACGGCAAAGACGTTGAGATGGTCTATCCCAATGGGTGAAATTCAAGGCCAACCTTTTCAGCTTGATCTCAATGCCCCTCCTAAGGCTGGCATTCGAGATTCTCGAATCGCGCCCGACGGTGCCTTGGTTGCGCTACGTGAACACAGCAAGTGCACTGGGTTCTTTAGGCAGCTTTTCCTCCTTGTGTGCCAGAAGAACTCTTGGTCGCCGGCCTTGATTACCGGTGAATTTTGGCGGTACCTAACCAACATCGGTATGCGGCGTGAAGTGCTTCGTCTTCTCAAGCTCCGGCCATACGCCGAAATCACTCAAAAGAACCCCGGGTTCGCCTTCAAATATCTCGCCCCTAACTACCTTGCCCGAAGCTTCACATTAACCGAACGTGTATCCTGCTTTTTGCATCACTACAGACGTATTCATGCAGCGCTGCCCGAAAGCATTCTACGCCAGATTCTGCAAGGATACATTACACTCCATGAAATTGCTGAAGGCGGCAATCGTTTTGCCTTTACGATGGGCCTGCCCGAACCAAAGGGCCATTTGGAGGGTGAACTGTCTCTCGATCTGCGAGTGGATGGCAAGAAGGTCTTTAATCTGTCCTTCACCATTGTCCCTGGATCGGTGGTGAAATCGAAGGCTGCCGAGATTCTATTCATTACGCGGCTTCAGGGCACGAAAGGATCCCTTCCCCAAATTAGACTCGCGCGAAAAGCCTTCCATGAATTCTTCCCCGGCAAACTGCTTCTTGCCACCCTGCAAGGCATCGCTGAAGCCCTCGGGATCGGCGAAATAGAAGCAGTATGCGTCACAAAGCAAAGCTCGTATACAAAAGTACGCTCTGCCATCTTTAAGAACCGCTATGACGATTTCTTCGCCGAATTGGGGATGGTCAAAACTGCCGGTGGCTTCTATTCCAGTCCTGTTCCGGTTCAAGGCAGACCTCTAGCATCATTTAGGGGACGCAACAGGTTGAGGGCAAGGAAAAGACGGATAATCAGACAACAGATTCAGGCGGCCTGTGCCGCCTTGCTCTTGGGAGCAACTGATCGAGCCGCCGCCTCCACTTCCGGCAGAGCGAAGTCGACTCCAATCACAGGAGCCGTCGAATCAAGACCCAGCCCCCACTTCTTATCCCACACCCGACTACGATCGAACTCTTCAACTTAGTGAATTACCAGTATTTCCAGACCGAAACAAGCTCACTGACCCCAGAAAACCCTGTAAACACTCCGTAACGTGAGGCGCGACATGAGAACTGAAGAGCTGGCAATCATGAAAACTGACGAACTGGCAATTCAACGGTACGTTCAGCAACCGTTGCCGACCTTGCGCGATATCGTCGCTGTGCTGTTTCGCCAGCGCTGGCCAATGTTGGTTTCATTTGCTGTTGTAGTTATCGCGGTGGCCATATCCGGTATGTGGATTCCGAAATATGAAGCCCAGATGAAAATTCTGGCTCTACGGCAGCGCTCAGACGCGGTCGTAACCCCATCCGCGAATGCACCGGCCGAGTTCAGCAACGACCAAGTCAGCGAGGAAGACCTCAACTCCGAAGTAGAACTGCTTAATAGTGATGACTTGTTGCGCAAAGTCGTTCTGACCACGGGACTTGCTGGACAATCTGGTGCGTCTGTCGACGGTAGTAACGAGGTAAACGTCGCAAAGGCGGTGCGCAAATTAAGCAAGGATTTAACGATCGATCCCGTGCGCAAGACGAATGTGATTTCAGTGACCTATCAAGCGCGTGATCCGGACACGGCGGCCAAGGTGCTCAAGGCACTGGCAGCGGCATACATGGAAAAGCACCTGGAAGTGCATCGTCCGTCTGGCGAGCTTAAGTTCTTCGACCAGCAAACGGCGCAATACCAGCAAGGATTGAATCAGGCGCAAGAAAAGCTGACGGACTTCACCAAGGAAACCGGTGTCGTCTCTGCTGAACTCGAACGCGACTCAGCACTAAGGCAAGGAGAGGATTTCGATTCTACTGCGCGTCAGGCTCAGACGGCTCTCCTTGAAACCGAGCAACGTGTCCGCGCCCTACAGGCTCAACTGCAGTCCATCAAGCCAAGAATGACGACCGTAGTGCGTAATTCCGACAACCCGCAGCTCCTTGAACAGTTGAAATCGACCCTGCTAAATCTCGAGCTTAAGAGAACCGAACTCCTGACCAAGTATGAACCCACCTATCCATTGGTTCAGGAGGTCGACCAGCAGATCGCGGATGCAAAGAGTGCCATCAGTGCAGAAGAGAGCAAGCCAATCCGCGATGAAACCACTGACCAGAATCCCGATTATCAGTGGGTCCAGGCGGAGCTGACCAAGGCCCAGGCCGATCTGAGCGGTTTAAGGGCGCGAGCGGCTGCCGCGGCGGGCGTTGCCGCGAAGTATCACGAAGATGCTGAACGCCTCGGTCAGAACGAAATTGAACAAGACAACCTCCTGCAGGCCGCGAAAACTCAGGAAGCGAGCTATCTCCTCTATGTGCAAAAGCGTGAAGAAGCGCGCATCAGCGACGCGCTTGACCAGCGCGGCATTGTGAACGTCTCTTTGGCGGAAGAACCGGTCGCTCCCGCACTTCCAAAACGGTCCCCGCTGACCGTTGCCCTCCTTACGTTACTGCTGGCCGGCGCCTTCAGTCTTTCCACTGCATTCGTGCTCGACTTCATGGATCCAACCTTCCGCACGCCGGATGAGCTTGGCGGCTACCTAGGTACTCCGGTGCTCGCCGCACTGCCAAAAGGCGGAGAGTAGTGTGATGTTGTTGCAATACTTTGGTTTTCAGCGAGATCCATTCGGGACCACCCCTGATCCGCGGTGCTTGTATCCCAGCCACACGCATCGGGAGGCGGTGGCATCGATGGAGTATGGCTTCTTGAGCAACCGTGGTTTTACTGCCATGATTGCGCCCCCGGGAATGGGAAAAACAACGCTCTTGTTTCGTTTCCTTGAGAAGTTCCGCGAGTCGGCCCGCACTGCATTTGTCTTCGATATTGATTCCCAGTGCGAACCGCGGGAATTCGTCGGCCACATCTTGCGTGACATCGGCATCACCCCCGCACAGAGCAGCTACGAGATGCACGAGCAATTGACCGAAGCTCTGATTCGAGAGAATCGGGCAGGGCGGAAATTCGTGATCGTGATCGACGAGGCGCAGAATCTGTCGGATGCCGTGCTGGAAAGAGTTCGCCTGCTCACCAACTTCGAAGCGTCCCAGGGCAAGCTAATGCACATAGTCCTCTCAGGACAGCCACAGCTATCCGATAGGCTGATGCAGGCTTCTCTGGTACAACTTCGCCAGCGCATATCAACCGTCTGTCGCCTTGAACCGCTTTCGGCGGAAGAGACAGTTGCCTACATCGACTACCGGTTGAAACAGGCGGGCTATGAGGGCAAGCCGCTGTTTACAAAAGGTGCGCTCGCGATGATCGCAGAGGCCAGCCATGGCATTCCCCGGAACATCAATAACCTGTGCTTCAACACGCTGTCATTGTGCTGCGCGCTGAAGAGCAAACAGGTGAACGATGGCATAGTGTCTGAAGCAATTGCCGACCTGCAATTAGTTCCTCACTCATGTGAGCTCGTTGCGGCCGACGGAGACGTTTTGACTGGGCAGCCCAGTGAACCTAAACCTCAAAAGCAGCCTAAACGACTGCTCAAGTTCTGGATTCCAGCAGCTGCGGTGCTGCTGGCTATGTGCGCATTGGGGATACTTGAGCTCACCAAATCCTGGACCCCACAGTTTCACTTGACGGGCAACGACCACTCTTTGAATCTGAAAACTCTGCCGGCGCCAGCCCGTGCGCCGGCCACAACCAGCATCGGCGAAACTATCACGCCCGAACCTGCTCCAAACACCGCACCCTTTGCAGTCACAGTGGAACCTGATCAAAAACTTCAAGATATCTCCGTGCAATACCTGGGAGGCTGGGATGTTCAGCGCCTGCATCAAATCCAAGTACTCAATCCAAAGCTGACTGATCCAGACCATATTGAGGTAGGACAAAAACTCTGGCTTCCGGGACCGCCACCAGTATCCGTTGCAACGAACGCGACACCTTCAGCCAGCGCGAGGAACCTCCAATGAGCCGCAACTTCGAATTAATGAAGCAACTTGAGATTAAAGTGGGCGCAACAGGCAGTTCCACGCCGGCCGCTGATGACGCTCTCGCGATGAATGTTGTTCCCATCCTCTCGAGACACGCTGGCAACGTGGGCGGGGAGGAGATGTTGCGCCTTATCCAGCGCATATTCCTGTCGGCCAACGGAACTGCCCCACGGCAGGTCGTTCTCTGCGGCGTGGACGATGAGAATGGTAGCAGTTCCGTCTGCGCCCAGGCTGGACGGACCCTCGCCGCCAACAGTTCGCGGCCTGTTTGCCTAGTCGACGCCAACGTGCGTTCGCCCCGTCTTTCGGGCCTGTTTGGCATCGAAGGAACGAACCCATTCGCTGGCCCATCCGCTCCTTTGCGCGACCAGTGTGTGAAGATCGGCGGGAATCTCTGGTTGGCAGGACCTAACATTCTGGCTGATAACAGCCGCGTACTTCTACCACCAGATCAGCTCAAAGAGCGCCTCGCGCAACTGCGTGAGACGTTCGAATACATGTTGATCGATGCCCCAGGAACAAGCGTTTGCGGAGATGCCCAGTTATTAGGTCTGCTTGCCGACGCTGCCATTCTCGTCATCGAGGCTAATAGTACGCGGCGTCTGACCGCGCGCAATGCAAAGAACTCCCTCGATGCTGCGGGCGTTCGAGTGTTGGGAGCAGTACTGCACAACCGATCATTCCCGATTCCAGAAAGACTCTACAAGAGGCTCTAGCTCTCGTTGCGCACGCGATGCTTGGAAGCTAATGGAGATTTAGGCGCAAGAACGAGGAGCATGTGAGAGTTAATGATTTCTTCTGCTGAGACCGACGCCACCGTGATCGCAGAAATCCAAGAGTCGGAGACAAAACCGATTACTTCGGTTGAACACCGGCTGTCGTTGATCGGCCAAATCTTGTCGCCCGAAAAGGCATTGCATCAAAGCGTTGTTTCTCTGGCTGACCAAGGCGTCGCCAGCGTCACAAGTTTCTTGACCGGCATCATCATCGCGCGAGCTTGCTCAAAGGAAGAACTTGGCCTCTATATGCTCGGCTTCAGTCTAGTTATGTTAGTGACGGACATGCAGACTTCACTGATTGCGACACCCTATATGGTATACGCTCCGCGCCTTAAGGGAAGCGCCCACGCTCTTTACACTGGCAGCACGTTGATTCATCAGTTCGTATTCTGTCTTTTGGCGATGCTCGGTGTTATGTGCGGCGCATTCGCGGTCTCCAACGGAGTTGGCCCCAGAGCCTTGGGGCCTGTCCTGTGGGCATTGGTTGCTGTGGTCGGTCTGATCATGCTTCGCGAATTTGCCCGTCGCGTATGTTTCTCCCGCCTGAGGCTTAAGACCGCCTTTATTTTCGATACCTGTATTACGGTTGGTCAAATCAGCGGGATGCTCGTTCTTGCCCACTTCGGCCTATTATCAGCGAGTCGCGCGTTTTGGGTGATTGGATTGGTCTGCGGGATTGCGGTTCTCGGGTGGCTCTGGTTGGACAGAGGGTTCTATGACCCCCGAATAAGTGAATCACTTGCTGACCTCAGGAAAAATTGGATCCTTGGGAAATGGGTTTTCGCCAGTGGCTTGGTCTGGGCCGTCAGCATGAATCTCTATCCGTGGCTTTTGGCGGCCTTCCATGGCGTTGCGTCCACTGGTGTCTGGGCAGCTTGCCTGGGAGTTGTGTCGGTAGGCAATCCAGCGCTACTAGGGATACAGAACCTGGTGGGCCCTAAAATTGCCCACGAATATGCTGCAAGGGGTCCTAGAGCCTTGCGTAGATTGGTGCTCAAGATAACCGCTGTTGTCGCTACCCCAACGTCGTTGCTTTGTCTCGCGATGTTTATTTGGGGAGGCCGTTTGTTGACCCTGCTGTACGGGCGCCAGTACGCAGGCAACAGCTTAATTGTTGCGATCTTAGCATTGAACGTTCTGGTCACAGCCGTCGCGTTTTCCTTCTCACGCGCCCTGTTTGCCATCGACCAAGCACATGTGGATTTCCTGGTTAATTTCATGGCTCTATTCATCATGATTACCCTGGGGCTTTGGCTGGTCCGAGCCTTTGGCCCACTCGGCGCGGCGCTCGGGTTGCTGGGGGCAAACATTGTGACGTCGGCAATAAGGGCTGGTGCCTTCCTGAGGCTTCCAGTGCTCATTCCTAACGGACAGAACGCGGATTGAATCAGTTACAGTGATCATACGCATAGTAGGCTGAGTCTAGAGATTCTGGTAAAGACGATCCCTTCTGTTCTGAGGGGCTCAGGCTTCATTTGAATGTTTGCATCGAGCGATGCTTTAGTCCGAGACGCCGATTTGAAACCCGGTGATAAGTGGTAGAGAGTCACAAATGACCAAGGCGCGTACAGCCTCGCTTGAGGATCGGCCTTCTGGATCACTGACACCCTTAGTTGTCCTGCTAGTACTTCCTCTGACGACCTGTGTCATTTATGCCCTAATCCCAGCTAGGAGTCCACTGATGCTTTCGGACTCGCCTTCTTACATCTATTTTAACCCGATGCGCCCGATCGGCTATCCAACCTTTCTTTATATCATCAAACATGCGACAGGGAATTACGACAGCCTTAGATATATACAGCTTATACTCCTATGTCTCTCTGTTTACATAGCCGCTATGTCGCTCTCGCGCTGGTTTCGCAGATTATTGCTACCTTTAGTGTTTGAGGCCGGCGCCCTTGGCCACCCGGGGCTAGTCAGGCTGACCGACACGATGGGCTCGGACTCGCTTTCGGCCTGCACCTTCTTGCTCTTCATTGCCGCGGTGTTCCATTTCAGCCGCGGGCCTTCTTTACGCCGGTATGGCATCGTGTGCCTGGTGTTCGCGGTAGCCATGACGCTGCGTCCGGTCAACGTCTCGATGGTGATACCGGCGTTGCTACTTCCCCTGTTCTTTCGTCAGGAATCTGGCTTATCAATCACACGATGTGTCACGTTGGCGTTATTCTCGGCGGTGACAGGTTGGCAGGGTACGGCCGTTGTCAACAGAATAATGCATCGCACCACGGCGACCTCCTATATCGTGGCTGTAAACCTGTTTCAGAGGACTATCTTTATGGAACATGGGAAAGAGCCGCGTCCAAAGGAATGCGACTCGGAATTCATCGAGGAGATTACCACACCGGTTATGAATTACATGAAAGGCGTTCCATGGGAGTTCACTGGTATTCTGCGCCTTCACTACGCCAATTATGTCCGCTTTAATAGCATTGTAGGGGGTTTGATGAAGCTGCACAATCTCTCGTTGGAAGAGCAGACTTCTCCCATACTGATGTGCTATACAGTTGTGCGCTATCGGCAGGCTCCCGCTACTGTGCTCTGGGATAGCGCGGTGAATTATTGGTATTTGATTTCCAATTATACCTTTATCAGCGAAGATGCCCGAAACCGCCTTCTAACCTTTCTTCAATCACACCCGCCCGTTCTGGTTCCTGTCTACCCCCACTCGCTCCATGAGCAATTGATACATAGAGCCGCGATCGAGGAGGTGGGCGCTAACGGTTATGATGATCCCTATATCGATGCATCTGTACCATGGAAATTTGATCCGCCGCGAGCGCGACCTCTCGCCCTCATTCTTTCTCTCGACATCGTCCAACTATCAGCAGCGACTCTTTCTATGCTGCTGGTGATCATGCTTTGCCCAGCCTTGCTGGGAATGATCAGGGACCGTGAACTGATCCTCCTAGGCCTGATTTCATTGACTGTTCAACTGAATCTATTGATATGTGCGATCGGCGATGCACCGGAGCCGCGTTTCCTTTTTCCTATTTGGCCAGGGCTTTGGCTGGCATTGATCTGGAGTATATGCTCAAGTTCCTACGTAATCGTAAGGTTGAGCCGCGCCGTATCAGGCGCATGAAATCTGAGGCTTTAGCCCCTGAGGGATGCTCACTAGCTGCTCCAGTAGCATTTATGCAACCAGCTCCAGCCTGTGGCCAGCCAGCTATCATTCCTGACGGGCGGGAGGCAAATTAAATGAGTTATAATAATCACCCGCATACCGGGCTACCACACACGCTTGAACGGCTTCCCTGGCTCTTGTTTCTGTTCCTTGCTGCTGTCTTTTTCTTGAGCTATCACGACTTGTTGTATGCTAAGGGAGGATTAGACGATTCCTCGATAGACGATAGCATCGCAAGACTAGTTAAAGGTTCGCTCGTCCACCGCATCGCACTATCATCGTTAGGAATTGGCGCGATCGTTAGCTTGGTCCGCTATCGGGCTAACCGTCGCCTTCGTATCGTTGGTCCATTGGGATGGCTTCTTCTAGGCTTTGTTGTCTGGGCATTTATTAGCCCCATTTGGGCCGCGGACTTACCGTTGACCCTTAAGAAGTTAGTGCCCTTCGGGATACTTTGCATTGCTGCCGTTGCTGTCGTGCGCCGTCTTTCAGTCCGCGAAATCATCTTGTGGACATTTTTCAGTACAGGCCTTTTTCTATTGATTGGCATTTTCGCGGAGGTGCTCTTCGGAACTTTTCGGCCCTTCGCATCCGGCTATCGTTTCGCAGGGAGTCTGCACCCAAACGCTCAGGGCGTTGAATGCGGACTTCTTCTGCTTTCGGCAGTGGCGGCTTCTGACATAGAAAGGCGCTGGCGAGCTCTCTTTTGGGCGTGCGCGTTTCTCGGTTTTGTGTTCCTGATCCTTACTAGGTCGAGGACGGCAATTGCCGCGGCTGTACTTGCCCTTGTCGTCTACCTGGTTGCGGTAGGTTCCAGGAGATTGAAGATTGCGATGGCATGCAATTTTAGCACGACATGCTGCCTTCTTCTCCTGCTTTTTGTTGCTGGATTGCTTCCAGGTCTCAATAGCGCGATTCAGCTCGGAAGGAATGACGCTGGTGACGCTGACACGTTCACCGGTCGTACCATGATTTGGGAGGATGTTGGTTATTACATTCACCAACGTCCGATTCTCGGCTACGGTTACTGCGGATTCTGGACTCCAACTCACATAAACGCAATTTGGGGGGAGGTTACGAGCAGCCACTCGGCATACATCGAATATCTTCTCACTTTAGGGATAGTGGGACTGGTTGCTTATACGTCTTCACTCTTTGCCGGCATTTGGCGTGCCTTTCGTTTTCATAGGCTTTCGCAGAACTCTTCTTTCGTTTTTTGTGCGGCGCTCTTGGTTTTTGGCGCATTGGATGGGTTTCTCGACGTTAGCATGGTCGAGGGATCGCTCCTTATGTTCCTCTGTATGGTCGTACTAGCTCGGTTGGCCTTTGTGCCGCTTCAGCAGAATTTGTGGGTTGGCTCTGAGAGCCGTCCCAACGTGTGATAAGGGGCGATTTCCAAGGCTTCGTAGGTGCGGAAGCCGTAGCATCGTCTCCTCACCACTCGAATCTTGTTGTTGAGGCCCTCGACGACGCCGGTATAAACCTCTGGTCTAAGTCGGCCATCAGTTGTCGCTTCTGGCGAGGTAGCAACGAGCCTCAAGCTACGCAAACCGAATCGCCGAGAACAAAAGGGGGCAGTAGTGTATAAGAAGTCGACGAGAAACGCTCTCGAATACCCGGTTGATATCAGAATCGCCGGAATCGCCCCGCTTTTCGGCCACAGAGGCAGGTTTGGTCTCGGAAACCAGACAAGAGCCGCGTAATAGGGACAGCGTAGAGTTTGAAGATAGGAGATTCTAGTCAACGGCCCCGCTCAAAGTTGACAGTGACAAAATGGTAGACACTCCAACTCGAGCGGCACGATAATGTTGCTGCGCTCCTTCAAGAACGAACCATTTCTCGTGCAGTCTCTGGCCGTAGCCACGCTCACGCTGGTATCTGCCGGATTGACGGCTACTCGATGGGGCGACGCCGGCGCGGCTCTCAGCTATCTTTTCTCGATCGCAGTTATTGGGCTTCCTTTCGCGTGCGCGATCTTTGCTCGCGCCCTCCGAGGCTAATCTGGCCATTGGCGCGCTTGCAGCGTGCGGAGGCGAGGCTGGATGAGCGCAACGTCATGAGGCAATCTCGTTCGTTCGAATTGGCTAAGGTACTCCAACCTTACTAGAGAGCATAGTTCCGAGGAGCAGAAAATGTTTTTGTCAAGATGTCGAAAGGCGGTCGATACATTTGCTCCGCCAATTGGGCGGTCGTATCGCTTGTTGCGGGACGCCACAAATCGCCGCTGGTCTATCCAGACAAAGTGGGGATTCAGTTTGGCGGGCGACCCTTCCATGACCAAAAATGGTTGGGAGGCGATTGAGATTGAAGCGTTTCTTGAACTGATGGAGACCCACGATGCGGTTCTTGACATTGGTGCGAACGTTGGGTTTTACTCCTGCCTAGCGGCCAGCCGCGGGAAGCCCACACTGGCCTTTGAACCATTCCCAGGAACTTGAACTTCCTTTACAAGAACCTGCGCGAAAACCAGCTTTCCGGCGTCGAGGTCTTTCCTCTCGGCCTGGCGCGAGAATGCGGTCTGGGACACATCTATGGATACGGCGCCATAGCGTCGTTTGTGCCTGGCTGGGGGCGGGCGCGCGAAGCGCAGTCCAGTTTGGTGTCTCTTACCACCCTCGACACCGTCGCAGCCGGCAGATTCCAAGACAAGAAATTGCTCATCAAGATGGACGTTGAAGGATTCGAATTGGAGGTTCTGGCTGGGGCTGCACACACTCTGGACCTCAGCCCAAAACCCACATGGCTGGTTGAAATATTTCTCAGCAACGAGGCGATCCCCGGCGGAGTTAACCGGAAGTTTTCCGAAACCTTTGAAGCGTTTTGGAAACACGGGTATCGATCGAGGATGCTCGATTCGGCGCGGTCTTCGGTGGGGCAGACAGATGTAACCCGCTGGGTTGCGAATGGTTTTGTGGACTCGGGAACCCCCAACTTCCTTTTTTCGGCGGACTGATATTTGTATGGGCGCAACGGCCCTGGCCGTCGGCAAAGCCAAGCATTAGCAGGAGAGCAAGGGATGAAGCACGAATATCCGTCTAAGATCCTGATCACAGGAGGGCGCGAAATCGGGGGAGTCAGCAGCTTTGCGGAAGGATTGCGCGCGGGCTTTGCCGAGCTTGGAATACCGGTCGAGATCAACTCGCCGTCGCGCATCTTTTCGCGATTGCAAGAGCTGCGCGATCCGCGGATCTTGAAGATCCTCAGTACGACGGCGATCTATTCCGCGCCGTTTGCGCGGCGGTCCATTTGCATGGCTCACGGCGTGCCGTGCGCGGATTCCCAAGGCTGGTGGAAAATGACGGCGATCATTTTTTCGCATAAGCTTGCCAACCTCGAGTGCTGGACTTCACTTCGTTCACCAAGGGGAAGGAAATGAGTTCCGATGCGAACGCATCTCGTAGCTGGCACGCCAGCAGTCGCCCTCAACTAAAGTTTATTGCATCGCATATCATTGAGACCCTCAGCCCAAGGCTATTCTGGCGGCTAAAGGCTCGGAGGATAAGGCGCTACTCCAGCGAGTATGAGTTGCGGGTCGCCCCGCTCCTTTGCGATATACGCAAGATCTCGGTCGACATACCCTATACATATGTCTGCGGAAAAGCCGCTTGCTCACGTTCGCAGGAAGCTTGGATCGCGCACTGCGCAGATAACGGACAATTCCAGGTAGAGATGGCACCTGCAGGATAGACTTAACCAATGCTGGAATACCATCCTGCAATGATCTGTCCACACCAAACGGATGAAGGAATATCGACAGTCTGGCATTGATGCGGATGCGGGCTGCGTGCCCTTGAAACTCGGTCGTCCATAGGCAATCGAGGGAGAAGATGAAAGGCATGAAGGTGGCGTTTGTGTCGTTTGATTTTGGGGAGTATTGTGTCCGGATAGCAAGCGGTATTGCCCAAGATCGCGAGACAAGCGTTCTCCTTTTCCTTCCTAGTGACAAAGCTAAGCCATATCTGCACCTCCTTAGCAATCTAGTTCAACTGCGCCTGTTCGATAAACCTAGATTGCGACAACTGTTGAAGCAAGTCCAGATGTTGGCCTTTCTCGTCAGGCAAATCAAGGACTTCAGTCCGGATGTGATTCACTTGCAGGTTGGTCATTTGTGGTTCAACCTGTTTGCGCTCCCCTTATTGAGTGATTACCCGCTTGTTCTTACAGTGCATGATTCTCTAATACACGTCGGCGATGCAGGGCGCCGTAAGACACCTCAGTGGGTGCATGATCGTGCCTGCTTTCAAGCCCGAGAGCGTATTGTGCACGCCCCGCAAGTGAAGGCGATGCTTCTTCAGAGGTTAGATATCCCAAGCACGTCGGTCCATGTCGTTCCACACGTACTTATAGGAGACGACACCGCATCGGCAGAGGAGAAGCAGCAAGGTGAGGAGCCTTTAATATTGTTCTTCGGAAGAATTTGGGAATATAAAGGGCTGGAGTACCTAATTCGGGCAGAGCCGCTAATAACGGCCAAAATACCTCAGGCGAGAATCGTCATTGCCGGTGTAGGTGAACACTTTGACCGCTACCGCCGCATGATGGTGCATCCGAGCCAATTCATCGTTTACAACGAGTACGTCTCGGACAAAAAACGGGCCACGTTATTTTATCAAGCTTCGATTGTGGTGCTGCCGTATATCGAAGCCTCACAGAGCGGCGTTATCCCTTTGGCCTACCGTTTTAGAAAACCGGTGGTTGCAACGACTGTCGGCGGCCTGCCAGCAATGGTGGACCACGGTCTAACCGGTTATCTCGTTCCGCCGCGCGACGTAAATGCTTTGGCAGAAGCGATTGTTCTTCTTATGCAAAACGATGAGATGCGAAGGCAGTTCGGAGAGAATGGCAGACGAAAAGTCGATGTTGAGTGTGCGGCTGAGGTTGTGGGGCATAAGACGCGGCTCGTTTATCGCCAAGCGGTAAACGACCTATCTCCTATGACGGACCTCAGCAACAAGCAACCGCATTCAGGTGTAACAGAATAGCGTCCACGGTTCGGCAAACGCGCGCAGTGACTGCCCGTTACCGGCACCAGCACACAATTGACAGCGATCTTCGAACATTCAGAAAGGGAGGTCACATTTTGAAACACGTACTTTTCAACGGGGCGGGCGGTTTCATCGGAAGCCAGCTGGTCAAAAGGCTCAAGTCCGAAGGATTCTAAGTCAGAGGCGTAGATCTAAAACATCCCGAGTTTTCGCACTCAGAGGCACATGAGTTTGTCGCTGGCGACCTCCGCGACCGCAATGTTGTCGCAACGGTCCTGAGTGAGATTGACGATGTTTATCAACTTGCTGCGGACACGGTAACAACAAGTGACCGGAACAGAACCTAGCGATAGAACGGCTCAGTCAAGGCGGTGCCGCTGCCTTTGGGGCCCGCCCAGAGCGCCTCATTCGTCTGGATCGGCGGTGCTGGGGTGAACAACAAGCTCCAGCATTGTAAGAGCGGCAAACAGCATTTCAGGTCATTACTTCGAAATGACGGGTGTGTACTCGACTTCATTTCACAGGACAGGCCCTTGAAACACGACAAAACCGGTGATTCCAAGGACTAGTTTGGTGTGGTGGCTGAGCGGCTTGTAATGCAGGGGAAGATTTACGACAACGAGCAACCTTTGGAGATCAGCATCTAGCATTCGAACCCGCCCAAAGAACCGCGGCTTCAGATTTCCATCGGCGTCGTCGAGGGCCTCAACAACAAGATTCGAGTGGTGAGCAGACGATCCTACGGCTTCCGCACCTACGAAGCCATGAAATCGCCCTTTATCACACGTTGGGACGGCTCTCAGAGTCAACCCACAAATTCTGCTGAGGAGCCAAATTTCCGAACTTCAAAGCCCGGTTTCGCTTTCGGAACTGGAAAGATGGCCGTTATGAAATTTCTGTTTCATTTTTACGATCTTCACCAGCGCGCCGGGATTCAGAGGGCCATCTGTGAGTTGTCCAACGCCCTCGTAGAAGAGGGCCATGAAGTCGTCCTGGCTGCGGATACCCCACGTTTGAGGGTGGCCTATACACTTGACAATCGCGTCCTCGCCGAACAGACAACGAACCCCGAACCCCAAATAGAGGGAATGTCGGCGTGGCCGCGAAAGACCACATGGGCGTTACGGCAAATCGGCATTCTGCAGGAGCTTGTGCGGCGCCAGCGGCCCTCTGTCGTGGTCGACCATGGAACGGCACTCGGTCTGATCTATCCCTTTCCGTTTCTGGGCGGAGTACCCTTCGTGCTGCAGCGCCACTTTCCCGTCCGAGCCTTCCCCAATGGAAGGCTCCTGTACCGGCTGCTCTCCGTAATCTCCGGCGCAAAAACCGTCGTGGTGCTGACCGAGGGAATCGCGGCGGAGATGCGCTCACATGGCTATCGGGATGTCACCGTGATTCCCAACCTGGTTCCGGCGGAAGCACAACCCACACCCTTTCACGAGGCAACTCCTTGCACCGGGCTCCTGATGGGCCGGGCGGGAAATCCCATAAAAGGATTCGATCTGTTCCTGAAAGCCCTGGCGCTGCGCAGGATCGAGGGCTGGCATTTCCGCATTGTTGGACCCGGTGTCGATTCAGACCGCGTCCTTCTCGACCTCGTGAACAGGCATCGCCTCGAAGACCAGGTCGAGCTGCTGCCCGCGAGCGCTGATCCATATCAACTGATTCGCAGTTCCTCGTGCCTGATCATGCCCTCGCGATATGAGGCGCTCCCTATGGTAGCGCTGGAAGCGCTCAGCATCGGGCGGCCGATACTAGCGTCGGATGTTGATGGATTGCGCGAAATCATTATCCCTGGGCTGAACGGAATCCTCTTCCCGGCGGGAAATGTCGCAAAACTGTCTGCATCTCTGGCATACATGCACGATAATGCTGAGAGATTGGAGTATTTTGCCAATAATGCGTCCGCGACGGTGAATCGGTTCCGTCGTCCTGTCGTTCTGAGGGAATGGTGCGCCCTGGTCACCCGGCTGGCAGATCGGGCACATAAAAAGATGCATTTAACTCCCTCTGTTCCTCTCGGCCACTGATCAAAGAGCCCGGTGCAAGGGTTTGCCGGATTCGTTTACCGTGTCGTGCGGATGTGTGCCTTGGGTAGGAATTCAGCGGTGATCGAGGTTACGGTGTCGCCGCACGCGGGAATCCGGGGACGGTGCTCACAGTGCCAGCAGCCAGCACCGGGGTATGACCGGTTGCCGGAACGTCGCTGGGAGTTCGTGCCGTTGTGGGGGATACCGGTACGCTTCCGTTACGCGACGCGGCGGGTGGAGTGCTTGGAGCACGGGATCGTGGTTGAGCATATTCCGTGGAGTGACGGCAAGTCTGGCCGGGGATTTCCGGCTTGTGGCAAATATCCGGGCGCAGCAACGTCAGCTATGCGGAGCGGGTTATGCTGGATTCGAAGTATGTGAACAGTTGGTCTCTGGGCCTCGACCTGGAAATCCCGCTCAAGACCATTCACCTAGTTGCACGGGCGCACGGAGCTTACTGAATGAGAATAGCGTTCGATCTCCGGCGCATCGGCAACCTGGGCGTGGGGCGCTATATGGCTTGCCTTGTCAACGCAATCGTCGAACAGGCACCGCAGCACAAGTATGTGTTTATCATGGCACCTGGGACTGAGCGTCTATTGAGTTCCACCGCCCATGGCCAGGTGATCGTTTCATCCGCCGCATACTATTCTGTGACCGAGCAATTTGCCATACCGATGATACTCAGGAAATACAAGGCCGATTTGCTGCACGCTCTTCACTTTGTCGTCCCCATTGTCAAGGTCTGTCCAACCGTTGTCACCATCCATGATGCAATACACTTTGTCTATCCGGAGGACCTGCCCTCTTGGAAAGGACGGATTTATGCCAAGACAATGATGAAGGCGGCAGGGTTTATCGCCGATCGAATCCTCACAGTTTCCGAATATTCCAAGGCCGACATCGTGCGCTATCTTGGCGTCGACCCAAAAAAGATTGTAGTCACGCATTCGATTCTCGATAAGCGTTTTCTTGCGGCTCAGAATGCCGCTTCATTGCGGCGAGTTAAGCAGAGACTCGGCGTCACGGGCGACTTTATTCTCTATGTGGGGATTTTCAGAGCGAGGAAGAACCATTTCGGCTTACTCGATGCTTTTGCGGTCTTGCGCGGCACTGGAGTGCGAATTCAGTTAGTTATCGCTGGCCCGCTTGGCGACGGCGAGAAGCTTTTGCGAGACAGAGCGGCGCGGTTGGGTGTCGAAAAGGATGTTGTGTTCGCGGGTTTTGTGCCCGACGAGGACTTGCCTTCTCTCTACGCTGCGGCAAAAACTTATGTGTGCCCATCTCTGTACGAAGGATTCGGCCAGACCTTGATAGAGGCTATGGCTTGCGGCACCCCGGTTGCGAGCCATCGTGGCAGTTCTCTCCCGGAAGTGTGCGGGAATGCAGCTTTGTTTGCAAACGCCAACGATCCTGTTGAGTTCGCGGCGCAACTTCGTTGGTCGATAGAGGACACCAATCTTCGGAGTGTACTTATTGAGAGGGGCCACGAGAACGCAGCACGCTTCAACGCCGAAAAGATCGCACAGCGAACTCTTCGGGTGTATAGCGACATGCTGGCCAAGCGCTGAGAATCATCTCTAACCAAAGGGAAACAGCATGCCGAAACAGTTAATTAAGCGAGTAATTGATAGATCCTTGTGGCGTTCTGATCCTAGTCGGTGAAGCGGAGGCGGGCGCTGCATAAACGTGAACCCACTGCACTTGCATGTTGAGTGGGCTGACCTGTCCCGAGCAGGGAGTGCTTCCTGTCCAGCTACAACCTGCTTGTTGACTCAATATCAGAAAATAGGATTCTGATCCATTAAACACTGTGTTATAGGGAGTAACCGTCGTGTTGACTGTTTCCATGAGAGTGTTATTGAAGTACCATGAAATCGCGGTAGGCGTCCAAAGAATGCCGTAGGTGTTGAAGTTACTCAGATTTGTTCCGCCTGGAAGCGGCCACGCATTAGTACTTTCGTTGTTCCGAATGTCCGTTCCGTTTGACCACACATGAATGGTGCCGGTGGGCGTAGTGGGAGTGCCGCTTTGCCACTCGAAGATGTCAATCTCGCCGCCAGAATTCTGCGTCCACGATTTGCCTAGTGAAATAGAAGATACAGGGAGCATCCAGATAGCCGGGAATGAACCAGTCGTAGGATCGAACGCCATGCTGACTTCGATATAACCGAAGGTCCACGCATGATAATGCACACCGTTCATTGCGGCGGTGCTCATGTCCGTCGTGTACTGTCCCGTCCCGGTTGTCCAGTTCAAGTTGAGGTATGTGCCGTAGGGATCACTAATAACCCCCGAGTTATCTCCCGAATACCAAAGACCAGGCTCATACCAGTTACATCCTGAGATGTTGGTTGTGCAAAGACTGAGCGTCGAGAATGTGTCCTCCCACGCGAGATTGTAGCTAGCTGCCTGAGGCGGCACGATGGTTACGGAGGCTGATGCAGATTTGCTCGGGTCCGACACGCTGGTTGCTGTAATTGTGACAATGGCGGAGGATGGTACCGTCGCAGGAGCAATGTAGAGCCCGGTCGAAGAGATCGCTCCGCAAGTTGCTCCGCTGCAGCCCGTTCCCGATGCCGTCCAGGTGACCGCCGTGTTCGACGTGCCTGTCACGGAAGCTGCAAATTGTTGTGTGCCTCCGACACTCGTTGACACGCTGGTGGGAGTCACTCCGACTGCAACCACCGGCGCAGCCGCGCCTGTACCACTCAAGCCAATCACCGCCGTGCCGTTTGCCGAAGAGTTGCTCGCGATCATTAGCTGACCCGTCGCTGGACCCACGGCGGTGGGATCAAACTCTATATTCAGCGTTGTTTCTTGGCCCGGACTCAACGCGGTCGGAATCGCTTCCGCTGGCAGGGTGAAGCCCGCACCCGTCAGTGTTGTCCCGCTGATCGTTACTGGCATAGTGCCGGTGGAAGTCAAAGTAATGGACTGTGTCGTCGGCGTATTGACCACCACATCGCCAAACGCAACACTGGTCGCATTGATGCTTAGCGCGAGTATCGCTGCATTCAACTGCAGGGTAAAGCTAGTCAAAACGCCGCTCGTGCCTGCCGTCATCGTCACCGCCTGAGCGGTCGCCACTGAAGACACCGTAGCCGTGAATCCTGCGCTGACCGCACCTGCCGGTATTGTCACCGTGCTCGGCACCGTCACCGATGAACTGCTGCTTGTCAGGTTCACAATCAGCCCGCCGGTTGGCGCCGCAGTGCTCAGTGTCACGGTGCAGGCGTCCGTGCCCGATCCCGTCATGGCCCCGTTACCGCAGGATAGCGCGCTCAACGCCGGCTGCGCGGCCATTCCTGTGCCGGTCAGGGCAATCACTGCCGTTCCATTTGTCGAAGCGTTGCTGGCGACTGTCAGTTGTCCCGTAGCCGTCCCAGTGGCGGCCGGATTGAATTGCACATTCAGGCTATAGGTTCCACCTGCGGCTATGGTGACCGGAAGGTCGCTCGAAGCGACAACAGAGAAGGGCTGCCCAGTCAAGTTGAGCTTCGTGATCTCAACCGGTGCCGAACCACCATTCACGAGAGAAACTGCAGTACTGGCCGATTGACCGATAGACACAGCGCCGAAAGCAACTGAGTTGGGGGACGCTTTGAGGGCTCCTGAATCCGCTTCGTCCACCAGAATGCCACCGCAGCCCGACGAGACGAAAAGCACACTGCATGACAAAATGATGAGTAGAACTCCGCACCCACCGCTGAGGGGATGCATTTGAATAGAACGGCGCACACGGCGTAGCTTCGGTTGCAATCCGCTGTCGCAGGGCGACGCAATGCAGCTAGCTGACTCGAGATCTAGTGAAGGAGGAACCAGAACTCCGTGCACGGCTTAACCTTTGCAAGTACCTGGAAATTCAAGTACTCACGTGCCCTTACTTCCCTTTTCGGAAGACGTCACTCAGAGTTTAGCAACGCAGTGTGCACGTAGGTAACCATTTTTTGTTACCATTGGATTACTTTTGTTTGCCTTTGCCTAAGCACTTTGTATCTAGCTACTTAAGGTGAAGAAGAGCCCATGCGAAGCCGAGGTCTTAGAGGTCGTCTCATGGTCGAGATGCCTCGGCTTCATTCTCGTCCTTAGCATCAATTCATCCAGAGATTAGCCCGTGTTGGACAAGGAAGACCGCTTGGGTCTTGCTGGTTCGGCGCGGGCATTTTTGTATTGGACGGCGCGACCGCTGCTTCAATCTGCTGCAGCACCTTCACAATCTGCTCCGGCGCATGCTTCAAGCCTCGTACCGTTCGAAGATCCTTCCATAACGATAACCGGCTCCGGAACGGTGCTAACGTAAAGAAGGCCATTCTGCTGGCCTTCTGGGCGCTGTTCCTGATGGTGCTCGTATGTCAACCCTGAACGAAATCCTCGATCAGCACGTTGCCGAGGCGGCACGCGACCTACACGAAAAGCTGGACCGCAACCGCGTACGCTGCTATGCCTGCGGGCACTGCTGCCCCATCGCCGACGGGCAAGCAGGGGTCTGCAAAGTTCGATTCAATCGTGGCGGAACGCTCTACGCCCCCTGGGGCTATGTGGGCGGGGTTCAGTGTGACCCGATTGAGAAGAAGCCGTTCTTCCACGCGTACTGTGGTGCTCTCGCGTACAGCTTCGGCATGCTGGGCTGCGATCTTCATTGTTCCTACTGCCAGAACTGGGTGACCTCGCAGGCACTGCGCGACCCCTATGCCATGGTTCCGCCAGTGGCCGTAACTCCGGAACAGTTGATACGGGAGGCACAGAAGCAAGGCGCCCGAATCATAGTGAGCACATACAACGAACCGCTGATTACCTCGGAATGGGCAGTGGCGATCTTCAGGGAAGCGAAGGCGGCCGGCCTGGCAACGGCTTTCGTGTCGAATGGCAACGGAACCCCTCAAGTACTCGAGTACCTGCGTCCCTGGGTGGATCTCTACAAGGTCGACCTTAAGAGCTTCGACGAGCAGCACTATCACCAGCTCGGCGGCCGCCTGCAGCCGATTCTCGAGACCATTCGTCGCCTCTACGTGATGGGCTTCTGGCTGGAAGTTGTCACGCTGGTGATCCCGGGATTCAACGACTCCGACCAGGAACTGACCAGTCTGGCGGAGTTTCTGGTCAGCGTCTCGCCGAATATTCCGTGGCACGTCACTGCCTTTCACAAAGACTACAAGATGACTGATCCGGCCGACACCGGCCCGGAGACGCTTGCGCGTGCGGCACAGATCGGCCGGAGGGCCGGCCTGCGTTACATCTATGCCGGCAATCTCCCTGGCGAAGTTGGCGATCTCGAGAACACCCGTTGTCCCAATTGCCAGCGGCTCCTTGTGGAACGGTTCGGGTATCGCATCGCCAGCTACCGCCTGACACCGGACGGCCGCTGCCCGACGTGCAGCACATTGATCCCAGGGCATTGGGACCCATCCTTCCGCAAGCAGATCACTACCCACCCTTATGTCCCACGCTGATGCCACAGGTTCGGGGAGTCCTGAATCGCAAGGTACAGGAGCGTGAGATCGGCGGATTTCCACGCGCAGCCGCCGAGGAAGTCAATGCCCGTTGCAACGCCCAAGCGACTGAAGAGAGTCAGAGGGGTTGCGCCAATTCCGCTTTCCTGCCAGCGGCTTCCATTAGAATGCAAAACGCCTGGCCTTCGGTCGAGGTTCCGGGGTGGTCGAAATTGGGTGCCCCGCAAACGCCCTGAACGTAGCCGAAGGCGTCCATCTTCGCGCGGGCGGCGC
>Ga0187891_1001152_pt1 | contig 23506 bp, 25 predicted proteins | sample June2016WEW_21_4_FD_132990 | JGI IMG/M metagenome (GOLD analysis project Ga0187891, IMG submission 132990) | Peatland microbial communities from SPRUCE experiment site at the Marcell Experimental Forest, Minnesota, USA - June2016WEW_21_40 | ecosystem: Environmental > Terrestrial > Soil >... | reverse complement strand
GACTGCTTTTAACCAATTTGAGACGTATAAACAGGAAATTCCGTCTCTTTTCAATTATAACGCGATAGTAATTATCAGTGACGGAACAGAAGCACGAGCAGGCACCATCACTTCCAACAAAGAACGGTTCATGCCCTGGAAGACTATTGACGGAATGGGGCTTGCACCAACATCATTACCCCAGATAGAAGTTCTTTTTGAAGGAATGCTTGCCAAGCGGACGCTGCTGGACCTAGTCCAACACTTCCTCGTCTTTGAGGAGGAAGGAAATAAGGTACAAAAGAAGCTTGCGGCGTATCACCAGTATCACGCAGTAAATAAAGCAATTGACTCAACCCTAAAAGCAGCTTATCCTGGCGGGGACAAACGGTGCGGGGTCGTGTGGCACACCCAAGGTTCCGGAAAGAGCCTCACCATGGCATTCTATGCCGGAAAACTTGTCCGTGCGCTAGATAATCCGACCATTGTCGTAATAACGGATAGAAATGACTTGGATGACCAGTTGTTCGGCACGTTCAGTCGTTGCGATGAGTTACTGAGGCAAACTCCAGTTCAAGCCACGTCGCGCACTCGCCTAAAAGAGCTTTTAAACGTCGCCGCCGGTGGCGTGGTCTTCACCACCATCCAGAAATTTTTCCCTGACGTGAAAGGCGCAGCCTATCCAACGCTCTCGGAGAGAAGAAACATTGTAGTCATCGCAGACGAGGCGCACCGTAGCCAATATGATTTTATCGACGGTTTCGCTCGCCACATGAGAGACGCACTGCCAAACGCCTCCTTCATTGGCTTTACTGGCACTCCGATTGAAAAGACAGACAAGAGCACGCTTGCTGTTTTTGGAAACTACATCGACATTTACGACATTGAGCAGGCCGTTGAAGACGGAGCGACGGTCCGTGTTTATTACGAAAGCAGGCTGGCGAAACTGCAGCTCGACGAGGAAGAACGCCCACATATCGACCCTAAGTTCATAGAAGTAACTGAGGGTGAGGAAGTAGCGAAGAAGGAGAAGCTAAAGAGCAAATGGGCGAGACTTGAAGCGCTGGTAGGTAATGAGAAAAGGTTACGCCAGATTGCGGAAGATATCGTAACTCATTTTGAGCAGAGATTTGAAGCACTCGATGGCAAAGGGATGATAGTTTGTATGAGTCGTCGCATTTGCATTGACTTGTATAATGAAATAATTGCTTTGCGCCCTGAATGGCATAGCGATGATGATGCCCAAGGCATTATTAAACTCGTGATGACCGGCTCTGCGAGCGACCCCGTTGAATGGCAACCACACATACGAAACAAGCAGAGACGGCGTAAGCTGGGAGAGCGTATGAAGGCCCCCTCTGACGAGCTGCGACTTGCGATAGTGAGAGACATGTGGCTAACGGGGTTCGACGCGCCAAGCCTTCACACTATGTACGTTGACAAGCCGATGAGAAGTCTGGGCCTCATGCAGGCAATCGCCCGCGTGAACCGAGTGTTCAGGGATAAACAAGGCGGGTTGGTCGTTGATTACATCGGGATTGCATACGAGCTGAAAAAGGCGTTATCTGAATATACCGAACGAGACAGAGAAAACACAGGCATTCCTCAGGAAGAAGCGGTAGCCGTAATGCTTGAAAAGTACGAAATAGTCTGCGACCTATTCTATGGATTTAACTACCGGCAGTTTTTCACAGCGAGTCCGCGAGAGAAACTGAGACTAATCCCCACAGCAATGGAGCATATTCTCCAGCAAGAAGATGGAAAGGCGCGGTACCTGCAGCACGTAAGCGAGCTTTCAAAGTCGTTCTCTCTTGCGGTGCCTCACGAAAAAGCTTTGGAGATTCGGGACGACGTCGGGTTCTTCCAAGCGGTGAGGGCAGCTATAATAAAGACCACCGTCACTGAGGGCAGGCCGCAGGAACAGCTCGATACCGCCGTAAAACAAATACTATCGAAAGCTGTCGTGCCCAGCGGCGTTATTGACGTATACGGCGTCTTGGGACTTGAAAAACCGGTTATATCAATACTCTCCCCCGAGTTCCTTGAAGAAGTCAAAGGGGTGCCGCAAAAGAACCTAGCGTTCGAAGTGTTGCGAAAGCTCCTGAATGACGAAATACGCAGTGTTTCACAACGAAACGTCGTGCAAGGCCGTTCATTCACTGATATGCTCGAAAAAAGTATCAAGCGCTACCAGAACAAGAGCATACAAACCGCGCAAGTCATCGAAGAACTAATTGAGCTTGCTAAACAGATGCGCGAGGCACAGCGCAGGGGTGAAGAGCTTGGTTTGAGTCCAGCCGAGCTTGCATTTTACGACGCACTTGAGACCAATGATAGTGCCGTGCAAGTCCTCGGCGACGACACATTGCGCACAATCGCCCACGAGCTTGTTGACACGATTCGTAAGAACGTGACTATTGACTGGACCTTGCGAGAGAACGCTCAAGCATTGCTGCGCGTGAAAGTCAAAAGAATACTAAAGAAGTTTGGATATCCGCCCGATATGCAGAAGAAGGCGACAGAAACCGTATTGGAGCAAGCAGCCCTCATTTGTGGAGAACTTGCTGAGGCTTGACTTAGATTGTACTTGAGATGGCGAAGACTGAAAACATCAGAACGGCGTCTTCTCATACAGCTCTTTGATATCCGCGTCGTTAAACTGTAGATAAACCGCGGTCACGTTCAAACTTGAATGCCCGAGCACCTGCTGCAGCCGCCTGATGTCCCATCCGTTTCGCACACAGTGGATCGCATATGAGTGCCGGAAGGTATGAGGGTGGACGTCTTTTCCAATGACCGAACCATAGCGCTTGACGATGTTCCGCACCTGTCGCTGTTTGAGGGCAAATATAGGCTGATCATCGGGGAGTTGTTGTGCGGAAACGTAGTCGGAGAGCATTTTGATCGTCTCGGCGTCTAAATGCACCCTCCGCTGCTTCCCTCCTTTCGCCTTCGTGACGTTGACCACGTTATTCTGTGGTTCGATGTCGCGCGGCGTGATGGTGAGCAACTCGTTGACTCGCACCCCGGTGCGCCACAGCACCCGCAGCATGAGGTAGTCCCGCTGACTGCACTCATAAGCCGCAGCGAGCACCTGGTCGACCTGCTCTTTCTCCAGATAGTCGGTGATGTTCTTCACGCATTGCCGAAAAGGCATCTTATCGGCAATAACGGTTGTCATTTTGAACTACGATCTATTTGCACGCTATAGTCGCAAAGAACTGAGGACAAGTCGGCAAATTGCTCGCCTAATTGTGTTAAAATGAGGATCGTCTCTCTAGTTACATGTCGTCTAAGTGCTTAAATATGACTACAATTCGCCATTAACATCACCTGAAAGGAGCGGCTGCGTCTTTTTTGCCACTGGTGCCAGCGCGATCATCCAAACAATCACAACGGCCACTACTATTTCTGGTCCAGAGAGAGACGCGGTACCATTGAGGGTGCTAAGTGTCATCATTGCCAACATGGCCAAAGGCAAGCGGTTAGCTTCTATTTCAGTCAATAGGGCCCTCACAGAGCTGAATCTTACTTCGTGTTTTTCCAATTCAGTAACCTCTGCGGATCTGATGTCTGGAGAACCTACTGCCTTCGGGGGAATTTCTGGGGCGAAATGCCAGTCTCCGTCAATTGCTGAATGATTCGCAAGATCCGTCTGCTTCAGGCGGCGAACATTCTCGGCGTTCGCGCTGCCGATCAGGGGTATGCGGTCGCTATCGCGCCATTCCTTGACTTCAGTCTGGCGCATTTGCGAGGGCCATGATGGTACCCCCACTGTTTCGGCCCAAGATCGCAACGATACGCTCGTCTGTCTGGTCAAGCGCTTCTTTCTTGAGTCGCGTGTCATAGGTCCCCCTTGGAGCGCTCAGCGCCCCATAAATACTTAGTGCTGAAAAAAAGTAAAGATTAATCAGAAATGCCTAACACTCATTCTCAAATATATAAACTTTAGAAGATGAAGGGGACCTTGTTACCATGAACACCAAAACACTGGTCAAAAAGCTCAAAGCCCGTGATGTGGATATCGACCCAAAAACGCTCACCAACTGGGGGAGGGAGGGGATAGTTTCCGGCTGCAAGATATATCCCGCTACCCATCGGTCGCGGGGGCGTCCTTCAAAACGGCCTGAAGAGATAGACCACAGGGGGGAACCCGGCCGTTTCCACGCTGAATGGGACGATGAAGCGGTCGAAGAGGTTGCAGCGGTATGGGTGGTAAGCGGTGGCCGCAGACGAATCTCAAGGGCGCAGATCGAGAGGATAAAAACTGTAGCAAACCACGCCTATCAATATGCTTCCGCATTCTACGAGTTCCCTCCGGGGATTAGGGTCACTGGTCCGGAGCCAACATCGCAGTGGAATTGGCGTGTGCTGAAAATGATGGTCTATCCCGACCACACGCTCAATACGCAGGCGCAGAAGTGGATCGCCACGAAAGAGAAGGCGAAGCGCAACAAGAAGATCTCCGAACCGAAAAAGGTGCTCTTTTACTGGCAGTCACAGCCGGCCGACATAAGGGCGGTTCCCATAAGAGCGCGCGATGGTCACGAACTCCTCAGCAGCCTGAAACGCTTCCGACCAGACCTCTCTGTAACCGAGTCTGGAGTTCCGGGTGCGCAGCTTCCGAGTTCTGGAGAGATTCCATTGCAATTCCAACACGACAACGTGCGAATGAGTCGTTCATCTGATCATCCCGGATGGGAGCTTCGGCCGGCGAGGTGGAAGTTCGACTTGGAGAGGATCGAGCTTGAAGACGCAGACGCTGATGAGCTTGTTTTCCTCCTCGATGGCCGCGACAGCCGGATAAAGGCGTGGTATGCCCCTTATGATCTGTACGATCCGGCCGTTGATTACGAGAAGAGAGCGGATGAGCCCAGTCAGAGCGATCAGAATGGCGCTCGATGGGATGTTGGGATCGATTTGCTCGTGGACGAGTCCCGCTCGCTCTTTAGCGAGATCGGTCCCCTGCTCTCCGATATGAATCGCGAACACGTCACCCGGAAGATTACATCTTCTGTGTTAACACTCGTCCCGACCGAGTTTATGCCTCTTATTCGATGGCTCCCGCTGCCGCGACAAGAAATAACGCCTTTTGTTTTTTTTACACCGTTACAGAGCATCTATCTACGAGACCAGCTACGCCATCTCTTGAAAATTACCAATGCCATTAGTAGTACGCCATTGTGGACTGCTGGCGGTAGAGAGCACTTTCCGTATTGTGAGGATTAGCGACGCCCGCAGCGCCTATCGTGGTAACGGCGCGTTACTTTGGCAGGTAGGATAGTATAGCGCGTTCCGTTGAGCCTCTCCGTAGCTCCTAGCTCTTTATCTCTTTTTTCGATTTCCTTTGATGCCTGGGCCCCGTTCACCGAGCTGACACAGAAGTCTATTGAGGTGACTGCCTTAGAAACGTCCTGCGCGAGGCTTCTGGATTTTACCACACTTTCACCCTACGTTTAGCGAAGAAATACCCAGATGTAACCCAAGTTTTACCCCCATGAACAACGACTCCGCAGAGGTCGATGAGCTCATCCTTGAAATTGCAGACTACAAGAACGACTATGCCGATATGGCTGCCGAAAAACTGCTACGAAAGTGTTCGTGTAATTGGGAAGCTTACCAATACCTGCAAAACCGAGTGCACGACCCCTCGCTTCGTGACAGCGCACGTCAGCAGTTGCGGCGAATTATCAAAAGGATACAAGTGCAGATACTTCAGTCTCGCGAATATGGTTGGGCATATGAGGAGCCGTGATGCTAGGGTGCGCGGCTAAATAACAACACTTAAGCTATTAAGCTGCCGTTTTACGCTTTTGATTCCTTCGTTTTCAAGCGAAGGACATCAAGGAAGGGAAGTGAATGAATCATAAACGTATCACGATGACGAGCATCGTCGTGGCAACTCTCATGCTTGTCTCGCTTTTTGCTGCGGTAAGCAGTGCGGCGAGCGTGAGTGGCCAAACGATGGCAGGTACTGGCCCCGCCGTGACCTCCTCGGAAGCCATGGGGCAATCCTCCCCGTACCCCTCGGGGTTCAGTGGGTGGGCCGACTACTATGCCGTCGACACTAGCGGTACCCTCTGGCACACTGGCGGTAGCGGTACCTGGGACTCTCTCGGCGGAGTGTGTACCGCATCACCTGCCGCGGTCTCCTGGAGCTCCAGCTCCTTCCGCCAGGACGTCTTTGTGCGCGGCACCGACGGCGCCCTGTGGCATAAATACTACCAGAACGGATGGTCCGGCTGGCAATCCCTCGGCGGGCAACTCGCATCCGGCACTGGCCCTGCGGTCTCTTCTTGGTCAGCAGGCCGACTGGACGTATTTGTACAAGGTACGGATGGCGCCCTGTGGCATAAAGCGTGGACCGGCACGTCGTGGTCCAGCTGGCAATCACTCGGAGGGAAGCTGACCTCCTCACCCGCTGCGACGTCAGGGTGGACTGTTGGCAAGATTGCAGTCTTTGTGCGCGGCACTGACGGTGCGGTCTGGCAGAGGAATTGGAATGGGGCTGCGTGGTCCACCTGGACCTCTCTCGGCGGGAAACTAGCATCAGGAACCGGCCCTGCCGTGAGCCCAGACCTCTGGCTAATTGTACAAGGCACGAACAACCAGCTCTGGCAAAGGGGTGGCTCAGTGGGGGGCATCGGCTGGGAATCACTCGGCGTAGCGCCTCCCGAGGCACTATCTACTTCCTCACCGGGTGCCACCTGCATCCCCGCCAACGACCACACCCTGGTCTGCTTCAGCAGCACGAGCGGGAACGTCTGGAGTGGCACGCATGATGTTACCGGTCTCATCTCTTCATGGTCCTCCTTGGGCAGCCCCCCCTAAGTGAACAGCGAACCGGACAAGGCGAGACCACAGAGCCGGAGCAATCCGGCTCAGTCTTTTTTATTTTTGAGTATCTTTGAAGGCCCTGCTATTACTTTCAGGCTACTTCTCGAATAGCTAGTTGAGGAGTTCAACGCTATTATCGTCTACGACGTACTGCCCGCGTTGTGAACTGTATGTCAAATGCCAGCGTCGCGGCGACGAGGACCGCGTGCCGTTCCATTGCGACTTATATCGGCGTCCTGGGTCGTTTCAACCGACATGGCGTATCGGCAGATGATGATGATTATCGAGCGATTGAAGTTTAATCAAAGCTCGCCTAGAGGAATAACGGCCTTTTTGGCGCTAAAACCGGCATTGAAAGAAAACGAACATGAAATATGCCATGCAGTCCATGTGACTAGCACCGAGTAGGAGGAAGAAAATGCTCACCAAGGCGTTAGTTTTGACGGACGGCGAAGCAGACTTGCTACGTCGTGCACTTGAAGAAGTGAAGACCAAAACCTTTGAAGAGTCCCAGATTAGCCTAGATGATGTGGACGCTCTCAACGCTCTTGTTTCACATTTCAGGGACTCAGAGAAGTTAGAACCGGATAAGGAAGCACCTCAAAAGCCTGTTGACTCGTTAGGCAAGCGTTTGTTTCTGGGGCATATCATCGGTCGGGACGGCTACACAGATACGGCGAGCGGAAATCAGGGCTGAATACACTATCTTTAAGCTTTATCAGGCTGCTTCTTAGCGTATGCAATTGAAGCCAATAGCTGCGATAACCGTTCTTTTGCTTGTCGTTGTTTCATTATCAATTGCAGGCTGTACGAGTTCGACTACAAATAGCGCAAGTCCGAGTCCCAGCCCAGCAGATGTGAACGTTACCGCGACAACGGTTCAGTCTCCGCAACAGTTCAGTAATAACACCCTCACCCCACGAGCCGGCGATAAATACGTGCAATATAACGTGACGTTTACCAATATAAACGCACCAAGCACCCAAATCAGTGATTGGTACTCATTCCAATTGCTCGATTCGAGTAAAAACGTGTATTCCGTCGAGCAGCTCATCCAACAAAAGTATCTCACCACCACGTTTCCTTCCGGCTACACGGTAACTCAGCCTGGAGACAAAGTATCGGGGAACTTAATTTATGAAGTGCCTCAAAACGCGACTATTGTGGCGCTCAGATACAGCAACTATCTTAGCTCTTCTAATAAGTTCAATGTAACGGTACCTCTGACAACGTGACAGCAAACCTCCTAACACGACTGTAACCAAGGGTCCCCATAAGTTACACTGCTGCGCGTTTATGAAGTGTGTGACACATCAAAAAGCGGCGGTGATATCAAAAGTGCCGTAACGCGCACGTAGCACATTAACACATGTAGATAAACACAGTCTAAACGGTTGCATCCGCACTCATCTTTTTTCCATTATCCTAGTTCATAACGGCGTGATAGTGGGCGATTCGTAATACTTTAACCGCGTCCGGACACTGATGACGGCTTCAAAAATCGTGCGGCGCGTGATGGTCTTGGACACTTCTCAAAATAGTGAAATTGTATCCTAAATCGCCCTCTTGTATATGCTCCGTTATATGCTTTCAGCTATGCTTGGTTTAAGTCCGCATTAACTCGTGTGCTCTGAATAATGAGTGCATCAAACTGTTCAAGCTGATTAATTGTGGAGCCGTCAACCGAAACTGTCCTAACACCCTTAATCACTGTGGCATTTCCCCCAGCCGCAAGCGCGTAGAGGTACGCGTCTGAATCTGAAACCGCTTTTTGTGTATATCCTGGCTCTTTACTGTTAAAATACACACTAGCAGCGGTCACCGTAGGAAACTGTATGAATGTAGCGTTATACGTCTCGCTCTCCGCGCCGGAAAACGACGCTTGTTCGTGCATAGCAATAGCCGTATCATTGAGCCAGGTCATTGTGTACTCGTCGTTAGCGTACCTATTACCGTTGCCTGCATCCACCTGCGCGATTATCGCGCCTAACAACGCTGACCGCGTACCCGCTGCAGGGTATGCCGTACCCGCCGCCGTAGGGGATGCGGTGTTGCTTGTCGTACAACCACACACAAGCAGTGAGGCAATCATGACAAGGACGATTGCAGCCACTTTCTTAATCATGGTTTTCGCCACGCTATCACACTTGTGTCATATAGTCAACTGCAACGGTGTATTGGTCGTGTGACATATCTATCTCAACTTTAGACCCTTGTAGAAGAATCCCCCACCATTGCGGCTCATTAATGTGTATCCATACTTCCTGAGGTGGGTTCTCCCCAGTGCCTATTTTCCCGTACCACATTCCTTGTTCTTGTTGTGACCCAGTGTATCCTTGTTGCTCTGCTTGTGCGACGTAGGCGTTATATCGCGCGATACTATCATTACGGCTTTTCGTTTCCTCGATAGTAACGTTGTGAGCATATGGTACGAGCGTCTTTTCCCCATTTTTCACGACACCCGTGTACATAGTGTTTCCTTGGCCGTTGACGGTTTGCTTAAATGGGGTCGTGACGGTAAAATTTTGACTGGTGAATGCATTAGTAATCGTGGTCATGACGTCGCCTGATGTCGGAGTCGGTGAGGTAGTGTTTGTCGGAGACGTGCAGCCGCTTATTGATACGAGAACCAACGCACCAATAAAAAGCAAAGGCAGTGCGTATTTCAGAGGCGTTTTGATGTAACGCTTTATCATTCTTGCTATCGGATTCATACTTCATCCCCCTTGTAAGTAAAAACAAATAGGTAAAAAAGGGCCAATGAACCTTAAGAATTGCTATCTGTGGTCGCTGCTACGTGGTTTTGCGCACCGGTTTCAAATCGTCGTGACGATGTTTGTGCTCCCATCGTTATATGTTAAAGATTTGAGCGTAGCGTTTTGCGGGACTTCGAAGAAGACAGGCCCACTGATCACATCGCCAGGCTGTGAGTGTGAGGTCCCGCCAAAGGGGTTAAGCGATTGAACTATCGTCAACCCACTGATGTTGTAAACCCTACCTCCTGTATCCATGAGAGACCAATAGTTGGGGGCGATCGGTCTGTTTTGAGCGTTAATGTTCTTCACGGTGCAGTTATAGGCTATGTACTTGTTACCAGGCGTTGGTGTTACTGTGTGTTGAAGCGTAGGCATTGTAACAGCTTTTGCGGTAGCCGTTATGCCTCCTGTCTCCGTTGCGCTGCCATTACTAGATTGTGTGGTTGTGGTCGTCTGAGTACAGCCTGCTACTAACAAAGAGGCAACCACAAGCACTAGAACAGCTATCACGGTTATCGGTTTCAATTTCATTATATCGCCTCAAACTTTACGCCTTTGTCAAGCCGGTACCATCGAATTTGTGGTCATTGACGTAACTATCCAACCGGCTTCGGGATCTTGGCTATATGAAATCAGATATACCGGGACATTTTCCGATGAGATTGGTTTATATCCCCCCCAAGTAGCCACCGCATAGCCAATTTGGCCGCCGCTGCCTGTTACTGCATCTTTCGGAGTTGATGTTGGCATATAGCCGTCATTCGTTTTTTCAAGGATGTGACTTGAGTACAAATTCTGTGCGGCGCTCTCTGATGGCATGACTTCAATGGTCGTGGTGTATATCTTAGTCTTAGCGAGATCCTCCACAGTGCCGACATAAGTATCGTGGCCACCAATTGTTGTTTTAGTAAAAGGCGACGATGCAATCGTATCTACTGAATATGCCGCAGTAAAATGACTGCTGTGATCATTACTTGAAGGCGATGCGGGGCTCACGGAGCCATTATTTGAAGGCGATGTGGTGCTCACGGTGCAACCCGCTATTGACAACGAGGCAACCGTCACAAGCACGATGATGGCTAACAGCTTTTTTATCATACAATTCCCCCTTGACGAAAAAACGAATCAAAAACGTAAGAGGGGCCAACGAAGCTTAAGAATTGCTATCTGTGGTCGCAGCGTGATTGCCGCCTTCAACACCAACTAATCCTATCCAACAGGCGCGTCGTCGTTACTCTTCCTTCTTTCTACCGCCGCAATGATCGACTTTTTCGAGCCATCAACGATGCAAGCTGAGCCGAGCTAAAAGACGCACCCAAGCCACGAAGCCCCGTTTTACGTTTCTGATTCATTTTTCCTCAAAAAAGGCGATTTGTATGGAAAAAAGTGGTTAGTTTTTGTTGTGCTTTTGTCTTTCCGAGGCTAAATTTGAAAACGGGAGGCGATACGACCCTTTTCGTTGCTTATTTTTCCAGGATTAACTTGTAAGTGTCTAATTATGTGGACCTTATCAGTGCTAAAAAGAAGTATCTCGGCCGCTATGGAAGGGTGCGGTTCATTGCTTCAAATGTCTCTAAAGAACGGGTCGAAAAGTTGTTGCAATGAACTCGCTTACTCCAGGCCTTGTGCTGAATATTGCCTCAAACCGACTCTATTTAGGAAGTGAAATGCGCCGAAGGCTTAGTTCTAAAAGAAAAGGCAAGCACCAGCGGGCTGAAGGACAACAGGAGAATTTGAGCCATAAAAACAGGGTTAAAATACATCGATTTAGCAGTTCTAACGTGGATCGGTTTCAACAACATGTGAAAATTCTTTTTTTCATAATTCGAAAAACTTGATGACTGGGCATCGCCCTTTCAAAACCCGTGAGTATCCAAAATCAGTGAAACAAAAGAATAGGCGTAAGAAACAAACGTAAGGCAAGCTCTGCGTTAATGTTGCAATAGTGTTTTTGAACCAATTTTTGTGCCGTCATCTTTAACGTTTCGTCTCAGTTCGTGAACGGAGCCCAAAATCAAAGGAAATCGAAAAAAGAAATCATGAGATGGTAGCTAGAGAACGGTTAAACGAAACGGGCTATGATAGACTAGACTATATCAATGCGACAAAACCCACGTAAGTTGAAACAAGAAATACAAGTTGAACACTATCACAATGACAGCCAGAACTACCAAAAAAAGCAACTCATTGTGAATATGGCGCACTTCGTCTATTAGAATTTCAATGTCAGCCTTGTCTTCCTCTTCTTCATCATCCATTAAGTTCTCCTCTTCTTCATCATCCATTACGTTTTCACCTCTGTTGGAAAAAAATGAGCACGTAAAAGGACGCTCACGTAGCTTAATTGTTATCGTTTTGGTTGCGAAATCTCAATTGTTGTCAAGAATGGGGAAGCGTAAAGTGGTTTTAATGGCCGTCACTCCATTGGCGTTTTGCGTCAACTTGTGAACGGATATGTGTTGCATTCTAAAAAAGAAATAACGACCAAGACATGAAGAAGTAGTTAAACGAACCTCTTAATAGGCCCTGATATGTCTATCGCCTAAGACTAGCGTAATACAACCTGTCGTTTTGCAATTGCCTCTCGTTATACGCTTTTGCCGTGCTGTACGCGTCCGCGATTCCGATGATCCATACAATCGGAAGGATTATGAAGCCAATAAGAACGAAACACAGGAGGACACTGAAGGCGTACAACACGATGAAACCGATCCCTTTCATTAATTGCCCGTTGTAAATTTGACCCAGTCCAGCCCAAAAGAAGGATAGGACCGCCGCAACGCCAGGATTCTTTCTATCGGTTTGGAATACCGACACTGGGACTTGCTGCGGGCGCTCGTACGCATTATCTTGCGATGACGGGTAGCTGTAATTCACGTTCCGCTGTTGTCCACCGGTCGCAGGTTGTGGGCTTTCATATGCTTGTGTGTCTTGCCGGTCATAACGAACAAGCTCACGATCGCTTGGTTGGCTTGCTTGAAGAGACGACTGTGCTTCGGGGTCGTAAACTAGGGCCTGTTCTTGTGATTGAAGGTGCGGCTGGGCCTGTGATGCGCTGTATACTATTTTCTCGCCGCAAAAGCTGCAAAACAATGCTTCTGCGCTATTCGAAGTTCCGCAGCTTTCGCACTTTTGTTCTTTCGTAGACGTAAGCGCTCTCCCGCACTTTAGACAAAAATTAGATTCTTTAGGAAGGGGCGCTCCGCAGAACTCGCAGGATTCCTCGTTTTCTTCCGCAATACGAGCCAAGTTTTCTTCGTTAAAGCAGTGTAAACACGTATCCTCACGCGCTTTGGTGAAGAAATTCAATTTCCTGCCGCATTCTTTGCAGTATTCTGCCATAGACAAGAATTAGAATTGTTAGTCCCTACCCATCTTTCTTTCTTTTTTGGCCGATGATTGTCTTTTAGTCAGCAGCGTGGGCAGTTGATCGGGGTATGCACGATCACAGGTTGGCTGTCACCACGCCGTTTATGAGGTCGCCGTATGTCAGTTGCGTTGGCTTTGCACTTTGCGGGATTTCAAATGCAATCTGTCCCGTCACCTTGTCTCCAGGCTTCGTATTAAACACCCCAGTGAGGCTGTTATCGAGCCAGTATGACGAAGGAGAATACTGGTACACCGTTCCGTCAGCCGTTGTGAGTTTGAAATAAAGCGGGTTACCCATGTAGAGATTGTCTTTGTTTTGATTGGTCACGGTCACGTCAAAAACGACGTAAGTCTTTCCGGGCGCTGGTGTGCTTCCCAGCGGGTAGCTGCCGAGTTGATTGCTCGTCGTCATGGAATTGACAGAAAGAGAGACAAAACCAGTTGCAGATGGCGCTGGTGTAGAAGTTGGAGCTGCAGGTGTAGAAGTTGGTGTCGCACTTACTTGTGTCTGTTGCGCCGTCGGTGCGCTGCTAGCAGACGGGCTTGTGCTAGGAGAAGCAGGCGACGTGCAACCACTAATTGAAACGAGAACTAGAGCCCCGATAAAAAGCAACGGCAGGGCACGTTTCAACGGCATGTTGATGTACCGTTTCATCATTCTTGCTATAGGATTCATTTCCCCCCCAAAGACAAATTAAATAAAAAGAAAGGTCTCAGCACAGCTTAAGTGTTGTCTTTTGGGTGCGGAGACGAGAATTCGAAACGGTTGGCCGCTATATGACTTGTGACAAGTTTACCGGTAGAGCGGGCCGTTATTACGTCTTCAGATGGGTTTCAAACATCACGTATGCTCTCACTGAAAACTATTACTTTTCCACATAACTGGCCAGTGATAACGTTGCCTTCGGTATCTCTCAGTGTGCCTGCTTCATCTTCGAATAACACCGTGAAGCTTGGAGCGCGAGGGTTCACTACACGCTCGATTTTCATAAGTCGCCGCTTCAGTGTCACTACTTTTTTAAACTCCTAACCGCGCTTCTAGCGCTGAGAGCCGCGCGTCAAGGTCGCCGAGCTCTAACAGCTTTATCGAAGTCTGAACGAGCTGCGCGATACAGCGGCCACGCGTGGCGGCTTCCATTTTCGCGTCGAGGACTTCGTTGATTACCGCCTCGAGCACGGGGGCCAAGTCATTAGCACTTTCGAACGTGAAGTCTTGGGATGGTTCTAAAAAGTTTGCTGAACTGGCGTTGTCACGCTGTTTCCGGGCCCATTCGCGCTGATATTCACGAGCACGAGTTTTATCTTTATATGGCATTTATCTAAAGTGATTATCAGTCCGCTGTCGTGCAATCAAAGACGATCAGCGTGCGCGTACGGGGTAAGACGGTTCGCCACAATATCTTGTCGATGCTTCTTATGAGAAGGGCTACAGCTTCAGTCTTGTAAGTCGTCATTTTCTTTTCTTTATCTGGGCTTCGCTTTTTTCTCCCAAGCTAACAGTGTTATACTGGATGTCTGCAGCGCGGCACGCCTCGATGCGGTAGGCTCCCGACCTTAACGCTTTAATGAGCTTTTCCATTCGGGATTCTGTTAGCTTGGAGGGTCGGCCCGTCTTGGCCTTGCTAATCTTTTGGGTTTCCATGTTTGCCTAACTTTGGCCGCAGAGTTTTGTGAGGATGTGCCTACAGACTTCGTTAACGACACGATGCGATCTGCAGCTCGCGTTGACCTCTTTCTGGATTCTTACAGAGTGCGTCATACCACAATATGCCTCAGCGGTGTTGCAACTGCAACATTCTGGCTCGTTTTCGGTTGAATCGAAAGCCATTCAAATAGTCGTTTCGCTGCGAGGAAGGTCTGAAAGAGGGGGAATAGCTCAGCTGCCGTGAAGACGTTCACCTCTGTGACGGCGAAGTTATTTCTGACGTGCAAGTTCATGCACACTTCAGGAAAATGGCCTGTCATCTCCCCCCAGGCAGCGGCATACGCAGCCAGTTGAAGTTGATACTCGGGGTATACACCGCGCCCCGTTTTTATATCGAGTAAGGCTAATCTACCACGTATAGTTCCGATGAGGTCTGCTGTTCCAGCATAGTCGTGCTCATGACTGAATACGAGACGTTCGCTTGCGATGGGCTCAAATTGGGCAGCGCCTTGCCACTTACGAAAGGCGACGATGATTGGGTCGTTGTGAGCGACACTGTTTTTTTTGCCGATATATGAAGCGATGGAGCTATGCACAGCAATGCCTTGATCAGCTGCGGCATTTCTGACCCTGTCGTGTTCTGCGGAGCTTCTTGCCAGCATATTATCAAGATCCAAATCTTTAAGTGGGTCTTTATGCCGGAAGGCCAAAAGCTCCTGCTTAATGTAATCGCGAGTGAGCCGCACTGCCCAATTCACTAGCTGTGGTTTGTTGAGCACGCTGAGTATGGAAGTAACGCTCGGTACCTTTTTTCCATCGATAGTATAATACCGGTAAGCCATTCTCACCCAGAGTCAATAGATAAGTGATTGAAGCTCGTTAAGGCAATAGAAGAAAGCGGCGTGGGGAAATCCGGCAGCCCGCTTACTTCACTACCCTGGTCCCATTTTGAACGCAAGTCAAAAGTTATTTGAGCGCACGTATCAGTTGCTTCCATGCTTCCACGTATATGCAGGTGGAGCACGTGCTCCGCCGTTGGTTTTGTCGCCTGGCGGAGCCGTACCTGTCACCTTGATGTTCTATCGTTCTATCCTATGTGTTGTCGCACTGTTTCGTAGTTCTCTGTTAGATTCGCGCCCTCAGCATCGTCTTCGACCGTGTCTAAGGCTTCGATGCTGTCGATGTCGATGTTGTCGAATCGGCTGCCGTCTATAGTTGGTTTGCTCCAAACAACCTTGACTCGACACGTCTTACCCACTAGTTGCTTGCCTGAGAAGCCGGTCTTATTGATATTACCAAAGCCGAACTCCTTCGCCATCTTGTACAGGTTACTCTTCTCGCCTGTGCTTATGGTGACCCGCCGCTTGACTTCAACACCGTTGATGTCGAAGGTGTATACGAGAAGATCCTGAAGCTTCGTTGGGTCGTTGTATGACGGCAGATTCGTGAGCACTTCGACCTTTGTGATTTGAGCGGTGTACCGCTTTCCATCTTCCAATTTAGGTCTGTGTGGCTCTTGTGGTGGTGCGAACGTTTCGTCATATTCTTCTTCTATCATTTTGTCTGTCACCTCCTGCTTGTGGTTGTCACGTCGCTCGAGATGAGCAACGATGATTTTGAAGTCGTCGCGCGTTGTGCGCTGCGGCTGTCCAAGGATTGTCATCATGTATCCACCACCGCGCGGAAGTCGATACACCGCACAATAAGTTCCCTATCCGTGTTCAGAAGTTCGTCAAAAGCGGCACGTATTCCATTAGTAGTCAACGCCCGGTCTTGCAGGAGCAAGTCACGTATAGACGTCAAAACAAGTTCATCATAAGTCTGCGTCGTTAGCCCGGAATTTGCGCGAATATTGAGATAATTGCGCACATCGACGACAGCCGATTCGTGGTCACAAATATTGGTAATCGGTGATTCATCATCTTCATGCTCATATTCGTGTTGTTCACAGTCTGAGCAGTCCAACTTATTTTCTATTATTATATCACTATTTACTGCCTCTTTGTTGTCTTCCCTCGTGCGCGTAGCATGAAAATTATCTTGGACTGCGTGGACTGTCCTTGTGACGCCTGAGACAGAAATATCCTTCCACGCATACGGTCTGTCTTTTCCATCGCCCCAGGGTCTATATTTTTTGGTCTTGCCTTTCATCAATCTTGGCAATCTTTTTGTGACCTGCCCCTTCTCTATTGGCGTTGCTTCATTCTCTTTGCAGTATTCAAGAAACGCGTTATAGAGTGTATCTGTCTCGACAAGCGCACCCTCGTCGTATGTGACCATTGCATCAACGAAACTTGCCAAACTATCAGTTGCCGCTATCCATCGCTGTTTGACATTCTCGCCCGACCCTGACTTTGTGAATCCATTGTTCTTGCGTAGCCGCATCAGCCCTTCAAGCGCCCAATTCAAAATCCCGCTTAACTCTTCGGGCGTCGTAAGCTTCTCCAATAGGTGAGGGTCGCGTTTTTTCTCGTTCTCGGCACGTGGGTTGTCGACGAATTTGTAGGGGAACTCTATCAGTATCCAACGGTCATAGAACGCATCTGCGGTATCGTATGTTGGTGGCAAGTCGTTGCAGGAAAAAATTAGGATGGCGTAGTTGTAGAAATAAAACGTCCCTTGAAACTTTTTCTCGCCTTTCATCCTGTCGCGGCCAGTTGCCATCTTAAACTTGCCCGTATGTTTCAAGGCAGTGGAATCAATATCGGCATATGTGTTCGCAAACTTCCCAAAGAGGTCAGCCACTGCGAATCGGTCAAATTCGATCTCCTGCAAGCTGCGATGTGACACGTTGTCTGTCCCGAGTAACGCGTTGAGGACGTTGATCAATACCGATTTGCCGTTGTCTCCTGGACCTAAGAGCATCACGGCATATTTCAGCCAATACGATCGAAAGAGGGCATCCCCGAATATCTCTTGTATGACTGGTATGTCCTCTTTGTTGCACGTGGATTTGAGAAACTTCTTCCATTCGGGGCAATCTTGCCCAGGAACATGCGTCGCCGCTATCTTGGAGACGTACGGGACATTGGGCGTATAGGCGATTATCTCAATTGATTCACTCCGTGTGTCCAAAATGCAATTATCGACCGGAATAAGAGCAGGTTCGTTCTCTAAGTCGAGACGATTGAAATAGCGGTTTCGTTCTATATATCCCTCAACCTCTGAAACGTGCCGATTCCGTGTGCGATCTTGTAAAGCGTTCTGTGAAAGTGCCCGAATGACCTTAACTCCGTTCGGGTGATACAATCCGTCGTTTGTGTTATAGACATAAATCTCATCGTTATCATCAAACGTTAAGAAGTGGCGTTTTGATAGAATCCACTCTGCCAATCGTTCGGGAACAAAGCTTTTACCGTCAAAGAATTGGGTAACGTCGATGCATGCACCGTCCAAATTGTTGGTGTCAGTCACCTTCTCGGATTCGTTGCTGCCTTGGTACACCTCTCCACATCCGTCGATCGCAGTCGCTATCGTCATCTCCCCGTATGTGGTAGCGCCGGTGGGTCTGTCCCATTTCGGCCGCATCAACTGCGATTGTCGAAAGAGGCGATCGATTTGCTCCCGGTCATCTCCACACCAAAACGTAAGAAGGTCACAGAGCGCTAAGTCGGCAGCTGAATCGTCGTCAGCGTATTCGGCTATGTCGCCATTAAAAAACAGTCGTTTGAACTTGTCGCCGTTCTTGGCAGCTGATGCTCTCTCAATCACAACGTCGTCATCGATGCGAGAAACCCGTACGCGATTTTCAGAAATCTTCGAAGGAGAGGGAATTTTACCAGACGACGTTTCATCACCAAACAACTCACGATAGACCAGGTCAACATCGTCCTGGTGAGACTCGATCGACGAACCGCATCCGTCAAACAGGTCGCCGGTCATACAGAAAAACCGGCCGGAGTCGTACATCTCGACCTTTGTGCCGGTCTTTCGACACGTTAATCCGGGTTTTACGGCCTTGTTAAGGACGTGCAAACCACGTCCTGATTGAGAGTATTCGGTGTAACTCTTCAGCTGAGCAACTAACCTGGCGACATCGGGGTTTGTTATCTCTCTATCGGCCACACAATTGTCGAAGTCTGTCCCAGTATAATCGCCGTTGAACACGAAGCCGACGCCCTTAAAGCGACTGCCATTCTCGAGTGCTCGCAGGCAGGTTTCGAGGTCGGACCACGTCGCTGGGTCAGTAGAGTCTGCATTGCGGCCGTTTGGCTGTTTAGGCACCTTTGTTTGCTTACCATCGCGTCTCTCAAAGTCCCAGTTGACCCACTGACGTTTGTCCTTCAACTCTTGGGGAATGTTTTCGCGAATGAGACAAGATCTCACTTCTTTTTTGATGTAAGACGCGATCCCTCTTTCGCGGCAAAAATCTATGACATCGTGGGCACGATCGACATAGAACTGTGTATGCCCATCGTGTTTGGCGATATTGTTATAATTCCATCGGCCGAATACGATACAGTCAACGAATGACACCGCTTCCAGCAAGTCCTCAATTCTCTGATTGACGATGTTCAACGTCGGAAACGGCTCAATACTGACCCACGTCTGAAGTCCGGCGTCATGCAGCACTTTGAGAGAAGAGATGCGATCAGAAACGGGAGCGCTATACGGATCATATTGCCGTGCAAATCCCCCATCGAGACTGACAACGGTCGCCCCGTACCACGTCTTAGATCCATATTTGTCAGTATCGAGCAAAACGGCTGGAGTTATTCCCTTGGTCAGCGTCTCGACCTGGAGCCCCCACGTGTGCAGCTTTTCGAGTATCGCCAGGGTCATCTCTGTGACTTCGGGATAGCCGACCATGAAGAGATCGGTCATGAAGCACAGATGCACGTTTTTGATGTCCCTTGCCTTTTCCGGCAACTCTTTATCGAGCAGTTCGAGAGCATTAGAGACAAGGTAGGGGTTGAGCCACGCGTCATACGTTTTCTTCCTGATCAATCGAGCATAACATGGAAACGTGCAACCGTGTGCACACCCTTCCACGTGATTTATGCCGTAATCGGCATATTCGACGTCGCTCTTGTTGAGCAAACTCTTTCGCGTGGTGGTCTTCATGATCACCCCGCTTCCTCATGTTCGAGCAAAGAGGACAGTGCGTCCTCTGACAGTCTCAATGATCGAACATACGGCCGGCCGTGATCGGGAACGCCGTACTTTTGGAAGAGTCCAAGTTTCGATAGAATACGCTCAAGGCAGCACCAGAGCTGCCGCACCAAGATAATGTCCTTGACGTGTCCAGCAAGCGCAGGCGCATTGCAGCTAACTACATCAGCGTAAGCGTCTGCGTCTTTTTCGACGTTATCTGCAGCTTGGTTGGTTGTCATTTCGACTGTTCTTAGTTAGCGCTTAAAGTGTAGATTGTTGAACCACGTTCCCGGATTGCTCTGACGATTCCTAACGCTTCGAGCGTTAAAAGGCGGTATCGAGTCGCGCTTTCACTCTTGTTGGCGACCTCGACGATGAGTCCAATTTTACATCCTTCTTTCTTTTCTTTCAGCAGCCGCACGATTTGCTTGTCTGTAGAGTCTAGGCCGTTGGCTGCAACCATTCGCATCATCATTTCGCTTCCTGTAGTTTTCAACGGATTAAAGATCTGAACGGGCTTCACATCCACCAACTAATTAGAGTGTAAGACTTTATACGTTCTCCATGGCGAGCAGAATGGTAAAAAATGTCTAATTTATGTTTTAGTCATCGCAGTAAGTTTTTATGGCTTGACGTTTTATATTATAATTACTGTGGACACTGATGAGCTGGTCGATCAGTTGCAGAAGATTCTAGACGTTGAAGTTCCAAAAGGTACGCTTCGACGGTGGGCTTGGCAAGGTCTAATTCCAGCGTCTAAACCGATGGGCCGAAAAGGCGAGCGCGGCCGATTCGTTTCATGGCCATTGGAAACTGTAGAGCAGGCCGCCGCTGTTTATGTTGTCCGCCACATGGACGTTCGATGGGCGAAAACAACGAAAGATGCGCTCATGGCCGCTAAAGATGTAGTTGACCACTTTTATGCTACAATAAATGAATTTGTAGAGACTGGTGACACCAATACGTTGCTGAGATTAAATGATTTTCTAAAGCCCGCCAAAGCGCCATTATTTGCGTCCGATGGTGGCGTAGGATGGCATGGGGGCTTGGCGCTACACCCGCTTGTCGTTACTTGGATTGCGACTTTAGAAAAAATAAGGCACAATCAACCTGTTTATGAACCTATGAGCGTGCGTTTTAACTGGAATTATCATTTGGTTGCCGAGGGGGGCCAAGAAATACTTAAGATCAGATATGATGGGGTTACTCTGGCTCCTTTTGTTTGCAATAGTCTAGGTCAGCAATATGGTCACACACCAGCTGCATTAGAGAAGCGCCGCGGCAAGACGCCCACTGATTGGAAAAAAGCCAAAAGTGAAGGTAGTGTAATCAGCTTCGGTCCAAATACTAACTGGGACAATGTCCAATTCGATGTAAAGAACCAGCGTATATCTGTAACAGATTTTTTCAAAAAATCCACAACTGTCATTGACTTAAAAAGCTATGGCCTCACGCTAATTTCTCGTGACAAAACTGGTGACGGCAAAAAGAACGAAGTTTAGTCCTCCTCGCTATTCCAAATGGCCGAATTGAAGTATCTACCATTGTCCGGCGAAGTCTTAGATATCGTGCTCCCACGGGGCGAAAAGTCATATTTGTCTCATAATCCTACTCTTTTCCGAGCTAAACAGCCAAGCCCGCAAGAAATCACTGATGAAGTTGAGAGACTGTAAGCAAACTAACCGGTAGTTCAAAGCTGATCCATTTCAGTTAGCAAGCCTGACATCTCGCCAGTATCGCATGTACGTGTCATAAACCTCATCTGGAAGAGGATGCTTGTAGTGCGTCCAGTCAACCCCAGTCATCCCATGCGCCAAGACATATTTGCGATTTGTCGCATCCCAGCCGATGATATCCCCGAACTGTTCTGCGAACTTGCGGAAGTCGCTGAGCCACAGATGCGCCTTCCTTGAATCCCGTACTCGCGGAAGGGGGATTCTTTGCCGTTCTAGCCACTTTTCAAACGAGTGGAACATAAAGAAGGGCTTGGAATCGTCTTTTTCGCTAAAATCGTGCGCTAAAACCTCGCTAATTGCACCAACAACCGATGGATGCAGAGGCACGTAATGCTCGACTCTGTTCTTCTCCTGCTCGGCGAGAACGTGGAGTATAGGCTTCTCTTCGTTGAGTGCAGTTCTGAACTGCCCGACTGTCAAGCGTTGTATTGTGCTCGGTCGTAATCCTGTGTAAGGGCGAGGAGTGTAAAAGCACGATAATTGCGTATTTTGGAAGCATCGGTCCCCTTTTCTTCCACGACAGCGATACGCTGAAACACGGCACTAATGTCTTCACGCGTAACAATCCTCTGCGTAAGTGCCTTTTTGGCTTTTATAGTCTTCGGGCGCTCCAGAAAGAGCGTGAAGGAGAGGTACCGCGGATCAACTCTCACTTGGGCCATATACTTAAGGAATGCAGCTGCAAAGCCTAGCACCTTTCTGTGCGCATCGACTGACGAATATTTGCTGAGGACATACGTCCTAAAGCTCGTCATGGTTTGGTGCGAGATTTCGCCTTTTGTTGACTCCCACAACGCCTGCGAAGCACGATTTATCCAGTCCTTCGATTTCTTCGCGAGACCTTCGTTGCGATACGCAACGTATTGGTCAAGAACGGCTCGCGTAAAACTGAATATAGGTGACGTTGCGATGCTATCATGCCCTACATGCGCGGGGTCGTCAGCGCCGCCCCCATCGTGAAGATGGACAATTACTTGCTTATCCGGGGAGATGACATCGCTCGGCTGCCATGTCTCTTCCTTAACGGGCAGATCGTGAGTGACTTCGCTCGATATCCGAACATCGAGAGGTCTTGCTCCGGGCTTGGGAACGGGTAAAATGATTTCCTTAGGTGTTTCCTCTTTCGTTCGGACAAGGTTAACAATATCTGTGGTACTAGACTTCAGTCTTCGGACTTTCTCTGGGCGAGATTTTCCTTTAGGAGCGTCTTCTAAGCCTTTACTATCCTCAATAAGTTCTTCAGCAAGGAATTCACGTGAGTGGACGTTGCCGTCTTCATCCACGGAGTAGTAGATTTCTGAACCACCTTCAAACTCGTCTTCTGGGATCAGGTCGACCGTTTCCTGCCAACTGAGATCGAGCTCCTGAGTGTTGTGCAACTTTTCCCCAAAGTTGTGCAACTTTTTATCCTTTTTGTGCTTGTTTTTCGCCATAATCCTCGTATCCGATAAAGCCTCAATAGACGGCTCTAGCGTGGCCGATTGCAAAAAGAACGATGGGCTCGGCCGGATTCGAACCGGCGACCTCCGCCATGTCAAGGCGACGTCATAACCAGCTAGACCACGAGCCCTAACGCAGTGCTATCTGATCTATCTCTAATAAACCTATTGTCAAGCTAAAACAGCTGAGTTTCTTACACTAAAATCAAAACGCAGCAGACACCAATCCGCGCTTATATCAATCTGAGCGTCACGATTCAGATGCTACTCGATAAGCGGTACCAGCGATAGTGGTCAGGCTTTGCTTAGGCGACCTTGGGCCTACGAGCACATTCGCCTACGTTCGCACAAACACGCAACCAAAATGTATAAAGCGGTTAATGCGCTTTATAGTCAGCAGCAAATTAGCTCTTAAACGCGAATGCAAAAGGCGGCACGCAGAGAAGGTTGATCAACGATGGAACCGATAGCAATCGAGCATTTGTCGAAAAAGTACGGAGAGTACGTTGCGGTAAACGACCTCAGCTTGACCGTCGAACGGGGCGTTTGTGTGGGATATCTCGGTCCTAACGGAGCGGGCAAAACGACCACCATAAAGGTGCTGACAAACTTGCTTAGGGCCTCAAGCGGCAAGGCCTATCTCAACGGTGT
>Ga0187891_1001147_pt1 | contig 23579 bp, 24 predicted proteins | sample June2016WEW_21_4_FD_132990 | JGI IMG/M metagenome (GOLD analysis project Ga0187891, IMG submission 132990) | Peatland microbial communities from SPRUCE experiment site at the Marcell Experimental Forest, Minnesota, USA - June2016WEW_21_40 | ecosystem: Environmental > Terrestrial > Soil >... | reverse complement strand
TTCCAACTGATTCCCTTGGTAACTCGTTCGTACACTCCCTTTTGGTAACCCTTGGTAACCATGCGATTCCCCCCGTCCAGCCGTACAATTGCACTTGTTCCAACCGGCCATCTCTAATAAAGGAGTTTGGCCACGTGACGTTCCCCCGGGCAACACTCCCAGGAGGCGTCATCGGTTTCTCGGTGCAGACTTTTTCGGTTCAGGCTTCTTTGGTTCAGACCAGGGGCTGGAGTTCGTAACCTTATGGCGTTCGGTTTCGGGTTCAACAAACAGAAGGTGCTCAGCACTGCGGAGAAGTATGTTCAGCAGGGCAAGATGCAAAACGCCATCGCTGAGTACGAAAAGGTCATTAAGGCCGATCCCAAGGACCTCACGGTCACCAACACCATCGGCGACCTCTACTCCCGTCTCGGCGAGGCCGACAAGGCCACAGAATGCTTCAAGACCGTAGGCGATGCCTATGCCACGCAAGGTTTCACGGTCAAGGCCATCGCCATGTACAAGAAGATCAGCAAGCTCAAGCCTTCGCTTGAGAGCGTGCTGAAGCTGGCCGAGCTCTATACCCAGCAGGGACTCTTCAATGATGCCCGCGCCCAATACCTGCAAGTAGCCGAAGAATTTCTGAAATCCGGCGAGCTCGACAACGCCGTCCGCATCTTCCAGAAGATTCTGGAAATGGATCCGGAAAACACCAACATGCGCGTCCGCCTGGCGGAAGTCTACGTCCGCCTCGGCAAGAAGAATGACGCCTGGCAGATTTTTTCCGCCGCCGCCGAAACCCTGCGTGCCAAAGGCTCTCTGAGCGGCGCCGAGGAAGTTTTGCGGCGCATGCTCACGCTCGACCCCGGCAACAGCTACGCGCTGCTCATGCAGGGCCGTAATCTACTCGAGGCTGGCGATGCCGAAGCCGCCATCGAATCTCTCCAGAAAGTTTCGGACCTCGATTCCAATCCTGATGGCCTCCGCGATCTGCTTAAGGCCTATCTCAAGAATGGACGCCTCTCGGATGCCGGCACTCTCGCCAGCAAGCTGCTCACTGTCCACAATGACCTGGCGTCGATCTCCGTTTTTGCCGATGCTCTCATGCAGGCCGGCCAATACGAGAACGCGCTCCAGGTTTATGACCAGCATGCCGACCGGCTGCTAGCCGAAGATTCCGATAAAGTTCTGAAAAACCTGCACTCTGTCATCGGGCATGTGCGCGACAATCCCGCTTCGCTCGAAAAGCTTCTCGAACTATTCCAGAAAGCCGGAGAGTCCACACATCTCACCGAAGTCATCGAGTTGTTGGCTCACGCCTCGGTCCAGTCCGGCGATCTGCCGCGCGCTCGTGATCTTTATCAAAAGCTCGCCACCATGGAGCCTGGCAATCCCCTGCACATGAACAATTACCAGCAGGTGGTCAGCCAGCTCGGTGGACCTTCCGCCGAAAAACTGATTTCCGCGGAAGAAGCCGCCGTCATCGTCGACGAACTGGAGGCCACTTCTCCCTCCGTCCACCAACACTATTCAGACGCCATTGCCCTCGCAGTTCGTTCTGCTCTTACCGACGCGGAACTTTTCATCTCTTACAACATGCCCGCCAAGGCCCTGGGCCCGCTGATGGCCGCTCTGCCGCAGGCGCCCAACGATCTTCGACTGAACCAGCGCCTCGCCGCCCTGCACACTCGTGCCGCGCGTTTCGCTGAAGCCGGTGTCTGCTGCCGTACTTTGCAGAACGTATATTCCGAAGCCGGCTATCCCGAAGAAGCCACTCGCTACGGCGAACTCGCCGATCGCTACGAACAGCGTTCTGCAACTTCCGCTTCTACCGAATCCGTTGTCGAGTTGGCGCCTGCTCCGGCAGAACCAACTCCGGAGGAAATTCCCGTCGCGGCAGCCCATTCCGCGGAAGAAATTGAATTCTCCGTCGTCGCGGGTCAAGACAACGACCAAGACACTGATCAGGTCAACCAACCAGTTAGCGCGGTCGCGCACTCCGCAGCACCTGAGTCCACTCCTGCGGAGATCGATCTTTCCTCCGAGTGGGATGATGCCCTCACGATTGAAGCCGACGAACCCGCTGCGGAAGCCACGGAAATCGAAATCACGGATTCCGCTGCCGACCATGAAATTTCCATCGGCAAAGCCGAAGCACCAAACCAGAATCCAGAAAAGACAGCCGAAACCATCGAAGAAATCCGCTTCTACCTCGAGCACGGTATGCCCGAGCAGGCATCGGCAGCCTTTGAAAAGCTTCAGGCTCTCACCAATGACGAAGCCACTCTAATCACGCTCCGGGCTGAAATCGAGACTGCCTCGCAGCACACCGCCGCTGTGGACGAAGTGTCCACCGTCGATGCCGTCTCTGAATTCAATGTCGACGAATCCGCCGCCGAAATCACCGTCGATGAAATTCCAGACGCTGCTCCCGAAGCCCCGGTCGTGGTCGAAGAAATTTCTCCTGAACTACCTGCTCCGGTTGCGCAGGTGGAAGCTCCGCCTGCGCCCCACGCCGAACCTGCCGCAGCCGAGCCTCCCGTGACCGAGCCCTCTGTCGCTCCGGCGCGTGGCGTTCTCCAGGAGTTCGTTTCCGATCTAGAGTCTTCCCTGGGCGAGAGTTTCCTTCCAGCGACGGTCTCGCACGAAGCCGAACCATCATTCGAACACGCTTCAGTGGACTCCGCCACAGCGGAGCGCCGTGTCCAGCCTGAACTTGAGTCTGTGGGCAACGCCACACCCACTACCTTCGGCGTGCCCCAACCCGAGGTCATCGGTGAGTTCGTAGCGGATCTCGAAGCTTCCCTGGGAGACGACTTCCTCAAGGGTGCTCCGGTCCCCGAACCCGAGCCCGCATCGCAGCCTCAGCCCGAACTGGAAACCAAGCCGCCCGTTGCGGCAGCTCCTGCGCAGCAGTGGCCCGCGCCAACACCTGCGCCCCTTCCGCCGGTCAGCGTCCCTGTGGCCGCCAGTGCCGCAGCCGCCGCAGCGTCCTCTGGTTCTCCTGCAATTTCATCGCAAGCGTCAGCCTCGGTGCCGCAGCAATCCGCGGCCGCGGCTCCCACTCCACACATTTCTCCAATCATTCCCGGCGCACCAACCGCCGCCAAGTCTTCCCCCTTCGGTGAGGACGCTGGCGTCGATCTAGCCGAGATGTTTGGCGAGCTAAAACAAGATCTCGAGGCCGGTTCTAGCACCACTGAAGAGGATCCTGAGACTCATTACAACCTCGGCATCGCGTTCCGCGAAATGGGCCTGCTCGATGAAGCCATTGGCGAGTTGCAGAAGACCTGCCAGGCCGTCGATCGCGGACATCCTTTCCCGCAAGTCATGCAGACTTACACTTGGCTGGCTCAATGCTTCCTCGACAAGGGCGTCCCAGAAGCCGCGATTCGCTGGTATCAAAAAGCTCTCATGGCCCCGGGCATCGACGAAGAAACGCGCACCGCTCTCCACTACGAACTCGCGGCTGCCCACGAGACCGCCGGCGACAAACCCTCCGCCCTCAAGCACTTCATGGAGGTTTACGGCCGCAACATCGATTATCGCGACGTCGCCGAGCGCATCAAGCCCCTGAAGTCGTAGAATAACCCGATGGGTTTGGTCCGTTACTCTTTCTTTCGGTGTTCACTAAGCCGGTTTTCAAGAAATACGCTCGGTGAATTCTTCCGCGCGATTCCACCCCTGCCGCGGCGGAGCGCCCAGTGACCACCGATCCCAAGCTGCCCGTCGAAAGTGGTCCCGCGCCTGCCCACCATGCGCCCGTGCCGAACGAAACCATCACCGGGCTCCTTGATTCGAAAGAGGTCGTTGCCCCTCCCACCCATACGGGGTTGCAACTCTGGCTGCATCGCACCTCCGTCTTCCTTTTCGTGCTGATTAGCGCCGTCGCCGGAGTTCTGCTCGTGATTTTGCCCTGGACCCCCGAGTGGACCGACAACTATCTTCTACTTTCGTATCCCTGGCTTCGTATCTTGATCTCAACCGGCTTTTTTCGTGGCCTGTGCAGCGGCCTGGGTTTGCTCGACATCTGGATCGGCTTCTGGGAAGCCCTCCACTATCACGATCGTCAATAGTCCAAAGTACGTGGGCAGCTTTCGCGAATGCTCCGTCGAATTGAGAAACGTAAGAACGCTGGATTTCAGAACCTGAGTCTCCTACATGGTCGATAAGCTCAAACCCGCACCTCTGGCCTACGAGAATCAACCCTTCATCAACAGTCCCGACGGGCGCATTCTTCGCATCCTCGCGGAATATCAGGAACCGTTATCGCGTTTTCGCCGCGAACAAATTCAGGACACGGTCGTCTTCTTCGGCTCGGCCCGCTTCCAGAGAGGCGACGCCGCCAAGAAGAACCTGTCGGCCGTGGAAAAGAACGACGCCAATGCCGCCGTAGCGCAGTACGAAGATAATCTGAAGCGTGCCCGTGCCGCCGTTGACATGGCCCGTTACTACGAAGACGCCCGCCGCCTGGCGTTTCTTCTTACCGAATGGTCCATTCAGATTCCCGCCCGCCGCCGCCGCTTTGTCGTGACCACCGGCGGTGGTCCCGGAATCATGGAAGCCGCCAACCTCGGCGCCCAGGAGGCCGGAGGCAAAAGTATCGGCCTCAACATCAACTTGCCCCTCGAACAGAATCCCAATTCCTACATCACGCCCTCGCTCAACTTCGAGTTCCACTATTTCTTCATGCGCAAGTTCTGGTTCGCCTACCTGGCCAAGGCGCTGGTGATCTTCCCCGGCGGCTTCGGCACCATCGACGAACTCTTCGAAATCCTGACACTCGCTCAGACCGATAAACTCGCCAAGAAAATTCTCGTCGTCATCTACGGCAGCGAATACTGGCACCGCATCATGAACTTTCAGGCCTTCGTCGACGCGGGCACTATTTCTCCGAATGACCTCAATTTATTCAAGTTCGTCGATACGCCAGAAGACGCTTTCACTTTCCTCCGCGACGGCCTGACTGAATACCATCTCGGCGGCCCGCCCAAGAAAGAGAAAGAGCAGGAAGTCCTGCCCGAAATCGCCAAAACCAGGCCATAAGGAAACGAAGAGGACGCGGAGAATTCCCAGCTTTCCTGGGGTGAAACCCTGTGTCCAAGGTTGAGAATTTGGGAGACTACCACACGCCTGGCGCGGTCACCTTCTTGCTCTAAACTGGGAGCTGAAAGCTGATGGCTGAACGCTACCTCCTCTACTACATCACGGACCGCACGGCCTTCCCCGGCGATGAGCACACTCGCCGCCACCGTCTCCTCGACAAGATCGCGGAAGCCGCAAGCGTCGGCGTCAATTACATCCAGCTCCGCGAAAAAGATCTGTCCAGCCGCGACCTTGAATCACTAGCCCGCGAAGCAATCCGCATCATCCGCGATAGCGCGAAACTGAGAACTGCCCTCCTCATCAACGCGCGCACCGACGTTGCCCTCGCCACAGCTGCCGCCGGGGTTCACCTCCCCGCTCACGACGTTTCGGCCGCAGAAGTCCGCAAGGTATGGAACGGCCCGTGTGGTCGCGGGCGACTCGCCCGCGAAATCTCACCACGACATCCCGTCATCTCCGTCTCCTGTCACACTCTAGAAGAAGTAGCCCAAGCCGCCGCAGATGGCGCCACTCTCGCCGTCTTCGCTCCCGTGTTCGAAAAAAAGGACGCACCCGGAGCTACTCCCACCGGCCTCGACGCTCTCCGCCAAGCCTGCCGCGCCAAAATCCCGGTTCTCGCACTCGGAGGGATAACTCTGCAGAACGCCGAATCCTGCCTGCGCGCCGGAGCAGCCGGCATCGCCGCCATCCGCCTCTTCCAGGAAAATGACATCGCCGCAATCGTGCGCACGTTGGGCGGTCATTAGTCGCTTGTTTCCGGGAGCGGTCTGCACTTGGGAGTTCTTTGCTCTTGGGTGGCGCAGCGCTTCAGCGCTGCGAATACGACTGGTCTAATTGGAGCCGGGTTTTAGCCCTGAAGTAGCGGATCCTCACCCCGCCCACTTGGTCCCAGTCTCAAGAACTTTCACCACTTTAGCCAACCGTCGCGCCCGCGTCTCTTCCTGCTTCGCCCCTTCGATCGAAACCGCCATCTCTTTTTTGTGGGTGAACGCGAGCTTTTCCCAGTTCGCTTTCGCCGCTTTGTTCTTCGCCAGCGCTTTCTTCAACAGCGCTAGCGCCTCCACCGTGGGCGCCTCTTCGTCCCGCTCCATCACCACCTCGACAGCGTCTCCAGGCTTTACGCCCCCACCCTGGCACAAGGTCTTGTTCACCGGCATCATGTGGCGATCGCCACAAGGCATCAGCGACGAACGAAATGGAAAGCCATTGATCGTGCCCCGCACGGGCACTCTCGCACGTGTCCCAAAAAACTCCGGCACGTCCACCGGCGGAGTAATCGCCGCTACCACGCCCGCTTCTCTGCCATCGATCTTTGCCTTGAACCGCAGCTTTTGTTTCGCCATTACAGCCCTCCATCAGCGCTGCTAAACTCTATCTCGACCCGAAACACAGGGCAACATCACGCTAGAACAATGGCAGCGGCTTATTCCCACCCCGACCCAGCAACCTGCGTAGAGCCTCGTCTGGTTTCGATCTCCGGAGCCTGGTTCCTCATGGGATCCGCTTCCGGCCAGGATTGCGAACGCCCCGTTCACCGCGTGTGGGTTGATGCCTTCCAACTCGCCGCCACTCAAGTTACCAATGCCGAATACGCTCACTTCCTGCGCTCCACAGGATCGCAACCTCCGCCCTTCTGGACCGACAAGAATTTTAGCGATCCTCAGCAGCCCGTCACCGGAGTTTCCTGGTTCGACGCTAACGATTACTGTCAGTGGCTGTCCTCGCAAACCGGCCTCGCGTACCGTCTTCCCAGCGAAGCGGAATGGGAGCGCGCCGCTCGCGGCGATCTCGAACAACAAGATTTCCCGTGGGGCAACGATCCGCCGCAATCTCTCCCCGACTACGCCACGCGCTGGCAAACCGGACCCGAGCCCGTCGCCCGCTACGCTCCCAACACCTTCGGCCTTTACAACATCTGCGACAACGTCCACGAGTGGTGCAGCGACTGGTACGATCCCAACTACTACGCCATCTCTCCCGACCACAATCCACGGGGACCCGAGCCAGGCCAGCGCAAAGCCTCTCGCGGTGGATCATGGCGCCATCACGTGAAAATCGCACGCTGCTCCGCCCGCTCCAGCATCCCTCCCGAGTTTCAGTATGCTGATTACGGTTTCCGTTTGGCGTGCAATATTTGATTTGGAGAGCACTCATGTTCCGAAAGGATCTTCTACAGGAAAAACGCATCCTCATCACCGGCGGCGGCACCGGACTCGGCAAAGCCATGGCTCACCGCTTCCTCGAACTCGGCGCCACGGTCTACATCTGCGGCCGTCGTGAGGACGTGCTGCAGCGAACCGCTGCCGAACTTTCCGCCGCCACCAAAGGCCCCATCCATGCTCTCCCGTGCGACGTCCGCAATCTCGACGCCGTCGAAGCCATGATCGATTCCATCTGGAAGTCCAGTCCACTCGACATTCTCGTTAACAACGCTGCCGGAAATTTCATCGCCCGTACCGAAGAACTTTCTCCGCGCGCTTTCGAATCCGTAATCGGCATCGTGCTGCTCGGCACTCTGCACGCCACCATGGCTTGCGGACGCCGCTGGCTCAAAGCCAACCGCAAAGGCACCGTTCTCAGCATCTCGGCAACTTACGCCCCGGTCGGTTCGGCTTACGTCGTTCCCTCCGCCGTCTCGAAAGCCGGAGTCGAAGCTCTCACCCGCAGTCTCGCCGTCGAATGGGGCAATCGCGGAATTCGCATGAACGCCATCGCCCCCGGCCCCATTCCCACGCAAGGCGCATTCTCTCGTCTACTGCCACGCCCCGAACTCCAAGCGCTCGCACTCGACCGCAACCCCCTGCACCGCTTCGGCAACACGGAAGAGTTGGCAAATCTGGCCGCGTTTTTGGTAAGCGACGGCTCGGGCTACATCAACGGAGAAGTCGTCCGCATGGACGGTGGAGAATTCCTGCAGGGCGCCGGAGAATTCAGTAATCTTGGCCGCTCCCTCACGGAAGAAGATTGGAAGGCGATCAAGCCCAAGAAGTCAGGCCAATCAAGAACTAACGAAGAATCGTGACGAATTAGCGACCGTCCCTGGACGGCATCACGATCCCCTTCAGCACCAGATTGACCAAGCTGAGAACGATCGCGCCTACAAACGCCGCGAAGAATCCACGCACCTGAAAACTCGGCGAAAGCAGCGCAGACGCCAGCTCCAGCATCAGCGCATTGATCACAAACCAGAACAATCCCAGCGTGAGCAGCGTTAGAGGAAACGTCAAAATTTTCAGCAACGCGCCGATGGTCGCATTGATGAATCCGATGACGAGCGCCGCGATCAACGCCCCCTTGATCCCGCTCACCGAAATTCCGTGTACCACCTGCGACACAATCCACACTGCCAGCGCACTCAAAACCCAATTCAGTAAGATCCGCATAGCTGCTCCTTCCCACACCCACGCGTGACCACGAATGTTCCTCGCAAGACTATATCAATTCACCAAGCCCATGTCCTCGGGTCATACCTTTACAATTAATTCACTTACGCATCCACCGCCTTCGTCGCTCCTTTGGGTTACACTACACAATTCAACTTTGCTCTTCCGGAGAGACTTCGCATGCCCGAACCGGCTCTGAGCGGTTCCGAATTCAAAAAGCAGTTGCATCAAGGTACGCCAAAGGTCGGCTTGTTCCTCAACTCGCACAGTCCCACGGTCGCCGAGCAACTCGCGCACAGCGGCTACGACTGGCTGCTCGTCGATACCCAGCACGGCCCCATGGACCACGAAAAACTTTCGTCGATGCTCTGCGGAATCGCCAGCGGCGGCGCCAAGTCGATCGTCCGCGTCGGCGGATACGACGACCGTCCCGGCATCCAGCAGGCTCTCGATCTCGGCGCCGACGGCGTCCTCATTCCCTATATCAATACCGCCGAAGAGGCCCGCCAGGCCATCAGCTGCACCAAGTATCCAACCGTCGGCACGCGCTCCGTTTATTTTCCCCAGCGCAGCAGGAACAAGGCCGGACTCCTTGGCTACGCCGGAAATTTCAATAAAGAAGGTATCGTCGCCCTGCAAGTCGAGACCGCCTCCTGCATCGAAAACATCGCCGAGATCGCCGCCGTTCCCGGCGTTGACATTCTCTTCCTCGGTCAAAACGATCTCTGCATGTCCATGGGCCTCTACAATAAGTACGAGTTCCCCCACATGTATACTTCGCCCGAACTCGATGCCGCCACCAAGAAACTGATCGAACACGCCCGCAAGAACAACGTAATCCTCGGCCTGTTCTTGTTCGGTACTCCGCGCGTCGGCGAATTTCTCGACAAAGGATTCACCTTCTTCAGCCTCGGCAACGACCTGCATCACCTGGTCACCCAGGTCGGAGCCTACGTCAACGACGTAGAGAAAGTTTCCCAAGAAAAGAGCAACCCCTGGAAGCGACGCCCCACCGCGCTGTTCTAGACGATTCGGGCCAGGCCGTGTGGGGCGGACACTCTTGTCCGCCAACTGCCGCTACGGCAACCACTCTGGACTTCCTTTGGGAATTTTGCCTCATGATCTGTTGCCAAACGAAGTTGAACTCCGTGTATCCAGCTCCCTCGCCTACCGTCGCTCTCCATATGGCTCCAGCCGCGCCGGCCCATCCGCTTCGACTATCCAGAATTTCCGCCCGCGATAATAATCCAGCAGCTCCTGATTTTTCTCCGGCCCCATATCCCGCGCCCACACAATCTTCGATCCATCAATATCCCCCTCGTTGTATACCCACTCGCGGTCAAGATCAAAGTCCGGAGCATACTTCACCAGCACCACATCCCTCCCCGGCAACGCATCCAGCTCCTTCACAATAGCCGCGCGCCCCACGTCTCCATGCTGCCAATCCTTTTCCGGATGCACATGCGTCACCGCCAATGCGATACGCAACAACACCGTTGCTACATACACCAGGCAAACCGCGCGCACAAAGGCTAGTCCCACAGGACGCTCGCGCCACTGAAACCATCTCAAATGCCGCATGCACTGCATCAGAAATAGAAAGAGCAAAGCCGTCGCGGGCGCAAAGTAGTGCGGCAGGAACCAGACCTCGATGGCCAGGCCAATGACAAAGATGCCGGCAATCATCCACGGCACCCGCATGCGCCGGTCGCGCGCCGCGCACGGCAGCGCTAACAGCACGAACGGCAAGGGTGGAACCAGAAAATCCAGCCAGAAATAATAAAGTTTTACACCGCCGCGCCGCATAAATCCGCGCAGCGTCTGATTCTCCGTTGCCTCCCGCAACTCTCGCTCATACTGCGCCTGCATCTTGGCGTGGTGGTAAGTTTTCTGCGGCCACGGTTTTTGCGAGATAAAATAACGTCCCATGGCGTACGTTTCTCGGTTCACGTCATACGCCATGCGGAAAGGACTTCCCGTTACCCGGTAATAGTAATAGCCGGTCCACGCGGCAAGAGGAACAAGCGTCAGCACCAGGGGCAGCACAATCCTCGCCAGCGAAACCCGGACCGGTGGCCCGCTTTTCCCCGACATCCAAGCCAACAGAGCAATCGCCACTCCCAAGCCCAACAAAAATCCTTCGTACGGACGAGTGTTGGCGAGAACAGACAATCCAACCGCCATAATCGCCGCATCGCGTCTTCGCGCACCGTGTTGGATTCTAGGCAGCGCACCCAGAACCAGCGCTCCTCCCACCGCCGGCAGGCATGCGCTCCAGTATCCGTTCGTGAAGTAACTCAGCAAACCCAACCGCGTCACCACCAGCACTCCACCCAGCAGCGCCCATCGCGATGGTATCCAGCCTTGCAGCATCCAGCAGACCGCCGCGCACATCAGCGCCGATGCCAGCAATTGCCCGATCCACGGATTCCCCAACACCTCGCCCAGCGCCAGGATCAGCCCCTGTCCCGGCGGATACATCGACATATACGTCGGATGCCAGATCACATGGAACGTTTCGAAATGCACCCACATCGGGTGCGGAGGATTCGTCAACCTTCCATGCGCGAACGTATCAGCCGCCAGCAGGTAACTGAATTCATCGTGGTAACGCGGCAATGGCACGCCAAGAAGAAGTGCGCCCGCTCCCCGAATTACAAACAACGAAAGTCCCACAAGAAAAATACACAGCCCTTTTTTGCCGGCGATCTTCTTCCCGAACTGCTCGATCCGCGCCAGCCCCAGCGATGCCCATATCTGCGGAAACTTGATCTGCAGATAAACCACGAGCCCAACGATCGCAATCGGCTTCAAGAATTTCAGCAGCCACGTGACAGCGTGCGCCATCAGCCCCGCCGCCAGCGGTAGATTTCCCATGTCACCCCAAACCAATCGCTTTCACCTCGCACCGCCATTAGGATACCTTGTCCATCCCATCACGCCGCTGCAGTACAATCCACCTCGTGGATCCCCTGACTAACATCGAAGTTCGCGTTCTTGGCTCGCTGATCGAAAAAGACATCGCCACTCCCGATTACTATCCCCTGTCACTGAACGCTCTGGTGAATGCCTGCAATCAGAAAAATAATCGCGATCCGGTGATGACTCTCGATGAAGATTCCGTCGCTCACGCACTCGCCACGCTGCAGGAAAAACGTCTCGCCGGCCCCGCCAGTGGCGCCGACAGCCGAGTTACCAAACACGAGCACCGCCTGCAGGAAGTTTTCAACTTCGACCGCCGCGAGACTGCCATCCTCTGCGTGCTTCTACTCCGCGGCCCGCAAACTCCCGGCGAACTCCGCGGTCGTACCGAACGCATGTACCGCTTCGAAGCTCTCGACGACGTAATCTCCACCCTCGACCGCCTCAGCCAGCGCCAACCTTCGCTGGTCGCCATCCTTCCGCGCCAGCCCGGCAGGAAAGAATCGCGTTATATGCAACTCTTCTCCGGCGACGTGCCTCCTGCAGTCGATGTGGCGCGGGCGCCCTCGCCCGCGTCGGACCAAGTCCGCTCCTCCACCGACCCCCGCTTTGCCCATCTCGAAAACGAAGTCCTGGAATTAAGAAGGGAAGTGGCGGAGATGCAGCAACAACTCGCCGCCTTCCGCAAACAATTCGAATGACTCCCGACCTTTCTCAGCTCCCTCCGCGACCGATCTCCGCGATACGCTTTGGTGTAAGCTCATGCCAAAGCGCGCCCTCCAATAGGAGCACTCTATGCATCGCCGCGAATTCCTCACTCGCTCCGCCACCGGCCTCGGAGCCGCTTGGCTCACCTCTAAGAATCTCCTTGCCGCTCTCGCGACCCAGCCGCTTCCCGCGAAGTTCTCCGCCTCCGACACGGTCACACTTGGCAGCACCGGCATCAAGACCAGCCGCCTCGCCATGGGCACCGGCACCGTCGGCTCCGGTCATCACTCGAATCAGACCGCTCTCGGTGTCAAAGGACTCTCTGATCTCCTGCTCAATGGCTACGATCAAGGTCTGCGTTTCTTCGACGCCGCCGACGCCTATGGAAGCCATCCTCACGTAGCCGAGGCGCTCAAACATATCCCTCGCGACAAAGTCACCGTGCTCACGAAGACCTGGGCCCGCGATCCCGCCACTGCCCGCGCCGATCTTGACCGCTTCCGCCGCGAGCTCGGCACCGACTATCTCGACATCTGCCTCATGCACTGCGTCACCGAACCTGATTGGACCGAGCGCTACAAAGGCGTGATGGACGTCTTCTCCGAAGCCAAGCAGAAGGGAATCATCCGCGCTCACGGCTGTTCCTGCCATAGCATCGAAGCTCTGCGCGCCGCCGCGAAATCACCCTGGGTCGAAGTCGATTTCGCCCGCATCAATCCCATCGGCTCCCACATGGACGCAGACCCTCAAACCGTCGTGAGCGTCCTTCGCGAAATGAAATCCGCCGGCAAAGCCGTGGTCGGTATGAAAATTCTCGGCCAGGGCGATCTCGCCAAGCGGCAGGATGAAGCCATCAAATACGCCCTGTCGCTCGGCATTCTCGACGCCTTCACCATCGGCACCGAAAGCAAGTCCCAACAAGAAGATCTGATCCGTCGAATCGCAGCCGCATAATCGAAGGGAAAGAATTAACTAACAATTGCCGAGTCGGGTCAGCCGCACGCGGCTATCCTGCCGGCCGAAGCCCGGCTCTTTTGCCACACTACTGAAAGGCTCCGGGTTTGGGTGGCGCTGCGCTTTCAGCGCTGCGATCACGACTTATCTAGTTGGAACCGGGCTTCAGCCCGAGATACATTCGCGCATCATTCCATCCCACGGAACTCCGAAACCACCTCGATACTCCCCACAATGTTCGCATTCAGCTGATCCAGTTCACTCGCAGGAATCCAATATTCTCTGTGCGTGGACGCTCCAACCACACGAGCCTCATATCCTTGTAGAAACTTCGTCTGCACTCTGAACCGCAGCACGTATCCCGCGAAACCAGAGCGCTCGTCTTTCGTATTCCAGTCGCGCGCAATCTGGGCTGCGTATTCCTCGTTGAGCCCGGTTGCCGGAGCGGAATCCGCTCGCGCGTACCAACTCGAATTCCATTGGTCCCACAGGCCGGTAAAGCGTTGTTAACCCCGTATTCACCCCAGCATATCGAAGATTGATCGAGCGAAACTCTCTTGGACAAAGCCGCGTCCTCGGGGCGTCCGCCTCAACGCAGTAGTCCACAGCCCTATTCATCCATTGTTCGGCATGCCATGTTCAAAAAAGAATTTTTTTTTCTCACTAGTAGGAAGGCTCACGATGGTTTCGATGACCTCGTGCCTCTGATCGAATACATAGTCATACCGATAGACTGCGCCATCCGCCAACGTTTGCTCTGAAACCCTGCTTCCATCCTGGTAAACGTTCCGGAGAAGGACTCTCCAGTTTCCGTCGGTAATGGTGGTCATGAGATACGGATCGTAGCCCGGCGCACGGAGAAGCGGCGCATACTCGAAGCGATATAACACATGCAACCCATCCGCCACAGTCTCCAAGTGCCCGTTGAACCCGTATGAATATTTCCGAACATTGCCCGCGTCGTCCTTGGCCTCGACGATTCGATGTGCTTGATCGTACTTGAAGTCAATCTTGTGCCCAGCGGGAGAAATCAGCTGCTGCAAGTCTCGCTGTTTATCGCGTCTCAACTGTATGCCATAGCCGGCGGCATCCTGCATCTCGACAGCGGCGCCCTGCGCATAACTCTTCGCGTTGTAGGCTTCAGGAAAAAGGAACCGCCGGCCATCGCGGAAATGCAGAGTCCAGCCATCGCCATTCCAGGCAATCTGTGCCCCGTAAAACTCAGAGGAAGTTCCATCGTGCCGAAAGACCGCATCAGCGTAACCAGTTCCTTTGGAGATCCGGCGAAAATGGATTTCGCGTCCATCTTCCAAGTTCAGGTCCATATAGGTGTAGGGAAATCTTGTACCGGTCGGGCACACGTCGTAGGGATGATTCGTTCCTGCGCCGAATGCCCGAGCGTAGAAATCCCAAACACGATACGTTCGCGTCAGAGACAAGGGCATAGCATCAGGAACGAACAAGTCAGTCTGGCGAAGCACAAACATCCCCGAATGCAGATCGACTTCACATTCGTTCACCGGGGAGTCGTGACGAACCGTCGGTTCGATCCGCAGAACGGAGCTCTTGAACTTAACGCCTTTCGGTCCCAGGTCAGTCGGAGAAATCACGAGATACGGGTAGGAACCGTCCCACGCCGGAGGCGAATCCGTGAAAGGTAGAAGCTCAACCTTTACCGGGCGAGCAGCAGGTTTCCGAAATGTGAGAAAGGCGGAGCAGGCCAGCAGCACCACAAGCACACACCACTTCCACATCGGCGGATGCCAGAAATGACTCTTTCCCATCACCTGATGCCAGTCACCGAACCATAGTCCCCGAGCTTTACCTTACTACGTGTTCCGCGCCCCACACAGTGTCCATCTCACCACGATCATCCATACCTGGCCGCCACCTAACCCCCGCAAAATCAACGCCCCGCCCACTGGCCCCCTCCATGCACTCTCCTTAAGCGCTGCTCAGCAGCAGGAGGTGACCAATCATGACCCGTATCAACTTGTTTCGCTCTACCCCATCCACTCTGAATTCCGTTAGTTGGGGTAAGAAGAACTTCGACAACACCAGCACGCTGATCTTCGCCGCGCTCCTGATCGTTTGTTCAGTAGCCGTCGGATGCTCCAGCGATAAACCAAAACCCATAAGCTCCACCAACGAATCTCCAATCACTCAACCCACGCCGCCCGTCACAACCAGTTCCACGCCCACGCCGGAAATGCCCATGCAGCAGGCCGCCGCCAAGCCTGTGCGCAAGAGAGTCGTCCACAAAGCTCCGGCAACCCTAACGTACGTGGATAAAACTTTCGGAGTCTCTTTCCAATATCCGCGCCAGGACGCGCTCAAGACCGGCGACGCCGCTACCGAACTCGTTTCCTCCGGTCCCATTCCCATGGACTTCGTGCAGCCCGGGGGAGTCGCGCTCGCAGCCGTTGCCATTCCCGAGTCCACCTATCCCAACTCGGACCTGGCCTCGGCCTTCTTCAACGTCAGCGTGAACAAAACTCTTACTGCGGATCAGTGCGGCGAGTTCTCCGTCCCGCAGCCCAACCCCGCAGCCCCGGCCGATCCCACGGCCCAAGCCACGGCGCAGCTGGCGACTTCGCCGATTTCTAAATTGATGATCGGTGACATGGAATTCCAGTCCAGCGAAACCAACCTTGGTGGGCAAACCACGACCGGCCCTCGTGAACAAGCGTCGAAGTACTACCACGTCTTCCAGAACGGCGCCTGCTACGAATTCGCCCTGAAAGTCGCAACCACCGGACCCGACCCTACACGCACAACGGAATCCGCCACCAAAAACGTCGACCGTGACGAAGTCTTTCACCGCCTCGAGAAAATCCTGGCCACCGTGAAGATCAATCTGGTCACCGCTCCTGAAGTCAACGCCGAAGTAAAAATGAATGCGCAACCCACGCCCGCGGAAACCCCAGCACAGTAATCGCAAAACGGCGCCGGTCATAACCCTGCGGTGAAAAGAAAGAATGACCGGCGCCAGCGCGGGCTGGACGCTCGTCTCCGCCTGCCCTTCCGTGTCGAGTCCAAACCCAACCTGCCGCATCCAACCTTAGACATGGAGGTCCCTATGCACGTTATTCTTGGAGCAAACGGCAACACAGGACACGTAGTAGCAAAGACTCTTCTTGCTCGCGGCCAGAAAGTTCGCGCCGTCGGCAGAAACGCAACTCACCTGCAGCCTCTCGCAGCTAACGGCGCGGAGATTTTCATCGCCGATGTCACCGACGCGTCCGCCCTCACCAAAGCCTTCCACCAGGCAGATTCCGCCTACGTCATGCTTCCGCCCAACCCCACCAGTAACGACTTCCGCGCTTTTCAGGATCGCGCCAGCGACGCCATCGCCGCCGCCATTCAAAAAGCCGGAGTCAAGAATATTGTTTCGCTCAGCAGCTTTGGCGCCGACAAATCCTCCGGAACCGGTCCGGTAGTCGGCCTTCACAATCTCGAGCAAAAGCTCAACCAGATCGACGCTGCCAACGTTCTTCACCTGCGCGCCGGATACTTCATGGAAAACACTCTGGCGCAAGCCGGCGCTATTCGCATGATGGGCTCGGCCATCGGACCCGTTCGTCCGGATCTCAAACTTCCCATGATCGACACCCACGACATCGGAGCTGCCGCAGCCGACGCTCTCTTGCGCCTCGCCTTCCGCGGCAAGCAAACCCAAGAGCTGCACGGCCAGCGCGATCTTAACTACACCGAAGTCACCACCATCATCGGCACCGCCATCGGCAAGCCCAACCTCTCCTACATCCAGGCGCCGGACGATCAACTCCGAGCCGCCATGGTTCAGATGAGGATGTCCGACAATTTCGTTGGCCTCATTCTCGAGATGGCGGGCGCACTCAATTCCGGACACATGCGCGCTCTCGAACCTCGCGGCCCCGGCAACACCACTCCAACGCCCTTCGAAACTTTCGTCGCTCAGTCATTCGTCCCCGCCTATCAACAACAAGCAGCAGCCTAATCACACACGAAAGGCCACGCTCATTTCAGAACGTGGCCTTTCATGTGCCTTTGATTTTGATTTCGCAGAGCAACGCTAGCCGCTCTTACCCGACTCCGCCAGCCGCATACTCACAATCACCGTATGCGCCAGGCTCTCCACCACGGCCACATCACCTTCATCAAAATTAAACGGCTCCGTCGCGAGGACCATCAGCAACCCCACCGTGTCGCGCTCATAGCGAACCGGTGCCGCCAGAATCGATCGCACGCCCAGCCTCCGGCAACTCTCCAAATCCACTCTCGGATCGTTCTCCGTATCATCGCACCGTAAAGTTTTTCCCGCGCGAAAGCACTCTCCCGAAAGTCCCGAGTTCACATCCAACCGCGTCCCCAGCGCCGGCGCTTTTTCCCCAACGCTGGCCCGGCACATCACCGCGCCCTTATGGACGAGCGCAATCGCCGCGCTCGTGCCCCGCGTCAGCGACCGCGCACGCTCTCCAATCAGCCGCAACGCCGCCGTCAAATCCGTGCCCAGCGAACTGAATTCATATTGCACCGTCGCCGACGCCGCACCTCTATCCGCATTTCCCGCCGCTGTCCATGTCTCCGCTTCCAAACTAACGGTCATGGGATCGCGATCCGCTCCTCCAGCAGACTTCGCTCCCGCAGGCCAAGCCATCCTGCCCAATGCAACCTTCGGTGCGATGTGGCTGGGCGCACCCGCATTCAGCGTCAACCAATCGTTCAATCGCCGCCGCCCATCCTCCGGCAAATCCGAGAAGCGCACCCCCGCACGCCCCAGCGCATCGGCCCACGCGACGTATCCCGTAGTCTCGAAGTGCGCCTCTGGTTCGGAAAGATCTAGCTTCACCCGGACGCGCCGCTCCCGGTCCGGCAACTGCCCATCGCGATTGCTTTCCGTCTGCATCGACAAGCCCTCTTCACTCAGGTCTAAAATCATGCCGCCCGTCACGCCATCGAAGCTGGCAAACGCCGGGGCGTGCACCATCTGCCGCCAACATCTCCGCCGTTCCCCAGCCAGCTCGTGATTCTTTTCCATAACTTCGAGCAAATGAATTCCCATAAGAATGATGAGATAGCCCGCCAACAGAAAAAAGTGCTACCGCGGATTCCCCAACCTGGAAGCCGCACTCGCTCACCTGCTATACTTCAGCCCGTCCAAACTGGGTTATCATCCACCGGAGACTTGCTCGATGCCTCCACCCCCGGAGCGACGCAGTGATCCCCGCGTCAAAGTGAAGGTGCCCGTCGAGATCTATCTCGAGGGCAACGACATACCATTTCGCACTGCCACATCCGACCTCAGCCTGCACGGCTGCTACATTGAGACCTTCTCTCCTTTTCCCATTGGCACCGTCCTCGAACTCAAGCTTCAGGCAAACAGCACGCTCCTGGTGCTGGCTACTGTCGTCACCAGCGACCCTCAAGTCGGCAACGGCATCCATTTCACCAAGATGCTCCCCGAAGACGTCGAAGAACTGAAGGCTTTCCTGGCCGCGGCAGAAAAAGCAGGGACGGAGAACGCGGGATAACCGCACCGCCGGTCCCGCCGGCCCGTACCACATTACAATTCTCCAATGGCGCACAAAACCAACGCCGTTCGCCTGCTCGATCAGCTGGGGATCCGCTACGAGCTGCGCGAGTACGACGTCGACGAGAGCGACCTGGCGGCGGAGAGCGTGGCCGCCAAGATCGGACTCCCTCCCGAACAGGTTTTCAAAACTCTGGTGGCGCGCGGCGACCGCAGCGCCGTTTGTTTCGCCGTCGTACCCGGCGATGCCGAGCTCGATCTGAAGGCCCTGGCTTCGGCCTCGGGAAACCGCAAGATCCAACTGGTTCCCGTGAAGGAACTGCAAGCACTCACGGGATATATCCGCGGAGGCGTCACCGCTCTCGCCGGCAAGAAAGACTATCCCGTGTACGCGGATGAAACCATCGAGTTGTTCGACGTCATCTCCGTTTCAGCCGGCGTTCGCGGGATGCAAATCCTGCTCTCCCCGGCCGACTATCTGACCGCGACCAAAGCCACCGTGGCAGCCCTAGCGCGCCCGAAACAGACGTGATCCCCCTCCACGCCAAGAAAGAGAAGGCCAGTCCCCAACCTCCGCGCTCCCGACATCACCATTCATTCGTCCACTCCCTTTCCAAATCCCCAAATTGCATTGTCATCCTGAAGCGACTGCCTTATCGTCGCTGAAGGATCCCTAGGTCGCCACACGCACCTGTGGGACTGCATTTGTCAGCTATACATTAGGTATTTGATATTGCGAAAAGCTAGTCAAGGTTGGGTGAACAGGGGTGGTGTGGAAATCATTGGGAACGGGGTGGCAAAAAACCAAAGGGTTGCGAGTTGTGGAATCCCGCCTTTGGCAAAGAATGCCAAAGATGGGGCACCCGGCCGTTCTTGTCCGGATCGCTCTTGAAATCTCCGCGATATCCGTCGGGATGACAATTTGGCGGGTCCCGAGTGTGCACCGACAAGACGCCCCGTTGCAAACCCACCGCCCTTCCCTTACATTTGGACCGCCAAAACATGGACAGCGGAGCTGCGGTTTCCGCGCGGCCAACGCAGCCTTGATGCGAAGGGTTGATTCGTCCAGCGGACTCGGAGGGACTCATGGCAAACACATTTGGTACGGATATTCTGATTCAGGCAGCGGACCCGATGGAGGCCGCCAAGTTCTACGTCAAGGAACTTGGCTTTGAGGTCACGGATGAGGAATCAAATATGGTCAGCCTCCACGGAAAGAACATCAACTTTTTCATTGAGCGAGGGCCTGCTCTTGGACCGGTTTTCGAAGTTACGGTAGAAAGCGTTCAGGAAGCCAAAACGCGTCTCAAGAAAAAGGGTTGCCAGATCGTGAAAGATGAGCCTAAGTTCCCACGATGTTATGTCAAAGATCCATACGGTCTGATTTATAACCTGACAGAGTGATTTCGGCGTCGGCAGTTATAGCTGAGGGACAGGAAGTGAGAATCCCCGCTCCTTCGGCTTGGCTCAGGGCAGGCTCTCCTGCCTCGCTTCGCTCGCGCGTCGGAATGACAAGACTTTTGTGACTATCCCAGAATCGCGTGGGTGATCCCCTGCCACCAGGAAGGATTGTGCCGCCACATGTATACCGCGAGGCTTTGGCCCACGATCAATAAGGGCAGCGCATAGAGATACACCTTGTGGACGCGCCGGTCTACCAGCAGGTCGCGCGCAACGCCGAGAACCATGAGCAGGTCCAGGCAAGGATAGAAGAGATTGTGGTTGAACAAGTAGTCAAAGCGGCCGATGGGCGCGTCCATGAGCGCGCAGGTTGCGATGAAGATCAGCCGGCGGTGCAGCTCTGGTTTCGTGCGCCAATAAATGGCAAGCGCAATGGGCACGCCGAAGGCGATCATGTCGAAGAACGGGATGCTCAGAAAAGCATCCGCGCCGCTCTGATGGAGTTGAACCGTGTCAAAGCGGGCCATGATGATGGCGGTAGCAGTGCCCAGTGGAACCATCACCGTTGCCAGCCCGGCGCCAAACCATCCCAAGAAGCGATGCCAACTGACTTTGTGTATACGGACCAGCGTGGACTGACAAATGAAGAAGATCACCCACCCGGCGAAAGCTGAGCCATGAATCCAGAGAATCAAGGGCCGCGGCACCGCGGGATGGAAGAGATTGTCGTTGACCGTACGCTTGAAGCCGTCGACCACAATGGCCGCGACCAGCAGCGACACCGCAAAATAGAAATAGCGATGCACGATCCCGTTGCGACCGGTCAAGGTCAGCGTGCTGATTTTTTTCTCCGGGCCCACGGCAGGCCCGACGTGTGCTGCATTAGTGGACATGGAAGGGTGAGCCGGGACTTCGCTTCCGTTTGCCCGGCGTACGAGAGGATACACGTCGAGCGGCCGGTTCGCCATCTTTTTCGGATTCGTTCAAAGAAAGGGCCACTCTGATTTCTCAGACTGGCCTTTATTTATGCCGGCAACGACCGGAGTTTACCCTGAGCCCAGCCGAAGGACTCCCACACACTTGGCGCGTGCCATACCGTCGGCCCTGCGAGCCACTCTCTATTTCTTCTCAAAGTGATTGTCGAAGTAATAGATTCTGTGATGAGCTGTTTTCAGCTCCGCCACATTAAGCGTCAAATCGGCGCCATCGAGGCGACGAACATCCGAATGGTGAACCTTCTCCTGGTCATTGACCCATCCATCGGCCGACTCCAGACCCGAGACGGAGGTCGTTAGATCGTTGAGAAAATAGTGGGACGGAATTATGGCTTTCGGATCGTATTTCTGCAAGATTGCATCCACCTCAGCGCGCGTGAGTACGGTCTCGATCGGCAGAACGAGCACGTCAACATTTTTCAAATAATGATCGAGAGAGGGGTCAGGCTCCGCGCGATTGTCGCCCCAGATGGCGATCCGCAATCCCCCGGTCTGAATGATCTGAATCGCGTTATCGAACCCGATCACGTTGTTTGGCGGGCAAGTCTTTACAACTGAATCTGTGGAGGTGCGATCACATTGGTGCTTGTCGGCAAGGCCAGTGATTTCGATATCGCCAAGCTTAAACTGCCCGACCAGACGTTCGAGCACCACTAGGCCGTTCGGCCGCTCGACGGCATCGTGGTCGAAATGAGCGTGCGTCGAAAGAACGATGTTGACCCGGAGGGCGGGAAACTCATTCAGGAACCACTTTGGGTAAAGGCCGGTTGAATCATTCCGCCAAGGATCGGTGAGAATCGTCACACCGGCCGGCGATGTGATCTTGAATGCATCGTGTCCGTAGAACTCGATCTTGACATCGCCTGAACGAGTAGGGTCTCCACCGTTTTTCTGAACGGCGATTAGAGAATTGTCATTCCATGCTGGAGAGGTATCCGCGGACGTCCCAGACCGCTGTGCGGACGCGCCGCAGGCCACGGCCAGCAACACGATCGGGGCGAAGGTATTCGGGCGCATATCGTCCTTTCGAACTTTGCGAATAACTTTATCAGGATGCCAATCGCCTTCGTTGGCGCCGGGGCGGAGCACGTGCTGGAGTTCAGGACGTACTTCGTGCTGTACCCTGGGAGGCAATGGACAAAAAAGGAGCTATGCCCCGCGCACGGGCTTTCGATCCGGTTGGATCTAGAGGTTGCCACGTCGGAGCTTGAGAGATTTAGGATGCGTATAAAGGGCGCAACTTGGCATGTCGCGTCCTGCCATCCTAGATTCGGAGGACGGTCCCATAGAACAGACCTTCAGCCAGAAGACGCACTATACTTGGTGGCCGCGCGAAGGGTTCGACTTCCTGGCAGCATTTAGCGTGCTGATGAGCCAATGATTGCTGTACTTCCTAATTCGCGCTACATCGGCCCTCTGGAACTCGTAGAGGTGTACGAGTACTTCGACGGCCCGAAGCTGTTCGCCTGTCGCAGCTTGGGCGGTCAGTTGTTCCTCGGCCTTTGGGTAGGGGCGTCGCGCAAAGGTGAGAGCTATTGGCTTGTTGCGTTGACCCCTGAGCGTTACAAGATGGTGCGCTCCGGCGGTCTCACGCTGGCGCGCGCATTGTCGCAACCGGAATCGGGATTTATCTATCTATGCACGGTTGCCTTCGCCGACGGGTGTTCGTTGGAGTGGAACTGCCCAGAAAGGCGTTCACTGTCGTCATGGGGGACAGGACGTATCGCGGCAGGATCCTACCCTCAGCCCTCCCGCAGGCGGAGCAAGTTACTATCAACGCCCCCTACTCGCTTAAAATCCGAGAGACCATACCATAGAGGTGACGTCTTCCGGCGAGGAGCGTCTTAGCTACGAGCTTGAGGAGATCAAGGGCTACGTGCCTGGCCAATTGGAGCAACATCCGCCGAAGCGATAGGTCCGCAAAAGGAAAAGGCCAATCTGATTTCTCAGACTGGCCTTTATTTATGCCGGCAACGACCTACGCTCCCACACACTTGGCGCGTGCAGTACCATCGGCCCTGCGGGGCTTAACTTCCGTGTTCGGGATGGGAACGGGTGGATCCCCCGCGGTAAGATCACCGACAAGTCGTAGCTGTCAGCTATCAGCCGTCAGCTCTCAAGCTTCTTGCCGGGAGTGACGTTTTGTGCTGATGGACAGCAAACCTGGTGACTCCAGCCAACAGCAGGTTCCTCGCTTCGCTCGGAATGACAAAGTCATTGTTGTGAGCTGAAAGCTGAGAGCTGATAGCTGAAACCTAACTTTCAAAGAACGTGAGGTACGATACCTCACAACTGAATAGATTGGGTGTGGCTTACTTTCTTATTGTTTACTTCCGATTTCAACCACGATACTTCGGCTTTGCTTTCTTTTCAAAAGCGTCGGCGCACAGTTGTCAGCGCGTTTCTTCTTTTCCACCCAGATTCTGGCGGTCGAGGGAAACTTGCTCTCGCCTCAGCTCAGTTTTTAGCTGAGGACTGAAAGCTGAGAGCTGACAGCTGTTTTCTGCACCGAGTAAATTTTATGGTCAAGCCGAACGGGCGATTAGTACTGGTAAGCTACGAGTGTTGCCACTCTTCCACCTCCAGCCTATCAACCAGGTAGTCTTCCTGGGCCCTTCT
>Ga0187891_1001140_pt1 | contig 23622 bp, 20 predicted proteins | sample June2016WEW_21_4_FD_132990 | JGI IMG/M metagenome (GOLD analysis project Ga0187891, IMG submission 132990) | Peatland microbial communities from SPRUCE experiment site at the Marcell Experimental Forest, Minnesota, USA - June2016WEW_21_40 | ecosystem: Environmental > Terrestrial > Soil >... | reverse complement strand
TGGATGTTCACGCTGGCGGTGAGCGGCTACAATCTGGTCCGCCTCTCTCGACTGTCAGTTCAGACCGCGTAGGCCGGGGGAGAAGTGTGCCCAGATGGGCACAAAAAGCGCCGCCACGGCCCGAAACCCCACGATCCCGGCGTAGGAAAACCCCGGAAGCCCCTCCGGAACGGCTATGGACCTATCAGAGGCTTACTTTTTCAGCAGCCTCTTTAGCTTGCCCGTTTTCTTCTGTGATCGGAGTCCCGCCATTTCCCGAGAAAACATTTGGTCCGGGCAAGCTAAAAGCGTGCCCCACCAAGACTGTGATAGCTTGCTTCACATGGGCGATCTTACGGTGCTCGTCTTGGCGAATCCGGCGGAGCGGCAACTCGCCATGCTGGAGCAACTGCCGGCGGAAACCGGCATCGCGGTAGGCGAACGGGCGGAAGCATTCGAGCGGGCTGCACCCGAGGCGGACGTCATCTTCAACTGGTCGGGCAGCGGCGACCTGCTGCGCGAAGTCTTTCGGATGTGCCCGCGCGTGCGCTGGGTTCACACGCGTTGGGCCGGCCTGGATGGCCTGCTGTTCCCGGAGCTGGCGGAAAGCGCGGCGGCGCTCACCAACGGAACGGGCGTGTTCAGCGAATCGCTGGGTGAGTTCGCCATGGCCGGCATTTTGTTCTTCGCCAAAGACCTGCGGCGGATGGTCCGCAACCAGGCTGCGGGAAGGTGGGAGCAGTTCGACGTTGACGAAATCTCCGGCCAGACGCTGGGCATCGTCGGCTACGGCGATATCGGCCATGCGGTAGCGGCGCGCGCGCGGGTAATGGGGATGCGGGTGGTCGCGGTGAAACGTCATGCGCTTCCGGCCGGCGCCACGGACGCTTATGCTGAGCGAATCTACACGCCGGAGCGGACGGTCGAGATGATCGCGCTCTCGGATTATATTCTGGTGGCGGCGCCGCTCACCAGCGAAACGCGCGGGTTGATCGGCGAGCGGGAGTTCGCGGCCATGAAACCAACGGCGGTTGTAATCAACCTCGGGCGCGGGCCGGTGATCGACGAAGCCGCCATGGTGCGCGCGCTCGTCCGGCGCCGCATCCGCGGCGCGGTGCTCGATGTATTCGATACCGAACCGCTGCCAGAGGGTCACGCGTTCTACCGGATGGACAACGTGCTGCTTTCACCGCACACAGCCGACCACACCGCGGATTGGCTGGAGCGGGCCATGCAACTCTTCCTCGACAATTTCGAGCGCTTCCGGAAGGACGAGCCACTGCATAATTTAGTAGACAAGGAATTGGGTTACTAACCGGTGGCATGATAAAATAAGACGTCCCACCGATGGATTTCCTCAAAGGGCTCAACGCGCAGCAGCGTGAGGCGGTGAGTTGTACGGAAGGGCCGCTGCTGATCCTCGCGGGAGCGGGAAGCGGCAAGACGCGGGTTATCACGCACCGCATCGCGCACATCATCGTTTCCCGGCATGTGCCCCCGTCCGCCACCCTGGCCGTAACTTTCACTAACAAGGCGGCTGGCGAAATGCGCGAACGGGTCGCGGCACTGCTGGCCGAGACACGGCTCGATTCCGAGCCCCGGGTATCCACGTTTCATTCCTTCTGCGTGCGGCTGCTGCGCAGCGACGGCGAACCGCTGGCGCGTATCCGGCCCGGTTTCACGCGCCGCTTCAGCATCTACGACGACGACGACCAATTGGCGATCGTCAAGTCGGCTTACCGCTCGCTAGGGCTGGACGAGAAGGCATTCATGCAATACCGCTCGGCGCTGGCGGCCATCAGCCACGCGAAGAATACTCTCCAGAGTGCGGCCGATCTTTATAGGCAGGCGGTGAACAAAGAGACAGAGGCGCTGGCGGCGGTCTTCGAGGAATACGAAAAGACGCTGGGCAATTCCAACGCCCTGGATTTCGACGACCTGCTGCTGGAGGCGGTGCGCCTGCTGCGGCACGACGACTCGACGCGCCAGGCGTGGAACCGGCGTCTGAGCTACGTCATGGTGGACGAGTACCAGGATACCAACCGCAGCCAGTACGAACTGATGCGCCTGCTGACCGAAGAGCGGCGCAACGTGTGCGTGGTGGGCGACGAAGACCAGTCCATCTATAGCTGGCGCGGAGCGGACATCCGCAATATTCTCGATTTCGAGCGCGACTATCCCAACGCGCGGGTGATCCGGCTGGAGCAGAACTACCGGTCGACGAAGAACATTCTGGCGGCGGCTTCCAGGGTCGTGGAGAACAATAAGGAGCGCAAAGGCAAAAAGTTGTGGACGGACGCGGCTACCGGCGACCTGTTGGGCCTGTACGCGGGGTTCGACTCGGAGAACGAGGCCCTGTTCGTGGCGGACACGATCGAAAAGCACCTGTTGGCCAACCCCGACGACCACGTCGCAGTGCTCTACCGCACCAATTCCCAATCGCGGCAGCTTGAGGATGCGCTGCGGCGTTACGGGCGCGCCTACAACGTGGTCGGCGGTTTCGGTTTCTACCAGCGCGCGGAAATCCGCGACGTGGTGGCGTACCTGCGGCTGGCCATTTCCTCGACCGATTCCACCAGCCTGTTGCGCATCGTCAACACTCCGGCGCGCGGGATTGGCCGGACCACCGTGGAACAGCTCGAGCGCCACGCGCGCGCACTAGGGCTGAGCCTGTGGGACGCCATCCAAGGGGTGATCGACGACCGCGGGCTTTCCACCCGCTCCCAATCCTCGCTGGTGCTGTTCCGCAACCTGATCCAGGATATTTCGCTCGTGGCCAGCGGGTCCCCGGTGCCGGAGGTGATCCGCTTCGTGCTGGACCGCACCGGCTACCGCAAAATGCTGGAGCAGGAGCGGACGCCCGATTCCGAAGCGCGCTTGGAGAACCTGGACGAACTCATCACTGCCGCTGCCGAAGCCGAGTCGCGCGGCGAATCGCTGTCCGATTTTCTGGATTACGTGGCCCTGGTGGCGGAAGCCGACAAATACGACGAGCATGCTCCCGTCACGCTGATGACGCTGCACAACGCCAAGGGGCTGGAATTTCCGGTGGTGTTCCTGACCGGCATGGAGCTGGGCCTGTTTCCGCACAGCCGCTCGATGAATTCCGAGCAAGCGCTCGAAGAGGAGCGGCGGCTCTGTTACGTGGGAATGACGCGGGCGCGGCGGCGGCTGATCCTGACCTGGGCCAAGTACCGCCGGCGGTACGGAGGCGGCGAACAGGAGCGCTCGACCCCTTCTTGGTTCTTGAGCGAGATCCCCGAGGAGTTGCTGGTGAATCTGGGACCGCAGGACGAGCCGGGCGAAGTGGACCTAGTCGCCGAGCGCTTCGACGTGCGCCAGAGCGCGCGGCGCAGTACGTTCACCGGCAAGACCTACAACTCGGTGGCCAACATCTCGCAATTCTTCGAGCAGCGCGGCATGGCTTTCGGCGCAACGAAAACGTCGGCGCCGGTGGCTCCGCCGCAGCCGCGGCCACCGGCGCCCTCCAAACCGCTGCCTAAAGCCGCTCCGCCGGTTCGCAGAGCGGCTCGCGCGGGGATGGTCGTCGAACATCCCAAGTACGGCACCGGCACCGTGGTGCGCCGCGAAGGCGATGGCGATAATGCTAAGATCACAGTTAATTTCCCTCGCTACGGTTTGAAAAAACTGGTGGAAAAGTACGCAGGATTGAAAAGGAACGGATGAACACCACGAAGGTAACCGACAAGCTGGAACGGAAGAAATTGAAGCGGACGGCCCGCAAGAAGGCGGCTCCCAAGGCCAAACGCGCCGCCGGCGTGGCGCGCGGATCGCTCAAGAAAAAGATCCGCCGCCAGGCGCAGGGCCAGCGCAAGCGTTAGCGGCATTGCTCATCGGGCGGACGAGCGCGGTCGGGAGAAGCCACCACAAGTCCGCCTGGGTCCGCCGCCCGGCAAGGCGGTTAACTCGAGAACGCCGGTTCGTCCCACTGCCAGGCCGGGAGATCCTCGAGTGAGCCTTTTTCGAACCAAGAGCATCGATGCATTAATCGCCGCGTCGGAGGCCCCGGATCAGCGTCTGCGCCGCACGTTGGGCCCGTGGAGCCTGACCGCGCTGGGGATCGGGGCCGTCATCGGCTCCGGCATCTTCACGCTCACCGGCACCGCGGCCGCGGGCAAAGTGATCCCCATCAAATCGATCCTCGAGGCCACGGTGATCGACCTGGCCCTCCACGGCTCGCACGCCGGATCGCAGTTGGGGCGCCCCGGCGCCGGTCCGGCCATCACCCTGTCGTTCGTTCTGGTGGCGATCGCCTGCCTTTTCGCCGGCCTGTGCTACGCCGAACTGGCGTCAATGATTCCCATTGCCGGTAGCGCCTACACCTACGCTTACGCCATCCTGGGCGAAATCGTGGCCTGGATTATCGGCTGGGATCTGATCCTCGAGTATGCCGTCTCGAACATGTCGGTGGCCGTGGGATTCTCCGCGTACCTGCAGGACCTGTTTCAGAATTTGCTCGGCTTTCAGTTACCGCAGCAGTGGGCCTTTCCGCCATTTCCCGCGGTTGGCGGCCCGGCCGGCTGGTTCAACGTCCCCGCGCTGCTGATCACCATGCTGGTGACTGTGATTCTGGTGCGCGGCGTGCGCGAGAGCGCCGGAACCAACACCGTGATGGTGGCGATCAAGATCGCCGCCATTGTGATCTTCTGCGTGGGCGCGGCCGGCGCCATCAAACCCGGCAACTGGCACCCGTTCGCGCCGCACGGCTTCTCCGGCATTCTCACTGGCGCGTCCATCGTTTTCTTCACCTACATCGGTTTCGATTCGGTCTCGACGGCGGCCGAGGAATGCCGCCGCCCGCAGCGCGATCTTCCCATCGGCATCATCGCCACGCTGATCATCTGCACCATCCTGTATGGGTCGGTCTCGCTGGTGCTTACCGGCATCGCCAATTACCAGACGCTCAATACCGATTCGCCGGTGGCCGACGCGCTGAAGGCGCTCGGCTACGACCGGCTGCGCCTCATCGTCACCGCCGGCGCCCTGATGGGCATGCTCTCTTCGCTGCTGGTGTATCAGTACGGGCAAGCCCGCATCTGGTTTGCGATGTCGCGCGACCGCCTGCTGCCGGCCCTGTTTTCGAAAGTACATAAAAAGTTCCAGACGCCGCACGTGAGCACCTGGATTGCCGGCTTTTTCGTGGGTATTCCGGCCGGTATCTGGGACATCGACACCTTCGCCGAGTTATCGAATATCGGAACGCTCTTCGCGTTCGTGCTGGTATCGCTGGGCGTAATCGTCCTGCGCCGCAAGCAGCCGGAAAGGCCGCGCACGTTCCGCGTGCCGTTCGTTCCGCTGTTCCCCATCATTTCGATCGTCTGCTGCCTCGTCTTGATGATGGGCCTGCCGCTGAAGACGTGGCTGCGTTTCTTCGTCTGGCTGGCCATCGGCCTGGCGATTTACTTCCCCTTCGGGCGGAAGCGCAGTACGCTGGCAGGCCAGTAGAGAAGCTGTTACTCGCGCCGCAGAATGCCGCGCTGTTGCATCTCTAGCAGCAAGCCGGCGGACTCTCCGGCGCCGCCGGAGAACTCGAGGAAGCGATCCGGGCCGGCGATCTCGCGGAGGTGCGTTGGCGGCTCGGGGCTATCGGCGGCAGCGGCGCAGAGCACGATCAGGCCGGCGGCCAAGGCGGTTTCTACCAGGCGCGGCAGCAGATCGCCTTCGCGGGCGGCTTCCAGCACCAGCACCATGGCTCCCGCGTCGAATAGGGCTCGTTCCAACCGGCCGGCTGCTTCCGTGCCCCGCGCCACCCACACGGCGGCGGCCCTGTGCCCGGTGCGGGCGTGACGTTCGACCGGCGTGACGCGGCCGGCGGCCAGCATGGCCGGTTGATTGCTTTCGTAAGCCGGGCGGCCGGTGATCATGCCCGCCGCGACGGTTTCGTTCGATAGCGGGTCGATGACAATGAACGCGCCGGTGGCCCGGTTGCGGCGATAAGGATCGACAAAGAGCGGCTTGCGCGTCTCGATCACGGCCGCGCCGATATCGTTGAGGCAAAGTTCGCCGGCTTCCTGTTTTTCGAGCGTGTTGACGTTAATCCGGTAGCGGATGGCGCGCACGCGCGCGGCGACTTCCTGGGTGGTGTGTTTGACGATGTATTCGCGCCGCTGGTCGAGCGGCGTCTGGCTCATCCAGACCAGGCGCGCGTCAATGGTGCGCGTGACCTGCGGCGCGTGCGAAGGATGCACCAGCATGTCGCCGCGGCTGATATCCAGCTCGTCCGCCAGACACACGGTCACCGAAAGCGGCGCAAACGCCTTGGGCAGATCGCCGTCGAAGGTGCTGATCGATTTGATACGCGAGGTGCGCCCGGAGGGCAACACCATGACGGGGTCGCCCGGGGTGAGCGTTCCCGACGCCACCTGCCCGGCGTAGCCGCGGAAGTTCTGATCCGGACGGATCACGCACTGCACCGGAAAGCGCATTTCCATCAGGTTGCGGTCGCTGGCGATGTGGACGTTTTCCAGGTGATGCAGCAAGCTCTCTCCCTCGAACCACGGCATGTGCGGGCTCTTCTCGACCACGTTGTCGCCGTGCAGGGCGCTGATGGGAATGAAGTGCAGGTCGCAGGCGGGCAACTGCGCGGCGAAGCGCGTGAACTCTTCCTCGATCGCCTCGAACACCGGCTGCCGCCAGCCCACCAGGTCCATCTTGTTGACCGCGACCACGATGTGCGGCGTCCCGAGCAGTGACGCGATGAAGGCGTGGCGGCGGGTTTGCGGCAGCACGCCGTGGCGCGCGTCCACCAGCACGATGGCCAGATTGGCGGTGGAAGCGCCGGTGGCCATGTTGCGCGTGTACTGCTCGTGGCCGGGTGTGTCGGCGATGATGAACTTGCGCTTGGGTGTGGCGAAATAGCGGTAGGCAACGTCGATGGTGATGCCCTGCTCGCGTTCGGCGCGCAGCCCGTCGGTGAGCAGCGCGAAGTCCATCGTGCCGGCGACCTGGCTGGAGCGCGCCCGCCGCACCGAAGCCAGTTGATCTTCGTAGACGCCCTTGGAATCGAACAGCAGCCTGCCGATGAGTGTGCTCTTGCCGTCGTCCACGCTCCCGGCGGTGGAAAAGCGCAACAGCTCTTTTTCTTCGTCGCGGCGCAGGAAAGTCTCAAAATCCTCCGCGCGGGCGATTTTCCGCAGCTTCCCGCCAGCCGGGGAAGGATCGCTCTTGCCCGCGGTGGGAGCCGGCGTACGCGCCGCGCCCGCTGCGTCCGGCTGGCCGACTCCGCCCATTAAAAGTAACCTTCCCGCTTCTTGATTTCCATGGAGCCTTCCTGGTCGTGATCGATGACGCGGTTTTCCCGCTCCGACCGCCGGAACAGCATCATTTCCTGTACGATCTTGGGCACCGTATCGGCTTGCGAGCGGATGGCGCCGGTGCAATACGTGCAGCCGAGCGAGCGCATGCGGCACATCACCAGTTGCGGCTGTTCGCCGGGCAGCAGCGGCATGTCGTGCTCGATGGGAATCAAGGTTTCGCCGCGCACCACCATGGGCCGTTTCTTGGCGAAATACAGGGGCACGATGGGAATCTTCTCGAGGTCGATGTATTCCCACACGTCGAGCTCGGTCCAGTTGGAAAGCGGAAACACACGGATGCTCTCGCCCTTGTCGACGTGGCTGTTGAACAGGTTCCACAGCTCGGGGCGCTGGTTCTTGGGATCCCACTGCCCGAATGCGTCGCGGAAGGAATAAACGCGTTCCTTGGCGCGGGACTTTTCCTCGTCGCGGCGCGCGCCGCCAAAAGCCGCGTCATAGCCGCCGGCGGCGAGCGCGTCCAGCAGGGCTCGCGTCTTCAATTGCCCGCAGCACTTCTGCGTCCCCAGCTTGAAGGGGCTGGCGCCGTCCGCTATCGCCTGGCGGTTGGTGTGCACGATCAACTGCGCGCCGATGGAAGCGCAGAAGCGATCGCGAAACTCGATCATCTCGCCGAACTTGTAAGTGGTGTCGATGTGCAGCAGCGGGAACGGAATCTTGCCGGGATGAAAAGCCTTTTGCGCCAGGCGCACCATCACCGAGGAGTCCTTGCCGATGGAATATAGCATCACCGGCTTCTGAAACTCCGCCGCTACCTCGCGAATGATGTGAATGCTCTCGGCTTCGAGCGCCCGCAGATGAGTCAGAAACAGGTCGGCGCTCATGAGACCTTCCGAAGGTGCTTGTCAGTAAATAAGTTCATCCTGCCCCAGGGAATAATCCAATATTTAAACCAGGTTTATTTCTTATACGTCAGGCTACTTTTTCCATTTCGGCTCGTGCGTCTTTTTGTAAGCCATGCTGAAGGTGAACGTTCCGTCGTGCCAGGTGGAGAGATCGCTATCGAGGCAGGTGCACATTGCCGTAAAGCCTCTCGGCGGCGGGCTGCCATCTTTAAGTACGACCCGCCCGTGAAGCAGCACGAGAGGCAAATAATAGCTACCATCTCTTTGAGCCGTCAGGCAGGTTTCGATTGCCATGAGCGCTGCGAGCACTGCGGCCGGCTTTTAGGCTCATAGAAGGCTCTAGCACATATTATATGACAGATCAAACGCTCATCCGCTCCCCGAAAGGTGTTGCCGCGCACTATCTCAATTATGAACAGGAGGAGCGGGCGGCCGGGCTGCGCCCGGCTGCACCGATTGACAATCGATGCGCAGGATATCATCCTGCCCCACCGGGCCGGGCGATGCCCGGCCCCTACAGAGCCGTCACCAGAGATACTCTTTGGCGATTTCGCGCTTTTCGTGGCCGTCCAGGACGTGGACCACGCGAATCCTTTTCAGCGAAACGGGCGAGAGTTGCCCGATGGGGATGTAGACGATAGTGCGGCCGACGCGGTTGGCGATGGTTTTGAAGATGGTGCGCGGCGGCTTAGCGGCTACATAGACGACATAGTGATGGATGGAGTAATCCAGGGCTGCCAGTAACAGGCGTTCGGACTTGGATTCGGCGTATTCGTAATCGGCGTCGCGCCAGACGTCGTACATACGGTGTGGCGGCAGGCTCATCAGGAAGCCGCCGTATTCGGCGCGGCCGATGCCGGGACCGACCAGGTTGTCGAAGGGGAAGGTGGAATAGAACGCCATGTCCGACTCGTTTTGGCTCTCACCGGTCCAGGTGGTCATGTAGGGATAGCGATTATCTCGGTCTTCATCGAAGATGACCACCACCGAGCCGACCTCGCCGCGCATCTTCTGGAACTGGCGCACGTAGATGCGGCCTTCGTACCATTTGCGAATGGTTTCGCGCATATCGATGCCGTCGAGGATCGAAGTAGTGAATGGCTCGACGCGGACGCGGTCTTCCGAGAGTAGGTTCTTGCCCTTCTTTTTGAGGAAGCGGCCGTAGTCTTCGACCACCAGGTCTTCGGGCGGATAGGAGCAGATGCCGGTGCCGTTGACCTGGCTGGCCCACTCGCCGGGGAATTTCTCCTTCTTGCGCGGGCGCAGTCCAAACGGGCGCAAGCGGCGCTTGGTGCTGGGAAGGCGGCGGCGGAGGCGTATGCGGCGGGTGTCGCGCCACATCTGGTCACCAGAGATGCGGACGGTGAGCAGCGGCGGCGCTTCCAGCTTCTGCGGCGGATACTTGTTGGCGGCTTCCCAAACGTCCCAGGCGTAGTTGTCGTCGGCCACGCCCCGCGCGGCCACGGCCATATCGAATATGCCGGCGCACAATTCGCTCGCGGCCAGCGCCAGGTTGCGTGTGTAGCGGGCCAGCAGACGGCGCTGCCAGCGGGCCATGCGTTCGCCGGTGGAGGCCTCGTACTCTTTTTCGCCGGCGAGCAGCACGGCCAGTTGGGCGTGGCGCCGGTCGATCAGGTTGTGGTCCGCCATGGCGGCGCGGTAATTCTCGTAGCGCCACTGAAGCAGAGGATACTCGACGGCAATTTCGGCCAGCGACTCCGGGTGCGGGTTGAGAAGCTCGATGTCCTCGCGGCGTGTGCGCGAAAGGGGCTGCGCCTGCGGTTCCTCCATGGCGTCGAGCAGCGGGTCGAGCAGATTCAGCGACACCACCACGAACACGCTGGCCGTGGGGTCGACGCCTTCCAGCTTCCAGGCGATACCGGCGGCATGGCGCGCGATCTCGTCCGAGCGCGGCTGCGGATACACGCGATAAGCTTCGACGTAGCGCTCCAGGCCGATGGCGCGAATGGCGTAAGGATCGGGATAAGCGTCGGGCAGGTGCGGGCGCTCGCCGGCTTCGGGATCGGCGAAGACGATCTCGGCGCCGATTTCGAGGCCGGTGCGGATGGCTTCGGTGAAGGGATCGGCCGGCTCGACGAGCACGTAAGTCGCCTCATCGTCCTCCGGATAGAAGATCAGCGACATCTCCGGCAGGCGTTCGACGGCGCGGATCCAATCCTGTTGCAGGCTGACCGGGAGCTCGAGCGCGACCACTTGCGGGCGTTCGCGGAGAATGGCCCGGCGCACCTCGATCGCAAACTCGAGGCGTCCGGGCGCCACCGGGAAATAGGTGAACCGGCCGCGCCGCAGGCTGCCGGCTTCAGGAATCGGCGGGCCGTCGTCGGGCATAGCGCAGCGCTTCCTCTCCGAGGACGCGGGTGATGGAGATTTCCAGAGCCTCGTGCTCGTGAGTTTTCTGGGTGGCGAGGCTCTTCAGCTTGATGGCGAAACGGGCGACGTTGATACCATCGCGCACGGTGTAGCGCTCATCGGCGGCGTGCGCCATTTGCAGGAAGTCGGTGACGTATTCGAGGATGCGCTCTTCGGCGAAGGGCAGGTTCTCGCGCAGAATCTGTTTTTCCTCGTCGCGCTCCGGGAAATCGATGAAGATCTGCGGCTGGAGCCGGGAATGGATGTACTCGGGCAGCTCGAACGTGGAGGCGTCGTCGTTCATGGTGGCCACCAGGCGGAACTGCGGGTGCGCCTTGATCTTGATGCCGGCCACGATGGATTCCACATAGCGGCGGTTGTCGAGCAGTGGCGCCAGGCTGGCCCAGCTCTTCTCGCTCATGCGGTTGCCTTCATCGACGATGGCGATGCCGCCGCGAATCATGGCGGTGACCAGCGGCGAGGCGACATAGCGCAAGCTGCCGGTGCCTTCGATGACGGGCGTGACCAGCAGGTCTTCGGGACGCGTATCGAGGGTGGCCTGGAGGATGTATACCTCGCGCCCCATCCGCTTGCCGGCGGCGTAGGCGAGGGTGGTCTTGCCAACGCCGGGCTTGCCGAGCAGGCGCGGGCTCATCGGCAGATCCTGCTCGTGGATCACCATCCACGCCGCCAGCAGGTGGCGCATCAGCTCGCTTTGCCCCACCCACTCGGCAGCCAGCTCGTCGGGATGGGCGAGATGCAGAGTGACGCCTTCGATTTCAACCGTCATGTGCACTTCCATTATCAGGCAAGCGGGGAGGTCGGGGAAGGCGCGTAACGACCGCTCCCTTACGGTCGCGGCTCCGAAACGTGCACCGGCAACGCTGCACGGCGCCTTGCGCGAAAGCGCCATTCGGAGCCGCGACCGTAAGGGAGCGGTGAAAGGTGGTATCACTAGCTGCCGTGGTCATTATTCTGACGATTCTGGGCCTCGCCCTACTGCCTGCGGGAATCGCGGCAGCGATCTTCAACGTGCGAGCCTTCCGCCGTCGGCCGAGGCTACTGTCGGTCCCGGTGGCTGCCTTATCTCTGGGCGTCGGAATTGCGGTCGCGATCTTGTCGTTCAGCTATGCATACGCGCTCGACCCCACGCACCGGGTGCTGGGAACTCCGTTCCCCGAGGTGGTGCTTGAGCGCCACGGGGAATCGTGGGAGGACTTCGCCGGACCATTGACCTTTGCCGGCCATGCTGGCCAATGCAGTGGTGGCTTTGCTCGTGCCACAGCTAGTAATCGCGGCCTCGAGAGGGAGGAACTGGCGCGCGTCTAACTGAGAGTTGTCGAACGCAGTTGAAGTGCCTTCTTTCGGAGCCGCGACCGTAAGGGAGCGGCCTCATTGCGATTACGGCCCATGATTTATCTGATCACGTTCGCCTGCTACGGACGAAGGCTCCATGGCAGCGAAGCCGGATCTGTCGATCGGAAACACAATAAACCTGGAACGCCTCTGCTGGAAGCCGATCCTGCGCGCGCTGAAGCCGACAGGCGGAGGATGGACCAGCCTCCTTACCGCCTCGACGAGGTCCGTCGCGACGCAGTGTTGGAGGCGATCCAGGCGGTATGTTCGCATCGCGGATGGCGTCTGCTGGCGGCCCATGTACGGAGCGATCACGTGCACACGGTCGTGGAAGCCGAGGTTGCGCCGGAGCGCGTGATGAGCGACTTCAAGGTCTACGCCAGCCGCGGTTTGAATCGGCTGAACTTGGATGAATCTAACCGGAAGCGATGGGCGCGCCATGGCAGCACAGGGTGGTTCTGGAAACCACAGCAGGTCGCGACGGCGATTCGATATGTCGTGGCCGAGCAAGGCGATGCCATGTCCGTTTTCGAATCCGAAGAGGCTTAGTCGTAGGAGTCGGCAACCGCTCCCTTACGGTCGCGGCTCCGAATGAGCAGGGGTTCGAGGTGCACTTCAATGGCCGAAGGGCCACAAGTGGCCGAGCCAGCCGCGGGGCTGGGCGAAGCCTTCGAGCATCCAGATGTCGGATTGGAAGTTGACGACGGAAACCGCCAGCGAAGCGCGATCGCTCGAAAGGCTGAGCGAAAGTGGATTGCCTTGGAACAGGTACTGCGACCCCAAGTCCGCAATGGTGCGTTCGGTTCCGGTCGCGACGTCGATGGAATCGAGCAGCCATTTCGCGCCCTCGCCAAGCGCCAGGCCGTAGAGTTGACGGCTGTCGGGAGACCAGGCAACCGCGGAACTCCGGGTTCCCACCTTGCGCGTCCGTTTGCCGTCGGGCGAGAGCAACAAGACGCCATCGTCGACGGGGCAGGCGATCAATTGGCCATCCGGCGACCACTGCGCAGGATGGCGGCAGAATTCCTGCCGAAGCGTCACCGGCGGATCGGAGCCTCCCACGCGGATTTTCATCAAGCCTCCGGCGGTGGAGAAATAAACCAGCCAGTTGCCATCCGGCGACCAAGCGGGGGCGAGTTCAAACTCGTCCGATTTGGTGACGGCGATCGGCGTTCCGCCGGCGAGGGGAGAGATCCAGAGGCGGCCCAGGTGTTTGGTGCTGTTGCGTGAGTACGCCACGCGGGTGCCGTCCGGCGAAACGGCCAGCGTCCCAAGCGCCAGCGTATCGTCGGCGAAATCGCGCTGCGTCACCAGCGGACGATCGGAGCCGTCCTGGGCGTTGCGCAGCCAGATTTCCTGCGGTCCGCTACGATCGGTGACGTAGGCGAGCAGGGGAGCCACCGGCGACCAGGCGGGGGACATCTCGTTCCGGCTGGTGGCCAGGATCGGGCCGACGGGGCCACCGGAGACGGGGATCGAGACGACGTCGAAATTCTCCGTCATGGAGGCGTAGGCGATCCTCTTGCCGTCGGGCGAAACGGAGGGGCGGAGCTTGATGCCTTCGTCGGCGGTGAGAGTGTCCAGATCCTGGTCTTCCACATGCGCCATCCAAAGCTGTGGCTGGGGATGGCTGGCAGTGGGGAAGGACATCACCAGGTGCTTGCTATCGGGCATCCAACTGAAGGAGGGCGGCCACTGGGCGCCGCCCAGCATGGAAGCGAACACGCGGCGGGGCTTGAACTTCGCGGCAGCGCCATCGGGAAACGGGAGCAGCCAGAGTTCGGTTCCCATGGCGGTGGGTTTGGCAAGCAGGACCTCGCGGCCGTCCGGCGCGAAACGCAGGTAGACCGGGTTGAAGGAGCCTTGTTCTTCGAAGAGGACGGGCTCGTATTTTCGCGGAGGCGCTCCCGGAGGAGAGGAGATCCAAAGCTTGGGCTCCTTGGCGCCCTTCTCGCCCTTGCTCAGCCAGAGGACGAGCGCCTTGCCATCCGGGGATGGCGCGGCATCGCCATAATCGCCCTTCAGAACGAGGGCAGCCTCGCCACCGGCGCGGCTCATCGACCAGACACCGGTGTCGATGACGTAATCGAGGCGGGCACCATCGGCGGACCAGAAGATGGACCGTGCGTCGGCGCGGGCGACCAGGACGGGAACCAGTGAATCGAGGTTGCGCACCATGATTTCGTTGGGAGCGTTGATGACCTCGCGAACGTAGGCGAGACTCTTGCCATCGGGCGACCAGACCGGCATATCCTGGACGCGGGATTCGCTGGCCAGAGGCGTGTAACGATACGATTCGAGGTCCACGCCGCGCGGGGCGGCGACGAGGACGAAGAGAGCGACTGCCAGCAAGATCGCGAGTACGGTGACGACGGCCGGAAGCAAGAAACGGCGGCGCGGCGGGGCTTTCAACCGGAGCATGGCGCCGGAGGAGGAACTGGGAGCGGCCGCGCCGCGCAGGGCAAACGCCAGGTCGGCGGCGGATTGAAAGCGGCGCGAGGGCTCCTTTTCCAAGCAGCGCGTCACAATCTGCGCGACCGCCGGCGGGACGTTGGTGGGAAGGTCAGCCGGCTCGTCGCGCAAGATGGCGCTCATGGTCTCGACCGACGTGGTGCGCTCAAACGCCAGCTTGGCGGTGAGCATTTCATAGAGGATGATGCCCAGCGAAAAGATGTCCGATTGCGCGCCGGCGGGAGAACCGGTGACCTGCTCGGGCGACATGTAGCCGACGGTGCCCATCACCAGTCCCGGCTGGGTGACGGTCATGGTGTTTTCCGGCGCGGAGCTGGAGCGCGGTTGATAGCGGGCCAGACCGAAGTCGAGGATTTTGGCGTGGCCATCGCGCGTCACCATGATGTTTTCGGGCTTGAGATCGCGATGGACGACGCCGGCGGCATGGGCGGCGGAAAGGCCGTCGGCGATCTGCGCGGCCAGGTCGAGCGTCTTGCGAACCGGGACCGGACCGCGGCGAATGAGGTCGCGCAGGAGTTCGCCTTCGACCAGTTCGGAGACGATGTAGGAGACGCCGTCCTGGTCGCCGGCATCGTAAAGAGCGACGATGTTGGCATGAGCCAGAGCCGCGGCGGAGCGCCATTCCTGTTCAAAGCGGCGGCGCCGGTCGGGGCTTTGGGCGAACTCGGCCGGCAGGATCTTAATCGCGACATCGCGGCCGAGGCGGGTGTCGTGAGCGCGATAGACCTCGCCCATGGCGCCTTCGCCCAGCTTGGCAGCGATCTCATATTGACCCAGGCGGGCGCCCGATTCCATCGACATGGAAATCAATTGTAGCGCGCTATACTGGGCACGAACATGCCGGCCGGCATTCAGAAACTGGCGATCTTCGGCGCGGCGGGCGCGATTGGCTGCGCGCTGGCGCCGGAACTGGTCCGCCGCGGCATCCCGTTTCGCGCGGTGGGGCGTAGGCGGCAGACGCTCGCCGATGCGTTTGGCGGCATGGCGGGCGCGGAGATTGTGGACGCCGATCTTTCCGATCCCGAGCAGGCCGACCGCGCCGCGCAGGGCGTGGATACGATCGTGTACGCAGTGGGCGTGCCGTTCACCGAGTTCGACAAGCACCCGGTGCTGATGCGCATCACGCTTGAAGCCGCGGCGCGGGTGGGCGTGGCGCGCTTGATGCTGGTCACCGGCATTTATTCCTACGGCGTGCCGCGCACGCCGCGGGTGGCGGAAACGCACCCGCGCGAGCCGGAGTCGCACAAAGGCAAGTGCCGCAAACAGCAGGAGGACCTGGTAACCGAAGCGCACCAGCACGGCGGGCTGCGCACGATGGTGGTGCGCCTGCCGGATTTCTACGGGCCCCACACCGGCCGCAGCTTGGCGGCCCGGATCTTCCACAGCGCGCTCGAAGGCAAGACGGCCACGTGGCTGGGTCCGGCGAGCACGCCACACGAATTCATTTTCGTTCCCGACGCCGCGCCGGTGCTGGCGGACCTGGCGGGGCGCCAGGATTGTTACGGAGAAGCGTGGAACCTGGGCGGAGTGGAAACGATCGCCGGGATCGACTTCGTGACGCGCGTTTATCGCGCGGCTGGGCGCGATCCGAATTACCGCTCGATGGGCCGCACCATGATGAGGATAGAGGGCGCGGTGAGCCCGACGGTCAAGGAACTGGTGGAGTTACTGTACCTGCAGGAGACGCCGGTGATTCTCGACGACCGAAAACTGGCGGCGACGCTGGGAGTCCTGGCGAAGACATCGTACGACGATGGCATCCGGCGCACACTGGAATGGATGCGGGCGCAATAGCTGCCGCCGGTCACTGCTTCTCGGCTGTGAGCGCCTGCCGGGTAGCTTTGAGCGTATTGGTGAGCGATTCGCGCGGCAGGCTGCGGATGATGGGGTTGATCAGCCAGCCCAGGCCGGCCGGGACATCGCGGGTAAGGGAGATGGCCTGACACTCCAGGTACACGCCGCCGTCGCGCTCCTCGAACTTCCAGAACGTATTCAGACGCCAGAGGAAACCGTGATCGTTGCCCGGAGGCATCTCACGCTCGTTGGGACCTGGGTTCTCGACCTCGGCGATGCGCGTGGTGAACGACTTGCTGTACCATCGCGTTCGGCCGAGCCGTACGTAGTGCACGTCGTGCTCGGTATCGAGGGCCACGGTCAGTATCTGCTTCTTGAGGACGCGCAGGAAAACATGAAAGTCGTCGCCGTGGCGGCTGAGCAGGCGCGAATCGATGACGTCGGGATAGATGTTCTTGTGGTTGCCGTAGTCTTCGACCATGCGCAGGGTCTGCGCGAGGGTGGCGCCGGGGACGAAGACGGCACCGGTCCAATCGTGGATCAGACCGCCGGGGACTTCAATATCGCCCGATTGGTTGGAAGGCTCGGCGAGGATCTGCCCTTCCCTTACGGCGCGCTTGCGATCGGATGAAGCGTCCACCCAAAGGAACGCGCCGCCGTGCAGGCTGTTGTCGAAGCGCGCCTGGGCTGCCTGCATGTACTTGTCGAAGGCTTCCACCGTGGCCGGCTCCAGTTGCACCCTGGTTGCGTCCGGCAGACCGGCCAGCATCCATGCCGCGACGCAAAACAGTGAGCCGTTCGGTAACATCGCTCTACTTGTTCAGCATGACACGGAACAACGGGCCGGCGGACGGTGCACGGTTTCAAGAGGCGGCGCGCGCGCAGGTGAGTTTCCTGGCGCCACGCCGATTCGCCGCGCTGTGGCACAATGGGGGGAAATCTCCCGCAATGGTAATCTTTCATCATGAGAATCTCGCGTATTGCTCTTCTTCTGGGGTCGGCGGTCGCCTGCCTGGCGCAAAGCCGCGATGCGATGTTTGATAAGCTGGCCGACCGCTATTACAGCGAGGTGGTTTTCCGCTACGACCCGGCATCGGGCACGCAGGCGGGCTTCCATCAGTACGATCCGCTGCTTGCATCCGGCGCGCGCAGCGAAATCCAAGCCGAGATCGCCGCCCTGCGCGGTTTCGAGGCCGAAGTCGCCGGGTTCGACGCGCGCGGCCTGTCCACCTTCGCGGCGGCCGACCGCGAATTGCTGCTCTCCCAGATCCGCGGCCAGCTTCTGGATCTCGAAGCAATTCGCGCTTGGGAGAAGAATCCGGACATCTACTCTTCCGGCGCGGCCAACGCGATTTTTGTCATCATGAGCCGCAACTACGCTCCGGCGGCCGAGCGCTTGAAGTCAGTCGTCGCACGCGAGCGGCTGATTCCGCGGCTGCTCCAATCGGCGCGCGAGAACCTCGGCAACCCGCCGCGCGTTTACACCGAAGTTGCGCTGGAGCAGGTGCCGGGCATCGTCGGCTTCTTCCAAAGCGACGTGCCGGCGGCCTTCAAACAGGTTCCCGACCAGGCGCTGGTGGCTCAGTTCGATCAATCCAACCAGGCGGTGATCGACGCGCTCAACGCTTACCAAGCCTGGTTGAAGAACGACCTTCTGCCGCGGTCCACGGGCGATTTCCGCATCGGCGCCGAGAACTATCGCAAGAAGCTGCTGTATGACGAAATGGTGGATACGCCGCTCGACCGGCTGCTCGCCATCGGCTATGAGAACCTGCGCCATAATCAGGAATGGTTCCGCCGAGTGGCCGCCGAGATCGACCCGAAGCGAACGCCGCAGCAGATTCTCGAGGAACTCGAGAGCGACCACCCCGAGCCCGGCAAGCTGCTGGAAACTTTCCGTGGCGTGCTGGGAGGTCTGCGCGACTTCATCGAGCAGCACCACATCATCACCATTCCATCGCCCGTGCCGCCAATCGTCGAAGAAACGCCTCCGTTCATGCGCGCTCTCACCACGGCATCGATGGACACGCCCGGGCCTTACGAAAACGTGGCCAAGGAAGCTTTTTTCAACGTCACGCTGCCGGACGCCGGCTGGCCCGCCAAGGATGTCGAGGAGTACATGCAAGGCTTCAACCGGGGCACCATTATCAGCACCGCGGTCCACGAGGTTTTCCCCGGCCACTACATGCAATTCCTCTGGCTGAAGCAGGTGCCGACCAAGGTGCGCAAGCTGTCCGGTTGCAGCTCCAACGCCGAGGGCTGGGCGCATTACACCGAGCAGATGATGCTAGACGAGGGCTACGGGAATGGGGATCGCAAGCTGCGCCTGGGCCAGTTGCAGGACGCACTGCTGCGCAACGCGCGATTCATCGTGGGGATCAAGATGCATACCGGCCAGATGAGCTTCGACGAAGCGGTTGAGTTCTTCGTCAAGGAAGGCTATCAGGTCCGGCCGGTGGCCGAGAAGGAAGCCAAGCGTGGCACCTCCGACCCCACTTACCTGGTTTACACTCTGGGAAAATTGCAGATACTGAAACTGCGCGAGGATTACAAGAAGCGGAAGGGCGCGCAATTCTCGTTACAGGAATTCCACGACTCTTTCATCAAGCAAGGCACGCCGCCGATCAAGATCGTGCGCAAAGCGATGTTAGGCGACGATTCGCCGGTGCTGTAGGGTACGCGGCGTCTGGAGCCGGGCCGGGCATGCCCGGCCCCTACGAGCGCGAGGGTTATTGTATTTGCGGAATCTTCTGCTTGGTCCAGTCCGCCAGGCGAAGGTCCTTCACCCGGGAGAACTCCTGCGTATTGTTGGTAACCAGGACCGCGCCACGGCTGACGGCCGTTCCGGCGATAAGCAAATCCAAAGGCCCGATGACCAGTCCGCGAGTCTCCAGATCGAAGCGAATGCGAGCCGCCTCCCGCGCGGCTTCGCGATCGAAAGGGATCTGGGCAAGTCCGGCGAGAAGCGCCGAAACCACCGTCCGGCGGCGGGAAGAGCCAAACTTCAGGCTGCCATATTCAACCTCGTAAGCGACCACGCTCGATATGGCCAACTCGCGCGGCGAGGCGGCCTTGAGGCGCGTCACGACCGGTTCCCTGCCTTTGAGGTAATGAATCAACGTATTGGTGTCGAGCAGGGTCACCGCAGGGACTCCCGGCGGGCGTCGCGGCCATAGCCTTTGCGGATTTCCTTCAGGCTCGGGAAGTCTGGAATTGCGCCTGCGGCATTCAGCACACCTTCCGGCCAGGCATCCTCCAGATGGGTGACCACCTGCTCCGCAATCCAGCGGCTGAGGGAGCTTCGCTTGCCCTTGGCTGCCTTCCTTGCCAGCTTCTCGATATCATCCGGCAGATAGATCGTAATCTGGGACATATACTATACAGTATACGATAGCTACGTGGCACGGGCGGTCCTGCCCGCGGTGTCGAGATTCTTCTCGACATTTGCTCGGCGCGAGCGACGTTCCGAGTGACACGCGCGTCAAGAAAAGCCGAGATGTGTCTCGGCTCTGCAGGCAGGACTGCCCGCGCCACGGCTGGACCCTGCTCAATCGCCGAAGCTGCCCACTTCTTCCCGCTCTTCGACTGCCGGCGGGGCGGCGGGTTGGATATCGTCGAGCCGTACCAAATTAGGAGCGGGAGCCTCTTTCAGTACGTGCTCACGGTACAGCTTGGCCATGCGGGCGTTTTCCTGCTGCTCGCGCAGCTTGGCATCGCGCGCCCGCATCTTCTCCTCGCCGGCGGTTTTGGCGATGCCCAGCCGGTCCAGATCGTGTTGCACTTCGTTGGTGATGATGTCTTCGCGCAGCACCAGCGAATGGTCCACGTTCTTCAGCGGCACGCGCTTGCCGCCGGCGAAAATCTCGTGCTTGCCGTGCTCTTCGTACCACTTGGTGAGGGTCGCCGTCATGTGCATCTTCTCGATGATGTTGCGCCAGCCGACGCCGGTGTTGTACGCGCAGAAGGAAATCTCGCCTTCCTGCGTGGCGTAGGGGATGATGCACTGCTCGGTGCGGCGAAAATCGTAATTGAACAGATCCTGGAACCACATGCCGGCGATGAACAGGAAGTTCCAACGGTCGCGGCGGCGGCGTTCGATATCGCTCATCGTGCGGTCCTTGCCCACCTTGCCATAGTTCTTGCCGGTAGCGCCGAAAGTCTTGTCCAGCTTCTTGAACAGATCGCTCAGCTTGAAATGTGTCGGCGACTGGAACGGATCGTAGTTGCGCGTGGCCGCCAGCGTCATGCCGATGATCGAAAGCCACTTGCCGCGGGCCGCATCGTTGATGCGCGCCACGTCCTTCGCCAGTTGGTCGGCCTTCCAGAAGGCGGTCACCGGGACGCGCTCCTTGGTCTCCTTGTCCACCATCACGGCCATGCCGGTGCCGCAATTGGGATGGCAGCCGCAGCTCAACTGGCCCCAGTCGGATTGCGGACCGTGCACCAGGTCGCTCCAATCGGAGAATGTCGAAATGAAAGAAATCGGGAACCAGTCGCGTGCCGGCTCGCCCAGGCCCATCTGATTCTTCACGTCGTGCGCCAGGTGGGAGAGCGTGTAACGCTGCGCGGCGCGGCGCTCGTCGGTCACCGCCTCGTCGCGGCCGGTGAAGGAGACCGGCTGGAAGGAAAGGAACGGGATCTTTTTCGGATTGTCGAGCGCAAACTGGACGATCCGTCCCACCTGTTCATTGTTGATGCCGTTGATGATGGTGATGACCGGAATGATGTCGACACCGTTCGAGTGCAGGTTCTCGATCGCGCGCAGCTTCACGTCGAACAGGTTGCCCACCTTGCGGTGTTGATTGGCGGCGTTGCCGATGCCGTCAAACTGGAGGTAGGCGTAGCGCAGGCCGGCTTCCGCCGCCTGGCGGCAGAATTCCGGGCTCTTGGCGAACTCGATGCCGTTGGTGGCAGCCTGCACGGAGGTGTAGCCCACCTCGCGCGCGTAGCGCACAGCGTCCAGAAAGTAGGGCGAGATGGTCGGCTCGCCACCCGAAAACTGCACCGACATCTGGCGCTTCGGCTTGATGGTGACGGCGTTGTCGAGCAGGGTCTTGATGTCTTCCCAGCTCAGCTCGTGCACGAACCCCACCTGGTTGGCGTCCATGAAACACGGATCGCACATCATGTTGCAGCGGTTGGTCAGATCGATGGTCAACACCGAGCCGCGCCCGTGAGTGATGGTGCTGGTGCCGTGTTTGTGCAGCGTGGCATCGTTGTGGGCGCGGATGTCGCGGCCGGGAAAGACCTGCTCGATATGCCGGTAGAAGTCGGTGTCGATCGACATCACGTCTTCGAAATGGCCGTGGATGGGGCAGTCCTTCACCATCAGGATCTTGCCATCGCGCTCGACGATTTTCGCCTTGATTTCGCCGGGGCGCTGGTCGTAGAGCACCTCGAGTGGCGTTTCGCCGTCCAGAATCCGCTGGCGGATTTCCGGCACGCAGCGCGGGCACAGCGAATCGGTTTCGCGCGGCCAGCCCAACGGCGGCTTGGCCTTTTCCCAGCTTTTGAGGAGCGGCTTGTCCGACCACTTCGGCGTAAAACCGGGATTCGGATGGATCTGATTCAGCCTGTCGAAGATCACCCAGGCCGCATTGGCGGCTACCGTCAGAACTTTCTCGGCATACTTTACCGGCTTGTGCATCTTGCGTTCACTCCTCTGGCGGTTCTGGCGCTTCTCTGCTCGGCAGGCCCTGCGCCGGATCCGACTTGTGCTTGTGCCCAGTATAGGCAAAGCCGGGGCGCGCGACTACGGGTTGGCATCAAAACGTTGAAATTATTGGTTGTACGGCGCAGAACGGGGTTGAACGGAGCGCGTCCGCCCCACTCTGGAAGCCTGGTGTAGCCGTATGAAAGAGAATGGCTTACGGCGTTAGGACGCGCGTTTCACCACCAGTTCGGCGCCCCAACTGCCGTCTTCGGTTCCGAACTGGAAATGGATCTCGTCGCCCGTCACCTTACCCTTGAAAACCAGCTTGTAGGTCGTGCCCTGGTAATCGGTGGCGGCCCAGAACGTGATGGTGTCGCCATCGATCTTGCCCTCCTTGATATCGGTGGGGGAAGTGGGCAGGCCATCGATCGTTCCGGTCACGCCGGCGTCCTTGGCGGTCAGGTGCAGCACCATCGGCACGCTGTTGCCGTCAAAATCGAACGCGCCTTTCCAGTCGCCAGTGAGGCTGGCGGGCCAGGCCAGCGCAGCCAGGAAAAGGAACAGAGCGGCCACGGTGCACACGCGTTTCATAGCGGAGTCTCTCCAGGTGGATATTGTACCAGCGGCGGCGGCGCCACGCGCCACTCACTTATTCGATTGGGCGGCCTTCTGGGTCTCGATGAATGCCGCCACGTTGCTCTTGTCGATCAAAGTCACGCCTGTGTCGACGAACGTCGGCAGGGGCGAGAACGAATCGCGCGAGAAGTCGAGCATCAGCGAGGCCGGCGGGTGATGGTGCAATTCATCCAGCATCTTGATGCTCAGGAAGGCCATGGTGAAGGGCTTCTGGCCCAGCGTTGCGGTGATCACGCCGTTCTGGATGCCCTCAATGGTGCGCTGGTCGGTATCCATGCCCATCACCAGCTTGCCGGTCACGTTCTTGCGAGTGAGTACGTCGGCCACTTCCGGCGCGGCGATCGAGATCAGGGAGACAAACGCATCCACCGGTTCCTTCTTCTCCGCAATCTGCATGGTGCGGTCGAAGACCACGCCCGGATCGCCCTTGGCATCGACGATTTCCGTGATGTGAATGCCCGGGTGCTCCGCGAAAATGTCGCGGTAACCTTGCAGCCGCTCCTTCAGGTTGGGCTGTTCGGGGAAAGTGAAGATCACCACGTTGCCTTTGCCGTTGAGACGGTTGGCGACCAGCCGCCCTCCCATCAGCCCGGCCTTGTAATTGTCGGTGCCGACGAAGAACAGGCGCTTGCTGTCGGGAGCATCCGAATCCACGGTGATGACCGGAATCCCCTGCGCGATGGCGGTGTCTATGTCGTCTTTGAGCGACGCCGGGTCGCCTGCGGAAACCGCAATCCCCGTCGGCTTCTTGGCCAATAGGGCGCGGAACTGCTCGTGCTCGCCCTTAGGGTCGTAATTGTCGGGTCCGGCCTGTTCGGCGATGACCCCCAACTGTCTGGCTGCCTGGGCGACCCCCGAAGCCGCCTCCTGCCAGTACTCCATCTTGATGGTGGCGCTCACCAGGTAATACTTCTCATCGGCGCTGTGCGGCGAGCCGCCACAGCCCGCCAAAGATGCCAGCGCTGCCGCTGCCAGGAACCACATCCAACGTGACACGGTTGCCTCCTGAATGGCGAGTATAACGTGCGGCTCGCCCGGAGGAAAGAGGCTGATGAGCGGATGTCGCTAGTATTTGAGTTGTCCGGTCCAATTCACACGTGATCTGTCCGCTTTGGTCGGGGCGGGTGATGCTGGGGAGTGGACGAAACCCAGCAGTACTCAGCCGCCGAGATGGAGCGGATGA
>Ga0187891_1001139_pt1 | contig 23625 bp, 15 predicted proteins | sample June2016WEW_21_4_FD_132990 | JGI IMG/M metagenome (GOLD analysis project Ga0187891, IMG submission 132990) | Peatland microbial communities from SPRUCE experiment site at the Marcell Experimental Forest, Minnesota, USA - June2016WEW_21_40 | ecosystem: Environmental > Terrestrial > Soil >... | reverse complement strand
TCCATCTTCTGCTCCCTCCTATCCCGTCCTATGGGCTTCGACCGGGAGCCAGAAGGCCCCCTTCGGCGCGGTCATTCCGATGCAGGCTGCCTAATACAAAGGGCCGAGAGCTTGTCGTGTGTACCCAGTGGCAAACGCAAATTTCGATCTCACCCCAGTCGTTCCATGAACGCCCCAAATGGTTTTCGGGAAGGAGGTTCTCTGTGGATCAGACTTATCGCATCTTCACGGACGGCTCCGCGATCGGCAATCCAGGCCCAGGCGGCTGGGGTGTAGTCACAATCCAAGGAAAGGAACGTCGGGAGATGTCTGGCGCCCATCCCTGGACAACTATTTCCGAGATGGAACTTGTCGCGGCGGTCCAGGCGCTTCGGTCGGTGGAAGGCCGAGCGCGGATCGAGCTTCACTCAGACTCTGAATACCTGATCTATGGAATGCGCGCGTTCGTTTTCCATTGGCAGCGTCATGGCTGGCGGAACCGCCGTGGGAGCGAGTTGCGGCACCGCGAGCTGTGGGCGGAGCTGATCAAGTTGAATAAACGACTTTCTATTCGATGGAAGTGGATCAAGGGGCACAACGGGCACCCCGAGCAGAACCGCGCCGACACGCTGGCCTATCAGGCCGCCCGTGCCCTCTGGGTGCGAGAAAGGGCTGCAGCCTAATGTAGGCGAGCAGCACGGATTGTCCACAAGAGGAGAAATGGCGATGGTTTCGATTGCGGAAGCAAACTCGTTGTTTGAAATAGATATGGAACTCGATGGACTGCTGGAAGAGATTGAGGAGCAGGTCGAGTCGGAAGGCCAGGCCTCGGAAGACTTGGTGGCCCGGTTCCAGCAATTCTGCGAGGCGCACGGCGAAAAGGTCGACCGGATCGGCCGCTTCGTGCGCATGATGGAGGCGCGTGAACAGTTCTGCCGCAGCGAAGCCGCGCGACTTGCTGACCGGGCTCGAGCCGCGGCCGGCAAGATGGAGCGCACCAAGAATATGGTCCTCTATTACCTGTTGAGCCGCGACCTCAAGAAGATCGAGGGCTATCAGTTCACTTTGCGCGCGCAGAAGAACGGCCAGGACTCGGTGCGAATCACCGACGAGGCTGCGCTGCCGAAGTGCTATTGCAGGATTGATGCCCGGGTCGCAGGAGTACTTTGGGAGACGGTTCTTTCTCTCCTCCCAGACGAACTTGCGAAGTCCATGGAGCTGTCTGTTCAGGACACCAAGCCGGATACGGAAGCAATCAAAACGGCCGCGATGCGCAATGAACAGGTGCCGGGAGCGGAGGTGCGGCGGGGATGCCATCTGAGGGTTGTATGAATCTTCATCTTTCTCTCTCTTGCCTCCTTTGTAAGGGTTCTCCCGACCCTGGGGCGTTTACGGGGAGTAATTCGGCCACTTGCGTGCAACTATCGCATAATGTGCAGCTCACACTGCACGGGAGGGAGTGACGGCGTTAGAGAATTGGGTGATCAAGAAGCTCTTTATATTTATCCCGGTAATTCTTGAGGATGCCGGGAACATCCTGAAATCCCTTTTCGCAGTTTTCATCGATCTCGGGAAATTCTTTGGAGACGTTGGAAACCGAGGTATAAACGAACTTGCCGAGGTATTCGTCGAAATTGGCGACCAGGCTCTCGATGCGCGCCGTGTTGAGTGTGCCGTAATAGATCAGCGATCCATCGTTGAGAAGGGCGACAGCGTCTGTTTTGCCACTGACGCCCGGAATGGTGTTCTTGGCGATGTACATCATTCTGATTCCGCAAAACAGAGCCGTTTCCTTCTGCGGCACGAATTGAAAATCTTGGAGCATGGGATGGATGACCAAATCCCCGCACCCTATGACCTTGTGATTAGGCGGTGCGATCCATAAGACCTTGTTCAAAGAGAGCTTGAAGAGATAGGTCTGTTTTTGCAGGATATTCACCGCGATCAGCAACTCGAAGTCAGGTGCGGGATCGAAACCGGCGGCTTGGTATGCTTCAGTGGTTTCCGCGAAAAACTTCTGCGCGAAGATTTTTAATCCATCGAGAACGAGTTCGGGAGTGACCGGGGCATCGGGCGTGCCGCGCAGTCCTTTCCCGAAGAAAGTTTGTAGTTCCTGATTCGCGCAGTCGATGAGATGGGCGTCGCCAGCTCCGCCGGTCAGAACGTATCCTGACGGCGAAGGAAAATGGTAGAGCTTATCGCACGAGGATTTGCCTTGGGTGGTCGATTCCTCGGTGTCCGCCATCATCAACACGCTGTCGTGACATGTGAAGCCGATGATCGCTGTCATGCTCTGATCATCACATATTGGGTTCCTGGCTTAAAATGATGGGCAGGTCTCCAGGTATTTATGGAATCCGCCCAGGTCCGAAGCCGACCTTTTCGCCTCGCGTTTCTCGTCGAGCCAAGGGACAGGAAAGCCCTGCAGCGGGTGTTCGAGATGAACTCGTCTTTGTGGGGAGGCGGTTTCAACTTCATCATTCCCCTCTTTAAGAACGTCCCCAACAGATACAAGCAGGAATACCAGAAACCGATATCGGCTAAGACGATGGTCAACGGCTTCATCGAGGCATTTCAGCCAGATTACGTCGTCGAAACACGGGCAGACCAACGCAAGGAATACGGCGTCACTTTTCCTGAGGGACGGACGATGTTCTTCGCCGAGTTGCTGGCTCGCGATGAACAGAACCGCTGCCAAATCGGCGTGGACCTCCGGAGCATTTGCCACCAGATGTACGAAGAGCAGTTTCAGTTCGTACAGCGTCACGGTCCTGAAGTCGTCATCCCGATTTGCAAGGATAGCCGCTATTCGCTTCTCTTTTCAGCGATGTTCGGTGCCTTTCCTGAAAAGTCCGATGTGGCGCAGGTCTACACCAATGCGCTGGACGGAAAGCGGAAGGAATTTGATCCCCTTGAGTATCCAACTATTTTCGACCTGCGAAAGCTCTTCCCGCTCCGCGTAACGCGCCAAAAACTTGAAACGTACCACAACAACTATAGTTGGGAGTCCCACCTGTTCTACATGGATGAGACCTCCGGCTGGGACCTGATCGAGTACTGGAATTATCGTTCTTTGGGATGGCCGATAATCCCTCTTCCCGCGCGCCTCGCGCCCCAATTGAAGGAATTCTGCGAGAAAATAATCGCCGAGAATCATCGACCCTTGCCACCTCCTTCGAACGTGTGGCGCTCAACTTCGTTTCTTTGCGCTAGGTCGCAATCGTTCGAAGCGATGCAGGCCTTCGTCCAGACGTTGAAGAGGCCGAATCATGATCATCCCCTAACGATTGATCGCCGCGTACCGCGGCTTTGGGAAGAGTGGGGGCGCGGCGCAGATCATGCAATTCCCCAGACGGTCACTCACGCGCAGAAAGCGACAAACGTCCATGTGATCGGAAGCGGTCTTCACATGAGCTTTCAACCTCATGAGTTCGCCGAATCAGATCCGTATTGCTCCCGCTATTTGGCATCAGCAAACGTCGTCGAATCCATTGGATCGAACACGCCTGTCATCCCATGGAACCGGGATGTTGCGGCGAAGCTGACCTACAACTTCGGGCAGGAGAAGACGTGGATCTCGCGAGAAGGCATTGTGACCTTCGGCGGGACATATTCGGGCATCGAGCATCTCCGTATGCCGAGCCCGATCAATATATTCGGTGCTCTTGCCGAAGCCTCGGGGTTTCAATTGGCGTTGTCGCCGGCAGGTCGAGTGTGCGAGCAGATTATCTCGGCGTTCGGAAGTCTGATGGCAGCGCGGACCGTTTTGGAGTCAAAGGAACTTCTTCGAATGTTGGACCGCATGGCTCATGAAGATCTCGAAGTTGAGATAGAGGAGCCTGGCGACGATCCAGCAAGGAGAAAGAAAGTAAAGAAACCCTACGCTCTATTGGGCAATGTGCAGCGCGTTCTCAGGATGAGTCATCAAACAGACACTGAAAGGATGGAGCGTCATTTAGCTGCGCTGACTCGATGCAATGTTCTGCGCCTCGGGATGGCACTTCAATGTGACTCTTGCCTCAACACTAGCTGGTTCAGCCTCGAAGACTTGAAGGAGAAACTGAACTGTCCTCGGTGCCTCACGGAATTCTCGTTTCCGGCCGGGCTGCCTCCCTCTAACGCATGGGCATACCGTGTGATTGGCCCATTCGCGACTTCCTATTTTGCGCATGGGGCTTATTGCGTAGCTGCGGCGCTGCATTTCATTGATGAGAAGGTCGCACACAAAACGACCATGATCCCGAGCTTCGAAATGAAGAAGAGCGGCCAGACGGAGTTTGAGGCCGATTTCGGAGCGTTCATCAATATGGGAGCATTCAGCCAGATAACAACGCCTTATTTGGTTCTCGGCGAGTGCAAGTCTTTCAACAAATTCGACGCCAAGGATTTCGAACGGGCGAGAAAAGCCGCTGAGCTATACCCTGGCGCTGTTCTTTGCTTCTGCACATTTAATGATTCTCTAGAAGCGTCCGAGATCAAGGGATTGAAGAAGATCGTCAAAGCCGGTCGGGAAATTCTCGACGTTGGAATGAGCGTCAATCCGGTCCTGATTTTGACGGCGCGCGAATTGTTCGGCCAATTTCATTTCGGTGAGTTTTCTGATTTGTATGGAACTGACTCGCAGATGGCGCGTGGCATGTACATGCGCGGTGAAATTCGTGAGTTGTGCGAATTCACGCAGAGGCTTTATTTGGGAATGCCGTCGAGCCATGAAACGCATCAAGAGGTGATGCGGAAGAAGTGGGCAAGAGCGCAAGCCAAAAATAATCCAGCGATACCGACTTCGTAGAGTGCGTGCATTGCTACCCGTAAGTCGGCAAGTGTCGTGGAATATTACTCAGAGCGACAGGATGGCCTGGCGCTACGGCGTTTCCCATTACTAATCCGGCGGCCTGTCGGCTTTATTGCAGCGACGTGAACTGGACGAGTAAGTTGGCCGCGCTTGTGGAACAGACCTTGACCGACGCTCACCTCGGAAGAATCAGGCTGGGGCCTTGGCATTCGAGAGAGCCTCCGCAAGTCTCTTCAAGCCTATTCGATAGTTCACACGATATCGGCCAAAGGGATGGGACATGGTTGTGCCTTGCGTCATCCACGACTTCAAATCCCATCCGGCTTCGACTAGGTCTGACGCCGCAAAAACGAATTCCAGGGTGTCTGTAAAGAAGGTCACCAGGTCAAAATTCCTGTCGTAGTCGAACTGCGGTTCCGTACCATGAACGTAATAATTTCGACAGTTCACTGCAGCGTCGGTAACTTTGAAGAATTCGGGATCCCACTCGGTAGCGACGTCGAACAACTTCTGCGCTCTATAGCGAACCTTGTGTTTCAAGCTACTTTTTCCCAAGCGTCCCAGAGCTCCAAGAACACTATCGCGCTCGGGGCTTTGCGGCAAGTCCCGGAACATTGCCCTGCTCGCAATCTGCGCCCTGCTTAACTCCTCTGTCAGCGCAATGTCGGATGGGACCGCCGAGGACGGGAGAATGTCGAACATATTAGCGGCCCCGATCAAACGATCGGGATCGTAGTGGCGCTGCTTCTCAAAAGACCGGAAGAAACGCCATCTTGCGCCATGCCACGCCTCTTGTCTCTCCAGCCAGTTCTTGAGAACATTGGCAAATTCCGTAGGGGCTCGAACTGCATCCACCAGCACGTCGAAGGAATTAGGTTGCGAGGATTCGATGGACTTATCACGTTTGGGCGCCCAGCTCCAATCGACATCGAGGGCGGCTGGACTGTCGGTTTCAATCCCGATGCGCAAACCCAGAGCGATAAGATTTTGTGGGCGGCCGACAAGCATCCCCAAGTAGTCGATCAAAACCGACGCACGCGACACTGCCTCGCGGAACGCCAAGCCGGTGTGAAATCGGATCGTGATAACAACCTTGTTCTGGATATAGGCTCCTCTGGCACCGCCAAAATCGAATCCTGGTTGGCGGTCCACCGAAACCTTCCCGTAGACAGTTTCAACTGTAGAAATGTTCGTCTTGCCCGTAAAGTAGATGAGCCGCGCGTCCTCTCCCGTTTCAACTCTTCGATTTGGCACATGGGCTTTCACAATCTCGTCGATAAACGGCCGAGCGTCAAGGACAGATCCGAACGCGTCGAAATCGCTGAATAGTGTTGCTGCATCGTCGACGAGGAAAGATACTTCATGGATGATCTCTTCATTGGGATCGATGTGTCGGTCGCCTTGAACTACGTAATGGGGAAAGATCTCTGCGAAGTGGTATCCCTCTTCGCCGCGACTGTAGGAACCGGGAACAGGAGGCGCCACACAGTCGATCAGCGTCACCTTTGTGAGGTCGTGGAGTACGCCTTTGATGCAGCGATCTGGAATAGCAGGGGTGAAGTATTCCTTGTCATGTAAATAGAGCGAACTCGCTTCTCCGTCGATCTTTAGCTCGCCATAGACCTCGTTCTGTGAGTTAAGTGTGAACTTTCCGGACCTCGACTGCTTCCCGTCCTTTTTCTTCATCTCTTAGTCTCCAATCATCCCCACTGATTGAGTACCTGCCGAGTTTCACAAAGATTCGCGTCTACCCGCCTAGCATAGATCGTCAGTTTCCGGAAGGGAGCACGGACCCTCACGGAGCGGGGCAAGTATTTTGCCTACGGGACGCCGAACGCAACATCGATTGGCTCAACAGCTGCTGCTATTGGCTGCTCGAATTCGCGGCGATAATCTTGGTGATTCGCCGTGACAATTCGAATAAGATTACGCGTTAAGCGGTGCGCTATTCCTTCTACTTAATCAGGTCTGCCTCTCTCAATGGTTCCAAAACGCCATTTTGGAGTTTGTTCTTATCAAAGCCTGTCTCGGATTCAGCCCTGAGGTTGACCTCAACCGTACCGGCAATGTCGGCGAGGTTCGCAACCGCGTTCCATGCCGTATAGAGCTTGTCGCGGCCGGCTGTGAAACTCACCTGAAAGATCTTTTCCGTCGCCGCCCCTGGTCCGGGGCCAACTTCTGGTTCAGGATGTGGCGTGGGTTCATCGTGTGGCTGCGGCGTGCCCGGAGGAACGGGCCCCGCCGTTGCTTGGGTGGCGGCCTCGTCAGGAATGGATTGGGGCAGCATCAGGAACCCGGACTCCAGGTCAATCTCGTCGTCTGAGACAGGTACGTTGAAGCGGACCTTCTGTCGGGGGACCTGATACTTTCCGAAAATATCGAGCGTAGGTACACTCCCGCTAAAGTAGCCAAAGACGCCTTTATCGACGCCGTCGGCAATGGCCTTCTGAACAACCTCCTTGCTGGTCAAGCGGGTGAAACCAAGAAAAGAGTAAAAGCCACTCACGATTTCGCTGCAACGTATACCCCTCCGAGGTGGCTGATCCTCTCCAAGCCTGAAGAGTTCAACGATCTTTGTCGCCTTCAGCGTCCCAAAGACGCGAGACTGCACCGATGTCAGGAGTTCCATGCTCCGCTCAAAGATCATGGCCATGCGATTGCTGTTCACGGTTGCCTGGAGAGGCCGGCCGCCTGCCGAGAGCTTCTCAATGGTGATCTTTCCCTGGTCAAGTTTGGGAAGCCAAACCTCCGGGTAGAGCTTCACGAAGGCAGACTCGGCGGCACTCTCGTGGGTGGACTTGCGTTCACGCAACTCGTCGGTTTGTTCCTTCGTCAGGTTGTGCTTTTTGGCGGCCTTGCTTACCCGGTCAACAGCGATAAAGTAGCGGACATCGCGGCGCAGACTTTCCGTCTGGTCCGCGGCGGGAATCGCAAGCGCCAGCCCATTCTTGTATAGACGCGGCTTGCTCCCGCACTTCTCCAAAAGCTCCTGCGCAAGAGCTTCCTTCTCCGTCGGGGGCTTGGTGGCGAAGTCGAGAGGCAAATACGCAATCTGAAACCTCGGCTCCTCGTCGGGAATATCGCCTGAAGAGGCAGGCCAGGCGATTGCTGCATGATGGCCTGCGAGTCGCTCCTCCAGCATTTCCTTAATCTTGGCTGTTACTGAGGCCTCATCCCGTGCGACTGCATCCGCCTCTTGCTCGATAAGGAGGGTGACGTTTGGGTCTTGCTTGAAGCAATAGCGCACACCGTCGAAGTGGAGATACAAACATGAGCGTCTGAGTTCGGCCAAACACGCCTGCGCCGTGAGGCTGTCGAGGTCGGGGCCGACACAAGCTGCCAGAAGTTCCGCTTCGGACACTCCCGGAGGCAGGACGTCCTTTGTGTTTTCCCCCTCGCGACGCAAGCCGCCGAAGGAATAGAGAAAGATCGCAGTGGCCAGCCGACTGGCAAGACCCTTTCCCACCTCCGCGGGATTGGCTTTCGCGCGGAGCTTATCGATTTGTCCGGCTCTTGAGTTTGGGCCTACCAGATCGGCCTGGAAAACAGCGTCATATCGGTTCATCAGGCTCAGTTCTTTGATGCAAGCCCGTCGGACTTCTGGATCGTTCAGAAGCACATCACCGGGACCGAGTACGGCACCGCTCTTGCCCACTTTGTGCTGCGCCCGCAGACAAGCGGCCAGAAACCGCAATGCGCCTCGCGTCCGTTGATACTCCGGCAGGGAGGCCCACCGTTGGCGCATCAGGTCGAGCAGGGCAGGGTGGAATGGATATGCCAACCGCATCCTATCTCGCAGTTGGATGCCCTCTTCGGCAGCCTGTTGCTCCTCTGCCGCGTTCCCAGCGTAGGCCTTCCGCATCTGTGTGAAGATCTGCTGGAACGCAGACGCCGCAGCGCCGGCAACAGCTTCGTCGGGCATCTTCTCCAGCAGGCGCCTTTGAATGACCTTGAAAACTTCGTCCTGTTCAACCGGTTCGCGGAGAGAATCCTTCCGGCCAACAAAATGATCGAGTGTTTGGAGAAGTTGGCTATGCTGCAACGTCTCACTCGGCGAGCTGGACGGCAGGGCCAGCAGGACTACCGTCCGTGGCGCATTTGATGCTGCCACGGTGAGTTCTTTCAGAAAGTTGAGGGTCTGTTCGCGGAGATCGGTCTTCTCAACTTTCACGCCTCCAGCATTGATCAGGTATTCGAGACTTTCATCTAACAGGATGAGGTTCGGCTTGTCGCCAAACAGTTTGATCAGGTCGTCGCCGCCGGGAGAGACGCGCGCTTCGTCGTTGGCGCGCATGGCTTCATAGCCGGCTTTGTCTCCAAGTTTCAGGGCCAGCCAACCCCAAAACGTTAGTGGCCGGATTCCGTCGCACTCCTTGCCTTGCTGGGCATTGAAGAACTGGCCATCTACTACGGCGACTCGCACTCCGGTTGGACTTTCCAGCCCCTTTGCCTCGGGCAACACGTCCAGCGCCTTCCGGCTCCTGGCGGCATGGAACAAAGCAGCCATGGTGTGTGACTTGCCACCGCCGAAGGGCGTCATCAGCTTCAATACAGGCGCACCGCCTTTGCCGGCTAGGCGCTTCAGCACATCTTCGAGCAGTGACTTGAGACCCACAGTGACATAGGAGGCCCGGAAAAAGGATTCGGCATCCCGGTACACCGGCGCGACCGTGCCAGAGCCATCGGCCAAAGGGCCGAGATCCAGAGCGAAGATGTCGGTATCCGCATTTTCCTTCAACACGTCGGGATGCAGATGCACCGACTCGATCCAAGGCTTCGGAGTGTTGTTCATGTCTTTCCTCTATTTCGTGAAAAGCAGCTGTTGTCCTGTGCGACGGTCTTCCACCGCCGCCTTACCGATCATCACTGTGCTCCAATTCGCCAAAAGCTTGCCAAGTGCCGATTGCTCGGCAGTGGTCGACACGTCAGAGAGCTCGCCGCCACTTAACGCTGGGCCAACGAGCGCTTGAGCAACTAGTCGTAGCTGCTCCAGGTTTGGCTTGGCCTCACTCAGGAACTCCGGAATCTTTAGCGGCTTGCGCTCCATCAGCCAAAGGAGCCTGTGCAAGACATCTACCGCCGGAGCAGAAATGCCATCCTCTGTCGACTGCCCAAGAGCAGGCTCGTCGCCGCGCTCAGTGTAGTCATGCAGACGGTATTTTCCTTTCCTCTTCTCAAGCAAAGCGCGTTTACCCTGGGTCAGGCTATGCTGTCCATCAAGTTCAACATGCGTGCCGTTGGCGAAGATAATCGCTTCGCCGGCGTCCAGTTCTGGCGCCCGGTAAGTGTAACGCCAAAGAACGTAGAACCGTGTCGCTGGGTCGAGGCCGGTAAGGGTCGCTTGGCCACCCTTTGATCCAACAGTTTTTGAAAGTTTGCCCAGAATAGCTTCGAGGACGACTGTTTCTACCTCCGCCAAAAAGCGTTCTGCGGGTGCTTCCTCACCATTGTCCAACTCGACTCGGCCGTACCTTGTGAACGCACGCAGTCCAGCACCCACACAGGCAATCACGAGGTCCGCACCGGAGATGCCCATTTCCCACAGCGTGTCAACCCTTTCGCGCACAATTCGTTGTAGTTCAGGGACGACATCATTCTCGTAGTTCCCGGATCTAGTTGACGGCTCACGTTTGCTTGCAACAAGAAATATACTTGAGGCAAGCGCTGCAGTTTCCTGTGCGTTCGGCCTAACTTTTCTCTCCATTTCAATGGGCCATGCTTCTACAACACAAAATCCTGAATTTCGCAGTGCGTTTATTAGTGTGGACCATCCGGCTGTCGTCTTGTGAGCGTAGACGCAAACTAGAGGAGCGCCCGGCTTTAGCAAACGGTGTGCCTCTCGGAATGAGCCCTCCATCATTCCCTCGTATGCTGCATTAGCGGCCTCCTTAACACCGTCATGGCGATACGAAGCTGCGATTGCCTCCCCCTTCTTCGGTGTGAGAGCCGAAGTGAAGTCAAGTGGGTATAGCTCTTTCAAGATGCGCTTGTGCCATACGTAAAAGTGGTCGGATAGGTTGGAATATGATCGGCTGTCGTAGTATGGCGGGTCGGTAACTATCGCGTCGAAACGACCATTCTCGAAACCGGTTGCAACCGCTGAACCCCGAACGACAGCAGCCGGCAGTCCGCTTGAGACGAATGACTCGATGGCACCGACGACGTATGATAGAGCGCTGGGCCAGCCTCCGGACGAATCCGCTAAAGGGTTAATCTCAGCGAAGTCTAGAATCATCGGAAGCCCTGCATCTCCCAACATACCGACGACGAATTCCGGTTGCCACCGACAAAGGGATGTACATTGGTTTGCAAGCCTACCGATGACCATGCTTAGAGATGTCATTATTGCTTTGGTTCGCATCTCTTCTGTACCCATTTGGGCAAGTTGCGAGTGCACGGCCCGGACCTTCCCAGAGAATGTGACCATCGCTGCAAGTTGTCGCGGTAGAAACACATCTCGCCAGTGCGAAAGGCCAAAGTGCTGAACGTCGAATGAACGGGGATTTGCCTCTAACACTTCGTCTGGGATGGTGACTTTGGCTTTGCGAGAATATAGTTCAACATCAAGCGACGCCGGCAAGGTTGCGAATGACGAGTCGGGATCGATGTCTATATAGTGTCGGCCCTTAGCCGTAGGCGAGAGGCAGACAATGCACAAAGGCTGGTAGCCAATACGTTTTGCGCAGCCTTCTGCCTTTACGTAATCGCTGTCCGCAACGGTATTACAGAAACGGCATGTTGCGTTGCCTGCGTTAGAATGCGCAGCAGGATCGAAACCGAGACCTTTCTCGGTTGTAGCTTCAACCACTTCAAATCGGATCAGCTTCTTGTTTCGTGGGGCCACAGCTCTCATTGCAATAAAGCGACCGGTCTTTTCCTTCTTGCAAAGCCAAGTTTGCCTGAGAAGCGGGACTGTCGCCCCGCACGCTGGATTCTTACATTTAACAGTTCTGGCCCAAAGATAATCGACAGGCAACAAGTATCCGGCCGGGACTCGGTCAGGTTCATCTTCGTCGAACCACTCCGTTTGGAGGGCGACCTTCTTGCTCCTGTAGTGCGGGTCAGGAATTGGAGGGTAAAGGTTGCCTATTTCAGATCGGACCTCCTTCAAAACCCACTTACCCCAATGGCGAACCTCATTGCTGAGCCCGCCCCATGTTGTCTCTCCTTGAGCGTTTTTCGGGCCGGTCATGCCGCGCGAATTGGCGTCTGGCCTGCCGAACATCTGGGGAAAAACAAGGGTGCACATCTGGATGATATGAGCAACGGGGTTCAAATCGAGAGCTATGGCCTCGCAACCAAGCCGCAAGACTTCGAGTGGGATCGCCCCACCGCCGGCGAACATATCGAGGACACGGGGACGAGGTGCCCTTCCAGAAATGATGTCATCCGCTGTCACCTTGGCGCCGGAGAAATTGTATTCTTCGACCCATCCAGGCTTGGCCAGATTGCCGCTCTTCCAATCAGCCAGTTCTTGGGTCAAGCGGTCGGCGTGGGCGATGAGTATATGCGTTTGCGCTTCCTCGATTACTCGCGGCCCGCCTGGATACTGACAAAGTTCCTTTACAAACCTTGCGGAGTTGGCGCGACCGAGCGACTTTTTCTTCTCATCTGAACCGCCGTTGGGCACGAACCGGGACGCGGGAGTGAGGGCACCGTAAACGGCCGCGCGGCAGGCGACAAGTGGCCGGCGCGCCCACCAGAGGTGCAGAGTCGAGATGTGCCCCAGTCGGACAGATTTCTCCGAACTCGCCTCTTTGGAAAGAGCCTCAATTGGCAGATAGTCCTCAATCAAGCGCCTGTCGTCATTCATACGTTCAGGTTCCTTTGCTTACCAGCCGCGTCCTCAATAGACTCTGCCGGGATGTCATAGAAACGGGCGGACACGACCGGCTTTGCCGCGTGCTCAAGATGTTTGGCGGGGTTCTGGATCATTATCGGAGTTGGATCGGGACTTTGCAGGGGATTCCAGATCACATAGAGCCAGAAAGAGTCCCCGAGTTGCTGTGCCTTGTACCACTCGTTGGTGGTGAGGCGAATAGGCTGACCTTTCTGGCGCCCCTTGACTTCGATTCGTCGAACCCCACTTACCGGATCGCGGAAGCCGGTTTGCGGATCGGCGGGGCCGAGGCTGCGGATATCGAATCCGATCTTCAAGTGCCCGACCCTTTCTGTTTCCCATCCGCGTTCGGTCTCGTAGGCAATCACTACATCTTCAGCGGCCAGCTCAATCTTGCGCTTCGTTTCCGGGTCGAGCTCATCAAGCAGGTCAGTCGGTACGGGCACACCCTCAGCAGTTGCTGGGAGAACGATAGCAGTGGCGACATGCCGCAACGGACCATGCCGGGCCACTTCCAGGCGTTTCAGACCATCGAGTCGTTCTGACCGCGTGCGGTGCAAGTCGGCCAGATCGTTCTCGGCGCGCTGGCGCGCCAAAGCAACCTCGGGCGCAGCGGCCTCGCGCGCCTTCAGGGACATGACTCGATCCTGCGCAGCCCGAATGCGGGCGGTGAAGGAATTCCCGAGATAGCCCCGGCAGACCTCGACGAAATGTTGGCGTTCCTTCTGGCAGGCCTCCCGACGCTCTTGCTGGTAAAAGGATTTGAGAAAGTCTGCGGCGGGGCCGGAGTCAAATTGCCGTGTCGTTGCCGGCGGCAATGGATGAACCGGCAGGTCGAGCAAAACGTCCGCAGGAATGACAGTGAATCTTTCGGCGACGTCGGGGGTTGCCTCTTCGCGTACGGCAACAAGTTCTCCGTATAGTGCCTGAGACTCCCCCTTGGTGTTCTGGCCGCGGATGGAGAGTTCAAAGAAGTGCAGGAAATAGGGAGCCTCGGCAGTCGCATCGAGATAGAAGGCTGTGGCGCCAGCGAGGGAGACGAGCCGCTCGTTCAGCTTCTCATCAACGGAGGAGTAAAGAGGATGGCCTGGGCCGAGCAAGACCGCATCCACATGCTGGTCCTGCTCCAGGTCCTCCTTGTGAAAGGTGATCTTCCGATAGGTGGGATCCGGCTTACCCAGGGTTCGAATAGTTTGAAGCCGCTCGGATCGCAGATCGGCCAGAACATGCTCCACGCGCCAGAGGCCGTCTGCCCGAGGCTCAACCTTAAGGCCGATCTCCTTTGATGCCCGGATGAACTGGTCTTCAACGTAGCTTGGCATTAGACGGCGTTCTTCGGCCTCTACGTTGGCCTTCTGGAATCCAGAGAAATCCACGTTGGCGCGGGCCAAAGCGATGCCGGTGGCTTGTTCGTAGCGCACCAGCCGCAGCGGATCGACCTTCTCGATGACGTCAAGGTATTCGTCGAGACGGCGCGGATCGTGGGCAGCTTCGCGCAGCATCTCCGGGAGGTTCACGTCATTCAGGGATAGCACTTCGCCGAGAACATCGAAGACGCGGTCGGCGAGGACAGCGCGCATCTGTTCGAGCTTCTCCAGGAGGCGATGAAGGATGCGCCCTTCAATGACTGGCTGGCCTTCCTCGGACTCGGTTGCGACGAAGTTGTAGGCGTGGCACTCAAGCGGCTGCCCTATACGGTGAATGCGCCCCAGACGCTGCTCCAGGCGCGTGGGATTCCACGGAAGATCGTAGTTGATCATGAGGTGGCAGAATTGGAGATTGATTCCTTCGCCGGCCGCCTCGGTTGCGACACAGATTTGACGCGTGGTTCGGAAGTCCTCCTGCGCACGCTTGCGCTCGTGCGGATTCATGCCGCCGTGGATTTCACAGGTGGAGTAGCCCCAGTTCTCCAGGTGCTTCTTGAGGTGATTGAGTGTGTCCCGGTGCTCCGTGAAGATGAGCAGCTTGCCGCGGCCGTCCTTGAGTTCGTGGAACTCGGCTTTCTTCAAGCACGCTTGCAGTGCGCCAAGCTTGGAGTCCGCCTCCGGACCTTTGTCCTTTAGGCGCTTTGCACGGGCGAGGACCTCGCTCAAGGCGGCTATTTCGGCTCGGATCTGGTCCAGTTCGACAGAGGAGGTCGTTTCATCGACGAGCAGGTCCAACTGCACTTCATCCAGGTCATCTTCATCCTGCTCTACGTCGGGAAGGCGACCTTGAAGCTGGGCCAGGCGCTTCGCTCGTTGTGCTGGCGGAAGAGCTTCGAGATCGCCGAGAAGCTGCTTCTGCTTGTCCAGGCGACGGACAAGAGACTCGTAAATCGCCATCGTCGAACTGGCCAAACGGCGCTGGAATACGGTCCTGGCCAGAGCTACGCTGTGCTTTTTCTTGCCGCTTGCCTGGGGCAGAAACTCGTTGATGTATGCCGTAACCGCTTTATAAAGGTCGTACTCCTCCCGGTTCAGTCGGAATGCGACTGTATGGGCGAAACGGTCGGGGAACAGACGGCGCCCGTTTAAGTCCTTGAGGTCCTCCTTCAGCCGGCGAAGCGCCCAGGGGCAATCCTGGCCGAGCCGCAGAATGTCGCGGCGTATCTCCCCGGCTTTGTCTCCCAGGCGATGCGGTTCCGGAAATAAATCGGGGTCCAGAAGACGGACGAAATGCGCGAAGCGGTCGTCGTCTCCGTGGTGAGGTGTAGCCGTGAGAAGGATAACGTGGTCAGCCTGGGCAGTCAGCTTTTCGGCGAGTTGATAACGCTTGGTTTTCTCAACCTCGTCTCCTCGTGTAGAGGATTTCTTGGTGTAGGCACTGCATTTATGGGCCTCATCGATGATCACGAGGTCCCAACGCTGCTGCCACACGCGCTCTCGTACGTCGTCCTGCTTCGCGTAATCCATCGAAGCCACAACTTGATTGCTGCGCTGCCAAGGGTTGGTCAGCTGCAGTTGGTCCACGGCTGAGAAGATGGGATCAAAGGTCTCTCCGAACCAGCGCTGCATCTCGTCCTGCCACTGAATGGTCAGTGGCGACGGGCATAGAATGAGGACCTTCTCGATGGCTTCCCGGAGTTTTAGCTCTTTGATGAGCAGCCCAGCCATGATCGTCTTGCCGGCGCCGGGGTCGTCCGCAAGCAGGAACCGCAAGCGGGGTTGCGGAAGCATCTTTTCGTACACTGCCTCGATCTGGTGGGGTAAAGTCCGAATCCCAGACAGGCTGACGGCGAAGTGGGGATCGTGTGTATACGCTAGGCGAATCCGGGTTGACTCAACCAGGAGGCGGACCAGATCTGCGTCGGCCGGAATGATCGATGTCGCTGCTGTGACGCCGCTGTCGCCTATGAGGATTTGCGCTTCCTCTTCGGAGATGACGGTTTCGTCAAGCGACCCATCGGCCAGGCGGACACGGCATTCAAAACCTTTCCCGAGAGGGCGAACGCCTTCAAGTGTCACGGCCTGGTCGAAGTGACCCGGCAAGGCGACCTTCTGCCCAATCGGGAGGCGCACGGCATCAATTCCCATAGCCGAGCCTTGGCTTGCCCATAATGTCTGTGAATTGTGTGAATTGCCTCGTCATTCCCATTGCCCAATTTCCGATCAGCACGTCTCGTCGTCGGCAAATTCGTCCCGTCCACTTTAGCACCCACACCCTATTCGACCTGACTTCTCTGCTGCGGGGGGTATGGAACCACTCTGCGATTCGCTGCTTGTCCGCTCTCCGCCCGTACAGTCCGCACATGAACCGAGGCTAACACCGAACTATCGACCCACTCGATCCAGAATCATTCGCGCCAGGTTCACGCTTTCGGACACCACAGCTGTCAGACGAGGAGACGGCCGGCTTATATCAGGGTCCCGGGCCAGACGAACGGCCGCTATGATGGCGGCGGCAATGACCAGCGTCGACTTCATTCGCGTCTGCTCTTGCATCTTCTCCGCCCAAGCCTCCTGCTCCCGCGCAATTGCTCGCTTCATTTCACCCATCAGAGAGTCACTGATCGTACGGATTTAGGGCCAAGCTTGTACGGGAGCTTGCCTCGGAAGATCTCTGATGGAAGATAGTTCCTCTTCTCGCCGCAGAGCGGACACAGTGCAGTAATCCAGGTATCTGGCATCGTGCCAATTGGCGCCGGGATATTTTCACCGCATTTCTTGCAGCGGATTGTGAAATCGCAATGCCGAATTGGCGGAAGATTGAACACGAGTGCCAGTATAGGAGAATAAAAAGCGAAACTGCAAAATCAACAACTCGTGGAAATCTTTTGGGTTGCGTTGTGCCCAGCTAGCAAACAGAACGCTATTCGAAACGCTCCTCTTCGTCGGCGAAGGTTTGGCTGCTGGCGGTCCCGTCTTGACGGTGGCATACGTCGAGCTGGAGTCGACGTCATAACATGCACATTGTAAAAGGGTAAATAACGGCGAGATTGCCCCATGCCTCTTATTTTGGCGCAGCAGCTTCCCAATGGAAGTTGGGACACGGTCAATTTCGATCAGTCGAGTTCCGCTCCAAATATTCCTTTGATGGTGTTGAGTTGACAAACAACTCAACATAGAATACCCTTGGATTGGAGAAATGAACCTATGGCTTCATTTGGAATGCTCCTTCGGGAGAAGCGGCGACTGGCGGGAATTAGTCAGCGGGAATTGGCGACAAAGGCAGGCTTGGACTTCTCGTACATCAGCAAGCTCGAGAATGACCGAATTCCGGCTCCTGCCGCAGATACCGTCGTCACATTATGCAGGGTTTTGGAGTCCTCGCCTCAGGATCTCTTAGCCGCTAGCGGGAAATTACCGCAACAGACGCAAGAAGCAGTGGGCACAAGTCCGGCCGCTCAGCAATTCTTGGAGAGCGCTGTTCAGATGAAACTCACCGAAGATGAATGGCGAGAGATTGCTTCATCCCTACACCGGTTGAGGGAAACTTGAAAAAGACAGTGAGTAGTGAAAATCAGAACCTGAGCCTGTGGGAAGATGCGCCCCTCGCAATTCCCGCGTTAGGCACGTCACGGCTCAATTGGTCATACAGCCGTCGAGAGGCGGTTGATCACTGTCTTCGTCGCTACTTTTACCAGTATTACGCCAGTTGCTCGCCAGATGTTAGTTTGCGAGAACAGGTCAAGCGGCCCAAGGAGATCAAGAACCATCATCTACGAGTAGGTGAGTTAGTACACTTGGCAATCAGCACCTACTTCAAGAAGCTGAAGCAAGGGAAGGATTTGCCGTCGAGTTGGCTCCAAAGCTGGGTGAGGAAGATTTTTGCAGAAGATCAGGCGTATTCGAAGTTGATCAGATCGGGTGGACCGAGCTCCACCGAAAAATATCCGCCTACGATTCTCGATGAGGTCGTGTTCGACGTCGCAGATGGAGATCAAATCTTAGAGCAAGCCTCCGAGCAACTCGGAGCTGCGATTCAGACATTCTTCACATCAAATGCCCTGCAGGAATTCAGAGTTCTCGGAGCCAAACCGCACAGTTTGATTGAGCACAAGATGTCGCTTGCCGGATACAAGGCTCCGGTCTCAGGAAAGATCGATCTTGTGGTTCACGAAGAAATTTCAGCGACGATCGTGGACTGGAAGCTGGGTGTGGCCTCCGACGGAGGCGCCGAGAGCCTGCAATTGGCGAGTTACGGTTTATGGGCAAATGCCAAATACGCCCTCCCGGCTGAACAGATTCGCATTGCGAAGGCGCATCTTGCAGATGGTAGTGCACTCGACTTCAAGGCCAATAGCGGATCGTTTGCAAATGCAAGAGCGAGGATCCAACAAGATCTCGAACGAATGACGATACTCCATACTTACGGCCAAGCTGGCATGATCGACGTCTTTACTCCATCGCCCCATTTGAAGATGTGCCGCCTTTGCCCGTTTCGGCGGATTTGCCCAGAAGGAGAAGAAAACCATGCTTGAAACGAATCTTCGAATAGTCGCTCCCGGCAAGAACCTCACAGTTCCAGTGAGGCGAGCCGTCGTGGAGGCATCTCTATTATCGAACGACAGCATGGAGAAAGCTTGCAGCTTCCTTCAGCGTAAGCATCGCCTCGCTGCGAAACCAAAGGGCGAACGAAGCAATGAACTGGTCATCCTCTCGGCGGAGTCCTTCGAACCAATCAAATTGGAAGACGAAAACCTCATATTAAATATCAGAGACTCCGGTGAGGCCGGTCTCGAGTTGGGCCTTACCGACGAAGACGGCATTAAGACCATTCCGGGGTTATTGGAAAGGGCCCTTCTAATCCAAATTGCCCAAAGGACAAAGCTCTGGCGCCTCGATAGTCCCCGCAAATGGTTCGAACCAAATCCGTTTCGGACAGCCGACGGCGTTGCCGCCTATCGGCGCTTTGAGATAGCGAGTCTGGCGGTTCATGAAGTCGGCGCGGCGATATCAATCGACGTCAGCACTGCGTTTTTGACGACATCAACTCTTGCTGCCTTCTTCGATCCATCACTCGCTTCCACTGTGCTGATTGAGAAGCAACGCGTATTCGATAGGCTAACCAGCAGACAGCAGGGCCAGAAGGGCACACTGATCAACGACAACGGTCGAAGCCAAACGGTCTGCTATTTCGAGAAATGGGATCGAGATCGGACATGCGGCACAACGCCAGCAATGCGGATAGACGGGAAGACTTATCAGTCCCTTTATCACTATTACCTTGAACGTTATCCTCACCTGAACATCGGCCCGGATGAAGCCGCTGTTCTCGTTTCATTCCGTGGAATTGATAAGCCGGTTTGGGCAGCGGCAAGGCTGCTCCGAATTCGCGTCATGAATGATTCAGTGCCTGATTCCTTAAGCTCGGTGGATAAGATAGCGCCTTCGCAGCGTAGACAAATGATCGATCAATTTTGGTCGACGCTATCGAAAAAGCCCTTCGGACAAGCCGGTATCGAGTTTCTATCCGGATTCTGGCAGCCGACCTCTGATCGAGTGCTCTCAATTGCTATGCCTACCCTAGAATTTGGCAAATCTCGGACACTTAGCAAGCCGACAACTTCCACGGCCTGGGAATACAAAAATCATTTTCGCCAACGCGCGGAGTTAATCGAAAGGGCAGGATGCTATCACTTGCCTCCTGCGACACCACGAGTGATTCATTATGGATATCCGGCTCATGCCGATGCCGCAGCAGCAAAGCAGTTGACCGATGACATCGCCAAGTGCCTCCTAAAGTGGACACGGATTCCTTTTAGTACCAGTCCGGTTGCATACAATACGATCACTGAAGCGACGGCGCGACTTCGAAATGGAACTCTCCCAGGAACAGTTCTATTCGTTCTTGATGAGGAACCGTCTTCATACTACGAATGTGCCTTCCAACTGCAAGATTGGAGAATGAAGCGAGTCACCGAGGCATCGCTTCATCGACATTACAAATATCTGACCGATGGAGCGTGGGATCGAAAGGAGCAGAAAACTACGGCAAGGAAGGGCTGGCAAAAATGGGACCAGTATGTCCACATGAACGCCTATGATCTGATCCAGCAGATGGATGGAATCCCGTTTCGGATATCGTCCCTTGGAAAGTATGAAGCAGCTTTGGCGATTGACGTTGGACATGACCGACGTTACATAGCGATCTCTCTCTTGATAGGGAGAGACAACTCCGCGGCGCCAAGTTTCCGAATCGTCACCGATGTACATCCTAAGACTGACTACAAACAAGAGACTGTAAATCCGGTAATCCTTGCCGACATGATCCTTCAACTGTTCGGCAAGGTGTTCCGTGGCAAGTCTGATCCACTTCGGTCTTTGGTGATCCTGCGTGATGGAGAGTTTTTGGGTCAAGAGCGCCAGGGGGTGGCGACAGCGGTCATGCGCCTGAAGGAAAGAAGATTTCTTGAAGCTGATTCGGTTACGACACTGGCGGCTTTGTACAAGTCAAGTCAGAAAAACATCCGTATCTGGGAGCGCAGCACGGAAGGTGAGATCTCAAATCCGCTGGAGGGTGCAGGCGTCGTGATCTCGCCTACAACCAGTGTAATAACAACAACTGGGGCGGCCACTCTCACTCAAGGCACTGCGGAGCCTCTCATGATCACTTGTTGCGGCGGATGCGAACACTTGATCAACGTGACTGAAGCAATGGCTATTGGCGCTCAGCTTAATTGGTCCAGCCCATCGGTTGCCCAACGTCTGCCGCTTGTTTTTAAGCGTACTGACGACGAACTCCAGATAAGGGCGGCGCAGGAGATTCGGAGAATCGCTTGAGTCTTGGGGCTGAGGCCCGGGACAACACGGAGAAGGAGGAAGCATGGAAACCGCGAATAGGAACGACTGGATGGTGACGCAGAGTTTGGAGAGATCCCTTGATGTTATCTCCGCGATAAACCGCCTTTCGATCAATGCTAAGTTACATCTGGCGGGCGTCGCCGACTTAGCACAAAACAATGAGATCAAGGACGCCCGGTCACTGGTGAAAGGATTTGTCTCCACTTTGAGCGGTCTTGCAACTCGGGCTCAAGAATCGGAGGACCGCATTGCTTTTGGAGCCGACCCTCGCATGAGCAGCCTCGCCAGGCAGTTTCTTTCTGATAGGTCGCAAAGCTCAGGCGCTATAGCGTACGATCTCAGCGAACTTAAGGAACTCGAAACCATGCTTGGCAGCGAGGAAGTCGTCGATGACGGGGTATTAATTGAACGACTGGCGCATCTTCGAGCCGCATTGGAACAACATAGTCAGGCGGATGCCGCCGTCATTTTCAACGAAGTCTAAGAGATGCGTGACGAACTCAAAAGAAGAAATGAAGCCCTCCGTGCGGATGTCGCGGCCATAGTCCGCCTGTCGGCTGATGCGAAGATCGTATCCGACCTCGAACCCTACCGCTCTGCACTTCTCAAGAATGCTGCGAATCTTCTCCAGAAGATCGAGAAAAATCTTCTTAACCTGAGCGTCGGTCAAGAGAATCTTTTGTCTGATATTCTCAGCGAAACCTCGACGTTGATCCAGTGGACCCGACTCTACAAATTCCGCTTCTTGCGACCATTGCATCGGGCATCAGAGTGGGATAGGGTCTGTTTGAAGACACTCTTTTGGCTGCACAATCAGCATCCGGATACAAAGCGCTTTCCCCCGGTCTTTGCCGATGACGATATTTCAATCATCCCGTCAATTCAGCTAATACCTTTTTACTTCTTTCCGTGCTTAGAGCAACGAACGCTTCTATTTCAGCCTCTCTTTTTTCACGAATTCGGTCATCTACTTTACCAATGTCACAGGCGAGAGTTGGATGATCTAGTTGGAGACTTTCAACAAACGGTTGAGGGGTCGCTTCTGCCAGGTTCTCAGCGAAATGATCAGTATTCTCTAACCCAGATGAGGATACGACAGTCTATCGTGGAAGCATGGTATAGCTGGACTCAGGAATTCTTCTGCGATGCAGTTGGATTGGCAATCGGGGGACCGTGCTTCTTGCAGACGTTTTCCAACTATATCGCAAAATATCAAACTGCTGACTTTTACCGTCAACCGTCAAATCTCAACGGAAGCACGCACCCGGTGTCTTGGTTGAGGATTCAGATCTTGGTTGATCGAGCGCGGCAGCGAGGGTACCGTCATGCCGCCGAAGCCGTTTTTGGGCAATGGCAACAGACGGCGGAACTGCTGCGTGTCACCGAAGACTACCACGGCTTTTATACCGATTCATTGAAGACAGCCTTGGTGAAGACGTTGGACGATATGCTGGTCGAAGTGTCACCTCGCGAATGCACTTCTGAGGAAGCCAATGCTGTTGCCTGGCAAGACAGGGACGAGGATCTGATTGGCCTATTGAACCGAGCGTGGTTGGAGTTCGTCGAGAATCCGTCGCAGTTCAGCGATTGGGAGAGGCAAGTGTTCAAAGACCGCTATCAGCTTCAAATCACCTAACTTCATTGAACCCGCCTTGAATCTTCGATCTGGTCTTTGTGTAATCGCAGTAATCCATTCGTGCAACTGCAAGGGTTCAATGTTTGAATTCGACATGCCTTACTACCTCGATTTAACTTCCCTGTTTGCATAGTCCGTTTGGAGAGAATCGATCGGAACGACTGCTTAAATAACACCCGTGCCTGATTATAGGTCTGAGTTTGGGCGGCGTTGATCTCCGGACTCGATTCTGGCAAGATTGATGTCAGGTGAACGAACCGCTATGCGAATCGCGTCTTCCCCTACCCTTCGCATTGCTACCGGTTTGCTGCTGGTCGTCCTGCTGAGTGTTGTCGGGTATCAAGTTTTCCGGCACTCGAGATTTTATGCTCCAGAGGCGTTGCTGCAGCGAGCCGATGATATGTCGTGGCTCAATAGCTGGATTCAGGCAGAGCCTCTGTACCGGCAAGCCGAACAGGAATTCACTCAAAGACATGAGCTCTCAAAGGCCCTCTACGCCCGTGTGAGCCAAATGCCGGCGCATAGCGAATCCTCCACTTCAATCCCAAGCCAAATTGCTCTGCTTCGAAAGGATTTGGATCTCCCGGAAGCGAAGGATCCGGAAACCCGTCTTCGCATCCTGACCATTCTTGGGATGCTCGAGGTGAATTACGACTCTGGAATGGCGCGACAGACCTGGACCGAGGTCCAGACACTCGCAAGCCGGCAGCATCACTACCTGCTGGCTGCGCGCGCGATGGGAGAACAGGGCGTCGCAGCATTCCTGCTTGGCGACATCGCAACCGCGAAAAAGAATGTGGTGAAAGCATGGACCATCGCCAAAGCCGCCGATCCGGGCGCACACATTCGATACGCGAGCCTTTACGGCGCGGGCCTGGTGGAAATGCATAGGTACCAAGAGGCTCTCGGACCGCTGGATGAAGCGATCAAGGTTGCCGGGAAGACTCACGGAGCGGCATATCCCACGATCGCCGTCAACGCAAAGATTGATGCACTGAGCGGCCTCGGAGACAACAATGATGCGTTAGCACTTGCTGCAGAAGAGTTGCGCAAGGTCTCTGCCCACCATCTTGGTGGACATCTCTACGAACTTCACCAGACCAGAGCTGGCGTCTACGAACGCATGGGTCAATGGGATCAGGCTATATCTGAC